>ERZ779626.10-NODE-10-length-163503-cov-30.742695_pt1 | contig 163503 bp, 148 predicted proteins | sample MGYA00514209_ERZ779626 | MGnify/ENA primary metagenome ERZ779626 (study PRJEB29562, sample SAMEA4376713) | mouse gut metagenome | isolation source: Cecum | study: EMG produced TPA metagenomics assembly of the A DSS colitis mouse model was used to assess the...
AAATGGTCATAGACCGCCTGTGTTTGTGAGCAATAATCAATCACGTTATATATAGGTATTCCATTTACAGAAATACAAATGTTAAGAAAATATCCAAAACTGTTTTCGACATTTTATCATTTGCCAAGTAATGTTGAATTTAAGGTACTCGGAACAATATCAAGATTGGCAACGATAGTATTGCCTGTATTTAGATTTACTTTGTCCATAATAGAAAAACTGTGCGGTAATATTTTGTTGCTATTTCAAGAATACAATCAACAATTTGAGTGCAATGTTGGTGAAAATGAGATAGTAAGAGATTTTTCCATTATTATAATGGAAAGGTTCGGATATGATGTAAGAGTAAAAAATATGTTAATCTTTGAACATGTTCTTTATAGACTCGGTAGTGCATGTGAAAATGAATCAATTTGTATTGAGCTTGATTTAGATATATTGAAGCTAAAAGCTATGATAAAAAGTGAAGAAATAAGTGATATTGATATCGAAAAGCATAAATATAAATTGGTTTTACAAAATAAAACAATACATTTATTTTCTGCTTCAGAATTGGGGACAATTAAGAAAGTGCAGAGATAGGGTAAACAAATGAAATATTTGAGTACAGTTTCCTTTATTAAAAAGGCAGCGCCTGAATATTGGCGCATTACGATAGCATATGCCATCACGGTGGCGGTGGAGAGCGTACTGCCGATCATTTTCTTTGATCAGATCGCCTCGTGGTCAACAAGCGAAGGGGACTGGTCTCTCAAGCGCGGTATCGCTCTATGTATCGCATTTTTTGTCATCTCGACAGGCGCCAGGATCGTAATGAATCAATGCATCTTTGCGATGGATGACTGCATAACAAAAGCGAGATCTTACGTGCAGCGCAAACTTCATAGGAAACTATTTGCGATCGATTATGAAACGACTGAAAATGAACGTTTCTGGAGAGAAAACCAGTATATCCTTCATATGGCAGATACAAGCAAAGCCGGCGTGGGAGCGATGATGCAGCAGCTCTTTAAAATGCACGGGCTGGGAGTATCATTGCTGTTTTCCTGGGTTATGCTGATCCAGATCCATAATACAGGGCTTCTGCTGCTGGGGATGCTGATCCTCTGGCATAGTATCAAGAAAGAGATCGCGGTCGAGAGAGAAGCCGTCGCACGACAGAATGTAATGGACAGAAGCGCGAATTATATTTTGGACGTTGTCAGTTCGACTCAGTATGCCAAGGAGATCAGGGTACTTAGAGAGTGGGAGATCTTAAAAAGAAAACTGGTATCGCTATTTGATAAAATGACTTGTCTGGATGGTGAGGTATGCAGGCGTAAGTTCACACAGAGATATTTTTTCGAACATATATTGTTTTTTGTGTTCTCGCTGTTGTATATGTACTTTGTATATAAGGATTCTTATCTCAATAAAATGAATGCTTCGAGCGTCTTTACAGCCTTTTTTCTGTTGTTCACCGTGGGAAATACGCTGTTTCGACTCACTGAAAGCATCGTGTTATTTGCAAGAAATACGAGCGGGATAGAGGGCTTTTCGGCTTACGATCACACAGAAGATCACCGTGAGCCGGCAGTTCATGATAAGGAGCATTCAGCGGAGGGGATAGAGTGGGATCTGAAGAACATCTCATACTGTTATCCGAATAGAAATGAGTTTGCCCTCAAAAATCTGAATGTTCAGATCAGAAGAGGGGAAAAGGTTGCAGTGGTGGGACTCAACGGAGCCGGAAAATCTACTTTGATCAAATGTATGACAGGGTTATACAAAAATTACACAGGATGCATTGTGCATAATGGGAATATGATACAAAGCGGCGATATCGACAAAAATCTGGGCGTGTTGTTTCAGGACGCAGCTGCTTATCCGTTTACACTTGAGGAGAATGTAACGGCAGGTGATGCTGCGATTGACCACAGTAAAGCTGTTCAGGTTTTGGAACAGGTCGGGTTGATGGAAAAGTTTAGGAAGGAGGGCGTGCCGCTTACAGAATGTATCGACAAATTGTTTTCCGATACAGGCATAGAGTTGTCCGGGGGCGAGAGCAAGAGATTGCTGCTTGCCCGACTGCTGTATAAAAATCCGGATACCATACTTTTAGACGAGCCGGCTTCAAGCCTGGATCGCGGTGCGCAGAAAAAGATCATGACACTGATCATGGACTTGTTTCAGGACAAGACTGTGATCGTTGTGACACATAGACTGGAGATGCTCGATCAATTTGAAAGAATACTGGTGCTGGAAAACGGTTCTTTGGCTGAGGATGGGAAAATGGAGGACTTGCTGAAAAACAAGGGCAGGTTTTGTACCTTGGTGGATATGCAGGAAAACAGGATATAGGAACCACATAGAGAAGGGAAGTCCGAATGAAAAAAATACAGTTTTTATTTGACACGTCAAGAATGCTGACGCAGGCATGCACGGTAAAAACAGGTGTGGTATTTGCAGGCAGCATTGTTGCGAATATATCACTTGTACTGTGTTCTGTTTTTTCGCCGATCCTTTTAATGAATGCAATGACTCCTGCAGCTGTAATATCAGGCAGTTTTCTGCTGATCGCGGGGGTTCTTGTCATAAAAGGTGTATGTGAATATATGGAATGTGTGATGGAAAAACTTGTGCAGACAACGTGCTCACAAGTCAATTTTCGGTTGGAACGGATGCTGGCAGAAAAATTTACCCATATTCCGTATGCGTACATGCAGGATGCCGAATTCCTGAATCTGCATTCCGGCGCACATTTTGCCCTTGTAAATTACAAAGCCGTGGAAAACTTGATGAAGGCGGCAGTTTCGATTGTATGCCAGAGTCTTGTCCTGCTGCTTGGAGGAGGGTTTCTTTTATTTAAGTTTCCGATATTGGTTCTTTTTCTGGCGTCCGGATTCGGCGTACAGTTTTTGATCAATGCCAAATTGAACGAGAAGCTTGAAGTATTTTTTAATCAATTGTTTCCCATAAACAGAAGGTATCGTTGGCTGAATTCGCTGAAATTCGATGCGTCCCGACAGAAGGATATCAGGGCGTATCATATGGAAACGCAGATAGAGAACAAGCTGGCGCAGTATAACAAGGAATCTTCTATGCAGTTCAGCGCAATGAACCATATTTCGTGTGGGCATGGCTGCGTGGCAGATGCCTTTGGAAATCTGACGATGTATGCCGGTTTTGTATACAATACAGTTTTATTGTTTCAGGGGAAGATGGATATCGGGTTGTTTATGTCTCTGAATACACTGCTGCTGCGCTGTAGTTCCATACTGAACAGCATAGGCGACAGTATCATGACAGGCAGCCAGATGCTCAACTATATGAAGCCTGTCGTTAAGACGCTGGCGTATCCGGCTGATTCGAGAGCGGATATGGAGATCGGAAATATCGTATCTGTTGAGTTCCAAAATGTTTCCTTCTCGTATCCGGGCAGTGAGAACTATGTTCTGAAAAATCTCTCCTTTCGCCTGGATCAGGGGGAGAAGGTAGGTCTGGTGGGGATAAACGGATCCGGAAAAACTACGATCATCAAACTGCTGTGTGGTCTATACACGCCGACAGAAGGAAAGATTTTGGTGAACGATATTGACATAGCGCAATTTAATTTGGAAAAGTACTATGCTAAAATGGGGGTTGTGCTTCAGGATTTTAACATTCTTGATTTTTCGATCAAGGAAAATATCGCATTGTCGAACGCGGAAGAGGATGCAAAGTTACAAAAAGTAGCAGCGGATGTGGGGCTGGCAGACTTGATCGAACAGCTGCACGATAAAATGAACACGAAACTGGGACCAAAAACAAATGACAAGGGGATCGCTTTGTCGGGAGGACAGCTGCAGAAGATCGCGATTGCCCGCGCATTGTATACGGAAAAGGATCTTTACATCTTTGACGAACCTGACTCGAATATTGATCCTGTGGCTGAAAGGGCACTGTATCAGCAGTATGATAGATTGATACAGGGTAAACTGACGATATTTGTATCGCATAGACTGAAATCGTTGGATTTTTGCAGTCGGGTCATCGTAGTTGAGAACGGTTGTATTAATTAAACGCATTTTGCCGGCACGCGCCGGGCAGTTCCCCGTGCGTGCCGGTCTCGCTTCACAGTATTTTGTATACCGGAATACCGTGAAGCGGCGGCGGGATCACTGTTTGCGCGCTATAACCGTAAATTCTCCGGGGATCTTCTCGTCTGTCCATGAGGGGTGTTCGTCGAATCTCATGAGTGTGAAGCCGCTGTTGATCACGGAGTTGATGATCTCACTGATGGTATACTTTCTATAACTGCACTTGGGGATCTGTTCGCGGATCGATGGCTCATAAAACCGGGCATGTGCCATTTCGCCCTCAAAGATTTCTGTTGAGAAGTAACTCATTGTCGGTTGTTCCAGATTCAGTATATCGGAGATTTTGGTGAATGGGTGGAAGTCGCTGCAGATCATTCGGCCTTGTTCTTTCAGCAATGAGTACATGATGTTCATGAATGCATCGATATCATGGAAATAGTGCAGTACGCCGCCTTCCATGAACACGATGTCAAAGGAGTTTCCGTACTTTGCGATGTCGATCTCGAGGATGTCGCATACTTCAAAATGCAGGTCTACATTCGCGGCAGCTGCGACTTCAAGTGCATATTTCCGATTGTCTTCTGAAATGTCAAAGACAGTGACTTCCGCGCCCAGAATCGCAAGGGGAACAGCTTTCTTCCCGCAGGAACCGCATATATTTGCGATCTTCAGACCACTGTAGGTATCAAAATAGCCGGCATACTTTCTCAACATGCCTATGGGATCTTCCAAGTCCATTTTGGCGCGTTCAGCGGGTGTGCCCCCGTGATTCACCCAGAACTCGTAGGCATCGTATTCCCACGCTTTCTTATGTTGGATACTGTAATCGTTCATTGTTGAAAATCCTCCTTTGTTTGATTTTTGGGAATTGTAGTATAACATATGATATTGGAAATGTAAACATAAATATCGTGAACAGTCACACGTCGTGGGGCGCCGCGGATCACAGCCTGTGACGTTCCTGTTGCGCACAGACAGGCGATATGGTATACTGAGGACACAATCGGGAAAGGAAGCATACTTTATTGGAAATACAAGACAATATACAATGGCATCCCGCATTCTGCTCCGCCGTGGAACTGGAATTGCGGGATTATAAACAATACCTGACCTATGAGCGGGAGCATAATCTGGGCAGAATGCCCCTGAAAATAGACCTGCTCATCATCAAAAAGAGACATGACATCGTGATCAAAAATGATATTGCCGATTTCTTTCTCGGGAATAATATCCTTGAGTACAAATCGCCGGGCGATGACGTGAATGCCGGGACTTTTTATAAGGCACTGTCCTACGCGTGCCTGTACAAGGCGGAGGCAGGCGCTGCCGATATCTTTGATGCGGATACCACGGTTTCGATCGTCAGGGAAGAGAAGCCCATAAAATTGCTGGGACAGCTTGGCGAAAAGTACTCCGTGACCAGGAAGAAAGCGGGGATCTACCGTATTGACGGCATGATCTTCCCGATACAAATCCTTGTGACAAAGGAACTTGCCAGGGAATCCCACGTGTGGATCACATCCCTGACACGGACACTGAGCAGGGAGGATGCAAGGGAGCTTCTCGGCAACTGTGCGGGGCTTGGCAGCGACGAGGACAGGCGGAATGCGGATTCCGTTGTCAACGTGGCATCGGAGGCAAATATAAAACTGTTTAAGAGAATGATACAGGAGGGTGATCAAATGTGTGAGGAATTGAAGGAACTGCTGGCGCCTGAGATTGTGGAATTTAAGATACGCCTGGCAGAGCAGAATGCAAAACTGGCAGACAGTGCTGCAAAACTGGCGGATAAAGATGCAAAACTGGCAGACAATGCTGCAAAACTGGCAGATAAAGATGCAAAACTGGCAGACAATGCTGCGGAGATCGCGAAACTCAAAAAGCTGCTTGCAGAAGCCGGCATCGAGCAGTAAGAACCAGGAACGGGGGGACTGTGCAGGACAGTCCCCCCGTTTATGTAGGCGCGCAGAGAAGTAAAGCGTGTCAAACTCCTTCGTGAGCATCGTATGCATGCCCTTTTCCAGGGAGCTTACTTTTTCCCACAGCCCCGAGAAAGCAAGTGCTTCCGCGACGAGCTTTTCGTCCGCTTCCGATACAGACTCCCGCATCAGAACATTCTCCGCGACCGAGAGGGCGTATATCGGAGCGTCCTGAAACACAGCGCTGAACCGGCTGATTAGCTGTCCCGCACCAAAGCCGTCATATGGCATTCCGTTGTATAAGATGTTTCCCTCCTGAACGGGATAGAGATCCAAGAGCAGCTTGACCAGCGTGCTTTTCCCCGAACCGTTTCTTCCGACCAGTGCAGCCTTCTCGCCTTTTCGGATGCACAGATCCATGTTCCGCAGAACGATCGCCCCTTCCCCGTACCGGAAAGATACGTTTTCCAGACAGACTCTCTCGAAAGATCCCGGATCTGCAGCGCTGCAGGGATCCGGCTGCCTTTTCCGCGGGGACGTGTATTCCAGGATCTTTCTGATAGTTTTTATGTACATGCTGTGACTGCGCATCTCGGAAGCGATCTGGATCAGACCGCTCAGATTGTTTGTAAAAGCTGAGAAGGAGCTGATCAGATACACAAAATCCCCAGGCATATATCTGCCCGCCAGCATCTGCCCGCAGAGGTATACCACGATCAGCAGATTGAGCAGATATCCAAACAGGATGATTATAAAGGCGGCTTTACTGCCTTTTTTGTTGTACGCAGTGGAGATCGTCAGATCTTCCATCGCGGCACATTCCCCAAAACGGATAAAAAAATCCTCCGCCTGGTAGTTCCTGGTCTCTTTGATAAACTCCCTGTTCTTGAACAGTTCTCTTATGTACTGGGCTTTCCGCATGGCTGACTGGGTATCCCTGTCCATCTCGAAGTTGATACGGTTCACCTTGGCAAGATGAAAAAAATACTTCACCACATACAACAAGGCAGCCACGATAAATACCGGGTCAAAGATGATCACCGTGATGAGTACCAGCGTCAAAAGGTAATATACACCTGTGGCAAAGCTGTTTACGACCTGGATCGGTCGGGTGTCGATCTCGTTGAGCACGCGTCCCAGATCATCATAAAATTCGTTTTCCTCATAGCAGGACAGCTCTACTTCCTCCAGCTTGTGGTATAACAATCCACGCATATATTTTGAGAGATCGACAGACCGGATGCTGCCGTACCAGTTCAGCAAAAAGATAGACAGCTGGTTTCCAAGGTAATCGAGCAGGATATAAAGCCCGTAAAACATTGCCACGCCCGCAAAAAGGAGCCCGTTTTCGCCTGGCTGGCTGCGTGTCAGCCAGCTGATGACTGCCCTGCATACCCACAGATCACCCACCACGACCAGCGCCCTGATCGCGTTGTATGCCATTATACCTGCCGTATAGCCAGGAACGGCTTGAAACACGTGGGACAGGATCATTAGATTGTTCTTGAGGGAAGTGGGGATTTTCAAACGATCCATGAAGCGCTCCTTTTTGATCATTTTTATTTCATAGCGGGATTATAATCTTCACCATCAAAGTCAAATCTGCCGCTCTGTTTAACATATTGATTCTATCACCTGATGCATTTTCGCAAATATGTCCCGGCGTCCTCATCTTTGATCCTGAGTCAAAAGCATTTTTACAAGCAGGCAGTTCAATCCATTCTAAAAGTCAGTTTTGCATACCGATTTCACCTGTCAACGCCAACACCGTCATTTTATCAGCTCCATACACCTTTTTGTCTCATCGGTTGTATCTATGTGGGGAATGCATCTCAGGAAATCCTCATACTGCCCGTTGCTGTAATACGCCCGCACTGTTGCTCTGAGCATCTCCAGTGAGATTACCTCGCACGCTGAAATTTTGGACTCTGAAAGCATTGTGCGGACTGTAATCTTCTCCATCACATGTTTCTTTTCCTCATTAATTATGGAATACGTGAGAAAGTCTCCGTCCGGCAGATTGACACGCGTCTCCGCGACAAACTTGTCATTCATGCCGAAAAACTGTAGAAATCCATCTGCGGAGCTGAGAATCATGTACTCCTCTTCTCCGTTGACAACTGCCAGTAAAAGTCTCTCAACATCTTCATACAATACATTTTGTTCATGATACTCATTTTCAACCAGTTCTATGTTCACGATGCGCTCTGCTTGAAACGGCGTCTGGTCCGCCGTCCACACTGCCATCTGATAAAATGTGCCGATGTCAAATTCACACCCATAACGGATTCGGGCGTACACTCTGTCAAGGGGATACAGCCGGTCTTCCCCCCTTTGCAGCACTGGCATCTCTCCGTTCAGCGCCCATGAAAACCCTTTTTCTGCCAAATGCACGTGCAGCAGCGTCTCACCAATGTAACAGCCAAAGCGCTGCGTCCATTCTGCCAACAGCGCATCCCCTTCTTCTTCACTGCGCTGATTGAGCTTCTCGTGAAAAATCTCCAGGATTTCATCGAGCACCTCAATACTTTTAGCCGTGTAATCCAGCTCGACTTGCTGCGCCTTTGCAAAGTCCAAAATCTGCTGTTTTATTTCTTCAAAATTCATTTGATTTCTCCTTTTTTACGGTTGTTTATTCAATTGTTTTATTTCGAGTATAAAAGTCACACATGGTTCCCTTGCAGCAGCAGGGTTTTATATAGCAGTCATTTAGCTTAGATTTACTGTATTGAGCAGATGTGTTTGCAGTCATATTTATCAGCAGATTTGTACAATATCTCTCCATACTTATCTGTGTCGCCTCTATCATTTTGCCGGGGTTTGCTACAAGCTCTTTTACTTTTTCGCACTTAGCAAACATTCCATTTTTTAGCAGCTTCCACTCAAAGGATTCTGGCAGATATAACGCAGAACCTGTTAATACCAAATCTTGTATATAGGCACCAATTGCACATCCGTCACCAATCAGCAACGTATTTTGTGCACCATATTTCGACAAATTACTATTCCCATGGCTTGTAGTTACTTTATCGCCATAGAGTGCCTGATAGTATGCCAAACCAGAGTCCTCGTCTTCTGTCACCATTTTATCCATTTCTGTGATTGTGTCATAGTCCATATAAATTCTCTCTAGTGAATGATACTTTCCTGATGTTTTTATCTTATAAATTTCTTTGTAGCTATATGGAATCGACGGGAGGGATTCTCTGGTAATGATGATAAAACAATTATCAGATTTTAACGCCAGCACGGCAAATTCCTTCGTCTTAACTGGAGAAAAATCCTCGTCAATAATATAAATTTTTCCATTTTCATTGCTCAGCTCATACTTATATCCTGTTTCATGCAAAGCGACCACTGGCACATCACATGCTATATTAATACCTGCCTGTGCAGATGTCCCTGCATCGCTTACCATCTGAAATAAAGTTGATTTTCCCGTCGCACTATCCCCTCTTATCAGTGTAAACTTCCTGTTGATCGTAATTTTAAACTGAATATCTCTTTTATTCTGTACTAAAATGTCATGCTGTGTCTCCATAACAGATACTCCTTCTCAAATTCTCTGGCATTGTGACAAATGGCTCCGTCACGCACAATGCACATATCAAACTCTAAGCTGCCAAAATTCATCGGATATGCCAGATAAATTTCAAAATCCTTTTTTTTGCTCAGCTCAGCCAACAGCGCCGCACAGTTGTCTCCGCAACTGTTGGCATTGCTAATCACAGTTTCATCTGCGTTCATCGTAATCAATGCCTTTGCCCCGCTGCTGATTTCGCGGATTGTAATCGGTCCCAGCACGGGACTTTGTACCAACCCCTCTGAGACCAACTCCGAGCTGTCAATCTCCCGGATCACTCTCTTCGCCCAATCATCGAGCCAGGCTTCTGTGTAAGAATTATTAAAATATTTTGAGGTGGAAATAATATCCTTATCATTCAATTCAAAATATACTTTTACCATCTGATTTACTCCTTCAATATTCACTCTTATCATATCTATCATATCAAAAAAATACTCCTCCGTAAACGAAGTTAGCTCAAAATAAATACAAACGAGCCACAGCATCGCCGTCGAAGTTTTGCCTAGAGCATTTTTCAAACACGCTCTAGCACTGGCGAACCATGCAGTCCACAATTCTAATTTCTGTCTGGATGGAGCACTAGAGCGTAAAAGAAGTATTAAATTATGAAGCTGTCGCTTTATGAATCTCTATTCATAAAGCGACAGCTTCGAATACCAGTTTTGATATAGAAGATCAGATCTCCAGCTCCGCGCACATTTTCCGCACCGTATAGCGGTAGACGGTGTGGCAGACCGCACCCATCAGCAACAGGATCACCAGACAGGCGCCCAGCCCGGCGAGCTCGCCGGAGGAGAGCCAGCCGTCGTTGCCGTACATGATCAGGATGTACAGAAAATACATGGCGCCCATGCCGACCAGCGAGGGGATTTTGAACACATTGCCCGCCTGACTGCGTACTTCGCGCCTGAGGAATGCGGGGGAGGCGCCCAGGCGCCGCAGGTCGTCAAAGACATAGCGGTTGTTCAGGGCGATGGTCATGCACCGCGTGTAGCTGATGATCAGCGCGGCAAGCATACAGATGATGGAGATGAACAAAAACATCATCAGATACACGGCGAAGGTCTGCAGGAAGTCATTCTGGTCCATGATCCGGCTCTTGGGCATATAAGTCCAGTAGAGGCGGAAGTCGCTCGCATCGCAGTTGTCGTAGTCCAGACGGGTCATCTGATCGGTATCGCCCCAGTAGACTTCGCCCGCCTCGTCCAGGGCGATCTTGCGTACCCTGTCGTAGAAATAACCGTATTCGCACTCCGGTCCGAACGACGAGACCAGCATGTGAAAAAAGTCCTGTGCAAAGTCGTAGCTGTCCGTGCCGTCGGTGTTAAAAAGGTTCATCGTTCCCTGCCAATCAGGTGTGATGCCGCTGGCGATCGTCTCGTAGTCTGCGTCGTCGAGGACGTAAAATCCGGGGGCGCCGGCGAGAAGGTCAAAGTGTGTATAACCTGCAAACCGGACTGGGATCGCGTCCCGCGTCACCATATTGATCATGAACGTGATATCGGTTGAATAGAAGTAAGTGTCCGTTTCCTCCGTGGTCGAGACAATGTGATATTCCCCGGGGCTGACCGTGATCGGTACGCCGGTGAGGGCAGAATATCCGGATTCCGGGAGAACATTGACGCTTCCTGCCAGATAGACGTACTCGTCGTGGAAGGATCTGCCTTCCTCGATCTCCATGATGCCGTCCCTGCCGAGTATGAGATAGGGACAGCTCCTGAAATCCCTGATGGAAAGCCCGTAATCTGCTGCAAGCGCCGCGATCTCTTCCTGCCCCGGTATCGTCTGATCCATGCGGTAGTGGTAATAGTAGTCAAAGGGGCGCGAATTGACGTCCAGGATATGCCCCATGCCCATCATCGGGAGGTAAAAGATCGCAAAGGCACTGCCGGCGATCAGCACAGTGCTGACGAGCAGGTTGTTGACGGTCTGTTTTCCCTGGAATTTCATCATACTCCTCGCGATGATATTGCGGTATGGATCCTTCCTGTGTGAGCGCCAGCCGTGGACAACGGTGTGCAGCATCACCATGTAGAGCCCCACAAAGACAGGCACATAGAGGAGATTGATCAGGGCAGTCGGATATCGGCTGAACAGCTTCATGTATACGCTGGGTGCCTGAAAGCCGCAGACAGCGCCGACGAGGATCAGGATCAGACCGACAGGACCGCACCATCTGCCCAGATTTTTCACGGGCTCGTTTTTGTGTTCCTCGTGGATCACGTCGATGATATTTGTCCTTTTCAGATAGCGGCAGGCTGTCACGCAGGAGAAGGCGACCACGATCACGAAGAAGACCGCCGACAGATACAGGCATTTAAGATCCAGCCGCAGCTGCATCTCCTTGCTGTCCACGATGAACAGGCGAAAACCGCCCCACAATAGATACACGAAGGGAAGACCGGCTATGATGCCAAGCAGCGAGGAGGCGCCGCTGAGCAGGACGACTTCCCGGAATAATCCGGGTGCAAGCCGCTTTCTGGAGGCGCCGAGCGCCATGAGCGCACCGAGTTGTCTGGATTTCTTGCGGAAGAACAGATTGGACGCGTAGACTGTAAAGACGACACAGCCAAAGAGCGCCAGCACGAAGATCGCGACCATCTGCTTGCGGCTGTCCCCGCCTTCGGGCAGCACCAGCAGCACTGTCGGGGAGAACATCATGGCAGAGTAGGCGGTGATCAGCAGAAGAGACACAAAGTTGCAGAACAGATAGAGGACAGCCTGCTTGCGGTCTGCTCTGCGCAGTTTATTTTCTAATTGATTCATTGTCATCATAATAGCATCCTCTTTTATTTATGTTTTTTATGTTGGTGATACAGGTTTTTGGGAGACAGAAGAGCGCCGACTGCGCGTAGTTTACACACTGCTCATCTCCTTAATTTCAATAAGCAGCCGGTTCTGGAAAGCGCCCTGGCTCTCTTTTCTGTCCTCCTGCTTCTGCAGGGTGTTGTAGACTACGCCGTCCTTCAACAGGATCACGCGGTCACAGAACGATGCGGCGTAGCTGTCGTGCGTCACCATGAAGATCGTGGCGCCGAGCTGCTGTCTGGCATTCTCAAACGCCTCGATGACAGTGCGGCTCGACTTGCTGTCGAGGTTGCCGGTCGGCTCGTCAGCCAGAATGATGAGCGGCTTGTTGATGAGGCTCCTTGCCACCGCGGTTCGCTGGCGCTCGCCGCCGGAGATCTCGGCAGGGTATTTGTCAGTGATGTGGGCGATGCCAAACAGGGATAGGAGAGCGTCCGCAAGCTGCTCGGCTTCCGGCTCCACCCTGTCCTTGATGATGCGCGGGACAAGCACATTTTCCCGCACGGTCAGCCCGTCGAGCAGCATGAAGTCCTGAAAGACAAAGCCCAGCTTTTCATTGCGGATCCTGGCGAGGGCGTCCTCGCCAAGCCCTTTCAGGTTCTGTCCGCCCAGCGAGATCTCGCCCTCCTCAAACGGGATATAGCACGATATGCAGTTGAGCAGCGTGCTCTTGCCGGAGCCGGAAGGACCCATCACAGCGACAAACTCCTGGCTGGCGACGGACAGGTCGATGCCCTTCAACACGGAGTAGGACTTGTTTCCTGACTGATAAGATTTGCGCAGATTCTTGACATATAACATAAGTAAACCTCCATTCTAATCATGCACACCTTGTTTGATACCTGTTTATCCGGTCAGACAGGCATCGCGGGTGTCTTGTTTTTGTTTTCTGAAATAAGCATAGCACAGCCGGGGGATCGCGGAATCTGCCGTGTAATTTTTGGCGCGCCCGATGTAACGTTTTGCAGCTGCGTGAAAATTTTGTAACGTTTTGCAGGGCTCATGTAAAAAATTGCAAAACGTTTCTGACGCAGGACTCAAAAACGTGGTACAATAAAGATATTGGAAGTGCGGATAAAAATTTGTGATGGGGAGTGGTGGAGAGTATGCTGCGGATAGCGATCTGTGACGATTCTGTGGACGCAAGGGATGCACTGCGTCTGCAGCTTGAAAAGATATTGATGGAGGAGGCAGAAAAGATCGTGTACGAGTTTTCGACCGGGGCGGGGACGGTGCGCTGGCTGGAGAACCACCCCGGGGAGATCGACCTTTTGTTTCTCGATGTGGAGATGGCAGGGCTCAACGGTATGGCGGCGGCGGAGGCGATCCGAAGATTTGACATGGAGATCATCATCGTCTTTGTGACCGGGTATGCCGACTATGTGTTTGACGGCTACAAGGTCAATGCCCTGGATTATATCATGAAGCCGGCGAACGCGGAGCGCCTTCTGGAGGTGGTCAGGCGTGTGCGCACACAGCTGGATCAAAGGAGAAACGAGATGTATCTGATGAAAAATGCGGAGGGGACGTTTCGCTTTCCGCTCAGTTCGATCGACTTTTTTTATAGTGACAAGCGAAAAGTGGTCTGTGTGTGCGGCGGGAAGGAGTATTCTTATTATGCGAAGCTCGACGAGGTTGAGCAGGCGCTTGCGGGGCGGTTCGTCCGGATCCACCAGCGCTATCTCGTGAACCCGCAGCAGGTGTCACAGATCGGGACAGACCACGTGGCAGTCGCGGGGAGGAAGCTGCCCGTCAGCAGGGCACTGAAGGAGGAGGCGGTGAAGAGCCTTGCGAGGGCGATGCTGATGTAGCGGGAATATGCTGCATGGAAAAGTGTGACAAAAGGGGACAGATCGATATGTTTCGTGTTTTTATCTTATTGGCGGAGTTGGGCGTGGGAGTGATCTTCTACGCGATGGTGTCGTGCCTGATCGAGATTCGGAAGGGCTGGTGGCGGCGTCTGCTTTTGCTGGTCAGCTGCTGGCTGCTGGTCTACATGGTCATCTTTATGGGAGATCCGGACAATTTTCCGCCGACGCTGCTGTTTTTCCTGATCGGTGTCTGGACTGCGTGCCGCGGTTCGCGGCTGAAACGGCTGACAGTCGGCGTGATGCTCGCCAGCGTGATGTTCGCGCTGAACGCATTGTTTGACAACTGTGTCTGGTATTTTCTGCACAATGTGACGGAGGAGTACGCGGTGTATTACTTTGGGTATCGCGCGCTGGCGGTGATTCTGCTGTACATGGGAGTCCGCCATTACCGTCCGGGGCGGGATTTCGAGCTCTCACCGCCGCTGTGGAGACTGCTGCTGATGCTGTGCATTCCGCCGATGGGGATCATGTGTGCGCTGATCCTGCTCTATCAGGATCAGCGCATGTATATTCAGCGCATAAATATAGATTCGATGAGTATAATGCTGCTCCTGGTGGTAGTGGTATCTTTTGTGGGGAATCTGTGGGCGATGCTCACGCTCAACAGGCAGCAGCAGCTGGAGCGGGAAAATGCGCTGGCGCAGCACAACAGAAAATATTACGAGGCGATGGAACAGCAGCAGTTTGAGATCCGCAGGATCAGGCATGACCTGGCGAATCATCTGCAAGTGCTGCTGTCCCTCTCGGCGGAGGAAAAGGACAGCTATATCCGGAAAATGATCGAGAACCCTGCGCTTGAGAAGGTGCTGTCCTACTCGGGTGATGCCACGGTGAACGCCGTGCTGACGGCGAAGGAGAGCGTGATGCGCCAGCGGGGGATCTCTTTTTATGCGAAGGTGGACATTCCAAAACAACTGCCTTTCGAAAAACCGGATCTCTGCGCGCTGTTTGCCAATGCGCTCGACAATGCGATCGAGGCGTGCGCGGCGCTCGATTCGGACGGTAAGCGGATCGATCTGTGCGCGCGTGCGGCGAAGGGGATCCTGTCCGTCGAGGTCCGCAATCCCTTTGCGGGACAGCTGTCGGGCGGTCTGCCGGAGACGACGAAGCAGGATAGCGTCAACCACGGATACGGGCTGCGCAGCATACAGGAGATCGCAAGAAAGTACGGCGGCGATATGGAGATCCGGCAGGAGGAGGGCTTGTTCTGCCTGTTCTGCTATGTGCCGGAGCCGGTTTGACAATGTGTCTGTATAATGTTAGAATGGTGGATATACAAGAAGGGAGCAGGTCGGCAGAGGGGGAAGGAAATGTGAGAGGGAATATTTCGAAAAAACTGGTGCGGAGGTTGATATGGATCTTCGTTGCCCTGGTCAGCATATTGATATGGATTCCCCAGATCGACGGACTCATCACAAAGGATCTCGCTGCGATATCCGAGTGTGTCCTCCTGGATGATGCGTGGGATGTCACGATCGACGGGAAGACATATCAGAATGTGCTCTTGACGGATTTTCACTTTCCGGCTGTCAGAAAAGGCGAGCAGATCGCGATGGAGCGGATGCTGCCGTCCGACTGGGGGCTTGTCGGGGGTGTGCTGCGCTTCTATGTCAGACACGCTGCGGTCAGTATGTATATCGGTGACGAACTCATCTATGAGTATGGTCATGACAGGCTGGCAGAGAGAAGGACGCTTGGCAGCGGGTATCAGTTTATCAAATTTCCAAACGAGTACCAGGGAGAGCGGCTGCGCATACTGCTTGTCGTGGCGGAGGATAAGGCGTTCACAAAGTTTGACTCCGTGCGTCTGTATGAGTGGGAAAATGTCTATCGGGTCCTGATTACGGAGAACAGGATTTCTTTGCTATGCGGCAGTTTCCTGATCCTTTTCGGGTTGATCGTCAGTGTGATCACGATCTTTGCGCTCATCTTCTCGGCGAAATATGTCAGGCTGCTCTGCATCGCTCTCTTTGCGGTCTGTATGGGGTTGTGGTCGCTGAGCTATTACAATGTCATGCTGATCTTTGCGATACCGCTCTACGCGATCTCGCTGATCAATTATCTGGCGCTCTATCTGGCGCCGATCCCGCTGACGGTTTACATATATGAGGAGGTCTCAAACCTGAAAAACAGACCGTTAAAGACCTTTTACTGGATCTATCTTGCAGTCGAAATCGCGGCTGTCGCGGTGACGATCGCACTGCACGTGTGCAATGTCGTGCATCTGGCGGGAACGTACAAATATATGCAGGCGATCATGCTGGTCGGTCTGCTGTTCTTCCTGTTTGTGCTGGCTGCGAACCTGAAATTTTCGAGATACGAGAGCAGGCTGTCGGTGATCGGTCTGCTGGTCGTGATCGGCTGTGTGGCATATGATATGTTAGGCTACATCAGCGGACGGTACTTCGGGCGGGACTATTTTACGGTGCGGGGTGTGACATCGAGCGGTATCATGATATTTATCTGTATCCTGTTCGTCTCGTTCTACATAGAGATGACACAGAAGATGATGGAGCAGAAGGAGCGCGATTTTTTGATCAAGAGCGCCTACACCGACGAGCTCACGCAGCTGCACAACCGCAGGTACTGTATGGAGTACATGAACCGGCTCAAGGAGGAGCGGAATTTTAAGTACACGGTGATCTGTTTTGACCTGAACAACCTAAAGACCATCAATGATACATATGGTCATGCGAAGGGCGATGTATTGATCCGATGTGCAGCCGAGGTGATCGCAGAGACATTTGAGAGCCATGGCATCGTGGCGAGAATGGGCGGAGATGAGTTTGTCGCGGTGATCGGCACAGCCGACGAGGACAGGCTCTCGTCCCTGATGGAACAGTTTTTGCAGAATATTGACAGCAGAAACCGCGCGGTCAAGGATCTGAACATGTCGATCGCTTACGGCTATGCATCCGGCAGCCAGAGCGACAGCGATATCGAGAAAGTGTATCAGACCGCGGACGACCTCATGTACGAGAAGAAGAAGCAGATGAAAAATTCATAGATGGGATGGTAGAAAATAACAACTGCGAAAGGAAGGGTTTTGCGTGATGGAGGGTAAAAAATTTTCAAACGGAGTCGGTCTGGACAGGGTTCAGGTCACAGATGCTTTCTGGAAGAAGGAGATCGGGCTGGTGCGCGACACCGTGATCCCCTACCAGTGGGAGGCGCTCAACGACAGGGTTGCAGACGCACAGCCCAGCTACTGTATGCACAATTTCAAGGTGGCTGGCGCGATCAACCAGAAGCGCGAGCAGGAGGCGGATTATGTTCAGCCGGTCTACACGACCAACGGTTTCTGCGTCTGGCCGGAGGATCCGGGGAAGCCGGAGCAGAAGTTTTACGGCTTTGTATTTCAGGACAGTGACTTTGCGAAATGGATCGAGGCGGTGGCGTATATCCTTGATCAGTACCCGGATCCGGAACTGGAGGCGACTGCTGACGAGGCGATCGGGATCGTGTGCCGCGCCCAGCAGCCGGACGGTTATCTGGACACATTTTACATCATCAACGATATCAGCAAGCGCTTCACCAACCTGCGCGACCACCATGAGCTGTACTGCCTGGGGCATCTGATCGAGGGGGCAGTGGCGTACTACCGCGCCACGGGAAAGAACAGGCTATTGGATGCGGCGTGCCGGTATGCGGACTGTGTTGCGGCGCACATCGGCTCTGAGGAGGGCAGACTGCGCGGATATCCGGGACATGAGATCGCGGAGATGGCGCTGGCAAAGCTGTATGAGGTGACGGGGGAGGAGAAGTACCGGGATCTGGGATTGTACTTTGTCAATGAGAGGGGCAGGAGACCGTATTACTTTGACACGGAGCATCCGGTGAGCGCGGACCAGCAGGAAGAACTTCGCTATCAGTACCATCAGGCACATCTCCCGGTGCGGGAGCAGTCCGAGGCGACGGGACATGCGGTGAGGGCAGTCTATCTCTATTCGGGAATGGCGGACTTTGCAAGACTCACATCGGACGAGGCGCTGCAGACGGCTTGCGAGCAGCTCTGGGACGATATCACGCAGACGAAGATGTACATCACTGGCGGGATCGGCGGCACACACATCGGCGAGGCGTTTTCCTTTGCCTACGATCTGCCCAATGACACGGCGTACGCGGAGACCTGCGCCTCCATCGGAATGATCTTCTTCGCGCAGAGAATGCTGCGGATGCGTCCGGACTCGAAGTATGCGGATGTCATGGAGCGCGAGCTCTACAACATAGTCCTGGGCGGCATGGGACTGGAGGGAACCAGCTTTTTCTACGTGAATCCGCTGGAAGTGGTTCCGGAGGCATGCCATAAGGACAGCCGGAAAGAACATGTGAAACCGGTTCGCCAGAAGTGGTTTGGCTGCGCCTGCTGTCCGCCCAATCTTGCCAGGCTGATCAGTTCCATCGGATCGTATGTATTTACAGAGACGGACGACACCGTATTTGTCAACCTGTATATGGGCGTCCGCATGGAAAGACAGCTGCAGTCCGGCACGGCAAAGATTGAGATCCAGTCCGGTTTCCCCTGGAACGGCAACGTCAGCATCAGGGTGGAATGCGGGGCGCCGGAGACCTTCACGATCGCGCTGCGCATACCGGACTGGTGCGCGGAGTACAGGATCACAGGCATTGACGATGCAGACAGCGCCAGCAGGGAGGAAAAGAATGGCTATCTGTATATCACCAGAACGTGGGCGTCAGATACCATACAGATTGAGTTCCCTATGGAAGTACAGGTGATCGAGGCGGACTCGAGAGTGCGCGAGACGATCGGAAAGGCGGCTGTACAGCGGGGACCGATCGTGTACTGCCTGGAGGAGGCGGACAACGGGAAGGATCTGCATCTGCTGAAAATGGATGGGAATGCCCGGTTCGAGACGCAGGAGCAGCAGATCGCCGGGGAGTCTGTGACCACCATAAGGGCGCAGGGCTGGCGGCAGCAAAAGGTGCAGGGTCAAAAGCTGTACTTTGCACACACAAAGACAGCGTACGAGCCCGTCTCCCTGACCTGGATCCCCTACTATGCGTGGGCGAACAGGGGCGAGGGGGAAATGCAGGTCTGGACGCGGATCTGATATTGCAGCACTTTGCCCTTATATGCCGGCATGACATGTGATATGATAGATTTAGAGCGTGTTTGAAAAATGCTTTCTGCCAGATGTGCGTCACAATTTGTGGGAGATTAAATCATCTTACAGATGATGTGCCAAATGAAGGGCGCATAGCGGGCTATGTAACCTGAATTTGGTGCAAAGATCACGCAAAGTGGGGCGTGCAGATGACAGGAATGAATTTTCAAACACGCTCTAGTTCATGCAGGATACAATACAAAATGAATCAGAGCTCAAAGACTGTTCAGAAATATCCTGCGCAAGCCGCAATGCTATTTTGGGGCAGTTTTTTATGCACGCGGGCACCCAGAGAAAATGTGCGTCAGCGCGTGTCTGTCTGACAGGATCCGGCGCTTGTTTTTGGGAGTTCATTATTTTGATGTGTGGTCAAATAGCGTTATGCTGTCCGAATCCCGTCGGAAGCTGTGAAACATCACGTGGTCTATACCTGATTTTTCAAAGACAGAGACCGCTGCATCAAGGACTGTATTCAAGTCCCATGCAATAAAATCAAGGTATCCATAATTGATCCCCGAGGCACCGCCAATATATGTAAAGCTGTCCTGACCAGCTGTCTTTTCGATCATCTCCGCAGCATCATCGCGAAAATCCAGGATCTGCGCCCCTCTGTTGTCGCCCTCAAAACCATATAGAGGAAAGCAGAAATAACCAGCTGTGATCCCGTCTGCCTGAAAGGTATCCATGATGCGGTTTTCACCGCTGTAGAATTCATTTAACAGATAAACAAAACAGCTGGATCCCGCGAATACGTCGGTGCGCAAGCCGTCCTGCGACGCCTCGTCAGGTTTCATCTGATATCCGCAATATAGCTCACAGTAGCGGTTTGCATCAAACAATTCATCCCTGCTCAAATCAAGCTGCTGCATAAAATGGGGCATGAGCTGCACCAGAGTGAGGGCAGGCTGCCCATAAGGGGCACGAAGGATTTCCAATTCATCGATATACTTCATTTCCGCCAGCTCGCCGACTGCATAATCCAGCATTACATAGGCAAACCAGTAGGCTTCATTTTCCCGCTCCGACAGGAGGGGAACAAGATCTTTGCAGTACAGACAAACCTTTGCCTTTTGGTTTTCCCATGCAGTCCACAGCTGGATATTGCCAGCGCAGACAGTATTGTCGTTTATCCGGAGCTGATAGTTTTCCATATTTTGACCATGTGACTGACGCCCTATTAGGATATTCCAATATTGAAGTACACTTTCCGGCGCTTTTTTTTGGAAATAGTTCAGAGCAAACAGGCGTGACCAGTCACCCTCGAGATTTAATATCAGGTCATACTTTTCCCCGTTAAACCCTACCTCGGCATAGACTGTATCAAATGCAGGGGTCAAAAGAGCGTCGAGCTGTGCTGTGATCGATTCGCTGTCCGCTTTTTGGTCGATCAGCTGTCTAAGCTTTGCCTCGCCTTTGGAAAAGATCTCCCAGCACGCTGAGACTTTCTCACGAAACGGATTTTGAAATTGGGGCAGGCTGATATTTGATTGATTGTTATTCCTGTTCATTTTTACACCTCTTTTATCATTTTTTTTAATCAGGCAAGAACTTACGTTTTCGGATGCGCATCTGACAGAAAGCATTTTCAGACACGCTCTGGGACAAGGAGACAACGAACTTTTATTTAGAATATTGTACCATATATATTTTTATTTTTCTATCGATTCATAAAAAAGCCAGCATTGGAAAAAATGTATGTTATACAAATGTATCGCACAATGTTTGGTAAAGTAAGGTGAAAGCAGAATTGAGAAAAAGAAGAACGCGTTTTAGGATAACGATCGGAATAGCAGCATTCGGAATACTTCTGACGGCAGGAAGTCTATGCGTAAATCTATTGAATAATACACACGCCAAAACAGACGAAACTCAAAATATCGTCACTGCGACAGGGGTGACGGAGATCGGGATGGAACCTGTAACCTTTTCGATCGACTTTCTGGAAGATACAAGACTCTATGTGGAGGAAGTGTATCTTTCAGACGGTGATACGGCTGCAGCGAACGAACCGTACGTTAAGTTTACAGACGAAAGCATCAGGAACGCGCGCACGGAGTTGGAACAGGCAGTTCATAATGCGGAGCTGGATTATCGCAGCAGGGTGGTCTCAAGCGGAGAGGATAAGATAGAGGCAAAATATACATATGATACAACAGTGCTTGAGGCAGAGTTTGCACCACAGGTTTATCAGGACACGCTCACGCAGCTGGATATGCGGCTTGCAAAGGCAAAGAATGCCTATGAGGAAGCCCAGAATGAGTACAATGAATATTATGTCGCGGTAGTAAACAACACGTTTTACGAAGATTATGAGGTTGAGGCGCTGAAAAAAGCCTATGATGAGGCATATGACTTGTTTGTCAGCCGAAGGGCATACTGGGAAGTGACACAGGAAGAGCTCGATCTGCTGGATGACGGCAGCAGTGCGCATGCCGGGCAGGGTGAGCGTCAATGGATCGTCAGGACAGTGGCATTGCTAAGGGATGAGATGACAGAGGCGCAGAACAGATATGAGCAGGCAAAAAATGATTATCAGAGGGAGATCGAGGGGGCGGAGTTAAAACTTCAGAAGCTGTTGAATCAGTCTGAACAGGCACAGCAGGATCTGCTGGATACCCAGATCGCATATCAGAAAGAAAGCCTTCATGCAAAGACAGTGTATGAAATAGCTGTTGCACGGGGGCAGCTTGCGGAGAGTGATTACAATACGTATCTGTGCGATCTGGCAGACGAATTGGAGCATCTCAGGGCAGTTAGGGACACAGCAGTGGAAAACAGAGCACTGTTTGAGGATCTGGCTGGCGATGGATATCTGTATACAGAACAGGCAGGAACAGTGTTAATGGTACAGGCGGTCGAGGGGCAGGCTCTAGAGGGCGGCAGTCAGATCCTTGCATATGCCGATGAGGAGGAGATGTCTGTAACCGCGACAGTGCCCAGGGCGGATGCGGCAAAGATTTTTGTGGGCGAAAAGACCAGCGTGACAGTGGAGGACTGCGGCAGTTTTGACGGCGTTGTTGAAGCGATACAGCCCATAACTGGATTTTTCACACCTGAAAATAAAACGCCCATATACAATCTGGTAAGGATATCGCTGAACGGGGATGTCAGCGATATCCTGCCGGAGCAGACTGCGGCAGTAGTATTTGGGGAGGAGATGCAGGGCGATACCATTGAGTGCAGTGCAGGCGGGCACAGCGCAGTGGAGCGAGAAATGATTGCACAGATGTATGACTTTGATATCCTGGATGAGACAAAAGGGGACCAGGGTATATATCTGGAAGCTGACAGTGTGTATGTGAGAGCAGGGCAGCACATCAAAGAGGGGGACATGGTGTGCCGGTTTACGCAGGAAAGTATTGAGCGTGTCAGAAAAGCACTCATTGATATTCAGTCTGATGCTGGCAAAGCGCTTGTCAGGGCGCAGGCGGGTTATCACATAGGCGTTTTGGAGGCGGGTCTGAAGCATAATGAAGCCGTGATCGACAATACGCTTGCACAGATGACTTACGACAATACGATCGCGAGATTAAACAGCAGTTTGGTCTCCAAAATCCTGGAGACAGAACAGCTGCTGGCGGATATTTACCAGCTGCAGACAACCCTGACGGACGACGCCCACCAGGAAAAGCGCGCGGATATGACAAAGGCGTACGAAAAAGCCAAAAAGCAGGTGGAAAAAGCAAAGGAGAGCTTTGTGACCAGCCAGGTGGAAGCGGCTGAGAACCTTCAGACAACAAAGGATTCCTATGAAAAATTTTTTGCCCAGCTTGAGGCGTCCAGCCAGGAAATCAGGGACAAAGTAGAGAGAGTCTATGCACTGCAGGAGGAAATACTGCAAAGTCAGCAGCTTATGGAGAAAGAACTTTTGACGGCAGAGCAGACGCGCATCAGCGCCCAGACCGAGGGAGAGATCGCATATGCAAAATATGCAGGTATCTTAAAAGAATATGAAAATGCGGTGAATAACGCGCAGTCATATTTAGAACAGTCCACGCACAGGCTTGATGCATTTGAGCAGTTTGTGGGTGATGGCACGATCTATGCGACAGGAGATGGATTGGTGATCAGAATAGGCTGCGAGAAGGGGGATCAAATTGTGGATGTGCGAGAACTGGTATTCTATATGCCGGAAACAGCCGGGAAAGAGGGTGTGCGATGAAAAGAGGTCACTTCATTGTGACGGCAGCGATCGTTGATGTGATAATGGGCACTGGAATAATTGCTGCTGTAATGACATTTTCCAGCCGGCAAGATCAGGCGGCAGATATCACATATCATGAGATTAGGGCTCAATATGGTATGATGGCATCAGGAATAACGAGAACCGCGCCGATATCGCTCGGCGTGGTTGAACAGACATTGGATCTGGACATCGGTACAGTGACAGGTGAGATCCCCGCGGCGCTCGAAGTCGGGGAGGTACTTGTCAGCCCAGGGCAGCAGGTGCAGAAAGGGACGGCATTGTTTCGTGTTACATCGGACAGCGTCCAGCGTGTCAGGGCGGGTCTGCAGAAAGAAATCCTGGACACCAATAGGACCTGCGAGGTGCTCGAGGCAAAGCAGAAAGAACTGCACCTGCAGGCATCACAGGGATATGACAGTGATATCATAGATGGAAAATATGCGGCGATGACATACAACAGCAAATGCGGCGAGCTTCAAAAAAAGGCGGATGACGCCAAGGAGGCTGTCGATCAGAAGCAAAACCAAATCAATCAAAATCTGCTGGAGCTGACGCAGGCGCAGGAGGAGCTGGTGAAAGCGCAGAAATATCTAAAAGAAGCAGAGGCGGCGGTTTCCGATATCTATGATAACCGTTACAGGGATTCCTATTATTATACAGTGTATGGAAACACGAGGGAAAAAGCCCAAAATATGGTGGCGCAGTCGGAGGAAGAGATTGAAAATCTCACCAGGAAGAACGAAACACTTTTGTACGAAGTTGATGAGGCAGTCCGCGCCTACCACCAGATCGTGCAGGATCTCGAGAAGGAGAAGCTAACAGCAGGGATGGAGCGGGAGGTTGATATCTATGGTTCCCAAACGGCGTCAGAACGGTACGAGATCCAGACAGCCAGTCTTGACAATGCGCTGCAGGAGGCAGAGGAGCGCTATCAGGACGCACTGCGGGATATCCGGCTGTTCAATGCCTGTGTCGTGAGAGACTGCGTGTTGTCAGAGTACAGCGGCGTCCTGTCAGCTGTCCCAGTGGCGGCGGGGGACACGCTGGAAAAAAATGACACGCTTGTCACATTGTATGACCAGGAGAATGCGTCGATAACGGTCACTCTGCGCGGAGAGGAATACCATGCAGTCGACCCGGGGAGGGCTGTCAATATCTCGTTTACAGAATATCCCGGCAAAGTATATGAGGGCAGGATCGCGGACAGCTTTGCCGCAAAAAGTGACAGTCAAGGCGACGCCTATACAGTCAAAGTGGTGATACAGGGAGATACGGCAGATCTTGGCATGGGAATGACTGGGGATGTGACGTTTCTGACAGATGAGACCAAGCGGGTGATCTATGTGCCAAAGCGGGCAGTTTTTATGGATGGAGAGCGCTCATACGTCAAAATGCGGGGGCGAAATGGAACTATTGTGGAAAAAAATGTGACGACAGGCTTATCCGATGGGATCCACATAGAAATCATAAAGGGGATTTCTGAGGGGGATGAGGTCCTTCTGGCTGTTAAGTGATATTCATTATTTTGCGTATTTCATCAAAATGACCGGTGTGTTATAATGTGGACAGCAGCAGTGAAAATTTCAGATATATACGTACAGGAGAATACAGTTATGGATCATGAAAAAGTATACGCGATGAGTTTTGGCAGGATCTATCCGCTATTGGTTGCCAAGGCGGAGAAAAAAGGGCGGACGCAGGGCGAAGTCAATGAGATCATCTGCTGGCTCACCGGCTACAGCGAGGAGCAGATCGAGGGCGCAGTCCAAAGATCCGTCCCCTACGGGGAATTTTTTCGGAACGCGCCCTGTCTGAACCCGGACAGGAGACGGATCAAAGGGGTGGTGTGCGGCGTGCGCGTGGAGGAGATCAAGGAGCCGCTGATGCAGGAGATCCGTTACCTCGACAAGCTGGTCGACGAGCTCGCAAAGGGAAAAGCGATGGAGAAGATCCTGCGCAGGGGTCTATGATCTGCGCGCCTTGACGATGAAGGAGGGATTCAGCAGACGCGCTCTGTGGGCAGAGTAGAAACGCCTTTCCCGTCTCCCACTTGCTGATCGCCTGTACGGTCACGCCCATTGACGCGGCGAGATCCTCCTGGCTGACCTGCCGTCTGATGCGCAGTGAGCGGATGTTTTGTCCCACATAAATTGTCATAGTGATTTCCTCCTTCTATAGAATCTATATGTTTTACAGTTCCTATGATATAGGAAAATACAAGACGGCACAAGCGAAGGATTTTTGATAAAGGTAAACCAACAGTTGAGAGCGGCAGAGATAACGGGGATAACAGTTCAGTTGAGATGCATCAAGCCACGGTACGTGGCTTTGACATCCGCGAAGCGGTTTTTGCATGGCTTGATGCTTGTGACAGGAAGCCCAAGGCTGAACTGTTATTATAAATATGAAGAGTTTATGCAGTTTCATTGACAAGAGCTCCCATAATGCAGTATACTTCTCATACATGGGAGAGGTGAGCGATGGGGGGACAAAGAGAGACCGGCTGGCGCGGATACTGGGTCACGCTGGCGATCATGGCGATCAATATCGCCGCATATATTTTGTGTACACAAACAGGTGAAGTGGTGTATAATATGGGTAGCATGAACGCGGAGAGGATCTTGGTGGACAAACAGTACTATCGGTTTGTGACGGCGATGTTTCTGCATGCGGATATCGAGCATATCGTCAGCAATATGATCTATCTGGTTGGACTGGGACAGATGATCGAGCAGATGATCGGTCATGTCCGGTTCGCGGTGCTGTATCTGCTGTCAGGGTTTGGCGCGTGCATTTTCTCGATTATGTACGCTGTACAGACAGGGGATATCTACGACGCAGTCGGTGCCAGCGGCGCGGTATTCGGGCTGATCGGCGCGCTTTTCATCCTGCTTGTCATCCGCGATATGAGGCGCAGGTCATACAGGCGCTCCAGCGACGCAGGCGGTATGCCGGAGCGGATGGATATACTTGACGCAAACGGCAGGGGGATGCCGGATGGATATGAGAACGTCTCCGTCGGCAAGATGGTGTTTGTGGTAGTCTATATGATCTACTCCGGCACCAGGGCGGAGCGCATCGACAACGCGGCGCATGTGGGAGGACTCATGTGCGGGCTGCTGCTCATGGCAGTCCTGAATCTGATAAAAACTAGGAGGATATAAAGGGTGAAGATTAACATTTATTATGGAGGTAGGGGGCTCATCGGAGATCCCACCTTATATGTGTTAAATAAGATACAGGAGGTGCTGCGCGAGCTGAATGTCAGTGTCGAGCGCTACGATCTCTATGAGTTTAAGAACAATATCGTGACACTTCCGCAGACACTGAAGGACACAGATGGGATCATTCTCGCGACTACGGTGGAGTGGTATAGTATCGGCGGATATATGCAGCAGTTCCTTGACTCCTGCTGGCTGTACGGGGACAAAGAAAAAATCTCAAACATTTACATGTGCCCCGTTGTCATGGCGACGACCTACGGAGAGCACGATGCGGTCAAGACGCTCACCGAGGCGTGGGAGATCCTCGGAGGACGCCCCATCACAGGGATCTGCGGTTATATAGCGGAAGTCTCGGAGCTAGAGCAGGATGCGGGCTATGACCGTGTGATCGAGAAGCGCACGGAAGACATGTATCGTTCGATCAACCAGAAAGTGCCGATCTTCCCGAACAGCAACCAGGCAGTCAAGCAGAAGATCACGTTCACGCAGAGTCTCAACCTGACACCGCAGGAGGCAGAGCAGCTCTCAGAGCTTGCCAGCGATGATCTGTATGTGCAGAAGCAAAAGGAGGATATCCAGGAGCTTGCCAGCATGTTCAAGGATCTGATGAATGTGAAGGAGCCGGACAGTACGATGTTCCTAGAAGACTTTAAGACACACTTTTATCCGCAGCCAGGATTCCGCGCAGTCTATAAATTCATGATCGCCGGCGCACAGCTGCCGCTGATCGTCAAGGTAAACCACACAGCGATGGAGTGCTATTACGGGGATACGGACAAATCCGATGTGGAGATGCAGGTTTCCACAGACATTATGGACGAGATCATAGCGGGACGGATGACCTTTCAAAAGGCGTTCATGTCCGGGGATATGAAAATGAAGGGGGACTTCAAGGTGCTGCGTACCCTGGATCTTTTGTTTGTGTTTAAGAACAGTTAACACGGATTGTCAGCAAATGCCTATCAATAGATAAAATGGAGGAAATGTTAATATGAAGGATGAGAATTGCATATTTTGCAGGATCGCAAGTGGAGAGATACCATCGAGGACATTGTATGAGGACAGTGATTTTCGTGTGATACTGGACCTGGAGCCTGTCACAAAAGGACATGCGCTGATCCTGCCAAAGGAACACTATAAGAATCTGTATGAGATCGATGACAGCACAGCGGCAAAAGTGCTCCCGCTCGCAAAGAAGATGGCGGTGATGATGACGGAAAAGCTTGGCTGTGACGGCTTTAATGTGATCCAGAACAACAATGAGGTCGCGGGTCAGACAGTGTTTCATTTTCACATGCACCTGATCCCGCGCTACGACGATGATAACCAGTCGCTTGTCATGCCGCCCTGCGGTATGACAGCAGAGCAGCTCGACGCGGTAAAGGACGAAATCGCAGGGTGACGGGCAGCGTATCTGCGATGCTTGTCGATCGACATGAAGTGTACGGCAGAGAAGCGTATCGTATATAGACAGGAGATTCTGCAAGGGAAACAGGATCGGAAGAAAACCAAAAATAAGCCTGAGTTTTGATACTCCGGCTTATTTTTTTGATGTCCTTTATCTGATTTATTGTTGGTCATTAGGCGAGAAGGTTTCCACGGATGTAGAATCGGTTCTGCTGATCACAGCGTTGTCAGCATCGTTGATATAGATCACAGTTGTCACGGCCTGTTCGGGGGGAACGCCGTTGTAGATCTGATATCTGTTTCCGATCGTATAGAAGGACATCACAAGCATTGATTCATACATACATATCTGACCGTCCGACAATGAGATGGTAAAACTTGTATAATCAGCATCATGCGTTATCGCTGTTATATTGGGATAAAGATCATCATTGTCAAGAATATCCTGGATGCTCTCGGATATAGTGACAGTAATCTGATGTAGTATGCTATCGATCTCGCTGCCTGTCAGCGAGTAGGTGACAGTCCCGTCCCCGTTGTCCACGCCGGTACTGTCTGTGATCTGACCGGTCTCGTTTCCTATTAATATAGAAGGGACCGTGATGTCGGCATCGGAATGACTCGTGCTCTGTTTTTCTGATGGATCGACAGATACTTCTGCTGCCACCGGCACCTGCGGTGCCGATGAACAGGCAGAACAGAAAAGAAGACATAATGAAACCGCCATAAAAGATTCTTTGATTTTGATCGCTTTTTTTATCTCATGATTTTTCATATACCCATAGTAGCATACAATGTCAAAAATGTCTACTGTAAATTTTTATTATAACATAAAAAATCAGATAAAAGAGAAAAATAGTAAAGATATATATTAAAAGAAAAGCACCAGACAATACTTTGCTATTCTAATCTCGAGGTGAAAAAATTATGAATTATGTTGTTCGCATACGCAATCTTCGTGAGGATAATGACTTAACACAGCAGGAGGTCGCGACGGTGTTAGGGACTTCTCAGACAATGTATGCAAGGTATGAGCGCGGCGCAAATGAACTCCCAATCAGACATTTGATCGTGCTCGCAAAGTACTATGACGTCAGCACAGACTATCTTTTGGGACTGACAAATAAAAAATCAAAGTTTCCTCGAGAAAAATAATTTGAAAAAACATTGACATGCTTCCATGTTTATTTTATACTGAATCTTAGTAAATATCTTTACTAAGATACTGGAACTTTTTTATTTGAGTAAGGACGTATCCTGCTTATGACATGACGGAAGTTTATTATGGAGAAGACGAACAGAAAGAAAAAAAGAAAGAGAAAAAGAAGCGGATTAGAAAAAGTAGTCATGTGTCTCCTGTCAGCCGTGCTGATCATCGTGCTTGTGCTGGGGCTTGCCGGGACGATCCTGTACAAATCAGGTGAGATCGCGCTGAAGGCTTCGGCAAATGCAGCAGAACCCCAAATGGTCATCGACCTTGAGGAGATCATTAAGATCAGGGAGGAGATAGAATACAATGCCGGTGTGGCGTGGCAGGACGACTGGGTAGTCTATGACGGGAAAGTGTATGAGTACCGCGATGACATGCTCAATTTTCTGCTGTTGGGAATCGATCATGACGGCAGTCTGTCAACGGAGACGAAGCTGTCTGACTGGAATGCAGGTCAGGCAGATACGATCTTTTTGGTTTCACTCAACCAGACAGACAAGGAGATCAGCGTGATCGGGATCCCGAGAAATGCCATGGTGGATGTGGAGATTTATAACAGTGAGAGTGAACGTGTGGAGACGATCTTCAACCAGATCTGTCTCCAATATGGTTATGCGGGCGGCGGAGCGCTGGGGCTGCAGAAAATGAAAGAAAGCGTGTCGGAACTCATGTGCGGACTGCCCATTCATGGGGCATGCGCGGTGAGTTTCAATGCCATATCACTGATCACAGACCGACTGGGCGGCATAGAGGTGGTAGTGCCGGATGACATGACACAGTACGATAAAGCTTTTGCACAGGGGAGTACACAGATACTCACGGGAAAAAACGTGATCGATTACCTGCGGTACAGGGAGTACAAGACGCTTGGAAGCCCGACGACAAGACTGGTGAGGCAGAAGGAGTTTATGCGCGTGGCGATGGGGCGTGTGATGCAGGAGATCAAGAACAACCCGGTGTTTGTAACAGATATCTACAAGTCGGTCAAGGCGTACATGAACACAGATATATCAGTGGACGAGGCGGTGTATATCGCCTCAAAGGCGCTTGACTGCACACTGGCAGAACAATCATTCTATCAGCTCTCCGGAGAGGATAGGGCAGAGTATTTTGTCAGGGAAAATGGGGTAGAGGATTTCTATAATGATTATTATATCGACAAAGAAGCGCTGCAGAAGATCATGTTTGAAGTATATTATCGAGAAGTCAAGGTGTCGGATCTATAAGATATAACAAAGATATATAAAGAAATTTATATATAAAGAAAAATCAAGGAGGAAAAGGAAATGAAGAAAAAGTTGATAGCAGTTGGCCTGTCATTGGTACTCACACTGTCTATGTCCCTTACGGCGATGGCGGCGAGCAGCAGCACATCAAACAACAGCGGCAATCAGGAGGAGACGTCATCGTCGCCGTCCGCACCCGCGACAGCAACGCCGTCCAATCCCAAGCCGGTGGCAACCGTAGTTGCGGAGAAGAAGGCGGGAGAGAATGTGCAGGCAGCAGCAGTACAGGTGACGATCATGTCATCAGATGGAACTGTATCAGCAGTCACACTCGACAAAGTGGTGAGCAATGCACAGACTACACTGGCTTCTGCGACAACGACATCGCCGGCACAGGCAGTGGCAGCGGTACAGGCGATGATGACGACAGCGCCCACACCGTTCTTTGCGCAGACTGTTGAGGCGCTTGCATCGATGAAAGGGTCGTCAGTAGTGGTAAATGACTGTGGTACTGTTAAGACAGCAGCGATCGCAGTGGATGCTCTTGGAAACAATATCGCATCCGCAGGTGTGATCAAAAACGTGAAAAGCGGTGCACTGATCATGCTCATGAGCGTCAATGCAGACGGTACGATCGAGTATGTGGAAGGTGTTGTAGATCCCGTGACAGGTGCAGTGATCGGAGCCTTTAAGGGAAAACCGTCTGTGATCACGGTGTTGGTACTTGCATGATCAGATGTTGTTATCTGGTTTATAGGAAAGCTGCATGTATGTGCGTGCGGCTTTTCTGATGCACAGGGCAGCAAGAATACCGGGCGCAGTGCACGGTTGAGCGGGACCGCTGTGGAGGGATTAGGATGGGATCTGGTTTCAAAAGAAGGGATGTCATTAGCGGCGTCTGTCTGCTGCTGTGCATGATATACATGGTATTACCGCTGCGCGTGCAGGCGTCAGAGGAGAATAACATACCACAGTCTTCCTCCGCGAAGGTATACAACAGTATGTCGGACAGCAGTGATATCCTTGCAAATCTGATCGTTGGGAATGTATTTGAAGTGCTCGGCACGGAAAATGACAGTGACGGTGGTATGTGGTATAGGATAAGGACAGATTTCGGGGTGGAGGGATATGTGAAGGCGCAGGAGCTTGACAGGATGATCACGGATTCGAGGGCGATGCTGTCTGTGGATATAGGCAGTACGGATGACATCACGGCGGGAGAGCAGGCGGCAGAAGATCCGGCGCCGGAGACAGATAAAGATAATGCTGGAGAACCGGATCCGCAGCATTCCAGCCAGGAGGAGCTGCCCGGCAAAGATGTTTCTGACACGGGCGATGACACGGGTGATCAATTGGCACCGGAAACGGCATCAATAAACAACAACGACGATATCGAGCAGGAGCTTGGCGGGGAGATGGTGCCGGAAGATGACAGTATGCTCCGGGATCAGATACCGGACAGCGATACAGCGGCTGATGTCATAGCGGGGGCTGGATTTGGTAAGATGGAAGATAGCCTGGCATCGGAGGATGCAGTGTCAGACAGTGATGGATTTACAGTAGTTGAGAGAACAGAGGGATCAGGGATGTACAGACATGGCAGGATCGACGCCGTGCTTATCATGATCATAGCAGGAGGAATTTTATGCATAGTGGCGATAGCAGTCCTGACGAGGAAAATGTGGACCAGCATAAAGACGGGAACGTAAAAAGGCGGCAAAAAATGCAGAATGATGCAAGAATATACTTGCATATGGAGGACAATGACAACGAGGAACCCCAGATCGACCTCATGAATATAGCGGATCATATGAACAGGAAGAAGAGATTATACCGATATATCATGGCGATCGCAGTGTGCGCAGGAGTGCTTCTGGGACTGACCGCCATAGGGGCGGATTATATTGTGGGGCAGAGCAGTTACGCACGTGCGGTGATCAGCTTCCAATATGAAGGGATAGAGGACGGTGTAGACCCAAACGGGGCAGCTTTTGATATCAACAAACTCAAGTCCCCCAAAGTGATCGAAGATGCGCTCATGTCTCTGGGGAGTTCGGAATATGATGCGGAGAAAATACGCGAAAGCATTGAGATAGAAGGTGTGATACCCAAGGACGCTGTAGAGCGGATCACAGTCATCAAGGAAATGTCACTTGAGAATGTGTCCAATTATGAGAAGATACTAGACGTATCGTACTTCCCTTCTCAGTACATCGTGTATCTTCGCAAAAGCTCGGGAATGTCGGGAAGCGATACGGTACAGATCTTAAACAGCATCCTTGAGAGCTACAGGACCTATTTCATGGATATGTATGCAAATACGGAGGTGCTCACCGTCACAGGAAACCTGATCGACTACAAGGATTATGACTATGCAGAGGCGATGGACATGCTCGAGACACAGATGGAGATCATGCAGGAATATGTGAGTGAGCGCAGAGAGCAGGCGCCGGAATTTCGGTCATCGAACACAGGTTTGTCATTTGGCGATATCTCCATGGCGCTGGCCACTGTTTCAGAGATCGATATTGCAAATCTCGACTCCTACATAGAGAGCCATACACTCACCAAGGATGTACAGCGGCAGCGGGAGTATTATGAGTACAGGATCAAGAAATACAGCATGCAGATCGCGGAGAACCAGGTGGAGCTTTCCAATATACAGTCCGTGATCGACAAATATCAAAAGGATCCGTTGGTGATCGTAAGCTCCCAGGAGACCACGCAGGAGATCGGGCAGACAAATGAGTATTATGACCAGCTCCTGCAGCAGAGACTGGACATATCGGCAGAAATCGCATCGCTCAACACGAAACTGAATGAGACCTATGTACTGCTGAATGCAGTCAGCGGGACAATAGGAAAAAATACGCAGGAGGAATATGACTACGTAGATCGAAAGCTGTCTTCACTGATACAGACGATCGCGAAATGGGCAGACCTGACAGAGCAGACAGTGGAGGAGTACTACAAGACAACACTCTTCTCCAACGCGTACAAAATATCTGTGCCGGCACAGTACACGGCGGCAGGCGGAGTTGTTGCTTTTGCCAAAAAGATCATGATCCCTGTAGCCGCACTGCTGTTTGTGGTGACTGTCGTATGGTGTGCAGACGGATTTTTCTGTGAACTTGGAAAGATGAGGGAAGATAAACAAAAGAATGAAAAGTAGTGTATTTCTAAACTTTATAAAAGCACTGATTCCTTTTTGGAATGTGATCATATTCTGTTATGTCTGGGTGCTTTATTATAATGAGCATACCTTTTCATCTTTTTGGATACAGGGGCTTGCAGTTTCCGTAGTGCTTTATGCCCTTGTATATTATGCCTTTGGAAAATTGTACCACGCTTTCAGGATCCACAGCAGCAGGATCAGTGAGCTTATGCTCTCGCAGTTTCTGGCAGTCGGCATGTCTGACCTGATCCTGTATCTGATGTGTTATCTGATGCATATGCGCTTGGCAGGAGTCCTCCCGGGACTGATGGCGGCAGTTGTACAGCTGATCGGCACGCTGATCCTTCTCGTGTTCAACAAGTTCTGCTTCGCAAAGTACACACCCGCGCAGAGGACAGTCATAATCTATGGTGCCAAGCAGGCACACAGAGAGGGCAATATCGAGACAACAGTGGGCGAACTGGAACGGAAGCTCCGCGCAAAGCATTCAGGTCTGTTTGACATTCAGGCAGTCTATCCTGACACCAGCAGGAGAAGTGAACTGATCCGTAAAATCCAGGATTTTGACACCGTGATACTGTGTCACGTGTCACAGAAACTTCGATCGGAGCTGCTGGCTGCCTGTGCCAGAGATGGCAAAAATGTCTGTATCACACCCAAGCTCGAGGATATCATACTGACAAACTATGAGTACCGATATCTGATCGACACCCCGCTTCTCGTGTCGGGATCAAGGCATGGGGATTACCGCAGCAAGCGGATCCTCGACATCGGTATCTCGCTGCTGATGCTGGTACTCTTTTTGCCGTTCATGCTGCTGACAGCCATCTGCATCAAGCTTGAGGACGGCGGTCCCGTTTTTTACAGACAGCGCCGTGTGACAAAAAACGGAAGGGAATTTGACATTCTGAAATTCCGCAGCATGATCGTGGATGCCGAGAAACTCGGGTGCAGACCCGCCGAGTCCCGCGACAGCCGCATCACGAGGACGGGCAGGGTGATACGTGCCATGCGCTTAGACGAGACGCCGCAGCTTCTGAATATCCTAAAAGGCGATATGTCCGTCGTAGGTCCAAGACCCGAGCGCGTGGAGCACGTCAGAAAATACACGGAGAAGCTGCCGGAGTTTGCGTACCGGCTGCGCGTGCGCGGCGGACTGACAGGGTATGCGCAGATCTATGGGAAGTACAATACAAGTGCGGAGGACAAGCTCAAGCTGGATCTGATGTACATTGAAAAGCAGTCTCTGCTGCTTGATCTTCAGATGATCCTGCTCACCATGAAAGTGATGTTTCTGCCGGAGAGTACAGAAGGGTTTTAGGGAAAAATGAATATAGTGATCGTTAATTCTTCAGATACTTTTGAGTACAGGGCAGATATGGTATATGCGTATTTCAGTAAACGGAATCATACCGTGACAGTCCTGTCATCTGATTTTATGCATATTGAGAAAAAACGCAGGCAGTGTACTAAAAAGGACTACATTTATCTCAGGACGATCCCGTACAAAAAAAATATATCGCTCAAAAGGCTATACTCTCATTATCGCTTTTCCAGGAAGTGTATCCGATGGCTCCAAAAGAAGCAGTTTGATCTGCTCTATATTGTAATACCGCCAAACTGCCAGTCTGCAATAGCAAAGAAATACGCAAAATGCAATAAGGTAAAGATCGTCATGGATATCATCGACATGTGGCCCGAAAGTTTTCCGTCTAAAAACACGGATCATTTTCTCTTTCGGCAGTGGGGGAAGCTGAGAGACCGCAATCTCAAATATGCTGATTATATCATTACCGAATGCGACCTTTATCAGGAAAAATTAAAAAAGTTTTTGTCCGGCATAAAAGTTCAGACGATATATTGGTCGCATCAGGACAACGCGCTCCCCGAAGAAGCTGCAGTCGCAACGCCTATGACAGCAGATGAGATACATCTCTGTTACCTGGGCTCGATCAATCATATCATTGATATCTCTAAAATAGGTGAGATTATCAGCAGCATCGCCAATGAGAAAAAAGTAGTGTTGAAGATCATCGGCGGCGGAGAGAGAAAGGAACTGCTGATATCCGCAGCCGAAGAAAATGGCGCGACAGTGCATGATTATGGGAAAGTGTACGATCATAAAACCAAAAAAGAGATCATGGATACATGTCATTATGGATTGAACATCATGAAGGACACGATCTGTGTCGGGCTCAGCATGAAAAGTGTAGATTATCTGGAAAATGGTCTGCCAGTGATCAACAATCTGCCTGGTGACATGGCGCAGATTGTGTACAAAGAAAGATGCGGCGTCAATATAAGTGATAGTGACTGGCTGGATCAGGTGCTCGTAAAATCCGTGAATAGTGACATCAGGGTAAATGCACTGGAATGTTACAGAAAGTATTTTTCAAAAGATATGTTTGAAACGCAGTTAAAGAAGGTAGTAGATGAAGTGATAGCAGATTCGCAGAGATGGTGAAAGTGCTGATGGAACAGATTAAAATAGCAGCAGGGATAGTGACATACAATTCCGATACAGAGCGGTTAGAAGAGAATATAAAGTCGATCATAAACCAGGTTGAAACGGTGATAATATCAGATAACGCATCATCCAATATCGGTGAACTGGAGGCTCTGGCAGATCGATATCACATAAAACTGATAAGAAATAATAGTAATCGCGGGATTGCATGCGGACTCAATCAATGTATAGAGTGCGCACGACAAGAGGGATATGATTGGATCATCACACTTGACCAGGATTCGATCTGCCCTGCAAATATCATTGTAGCGTCTATGAAACATTTAGTCATAAAAGAGGTTGCAATGGTCGTCCCCCTGATCAGGGAAAGCAATTCAGGAGAAGTGTGCCTTCTGGGGGAAGATATCAATGGAAAGGAATGGCAGGAAGTCAGAAAGTGTATAACATCCGCGGCAGTTACAAATATTCATGCGTGGGAAAAGGTAAGAGGGTTTGATGAGTATTTGTTTATAGATTACGTAGATTATGATTTTGCCATGAAAGTAAGACTGAACCATTACAAGATCATCAGGATGAACAATGTCATATTGGATCATCAGATCGGTGATTCGAAATTAAAGACAATATTTCACTATAAGATACGCGTAGCAAATCATCCTGCTTTTCGCAAGTATTACATAGCTAGAAATATGATCATATATATGAAACGATACGGCAGATATCTAGATCTTGCACAGGAAACATTAAGAATGATAAAAGTCTTCTTGCTGATCATATTGTATGAAAATAACAAGACAAGCAAACTGAGAGCGTATGTTTGCGGGGTGCGCGATGGGATCGCATACAGGAACCATGGATCATAAAATTTGCGGCGGTGAAAGCTCCGGGAGTAGGGAATAGTAGAGATGGACAACAAAAAAATCAGCGTATTGATCATTATTTCCAGAACGGAAAAATGCGGACCGAATATGATATTGCTGCCTGTCGTTAAAGAAATGAGAGCGCAGCGATTTGATGTTCACATGTTAATATTATTTCGGGAGAAGGCAGATAATGTGCTTCACGGTTTTGATCAGGTTGGAGCAGAGATAAAGAGGGCGGATATATCTTCCAATAAAAGAGTGGGCGCAATACGCCGGGAGATAAAAAGATGTCTGCGCCAGTGGGACCCGGATATTGTGTACAGCAGCGGATTGAGCGCAAATTATCACACGGCGAGAGTGATCAGGGACAGACCTCTGTACTGTACACTGCACAACAATGCTTACGTGGATCTAAGATATGGGTTCAACCGGATCATGGCGGCACTAGGTGTTTATATGACAGATTATGCAGTCAGGCACACGGAGTATGTTATCTGCTGCTCGCAGGCGATAAGGGAGATCTATCAGAAAAGATTTCCGCACAAAAAAATATTCTGTATACAGAACGGAACAGATACGACAAGATTTCAATGTTGGGATAGGACGGCAGAGGAAAAGAAAGACAGCATTGTATTCTTGGTCTCCGGATCCCTGGATAACAGAAAAGATCCGCTGACGATCATCAAGGCATTTCAGAGGGCAGGGATCGCAGATCGGGTGACATTGATATTTGCCGGGACAGGAGAACTGCTGCAGCAATGCGAGGAGCTGGCAGGAGAAAGTTCCATAATATTTCTTGGATTTGTTGACAATATCGAGAAATATTATCAGATGGCAGATGTGTATGTATCGGCATCTTATTCCGAAGGTCTGCCGAACTCCGTCCTGGAAGCGGCGTCCTGCGGCTGCCGCATGATCTTATCAGACATACCACAGCACAGGGAGATATTTAAGGAACAGGATGACTGCGTGTCCTTTTTTGAGACAGGAAATGTTGAGCAGCTTTCCGGATTATTTCAGCAGAACATCAAATGCACAGGATATCAGGAAAGGAAAAAGATCAGCAGATATATCGATGAAAATTTTAGCAGTGATGTCATGGCAAAAAAATACTGTAAGTTTATGAGAGAGCACAGCAGCGGAGTATAAAATAGAATGGAGAGAGTACTGTTTTTGGTGGGAGGACTCGGCAACGGCGGGGCAGAGCGTGTCGCGCTGACGCTGGCGGACGGCCTTTGGGATAAAGGGTATTTGGTGGATGTTTTTTATTTCAGGGAAGACAAAAAAATATATGGTTCAAAATGCCCGGTAAAGCTGATCAAAAAAGGCGGTCCGATCAGTACAGTGATATATCTGCGAAAGTGTATAAAGCAGATCAGCCCTGATATTGTGATAGCGTTTGAATACCATACAGCTGTAAAGTGTGTGCTGTCGTCATGTTTTCAAAAGCGCACCTACAAGCTGATCGCCTCCGAGAGAAATGATCCCGGCAGTTTAAAAGAAAATAAGTTGTTCATGTGGGATATCCTGAGGAGGTATGCATATGGCAAATGTAACTGTGTCGTATTCCAGACACAGGATGCAAAAGCATACTTTCCGGCAAAGATCCAAAAACATTCTGCAGTGATATTAAATCCTGTCTCCGGTCAGGTCCCCCAATGGCGCATAGGCAAAAGTGAGTCTTCTGTGATCGCGTTCTGCCGTCTTGAGCGGCAGAAAAACATTCCGTTATTGTTGGACGCATTTCAACAGGTTTTGAAGGATTTTCCGCAATACAGGCTGCACATTTACGGGAATGGATCTATGGAAGAGGATATCAGGCGTGATATCGCAAAAAGAGGGATGCAGCAAAGTGTGGATCTGCTGCCATTTGACAAGGATATCCACAATATAGCAGTAAGGAGCCGGCTATATGTATCATCGTCAGACTATGAGGGCATGTCCAATTCCATGTTGGAGGCAATGGCGATGGGAATGCCCGTTGTCTGCACGGATTGTCCAATCGGCGGTGCGAGGATGGTCATTGAGGATCATGAGAATGGGATCTTGGTTCCTGTCAAAAACAGCGGATGTCTGGCTCAGGCAATGCGGGAGATCATTTCAGACGATGTGCTGGCAGTCAAATTAGGGAAAAATGCCGGAAAGATCAGGCAGGATCTATCATTGGAGATCATCCTGCAGAAGTGGATCGCGTTATTGTAGAGGAGCAGGGAGAGAGGAAGCATGAGGTTCATACCCAGGTTTGACATGGCGAGTGTGGGATTGTTTCTCGCCATGGGTGGCTGCGCAGCGCTTCATGTCCGATATGCACACAAGAGCGGAAAACGTTATGTGTATATCGGATGGTTTCTGGTTTGGACTGTGCTTGCAGCCTTTAGATATGTCAACAATAATGGGATCGGCGGCGCGGATTCCATGAATTATATCCATTTCTTTGAAGGCTGTTTTGGTGAGGATATATGGACAAAAACAGACAAACATATGGAGGAATTGTTCCAGATCATAACAAAACTGATCCGTTCGTATACAGATAATTTCAGGATCTATTATCTGATCGTGTACGGAGCTATCGTCTGGTCATATATCACGTTCATAAATGAGTTTCACTCGGGGAGGTATAGCTGTATTCCACTGCTGCTGTCCGCCATTGTGTTTACAAAGTCTTATAACACCCTGCGCACATCGCTGGCAGCATCGTTCATACTGACAGGGGTCGTACTGTTATACAGAAAGAAAAAGATAAGGTCAGCGATTGTCATAGCTGCCTCTTTTTTCATACACAGAACAGCGATCGCCTATATCCTGTTCCTTCCTTTTTATTATCTGTTCAAAAGCAGAAAACTAAAGATGCACTATGGAGTGATCCTGGCTGCCTGTGCGTCCGGTTTGATCAAGGTAGTTAAAATGTGGCTTCTGACAGGAGGAGTGTGGCTGCTGGATCTGTTTGACACAGGAATGCTGCGGGTATATCTTATCGATCCGCCTTTTTCAAGGGCTGCCCTGCTGATACAGATGTCGTGTTTCATGGCACTTGGGGCAGTCCATAGGGACTTATATCAAGACTTGCAAAGAGCGGAGGACGGCAGATTCCATATGCTGTATATGCTGGTGTTCTATGATTTCATCATGACACCTGTATATACTTCCTGCGGCATATGGAGAGCGCCGGAGTATTTTTATCTGCCCCGGCTATTGATGTGGGGATATACGATCTCCATATATAGGCGAAAGTTTGCAAGGGAGTCAAAAGTATTCGTCACGCTGCTGTTCGCCGCTGTATTTGCCGCACTGTTTATATACAATATTTCCATAAGCAAGGATATGCTGATGCCATATATATTTGCGCCGATGGTGCAGTCCTGAATGGAAGGATCTGCGCATGGCTGCGATAGATATGCTGCAGGAGGTTGATTATACATAACGTATAATAACAAAAAGTGGTTTTGATGAAGGGAGGTCTTGGCGGTGAACAAAATGATCAACAAGATATCATCATGCATCAAAGATCCGCATAGGATATTTGGCGCATTGGCAAGAAGGGGATTTTTCAACTGGATGGGAGACGAGCAGTATCTGAGGTGGATGTACAGATCTGTTTTTGGGAAGGAACCTGATCTGGAGAATCCCAGAACCTTTAATGAGAAGATACAGTGGCTTAAGCTGCATGACAGAAGACCGGAATACACCGCGATGGTCGACAAGTACGAAGTGAAAAAGTATGTTGCTGACAAAATAGGGGAGCAATATATCATACCGACATACGGCGTATGGGATCATTTTGACGAGATTGACTTTGACACACTGCCCGATCAGTTCGTGCTGAAATGCACCCACGATTCAGGCGGTGTCGTGATCTGCCGTGACAAGGCGGCGTTTGATCAAAAAGCCGCGCGGAGGAAAATATCCAAAAGTCTCAAAAAAAATTATTATTACTGGGGAAGAGAGTGGCCTTATAAAAATGTAAAACCGCGCATCATAGCAGAACAGTATATGGAATCAGGCGGCAAGGCTGTGCCGGAGGACTATAAGGTGTACTGCTTTCATGGGAAACCCAAATATATCGTAGTTTTTCATAATCGTTTTGACAGTTCGAAGGAGCTGAGCGAGACAGTGTATGATACGGACTGGATACCGCAGGGAATTTCACTCGACGATCATTTTAAGGTCAGTAATGACATAGAAGCAAAGCCAGCGTGCCTGCCTGTCATGCTTGCCTTTGCAGAGAGACTGAGTGAGGGAATGGCACAGAGCCGAATTGATTTTTATATCGTCGATGACCTGCTTAAGTTTGGTGAGATCACGCTCTACACTGCAAGCGGCATGCAGCCAATGATACCGGAAACTTTGGATGAGGTGCTGGGACGTGAAATTCGGATAGATGCGGGGGGGGGGTATAAACTGAGCGGTGGAAAGTTTCTAGTGTGGTCTGTATGCAATGACTATGAAGGGATAGAAGACTATAAAATATTTAACTGCCATGGAAAACCGAAACTGATCGATGTTCATTATGATCGGGCTGTCGCACATAAACGCAATCTGTACACAGTGGACTGGAAGTACATAGATGCCGAGATCGAGTACCCTGCAAGCAGGGAACATTGCTTTAAAAAACCGCAGGTATTAGACGAAATGCTTTATTTGGCAGAAGAGCTGTCAAGAGGGATTCCTTATGTGCGGACTGATTTTTATATATGGGAGGGCAGAGTGTACTTCGGAGAACTGACGTTTTATTCGGATAGTGGTCTTGCGAGGATCGAACCAGAAGAGTTTGCGATAGAGATGGGGAATTGGATCGAGTTGCCGTTACCGTGGAAACAGAAATAGGGGGCGCTATGGAAAGAGAGCTGGTTTCAATCATTATTCCTGCCTACAACGTATCAGCGTATATATCACGGGGAATCAAGTCCTGTATTGATCAGACATATAAGAAAATAGAGATCATTATTGTGGACGATGGCAGTACGGACTGCACGTGGGATATCATCTGCGGCTGGCAGGAGTCAGACAGCAGGATCAAAGCTTTCCGCCAGGAAAACTGCGGGGTATCAGTGAGCAGAAATGTCGGGCTAAAACATTCGGGGGGGGGTATATTCTCTTCCTGGACGGAGATGACTGGCTGGAACAGGACGCGGTAGCGTATCTGGTTAAGATGATCGGGGGAAGGGAGGATGTCATAGCAGTGTGCGGTCACTATAATGTTCGGTCCGAGAAGGGCATACTGAGGAGACATCATCAGAAAGCGCAGCAGGCACCGGGTTTTGTGCCGGCTGAGCAAGTACTGCAGTCTTTATTAGAAGGATCGTATAGTTTAACAAGCGCCTGCTATAAGTTATATCCTGTACATATCATCAGGGAACTGCGTTTTGATCCCGACATATATAATATGGAAGACGGGTTTTTTTGTTTTCAGGCAGTCGGTCAGTCTGAAGGGATCATATATAGTACAGAACCGAAATGGAATATACTATTCCGGGAGGGAAGCTTTACTCGGTCGGGGTATAATGCGAAATATCTTACCGCGATAACGGCGATCGAAAGAATGATGGATCATAACAAAACATCAACTGTCTGGCCGATACTTGTGAGTGCATTTTTTCTGCGGGCGCTGCAACTGCTCAATGATGCGCTGCTCGACCCTGACAAGAATATAGAAGACATTCTGTTTTTAAGAGAAAAGATAGCGTCATATGCTGACTCCGGAGTGTTTTATGTCAAAAAATTCACGACGCTGCTAAATGCTATTTTGATCCTTCGCCTGCCGGTAAGTATAGCCGCAGGATACAGAAAAGCGGTGGTGGCAATAAGAAACACAAGGAGGAGAAAGCGATGAAAGAGGAGCGGAAACGATCGATCTTTAAAAATAAACACTGGGAATACGGAGGGAACATCAGGGTGTCAGTAGCGACAGCAGTCTACAATATGGCAGATGTAATGCCGCGCGCCGTGGAATCTGTGGAAAGACAGTCGTACCGTGATATTGAATATATTATTGTAGATGATGGCAGCACGGACGGGATCGACCAGGTCGTGTTCCCTTTTATGGAAAGGGCATCCATCCCGGTTATGTATATAAAGAAAGAAAACGGAGGAGTGCATACAGCGCGCAATGCGGCACACTGCCATATGCGGGGTGAATTTTGTATAGGAATAGATGCGGATGATGAGCTTGTAGCTGACGCGGTACAGACCTGTCTGAATATATGGGATGCGATTCCGGAAGCTGAGCGGTACAAATATAAAGGAGTGGTTGGCAGGACAGTGGATATTGAAGGAAATATGATAGGTGCAGCGTTTCCCGACTATATAAATGATCTTCCAACAGAGCAATTGAACAGCATAATATCAAAGATAAATGCTGAGTTTGAGAGTATGATCCTGGTCCGGGTTCTCAAGGATCATCCGATGCCGGAACCAGAAGGTGTCACGTTTGTGACAGAAAATATCAGGTGGGGCAGATTAAACAAAGTCTATCGATCGTACTATGTAAACGACATACTCCGCATTTATCATACGGAATCCGACAATTCTATTACCAGAAGCAGAAAAAGGACTGTACAGAATGTCATTAACAATCGATGGAATGACGCTTTCTTTCTCAATCACTGGGACCTTTATCCATATAGCAGTATGGAGCGCATAAGGTTCCTTGCCCACTACAGTGTGATGGAGCAGATACTGCGGATGAAACACAGGGGACAATATCAGAAATGTCCATTGGCAAAACGCAATGACCGCCTGATATGCCACTTTTTTTACCTGCCGGCTGTTCTTGCAGCGATGCGGTACATTCACAAAAAGATGAAGCTCTGAAATAAAACAAAAGAGGCGGATGCATGATTATAAAACGCACAAAGAATGCAAAACGGAATATAAAGGTCGGCATTTTGAGGACTGTCATTGACACAGTACTCCCTTTTTTGTGCCGGACAGCTGTGATCTATGTCCTTGGGGCGGAATATCTGGGACTGAGCAGTATGTTCAACGCCCTTCTGCAAATGCTCAACCTTACAGAACTTGGCTTTGGAAGTGCGATCGTATATGCGATGTACAAACCGATCGCGGAAGATGACGACTCACAGATATGTGCGCTGTTGAATCTGTTCCGCAGGATATATAGGATAGTGGGGATCGTTATCCTGTGTATCGGCGTATGTTTGCTGCCGTTTATCCGATATTTTGTCAAAGGGGATACGCCGGCGCATATCAATATCCATTATGTATACCTGGTATATCTGATCAACACGACGCTCAGTTATTGGGCGCTTGCATACAAGTCGGTCATTCCCCTTGCATTTCAAAGAGGTGATCTCGTAAGTATCGGTTACGCGGTTTCGGATCTGTTTCAAATAGCGGTACAGGTTGCAGTATTGATCCTGACGAGAAATTATTACTATTTTATCATTGTGCTGCCGTTTGCAACACTGCTCCACAATCTGATCGTATCATTTGTGGTGGATCGATATTACCCGCAGTATCAATGTGAGGGCACAGTTTCCGCGGGGTGCATCGCGGAGATCAAAAAAAGGGTTTCCGGACTTCTGGTACAAAACATATGTTATACAACGAGAAATTCGATGGACAGCATCTGCATTTCGGCGTTTTTGGGACTGGCATTGACTGCCATGTACAATAACTATTTTTGTATCATCTATGCCTTGGGGAAATTCTGCGGAGTGATCGGTTCTGCGATCACGGCGGGAATTGGAAACAGTATAGCGATCGATGGAGTCGAGCATAATTACCGGATTTTGCAGAAGCTTGATTTTCTGTATATGTGGATCGCGGGATGGTCTGGAGTATGTTTATTGTGCCTGTTTCAGCCGTTTATGGAACTGTGGATGGGGCGGGAACTGCTGCTGCCGTTCGGCGTCGTTGTATGTTTTGTGTTGTATTATTATATTCTGAGAATGGGGGAGATGTGCAGTGTTTTTAATAATGCAGCAGGGCTATGGTGGGAAAACCGGATAAGGGCAATGACGGAGGCGGTCATAAATATTGTGCTGAATATGATCCTTGTGCATGTGTGGGGGATATACGGCATAATATGGGGAACACTGGTGCCATTGTTCTTTGTCAGTCAGATCTACGGGAGCAGCATAATTTTCAGATTCTATTTTCGAAACAAGAAATATAGACGTTATCTTCTCAGCCACTTAAAATATTTTCTGACTTTTGTGCTGGCGTGTGCGATCACGCTCACAGCGTGCAGCGCATTCAAGTCAGACAACATACGCGTGCTGATCGTGAGAAGTATACTCTGCATAATACTGCCCAATTTAGTGTTCTATATAATATACAGGCGAACAGATATTTACAGGGAGTCAATCCAATGGCTGTCTGACAAATTGAGGTCAAACAATGACCAGGATTAAGGAATTGTTCTGATACTGCAGATGGGCATTAGACAAGTGATCGTCATGAGGGGAGGAAATATGGAAGAACATGGCATAGAAAAGAGGCAGTCAGGGATCGAACTGTTAAAGATAATCGGTATGGTGCTGATCGTCATAGCGCATGTACAAGGGAGCGTCATAGCTGCCGGGCGCAATTGGGACTGCGTACAAAGTATGAACACAGCAACAGAGAACTGGCAGTATGTGATCTTGATGATGTTTGGATATTTTGGATGTCTGGGAAATAATATTTTCCTGATCAGCTCAGCCTGGTTCCTGTGTGGCAGCGGCAGAAAAAGAAGCAATAAAAAAATGTTGAATATGGTGTTGGATGTCTGGATCATTTCAGTGATGTATCTGTTGCTGTTTGTTGTACTTGGTGAAAAGATTACGATAAAGGACGCAATTAAATCCTTTTTTCCAACAATCTTAAACAATAACTGGTACATTACCGGATATTTACTGTTGTATGCTGTTTTTCCCTATTTGAACCGGATGATCGAGAGAATGACACAAAGAGAACTCCTCACGTTCAATATTGCAGGTTTTTGCCTGTATTATGGTATTTCTTTTGTCAAGCGCTCGTTTTTTGTGAATGAGTTTATATTGTTTATCGTGATGTATTTCTTCATTGCCTATATCAAAACATACATGAATACATTTTTTGCAGGAAAAAAGGTAAATTATACGTTATTGTTACTGGGGGGGGGTATGACGGCAGGGATTACGTTACTGACAAATTTTGTGGGTTTAAAGATTGAATATATAGGAACACATATCGGCTATTGGGTGAGCATGAGCAATCCGTTCCTTCTGATGATCGCGGTGGCACTGTTTCAGATATTCCGTCAGAAAACATTTGTCAATACTGCGGTCAACATTGTGTCGGGCTTAAGCCTATACGTGTATATAATCCATGAGAACCTCCTGATGCGGACGATACTCAGACCGCGGGTATTTTATTATATTTATACGCGTGCGGGATATCAGTATATCGTATTGTGGGTGTTGGGATTTGCGGCATTGCTGTTCATCGGAAGTGCCATGGCGGCTTTTGTGTTTAAGTGCACGGTTCACAGATTATCGGAGAGGATAACGCAGAAGATTTATGGGAAGATCGTGCCCGTATATGACAGATGGATCCGTCTGGCGATGAAGATAAATTGACCCAAAGAAGGATGATCATCCTAAAAAGGGATGATAGACGGCAGAGAAAAGAGTGCAGGAGACTGACAAGCCTCCGCACTTTTTTAGGTTGTCATTTTTCGCTTTTCTTTTTAATGGTGTCCTCGATCAGGGCGATAATGGTATCGGTGGAATCCTTGACCTTGCTGTTTTGCATCGCGTCAATGTAGGACTGCCTCGTAAAGTACAGCTCATGCACTTTTTCTGTCAGTGTCACGGACGTGAGGTAGTCTTCATCTGCGACCATCGAGAACCCCTGTGACTCAAAACTTTTTGCGTTCAGTATCTGATCACCGCGGCTTGCATGTGCGGGCAGCGGTATCAGGAGGTTGGGTTTGCGCAGGGTCAGCAGCTCGCAGATCGCGTTTGCGCCGGCGCGCGATATAACGATATCTGCCATGGCAAACAGATCTTTCAGATCATCTTTTACGAACTCAAACTGTTTGTAACCCTCTGTGTTGAGGAGGAGATTGTCAATCTTGTCCTTGCCGCATATATGCACGATCTGGAAATCTTCGAGCAGTTTTGGAAGCGCCTCGCGGACTAACTTGTTGACTTCGGCGGCGCCAAGACTGCCGCCGATGACCATGATCACAGGCTTGGCGGAGTTGAAGCCGCACATTGCCAACCCCTTGTCTTTACTGCCTTTTGTGAGTTCGGTTCTGATCGGGGAGCCGGTAAGTATCGCCTTCTCGGCAGGAAGGTTCTGCAGCGTCTCGGGGAAGTTGCAGCAGATCTTTTGGGCGACAGGAATGCACATGCTGTTGGCAAGTCCTGGTGTCATATCTGACTCGTGGATGATACAGGGGATTTTTAACATCGCCGCGGCGCGGACAACAGGAACACTCACAAAACCACCCTTGCTGAACACGATGTCGGGTTTGAGGGTTTTTAGAATTTTTTTGGCCTCGGCAAATCCTTTGAGTACACGGAAAGGATCGCTGAAATTTTTGATATCAAAATATCTTCTGAGTTTTCCGGTTGAGATCCCATAATACGGAATCCGATAATCCTCGATCAGTTTTTTTTCGATCCCGTCATAAGAGCCGATGTAATGGATGTCATAGCCCATACTCTTGAGCTTGGGAAAAAGGGCAATGTTTGGAGTCACATGGCCGGCAGAACCGCCGCCGGTAAAGACGATGCGTTTCATATCTTAAAGCCTCCGATTTCTTTTTCGTGATGAAAATCTATATGATAGTATATTCAAAATATGATTTTTTTCCAATTATATCAAAAACATACCATATTTTAACAGTTATTTTTCTTTGTACTGCTCTAATGCGCGCGCGAGCTGGTCGGGGCAGGAAGTAGTTTTCATCCCGCATTTGATTCCCTTGAGCTTTGTGATCGCTTCATCGACCTTCATTCCTGAAACCAGGGCAGAGATTCCTTTGAGATTGCCGTTGCATCCGCCTGTAAATGCAACTGATTTTATGATATCGTCCTCAACTTCAAAATCGATCAGCTGGGAACAGGTTCCGCTTGTCTTATACTGCATAGATTGCACCTTACCTTTCTTCAGTATTATGAGTGATTGTTATTGGTATATATAACTGTTACTATTTTACCAATCTAATGAAGTGAAGTCAACCAGCTTTTACCAATTATAGCGCATAACAGCAAACAAAAAGCAGTCATTACACGATCCGAAGCTGCGCAAAACATCAGAATGAAAGGCTGAAATCTCAGAAAACACACATAGAAATGCATATGCCCGTCTCTGTGGACATACATTAGTATAACCGGATTACTGTTCACACGTCTATAAAAGTAGTGAAAAACGTGCACCAAAAGCTGTTGCTGTTTACGCCTTCATTACATATAATTGTGCCAGAATCAGCTGGGGCGTGAACGGTAATATAACCGCGCGTGTGGAGGAGGCAGTGTATGCAGTTTTTTTATGTCGATTATATGAATAACGGAAAAAAGGAGCGCAATATCGGATTCCTGCGGGTGGAGAACGATGGTGTCAGCGTGGGGCTCAGGGGCGTGCCGCTGCAGTGCGGCGATCGGTGCAAGGTGTATGCTGTCAACAGCTTTGATGAGAAGATCCTTCTCGGGGAAATAGCCGTTAAGGCAGGTTACGGGATGGAGAAGATGAAGTGGAATGACAGGGTAGACTTTGCGCGATGTATGCGAGTCGAGATCCCTCTGTATGGAACGCGAAAGGGCGTGTGCGTGCTCAGAGATGCGTATCCGGCATCGGACAGCACGGCATCTGTACCGGAACAGAATGAGATCCGTGTGGCAAAGCACGCCGAACGGACAGAATGTGAAGAGCTCTGCGAGGAGATCTATGAGGACAAATGGCAGCAGCTGCGCAGACTGTACCCTGAGATCCATATATGCCCGGAGGCACAGAGCATTCTGATCCGGCCGCGGGACGTGGTGATACTGTCGGAAAAGTATCATGAGCTGGCGACAAATTCATTTGTCCTGCACGCGTACTACAATTACAGACAGCTGCTATTGTTCCGTTATATGCAAAATGACATCCAATATTATCTCGGCGTTCCGGGAGTGTATTATGAGAGGGAACAGCGTATAGCACAGATGTTTGGATTTGAGGGATTTGAGAACGGGGAGGCACGTATGCAGCAGGATGCGGATAATAAATTGTACAGGGGCTGTTTTGGATATTATATGAAACATGTGGAAATTTAATGTGGGACATACTATTATTTTCACCTGAAATTTGTTATAATCGATTCAGATTAGCTGTTAACAGTTTTAGACCCTAAGGAATGCTATTTGTTAACAGTTCCTTGGGATCTGCGATTAAGGGAGAAGATACATGGTAGGATTACAAAGAACGGTCGAGAGCATAGCGTACTTCGACGAAAGGTTTCCCAGAAAAGAATTGAATCTGATCAGTGCCAACAGGGATCAGGCAGTGCCCTATCTAAGAGATGCGGTTGTGAAGGCGATAGTGGAGAAAGAGGATCTTGATGAAGACTACATGCTGCATTTATATGGGATGTTTCTGCTGGCACAGTTCCGGGACAGGGAATTTTTCCCCAGGATGATGGAACTGGCATGTCTGCCGGAGCGGACGCTGGACCATCTGCTCGGCGATGTATTCACGGAGGATCTGGGGAACATTCTGTACAATATGTACAATGGGGACATAGATCTCATCAAGCGGACTGTCATGAACAAGGCAGTCAGCGACTTTGCGAGATCGCAGATGCTGAACGTGATGGGACAGCTGTATCGTGACCATACGATCAAACAGCAGGATATAGAGGAATTTGTGAGAGGGATCGTGCACAGCAAGGAGATCATAGGGGATTACATCTATTCAGCAGTTGTGAGATTTATCTACAACTGCCATTTGACGAACCTGCTTCCGGAGCTCAGGCTTCTGTACACAAACAAACTGGTGGACATACAAGCCGTTGGCGGATATGACAGATGTGTGGACAGTATGTTTTCTTATGAAAGGGAGAGGAAATTCTGCAAGTCGCCGATCGATGCGGTGAAGGACCTGCGGAGGCTGGAAGCGTTCGAATATATCTGCATGGACATCGATGAGGAAGATCACGTGCCGGTCGTTTCGCCTGTCAATATATTGGATGAACCTGGCGGTGGAGCCGGCAATGCAGAACAGCGCGGGGGTGTAAGGATCGACAGGAATGATCCATGTCCATGCGGGAGCGATAAGAACAGCTGTCTGGAAGGATTCGAAAGTGAGGAGAGCAGGCTGGATCAGGAAAAATATCTGCGAAGCTATCCAAAGACGGATACAAAGCGCATAGAGGGAAGGGTGTATCTTGAGGACCTGTACAGCAGTGAGAGCATTGCGCTTGATAAGCTGCTGTATGTAGGATTGAAATACCAGATCAAACCAAACGAGAGATGGAAGCCTGATCCGGGGGATGTAGAGAGAAAGAGAAGATACCTGATCAATGCATACCACAAATTCAAGGAACTTGCCGAGAGGGAAAATATAGAGAACTTTGCGGAATTTGACGACAGGTACGCGATACACTATATGTGCGAAGAGTGGTTTGAAGAACTGATCAAGATCCTCGAGAAGGGCGGCAGCGAGGACGTATTGAGGGATGTCTGCAATACCTATAAAAAGATGGGGACACAATAGATATGGCAAAAAAGATTTACGCTGTAAAAAAAGGTAAGAAAACAGGACTTTTTGATACGTGGGAAGCATGTAAAGCGGTTGTTGACGGCTGCTCGGGGGCAGAGTACAAAAGTTTTCTCTCCGAGGAGGAAGCAAAGGCGTATCTGACCGGGGCAGTGCAGAGCGGTACCGGTAACAGAGAAGACCAGGTCGTGGCGTATGTCGATGGCAGTTTTAACAAGGAGCTTGGAAAGTATGCGTTTGGCTGTGTCCTGATCAAGCCGGACGGCGGGATCATAAGGGAGTCTGGCAACGGGGACGATCCGGCGTCACTGGAACTGCGCAATGTCACAGGGGAGATGCTGGGAGCCATGTACGCGGTTAAGTGGAGTGAAGTGAACGGTTATCCTGCAGTAAAGATATGCTATGACTACATGGGGATTGAGATGTGGGCGACAGGCGGCTGGAAGGCAAACAAGGATCTGACACAGAAGTACGCGGCATTTATGAGAGAGAGCAGCAGGCGGATTGAGATCACCTTTCAAAAAATTGCTGCACATACAGGTGACAAGTATAACGAGGAGGCGGACAAGCTGGCAAAGGCAGCGTTGGTTCATGGAAACGGTATTCCCAGGATAAAAAGGGAGCAGAGTGAAGGGGAATAAGATGTTATGGGGAATGTATTAGAGCTCTTTGACGAGGGAACGCAGAGGTGGTTTTGCAGTGCGCTTGGGGAGCCGACGCCAGTACAGAAGGAGGCGTGGCCGCACATTGCGGCTGGCAGGCACGTGCTGGTTTCGGCGCCTACAGGAACGGGGAAGACACTTTCCGCGTTCCTTGTTTTTCTGGACCATATGAAGCGGCAGGCGCAGGAGGGGACTTTAAAAAACGAATTGCTGCTGATCTATGTTTCCCCGTTGAAGTCCCTGGCAGCAGATATCCGCGAAAACCTGCGGCGCCCGCTTGCAGGGATCGGAGCACAGGACGAAATTGCCGTTGGCATACGGACAGGAGACACCTCACAGAGGGATCGGCAGCAGATGGTGAGGAGACCGCCCCATATCCTGATCATCACGCCGGAGTCCCTGTATCTGATGCTCACCAGCAAGACCGGACAGAATGTGCTGGCAACGGCAAGGGCAGTGATCATCGATGAGCTTCATGCCCTGATCGGCTCAAAAAGGGGAGCACATCTGATGCTTTCTATCGCACGTCTGGATCATCTCTGCGGACAGCCTCTGCAGCGCATCGGTCTGTCTGCGACGATCGAACCGCTGGATGCGGCGGCAGAATATCTGGCGCCGGAGAAGGTCATGATCGCTGCACCCGCCATGAAGAAGAATATCCGTCTGGACATACTCGGACCGTACGCGGATTCCGTCAGAGGCAGAAGAAAAGACCCTGTGTGGGAGGAGCTGGGTGCGCTTGTATATCAATACTGTCAGGGCAGCCGCAGTGTGATCGCTTTTGTGGAGGGCAGAAGATATGCGGAGAAATTGGCGTATTATGTCAATGCGCTGGGCGGAGAAGGTTTTGCGCGGGTGCATCACGGAAGTATATCCAAGGAACAGCGCGCGGAGACAGAGGAGGCTCTGCGGGATGGGAATCTGCGCCTGCTGTGTGCGACGTCCTCCATGGAACTGGGGATCGATGTAGGGGAGATCGATCAGGTGCTGCAGGTGGGGTGTCCACGCACCGTCTCGGGGACGATGCAGCGGCTTGGACGGGCGGGGCACAATCCCGGGCGGACAAGCGTGATGTACCTTTTTCCCAGAACCGCTGCGGAGTGCGTCTCCTGCGGCATGACGGCGCAGCTTGCCAGGGAAGGCGGTGTGGAGCAGATCGATCCGCCCTCGGAGTGCCTGGATGTGCTTGCACAGCATCTGGTGTCCATGGCGGCATTTCGAAGCTACTCGCTGGATGAGGTGATGGAGATCCTGCCGCGCGCATGGAATTTCAGCAGCATTACCAGAGAAGATGTCCGATCGGTGCTCGGTATGCTGGCAGGTGATTACGAACACCGGCGGGATATTCCCGCGCGGCCGAGGATCTTGTATGACAGGATCCACGAGCGTGTGGAGGGGGACGGCTACAGCAGGATGCTGGCGGTTTCGGCGGGTGGGACCATTCCCGACAAAGGCTTGTATACAGTCAGGACAGAGGAGGGCGTAAAACTCGGCGAGGTCGATGAAGAGTTTGTCTACGAATCCCAGAGGGGAGACCGATTCATCCTCGGCGCATTTGCATGGAAGATCACCAATATCAGCAGGGACACGGTGACAGTGATACAGGCGCCGGTCGAGGGGGCGAGGCTTCCTTTTTGGAAGGGTGAGATCAGAGGACGCGACAAGCGGACAGGCGAGGCATTTGGGCGTATGTTTCATTCATTACAGCAGGCGTGCGGGGAGGGAAGACTGCCGGAGAGACTCGGTGAGCTGGGGTTGGACGAAACGGCGGTATCTCTGGCGGCCGGTTATCTGGAGCGTCAGATCAAGGCAGTCGGGAGTCTGCCCGATGACAGGACGATCCTGGCAGAACATTTCAGGGATTCTTCCGGAAACAGCCAGATCATGTTCCATTCGCTGTTTGGTAAGCGGATCAATGCGCCATTGTCCCTTCTCGTGGCGCAGGCGGCGAGGGAGCAGCTTGGGTGTGAGATCGGCAGCGTCGACGAGGAGGACGGTTTTTTATTGTACTCGTATGGAAGCGAGAGGCTTCCGGAGGGGATACTGCAGACACTTGAACCTGACACATGTGTCAGAAAACTGGAGATCATGCTGCCGGCGACGCCGGTCTTCAATATGGCATTTCGCTACAACAGCGGCAGGGCACTGATGATGGGGGTGCGCAAGAACAGCCGGCAGCCCCTCTGGCGCCAGCGGTTGAAAAGCGCCGAGATGCTAGAGCAGGTCGTGCGCGAGAAGGACCATCCGCTGATCAGGGAGACCAGGCGGGAATGTATGCAGGAGTTGTGGGATGCCAGGGGCGTGAGGGAATTGCTGTGCGATCTTCGCGCAGGCGCTGTGGAAGTGCGGGAAATCTATACCGAGATCCCCTCTCCGATGTCGCTTCCGCTGCAGTGGGCACAGGAGGCGGCAGTCATGTATGATTACGCGCCCACGCCGCGTGGGATCCATGCTGCGGTGGAGGATGCGCTAAGGGAGGCGTCAAGGTCAGAAACAGCGCTGCTGCAGCCGGGCAGTCAGGAGCTTTTGGAGGTACAGGAAAACATTCTATTGAGAGAAAAACTGCCAAAGGACGAGCAGCAGCTGCACGCGCTCCTGATGACGGAGGGAGATCTGGCGGCAGGGGATCTGGATGTCCCGGTGGAGTGGCTGGAGAGTCTGGCGCAGAGCGGCAGGGTACTGTATCTGGAACAGGGGCTGTGGATCGCTGCGGAGCAGGAGGAAGAGTATGCGGCGGCACTCGGCGGGGAGACATCCCGGATCTGCGAGGAGCAGCTTCATGTTGTGAGGCGTATGCTGCGGTATCGCGGGGCTGCCGATGCGGGACAGACAGCAGCGCGATACGGATGGCATATGACGCTGGCAGAAGCGGTTCTGGAGGAATTGTGCCGACAGGAGAAAGCCGTCAGGCACGAAGATCAGTATTACCATGCAGAGTTATATCGGAGAGCCAGGATACGGACGCTCAAAAACAGGAGGGAGGAGGTGCAGACCTGTCCTGCGCAGGCATATGCATCACTGATCCTCTCCCGAATGGAGTCGGGGGCACCGTCAGACGAATGCCTGCGGAATCTCTTAAAGCGGTATGCGGGAACGACTTTGCCGGTCTCCTATTGGGAGGGGATCCTGCTTCCGAGGTGGGTGGGCAGTTACCGCGGGGAAAAGCTGGACGCCTATCTCGCTGAGGGGGAACTGTTCTGGCATATGGAGGGACGGGGAGGCCTGCGCTTTGACTTTCAGGAAGAGATCGACTGGGATCAGGAGACGGACAGGGACAAGGACGAAGCGGGCGCAGAGCTTTGTGAGAAGGAACAGCAGCTGTATCAGATCCTGCAGAGGCGAGGTGCCAGCTTCATGCAGTCCCTAAACGGAGTGCTTGGCAGTGAGTCGCCTCACGCTACACTCATGTCCCTGTTGGAAAAAGGGTTGGTGTATGCGGACAGTTTTGTTCCGGTGCGGCAGTGGATCGACCTGGAAAAAAGTAAAAAAGCATCGGCAAAGCAGCTTGTCAGTATGCGGGTGAAAGCATTGCGCGCCGGGCGGTGGGACATCGTGAGACCGCTGAAAGGGCAATGCAGTGAGCGGGCTTTGACGGCAGGGCTGGATCGATGCTTTGACCGGTTTGTGATTCTGTGCAGGGAGACTGCTGCGGCGTGCGGACTCTCCTGGCAGGATGCTTTGTCAGTACTGCGGATCTGGGAATACACAGGGCAGGCGCGGCGCGGATACTTTGTGGAAGGGTTGTCCGGGGCACAGTTTATCCGGGGAAAAGACTATGAGTCCACAATAAGAAAACTTAGCGGCGGACAGCAGCCGTCACAGAAAAAGATCGTGTGGATCAATGCAGCCGATCCGGCACAGATCTGGGGAAAGATCCTGCCCCACCGGGAGGGACACAATTTTATGAACGTTCCCGGCACTGCGGTCGCCTGCTATGGCGGGATGCCGGCGGCAGTCATGGAACGCCAGGGAAATACCCTCCGCGTGTTTGAGGAGGAGCTGCTGGCGGAGTGTCTGGGCGTGTTTGTGCAGGATTACAAAGGAGGAAGGATATTCCCGGGACTTAAGCGGATCGTAGTCAAGAATTATCCCGATAACGCCGGGGAAGCGCTGACACGAGCAGGTTTTTTCAGGGAGATGCAGGATTATGTGCTGTATCATTAGGATCTGTAGGAAATAGTACTCTGGTACTATTGAGACGAAAGACAGCGTCATATATGCTTATTGGGTGCTGTTGAGAGGAAACAGTGCCAATAAGCGTATATGAGGTATTATATGAAAAAAGGAACAAAAGAGATCCTGTCGGGCGTGCTTGCAGTGAGTATCCTGATCAGCACGCCGGCGGGCGTGAATGCGGCGGAGCCGCTCCCCGAACAGAATCCCTTAAACAGAACGGGTTCCGTGTACGATCTGACCTCGCTCAGAGACCTGATGGAAAGACAATATAACACGTATAATTCTTTGGACAGGATCGAGATCGCTGAGATGAATATTGACGCCGTTGAGGAGTTTGAGCTCTACGTGTCGAGAAATGGCGAGCTTGGCTGCAAGGCAGGGTACACAAGGGAAATAAGCGGTTCCGCAGACGCCGGGTACACGTATGTCTATCGGATAGATAAGGAAAATTTTGCAGCCGAGGGATTATACCGACTGACGCTCTACTCCAGGGACAGGGCAGGAAATGAAGTCAACAATGTGGCAGATATCCATGGAAGTGAGATCACGTTTATCATCGACAACACGGCGCCAAAGGTGGTGATCGATGGCGTTGAATCAGGTATGGTGTACCATGCCGATGCGCAGGAGGCACATATTGTTGTGACAGACAATTTTAAGCTCACTGAGGCTGAGTTCACGCTGGTAGATCAGGCAGGTGAAGTGCTTGAGAGCTGGGATTACATGGCGCTTGCAGGGGAAAGCAACCTGCTGGACATCACGATCATGCAGCACAGCGAGAGGATGTCCCTGCTGTATCGTGTGAAGGACGCTGCCGGAAATGAGATGCAGACTTTTCAGGGAGACCAGACAGCGCTCGCCGATTTTCTAGTCACAGCAGACAAAAATGTGCATCCTGTCGATGGGCTGTCACATGTCCCTGCCAATAACTTTTTCATTATTATGGCAGGAGCGGCGGGTACAGCCGTGGCTGCGTTGGCAGCGGCGGTCGTGTGCGAGAGGAAGCGGAACGCACAATAAGATCGGTCATACATCTCAATACTTATAATTGAAGTAAATGTTATTTCGTGCTATACTATACGAGGCAGTAGGAGGCATCAAAAGTGTACTGCTGTCATGGCATACAATAATGACAAATAAAGAACCGTACTGGGCAGACATATGGATCTGACAGTTGAGGCGCCGGACGGTTTATAGGAAAAGAGCATGGAATAAAATGAAAAAATATGTGACAACATGGGGGAATGCGATATCGATCGCGGACAGGAGACCGGAAAACTACGCAAAGGACCTGACGCTGCGCTACCCCATCCGTCCAATGTTTGACGGGGACAGACTAAAGATAACGTTTGACAATTTCTGCGGAACGGAGCCTGTGACGATCAGTGGAGCCTTTGTGGCGGACAGTGCGGACTCCGGGCGTGAGATCGTTGAGCAGAGCAATATCGAGGTTACTTTTGACAATGGCAGCAGGAGTGTTACAATACCGCCGGGAGAGGCAGCGGTCAGCGATGCAGTCCGCTTTTGTGTCAAACGGGGAAATGACATCAGTGTCAGTTTTTATCTGGGAGAGTTTACGCAGATGCGTTCCGCGGTGCTGATCACAGGACCATTGTCAAAAGGATATTACGCTGTGGGCGATCATGCGCAGAGCGACAAGCTTCCGATGGATCTTACCAGAAACACCAACTGGTTTTATTTTCTGAGTAATGTGGAGATAGAGACAGAGGGCACGAACAGGGCGGTCATCTGTTACGGAGACAGCATCACCTCACAGTCGTGGCCGGACTATCTGACGCTGCGGTTATTTCAGGAAAATATTGAGCATACTGCTATTGTGAGGCGTGCAGCGAGCGGTACGAGGATACTGCGTCAGTATGACAATATCACTTACGACTCCTATGGGCTGAAAGGAGCCGTCCGCTTTCCAAGAGAGGCGAAAGTAAGCGGTGCGGACACGGTCATTATCCAGCATGGTATCAATGATATCATCCATCCGGTGGGCGTGGAGGTCAATCCGTTTCGTCCCTGGAGTGACCTGCCGACAGCGGATGAACTGATACAGGGACTGCAGTGGTATATCGATCAGGCAAAGGAATATGGACTTGATGTGTACATGGGGACACTGCTTCCGATTTACGGATGGCGCACATACGAGCCGTTTCGGGATGAGCTCCGATGCGCGGTCAATGAGTGGATCCGTCAGACACCGGGGATCAAAGGCTGCATCGACTTTGATAAAGCATTGTGCGACAGCGCGGATCCGGCAGCTTTTGCGCCGGGTTATGACAGTGGCGACCACCTGCACCCGTCGGAGAAGGCGTATGAGCGGATGGCGGAGGAAGTACCTGAAATATTGTTGAGACACAAGGAGAGATAACTATGCCCACATTACTTTTTATCAATGCCTGTGTGCGCGGCAGGGACTCAAGGACACTGGCTCTTGCGGAGCACCTGCTCGAACGCATCAGGGAGGCAAACAGTAAAGATATGGCTTTTCATATAGAGGAGATCCGGCTTTCCACGGAGAATCTGCTTCCGCTCAACTATGAGAGGCTGCAGAGGAGAGAGGAGCTGCTGGCAGCAGGGCAGTACCAGGATACGATGTTTGACTATGCCAATGCAGTTGCGCAGGCGGACATGCTTGTGATCGCGGCGCCTTATTGGGATATGTCCTTTCCGTCTTCGCTAAAGATCTTTTTTGAGGCGGCGAGCGTGGATGGGATCACGTTTACATATGCCGAGGACGGGACACCGGTGGGGCTCTGTGCCGCTGCTGATATGTACTACGTGACGACGAGCGGCGGTATTATCGGGGAGTGCAATTTTGGCTTTGACTATATCAATGCGCTGTGCAGGCTCTACGGTGTGCAGAGTACGCATTTTGTCAGCGCCGAGGGACTCGATCTCGACGGGGCTGATGTGCAGGCGATCATGGAGGAGGTCTGCAACGGGGAGATCGTGAATTATTCGTGATATGGGAGGTGCATTTGTGGGGAGGGCAGCAGGACAGGAGCGTGATATGGAAATACATTCCATGGAAGTGTCTTCCATGGAAATGTCTTCCATCGAAATGTTGGCGCAGAGAATATGGGGGCTGTCAAGAGACCGGCTGCTGATGAACCTGCGCTTTCTGGACGTGGCACTTTCCAGTCTGAGATTTCAGGCAAGAACGGGGATCGGCCATGTCTTTTGTGATGTCAATGCGCCGCAGGCAGCGGTCATTTATTATGATCCATCTGTGATCATCCGTCTGTACAAGAAAGATCCTGCAAACGTGACACGGCTGCATCTGCACATCTTACTGCACTGTATTTTCAGTCATTCTTACAAGTATGATAAAGTGGACACAAAGTTCTGGGACGTGGCGGTGGACATGGCGGTGGAGAGTGTGGCGATAAGTCTGGGAATCCCTGGGCTGGCGACGGCTGGCGACGCCGAGCGGAGCACAGTGCTTGCACAGTGGAAGGAGCGCGCAGGCACACTGACTGCGGACAGGATATACAGAAAGCTCAGGGAGGACAGGCTGGATGAGAGTGAATTTCTGGAACTTGGCAGTCTGTTTCGCAGAGATGTGCATGAGGGCTGGGGACCGGTCGAGACACTCGAGATCACCGCGGCGCAGTGGAAGAAGATCAGCGAGCGGATCAAGGCAGAATTGAGGGCGTTTTCTGAGGACAGATCCGATGACATGTCAGGGGACAAGAGCATTCTGCAGAATCTCGAGGAGGCGACGAGAGAACACTATGATTACGGCGATTTCCTGAGGCGGTTTAGTGTATCCGGGGAAGATATGCAGATCAACGATGACGAGTTCGACTATGTATATTATATGTACGGTCTGTCCCTGTACGGAAATCTTCCGCTGGTGGAGCCGCTGGAATACAAGGATGTCAACAAGATCAAGGAATTTGTGGTGGCGATCGACACCTCTGGTTCCTGCCGCGGGGAAGTGGTCCGGACATTTTTGAACAAGACATACAGCATCTTAAAGAGCAGTGAAAATTTTTTCCGTAAAGTGAATATCCATATCATACAGTGTGATTCCGAGGTGCGCCGTGACACGAAGATCACGAATGATGATGAGTTTGAGGCGTTCATGCGGGAGGGACAGCTGGAGGGGTTTGGCTCTACGGATTTCAGACCAGTGTTTGCATATGTGGATCAGGCGATCGAGCGCGGGGAGTTCGAGAACCTCAAGGGACTGATCTACTTTACGGACGGTTTTGGCGTGTTTCCGGAGCGAAAGCCGCCATACGATTACAGCACTGCGTTTGTTTTTCTGGAAGATGACTATGAGAAACCGCCCATACCGCCGTGGGCGATCAAGCTGGTATTACCTGTTGAGGATCTGGAACATGTGGACGAGGGAGGACTGATATCGTGAATATCAAACAGGCAAAAGAGCATATCAAAAATTCTGTGAAATTGTATCTGAAAAAGGATGCGTACGGCGAATACCGCATCCCGGTAGTGCGCCAGAGACCGATTTTTTTGCTGGGCTCGCCGGGCATCGGCAAGACTGCTATTATGGAGCAGATTGCACAGGAGCTCGGGATCGCGCTGGTAAGTTATTCCATGACACACCACACAAGGCAGTCCGCGCTGGGGCTTCCGTTTATCACGCACAAGAACTACAAAGGGCTGGAATTTGACATTTCCGAGTACACGATGAGCGAGATCATCGCGTCCATCTATGAAGTGATGGAGCAGTCCGGGATCGAGGAGGGGATCTTGTTTCTGGACGAGATCAACTGTGTGTCAGAGACGCTTGCGCCTTCCATGCTGCAGTTTCTGCAGTACAAGGTATTCGGGCGGCATAAGGTTCCTGACGGGTGGGTGATCGTCACGGCTGGCAATCCGCCGGAGTACAACAAGTCCGTGCGGGAGTTTGACGTGGTGACGATGGACAGGATGAAACTTGTCGAGGTGGAGGCAGATTATGCCACGTGGAAGGAATACGCCCTAAAGCAGGGGATCCACAATGCCGTGACCACCTATCTCGACATGAAGAAGAATGATTTCTACCGCGTGGAGACCAATGTCGGCGGCAAGTCCTATGTGACGGCAAGGGGCTGGGAGGATCTGTCGGCAATGATGCTTCTGTGTGAGGAGGAAGGGCTTGTCGTGGATGAGACGCTTGTCGCGCAGTATCTGCACAATGACAAGATCGTGAAAGAGTTCACAGCCTACTATGAGCTTTACAATAAGTACAAGAAGGACTATAAGGTCGAGGAGATCCTTGCGGGCACCAATTCTGCACAGGTCGTGGAGCGGGCGCGGATCGCGCAGTTTGATGAGCGTCTGTCACTGCTTGGAATGCTGCTTGACAAGCTCGAGAGTGAGATGAAGGAGAATCTCGAGAAATCCGATCATCTCACAGATCTGATGAAGCTGATGAAAGCCATCAGGACATTGTGGGATCAGAAAGCCAAAGACGGCGCCTGCACAGATGCTGCGGCATTTGTGCAGGCACAGGTCGAGGATCATGCAAGGAGCAGGGAGAACAGGATCGCTTCCATGGCGAATGCGGGCACGCTTTCCGGTGAGGAAAAGAGAAGGCACAGGGCAGTCATACGGTTTCTCGAGAACACAGGAAAGATGCTCCGTCTGGAAAAGCCTGAAGGTGCAGAGGCGGTGTTTGCCATGATAAAAGCCGCGTTTGACGCTCAGGTAGCTGAGATGAAGGAGGAGAACGGCAGGATACAGGCAAGGCTCCACAACCTCTTTGCATTCAGCGAGGTGGCATTTATGGACGGCAATGAGGTGCTTGTACTCGTGACAGAACTCACAGTAAACGCCTGCAGTGCGCGCTTTATCGGACTGTATGGAAGCGAGGATTATCAGAGGCACAACGAGGATCTGATGCTGCATGAGCGGCAGGATGATATCATGAGGGAGATCGAGGCGCTCGAGCTGTAGTCTTGCGTGACAGATCACTTCGGTGAAGGTACTGCAGCGATCCGGGGGAAATACTATGGAACAGGAAAAGATGATAGAAAATGCTGGAGGTGACGGCGGGCAGTTTGCAGTCATTCCATACAAAAAAGGATATGCGGTGAAGCGGTATCGCGGTGTTGGTGAGAGGATTGTGGTACCGTCAAAAATCGATGGCAAACCGGTCATAATGATCGAGAGAAAGGCATTCTTGAGCTGTAAGATGATCAGACACATCGTTCTTCCGGATACGATTGAAGAGATTGGAGACTGGGCATTTGCCCATGCGGAACAGCTCAGAACGATCACAATCCCATCCCATGCACTGAGCAGGGGAAAGGAGCTTTTTCTTGGCTGTAAGCGTCTGCGGGAGATCATTCTTGACGGGACAGAGGAGGAAAAGGCACTGCGCGCATCACAGGGACTCGGGCGGATGCTTGCGCTGGCTGTCACGATCCTCCATGATTACCTGTTGTTTGATCCTGTGGAGGCAGGCTCGGATGAGTGGGTGCGGCGCTGGGATGAGAAGTTTATGGGTCTGATCGCGTTAGATGACCTGGATGGGTTCGAGGAGCTGTGGACCTGCGGTGAGGAGGATTATGAGGGGAAGGACTATGACATCAGATCCTACCCTGTAGAGAAGCGCAAGATGAAACTCCGGGTGGTGTTTTTCAGGCTGCTCTTTCCGTACAGGATCTCGGATCCAGTCAGCACAGCCTTGAAAGAGTACCTGTCTTGCCATACCAAAGGAACTCCCACGCCGGAGGCGTGGGAGTTGATCCTGGAGGAACATCGAAACGATCTGGAATACTATAAAGTGTTTGCGGATTCCGGCTGTGTCACTGAGGATAATTTTGACAGTCTTCTGGCGGATATGAAGGATTGCAGCGCTGAGATCAGGGCATATCTGATCCGCTACAAGGAAGAGCATTTTGCAGCAAAGGATGCGTTTGCTGCATTTGATCTGGGATGGTAAATAATAAAAAGCGCCGTAAAGGCGCTTTTTATTATTTGTAGAGCTCCATCAGATAGTCCATGACTGCCTCCTGGATCTCGCTCTGAGCCATGTAACCCTCTCCGTAATTTTCCTTCATGTCTGTCACATACTCTTCGCCGCTTTCCGCTGTCATTTCAGCGATTGCCGCGTCCATGTCAATGGTAAGTCCGGCAGCCTCAAAAATTGCCTGATACACCATGGCTGTCTTGGCAGTTTCTTTTGCGCGTTCCCGCAGATCCTTCTCGTAGGACATTTCGTCGGATACCTCGCCGCCCATCATGTCCCAGACATTATCATATGCGGACATCCCGTAGGAAGAAAACATCTGGTTATAATATTCCATCATGTACTCATCGTTGTACTTCGTCACAGCCCTGAGCTTTTTGAGATACTCTGAAGGATATGATCGTACGGTTGAGTTTTCTATGATGTAGTTTGCCAGATATTCCTCCAGATGCTGTTCATAGTAACGGTTCTTCACGGATGTGCGGTACTCCTCCACAGTGGATAACCCCTCATCTGAGAAATTCTTTGCGACAAACTCATCCGAAAGTTCCGGCGTGACCGTGATGCTGTTGACCGTGACAGCAAAGCTTGCGTCCTTTCCGGCAACAGTATCATCATTGCCGTAATTCTCAGGGAAGGTAACTTCCACGGTAACGTTCTCACCAGGTTTATGACCGATCAGCTGCTGCTCAAAGTCATCGATAAAAGAACCGGAACCGATCGTCAGATCATAACCTGCCCCGTTGCTGTTTCCGCCCTCAAATTCGACACCGTCGATGGTGCCGACATAATCGATGTTGACCTGGTCCCCGTCTTTGATCGCAAGTGTCGTGTCTGTGCTTGCCTCCCTGTGGGATTCCAGGGTGGAAGTGATGTTTGCCTCCACCTCCTCATCGGTTGCGGCAACCTCATCTGCAGGTACAGCAATATTTGCGTAATCGACCAAAGTGAGGGAATCCATTACGTTGACACCCTCGATCTTGCCGTCCGCTGTCAGACCTGCGCTGAAATCCGCATTTGAAGTCGTGCGCATCGCAGCCAGACAGATGCTTTTGCCCGCAGCGGCAGCGATCACTGCAACGATGACTGCGGCGGCAGCGATGCCGGCAATTTTTGCGGTGCGCTTGTGCCGGCGTTCCCGGGCAACTTCCTTTTTGCGCTCTTCGCGCTTTGCCTTGCTTTTGCTGATTTCCGGTGTCTCGTTTTTATTTTCTTTGTCTTTATTCTCTTTGCTCATTTTTGGCTAACCTATCCTTTCCGATTAAAGTATAACAAACATAATTTATCACATATTATTGAAAAAGGAAAGACTTTCATGTGAATTCACACAATTCACACAAATTCTTTTGATGTTAAACTTTGGAAGAGGGTTTTGGTGATGCCTTTGCGTTTATCCTTGACAATCCATAAATAAACAGATTATACTATTATAGATGTATTTGAAAGTATTTATAGGATTTGATAGGAAGGAGCAGGGCGCATATGAATGTAGAAGATATTCCAATACCGGCTATGGCGGCGATCAGAGTCAGTAAAGAGGGAAAATCCGCGCTTTTTGAGACGACGATCATTCAGACCACAGATAATAAATATATATATACCATGCCTGTCAGGATTGACAATAAGCTGGTAAATTTTGAGGCAAAGGGACTGTTTAAGGAGATCAAGATCGAGTTTGCACCGTTTGAGTTTTATGAGTGGAGGAATATATCTATTGTCAGATTTGTCGAGGACGGAAAGAGCTATCTGCGGATCAGGACGACGACTCCTGGGATCAAGGCTATGGCGTGGTCCGAGAAGCCTGTGACCTCTACTAAGAAGAAAAAGGAAAATGTGATCAGCAGTGAGGCGCTCGAGGTGGTGAATGCAGCCCAGGAACAGATGAAAACAGAAGGAGATCAGCCGTGAAAAGAACATTGATGATAGCGGGGGTGATCGGTGCGCTGATGGCGGGCGGCGTGGGGAGCTGGCATGGAGGTCAAAAGGCGCCTGATACCGAGAGCTGCGTGGACGGTGTCGTCGGAGATATCACGTCACAGGCAGCGGATCAGCTCAAGACAGTTTTTGCCGATGAAGTCACAGCATTTTTCAAGAGTGATGACCTGTCAAAAACACTTGGTATTGACAGGGATGGACAGGCCAGGATCGAGGAGTCGATCAGGACCTACATCGATCATTACAGTATGGATGAGCAAAAACTCAGTGAGGCGAAAGCGTCGCTGGATACGCTTCTTCAAAATGCGGATGGACTCTCGGCGGAGGAGATACAGGATAAGATCGGACAGATTTTTGGGGAATGATGTACCCGGAATGCTCTGGAGATAGAAATAACCCGTATGCTACAGCATACGGGTTATTTCTGCGCCCTGCTTCGTTCTCAGGTCAAAGAATACATTATTGACATAGATCGTGGGGCGTGACAGGGCATCTTCGTGGATCTCTGTGATCCTGCCTTCCAGGTTCCCGGTCACACAGACACGCCGATTGACATACATCTTGGCGATCCGTGTGAGGATCGCCAAGATGTGGGCTCCGTATTTGTCAAATCCCTGCTGTTCAAAGACGCGGATCGCCTGAAAGGGCGTGAGGGCTACACGCTGTGCCCGCGGGTGCGTCATTGCCTCATATGTATCGACGATGGCAGCGATCAGCGCAAAGGGGTCAATGCGGTTTTCCTTTAATCGGGCGGGATAACCGCTTCCGTCACAGCGTTCGTGGTGCATGATCATGACGCTGACTACATGCGGAGGGAGTTTTCTTGATTTTACCAGTTCGTATCCCAGGTGGATGTGATGCTGCATCTGTATGTATTCTTCCGGTGTAAGTTTATCGGGCTTCCATAACAGTTCGTCAGAAATTTTGGTCTTCCCGATGTCAAATATGAAACCGGAAATGGTCAGATTGTCCAGGTCCTCGTCACCCATGTCGATCCATTTGCCAAAGACATAGCACAGAAGACCGCAGTTAAAACAGTGATTGTAAGTGATCTCATTTTCATTTGGCATCATGTTGTAGAGATAGTCGAGCAGCTGTTCTCCGTTTTTGACGGCGGATAGGATATCGTCACGCAGCGACAGGAGCTTGAGGATATTGAGCTCCAGCCCGGTATCGAGAGTGCGCATGATCCTGTGGAAGGAGTCGAGTGCCGCCGTGTACACTTCATTGAAATGTTGAAAATCCGGATTCAGGTGAAGATATTTGTAATGTGTTATATTGATCTCACCAGGTTCGCTCAGCGTCACCTCTTCGAAATTGTATTCGTACAGAGTCTGGATATTTTCCTGGGACAGAATTGTATTAGCCTTAAAAAGAATGACGTTGGCAGGGGTGTAGATATCATCGTACAATACCATGCCAGGTTTGATTGATTGAGTTGATAGTTTGTACATAAGTCCTCCTAATATGAAGAAGTGCTCTATAAGAGTTTCCTTTTGGTGTATATATATATGATAGCACAGAATGAGGAGCGTTGTATAGACAAAATTGAAAAATGCTCAACGGTGGGTAACATAAATAGACACATGGTAAACATAACTAAAAAGTTATGTAAATTTGTACAATTTGGAAATTAGGGATTGATTTATAAAAATACATATGCTACTATTGAAAAAAAGCAGGTTGACATAGAGATGGGAGTGCCTGTATCCAAAAAACATGTGAGTTATCCACAAAAAACACAAGTATGTGGATAATCTATTTGTTTACATAACATTTTAGCGGGTTGATTATGTTTCGGCGCTGGTATCTGAAGAGGGAGAACGGAGCCAGGAAAGAAACTGATCATAAATAGCTTTGATTATCTCTTGGGCATGCAGATTCATGTCAAAGGCACCTTGACAACATAACTATTCATAATAGGATTATGGATATATATCGAACTTGGAAGCTGCTCAGGACCGGGCACATTCAAAGCGGAATGGTACGTGCGGCCAATCGGAAAGATGCGGCGGTTTTGGAGAGGAAAACCTGCCGCGAGGGGGCAGATAAAGTTAGTATATAGCATTGAAGAGGGTTGAAAGGGGACAAAACATGTTAGTAGCGAGAAGAGAAGTATCTGAGAGAATTGATATTTTAAACAAGAAGCCAATGATCAGAAAGAGTCAGGCCACAGGAGAGATGATAGCAGGTTTTTTGGATCCTGTGACTGGGGACTTTGAGGTAGCTATGGAAATCAACGATGAGAGAGATATCGATGAGTTTCTCGATGAGTATGATCTGTCCGTTGTTATGATTTCTAAAATGTAAAGTTCAGCGTAAAAATTAAATAAAAGGTGTTAATCAAAGCGAATGAGACGGGGGCAGAAGGGACTGTCCCCGTTTTTATGCACACGGGCACCCAGAGGAAGAATGTCATCAAACCGATAAATCGGTTCGCTGACGGGTGCGCAGCGCGCGTAAGGGGAAAGGAGATTCATGATGAAGAGAAAAGATTTTTATATTCCGTCAAGGGATGGTGTACACAGACTCCATGTGGTATTGTGGGAGCCGGAAGGTGAAGTCAAGGCGGTCGTACAGATCTCGCATGGTATGATCGAGATGATTGACCGGTATGAGGATTTTGCATTGTTTCTGAACCGGCATGGCTATGCAGTGATCGGAAATGACCATCTGGGTCATGGACTCACTGCGGGGAATGATGCCGACTTAGGATATTTTTGCCCGAAGAACATGAGTGCGACTGTCGTGGCGGATCTGCACAGGGTGACAAAATATGCCAGGAAAAAATATAAGAACAAACCGTATTTCCTGTTGGGGCACAGTATGGGATCTTTTATGGCGAGAAGGTATCTGATGACCTACGGCATGGAACTCAGCGGCGCGGTGATCTGTGGAACAGGCAGCCAGAACTGGCTGATCCTGGCTGTGGGACCGATCGTTGCCAATGCGCTGCGGATCGTGTTTGGAGACCGTTTCCGCTCGAGGCTGCTTGAGAAAAACGCATTTGGCGGGTATCAGAAGCGCATTCCCAATCCGCGCACCGGCAGCGACTGGATGACAAGAGACACCGATATTGTGGATTTTTGCAGGGGTAATAAGTACTGCAGTTTTATCTTTACAGTCAACGGTTACAGGACACTCTTTGACGTGCTCACATTCATTCAGAGAAAGCAGAACATTGTCAGGATCCCAAAGGAGCTCCCGCTCTTCTTTATCTCGGGGGGACAGGATCCTGTCGGGCATTACGGAAGAGATGTGCAGAGGGTTGCTGCCGGATATGAGAGGGCGGGCGTCGAGGATGTCTCCTTAAAGATCTACCAGGAGGACAGGCATGAGGTACTCAACGAGCTTGACCGCAAACAGGTGTATCAGGATGTACTCGCATGGCTGGATTCAAAGATAGTATGATGATGCAGACACAAAAGATCAGCGAAGATGAAAAATATATGAGAGAGGCCGTCAAACAGGCAAGGAAAGCTTATGCGCTCGGCGAGGTGCCGATCGGGTGTGTGATCGTACATGACGGAAAGATCATAGGCCGCGGATACAACCGGCGCAATAAGGACAAGAGTGCGCTTTCCCACGCGGAGATCAATGCGATCCGCAAGGCAAGCAGGATCATCGGTGACTGGCGGCTCGAGGAGTGCACTCTGTACGTCACGCTGGAACCGTGCCAGATGTGTGCGGGCGCCATAATGCAGGCGCGTATCCCCAAGGTTGTGATGGCGTGTATGAATCCCAAGGCAGGATGTGCTGGCTCGATCTTAAATATCTTTGATATGCCTGCGTTTAATCATCAGGTGGAGGTGGTGAGGGGCGTCATGGAGGAAGAGTGTTCCCAGATGCTCAAAAATTTTTTTAAGGAGCTGCGCATGCGCAATAAGGCAGAAAAAGAGGCGAAAAAAAATACTTTATAAAAAGGGTGGATTATGGTACACTTTCAAGGAGACAGAAATATCTGATATAGATGATGAGGAGATTATGTATGGACGGGATCGCAGTGCTCATTCCTTGTTATAATGAGAGTAAGACGATTGATAAAGTAGTAAAAGACTTCAAAAAGGCGCTGCCCGGAGCCGTGGTCTATGTGTACGATAACAATTCGACAGACGGGACGGATGAGATCGCGCGGCGCGCGGGTGCAGTCGTGCGGTACGAATACCAACAGGGAAAGGGAAATGTCATCAGACGGATGTTCCGGGAGGTCGATGCCATGTGTTATGTCATGACGGACGGTGATGACACCTATCCTGCCGAAGAGGCGGGGAAGCTGTGCGAGGCGGTGCTCGAGCGGAATGCGGATATGGTTGTGGGGGACAGGCTTTCGTCCTCATACTTTGAGGAAAATAAGCGGCTGTTCCACAATCTGGGCAACTCTCTCGTGCGCGGTGCCATCAATCGTATGTTTAAGAGCGATATCCGTGACATCATGACAGGTTACAGGGCTTTCAGCTATCAATTTGTGAAATCATTTCCGGTGTTGTCCAAGGGGTTTGAGATCGAGACGGAGATGAGTATCCACGCGATCGACAAAAACATGCGTGTGGAGAATGTAGTCATCCAGTACAGGGACAGACCGGAGGGAAGCGAGTCAAAGCTCAATACCTACTCTGACGGACTCAGGGTCATCATGACGATCTTGAAATTATACAAAAACTATAAGCCGATGGGGTTCTTTGTGTGGATCGCAGTGTTCCTCACGCTGATCTCGACAATCTTTCTGACGCCTGTTCTGGTGGAGTATTTTGAGACAGGGCTGGTGGAGCGTTTCCCGACACTGATCGTGTGCGGTTTTGTGTACATGGCAGCGATGCAGTCATTTTTTGCAGGATTGATGCTCTCGACCATGAAACAGAAGAATATGCAGGATTATGAGATGAACCTCATCTTCCTGGAAAGGGAATACAAAAAACTGCAGGCGGTGTCAAAAGCCGGCCGCAACGAGGATTCAGATAAGTAAAGCAGGGATGATATGAATATACCAATGAATTATGTCGCCTTTGATATTGAGACGACAGGACTAAATCCCAAATATGACAAAATTATAGAGATCGGGGCGGTAAAAGTGCGGGATGGTGAGCTGGCAGAGACATTTTCCACGTTTGTCAATCCGGCGCGGAGCCTTCCGGCGCGGATCGTGGAGCTTACCGGGATCTGTGACGCGGATGTTGCGCAAGCGCCGTACATCGACGATATCCTGGATGCGTTCTTGGCGTTTGTGGGTGAAGACGTGCTTTTGGGGCACAATATCCTGTTTGACTATTCCTTTGTCAAAAAGGCGGCTGTGAACCAGAAGAAATCTTTTGAAAAGCTGGGGATCGACACACTGCGGATCGCGAAACGATTCCTGAATGAGCTGGAGAGCAGGCAGCTTGGTTATCTGTGTGACTATTACCATATCGAACTCGAGGCACACAGAGCTTTGAATGATGCAGTTGCTGCGCACAGGCTCTACAGGGTCATGGCGTCCGAGTATGGCGGCAGGGAGGACGAGTTGTTTCAGCCTAAACCGTTGATCTACACGGTCAAGAAGGAAAATCCTGCCACGCCCAGGCAGCTGGAGCTTCTGCAGAGACTGATCGTGCAGTACCATCTCCGGTGTGAGGGGTTCGTGCTCGATCCGGTTGAGAATGTCACAGATGAGTCTATCGATCTGGAAAAGATCACAAAAAACGAGGCAAGCAGACTCATCGACAGGCTGCTTGCAAATTTTGGACGATCGTATTCTTCATGAGGGAATTGATACCCTGTGCCCGTGTGATCAGCAGATCGATCTTCTCAGGCGTGTTCATCTGCTGGTAGAGCTCAGCGAGCAGATAGTAGCTCTTGCTGACATCGGTTCCGGTGGAAACGGCAAACTCTAGAACTCTGATGGCAAGCTCGTCTTCTAGGTTCTCGTGCAGCAGTTCGGCGAGTTTTTGCAGCAGGGTCACAAGTTTGGTGTAATGAAAATCATACTCGCTTAATATAGTAATATTAGCAGTCCCATATGCCAATTTGAGGTCTGTGTTTGTGTAACCGGTGAGGTTGACGATCTTTGAGGAGGACAAGTCATTTAAGTCTTTGAGACAGCCGATGATCTCCTCGTCCGTCAGCTCAGGTTCCATCGTCAGCAGATCATCAGGGATCGTGATGAAGTTCAGATCGTCGAGAGGCTTTTTGCGTGTGAAGTTCGCCCGCTGCTCCCGGTCCCAGAATTCACGGTCGACATCCTGCTCCTTGCGTTTCGTGCTGTGAAGGGCATAAGAAAATAAAATACAGATTATAGGAAAGCTTGCAATAATCAAAAAATTCATATATAATATCCTTTCGAAAAGGGGTGAACAGCCATGATGAACATGAATCATAAAAAAACTCAGCGTAAGATCGCAGCTGTCATAGCAGTTATATTGGTACTGGCTATGGTAGTACCGTTGGTACTAAGTGTTTTCGGCATCTGATAATAATATATCACATTATTTGGAACAATGCAAAATAAACGGCAAAAATAGGAGTAGAAGTCTATGAAAAAAGTGAGGAGACGTGTTGTTTTCGCTGTGATGGCCATGGTTCTGTCAGCAGTGCTCGCGGTTACATTCAAGATGAGTGATGCTGTGGCTGCTTCGGGCGATGACGTTATTTTGGAAGGCGTCTACATGGGAGAGATCAGTCTTGCAGGGATGACTGCGGATGAGGCAAAGGCTGCTGTCCGCGCATTTGTGGAGGAGCTGAAGATGAAAAAGATCACATTTGGCGCGCCCAATGACCACTATGTGATCGTCAACGCCGGTGACTTTGGGCTGACATGGGTGAACGAGGCGGACATTGACGCCGCTGCAGCACTTGGCAAAAAAGGAAATATAGTAAAACGATACAAGGCAATAGAGGATCTAAAGCATGGCAATAAGGTGTACGACCTGAGACTGTCCCTTGACAGGGAGCTGATCAAGGCAGTGCTGGAGGAGCAGTGTGCAGAGTATGATGTCATGCCGGTCAACAACACGATCACAAGGGTTGACGGGGAGTTTGTCATAGAGGAAGGGCAGACCGGACAGCGGGTGAACGTCGAGGAGTCGCTGAATAAGACATACGACTACATCACCGTGGGCTGGGATTATCAGGATGCGTCTATCGATCTTGCGATCGATGTGACAGAGCCAAAGGGCAGCGTCGAGGAACTGCAGAAAATGACAGATGTGCTCGGCACTTTCACGACGAGCTATTCCACCAGCAGTTCTGCGAGGTGCAAAAACGTGGAGAACGGGTGTCGCCTGATCAACGGGACTCTTTTGTATCCAGGAGATGAGTTCTCTACCTACGACGCGATCAAGCCCTTTACAGAAGCAAACGGGTACTACCCGGCAGGATCTTACCAGAACGGAAAGGTGGTCGACAGTCTTGGCGGCGGTATCTGCCAGGTGTCAACGACACTGTACAATGCGGTTCTCTTATCGGAGCTGGAAGTGACAGAGCGCAATAACCATTCTATGATCATCGCGTACGTGAAGCCGTCGATGGATGCTGCCATTGCTGAGGCGGCTGGCAAGGATTTCCGCTTTGTCAACAGTTGGGACAATCCGGTCTATATAGAAGGGATCACGGAAGGAAAACAGATCACATTTACGATCTATGGCGTGGAGCAGAGAGATCCGGGGCGCGTCGTGCGCTACGAGAGTGAGACGCTTTCGACCACTCGCCCGGACCACGAGATCATCACGCCGACTACGAGTCAGGGTGTGGGGTATATCAGTGTCGAATCTGCCCATATCGGGTATACTGCACAGCTTTGGAAAGTTGTGGAGGAGAACGGTGTCGAGGTGAGCCGCGAGGTGATCAACAAGAGTTCTTACAAGGTATCGCCGAGGTCCGCAACGGTAGGTGTCAACACGGACAACCCGAATTATGCGGCGCGCATCAATGCGGCGGTGGCGTCGGGGAGCATTGATACCTGCAAGGCGGAAGCGGCAGCGATCAAGGCGGAGATGGCAGCGGCGGCAGAACAGCAGGCGGCGATGACCGATGAGGAGCGGGCTGCAGCGGAGCAGCAGGCTGCACTGGATGCGTATTATCAGGCGCTGCAGCAACAGCAACAGCAGCTGCTGGAGCAGCAGGCACAACAGCAGCTGTTGGAACAGCAGGCACAACAGCAGCAGCAGCCTTGATGGAGCGATGCAGGTCAGCGGCGAGAAAGCTTTGCGCGGTACTCAAAAGAGACAAAGGGGATTTGTGATGAATTGCGGGAAATTGACAGAGAGCATATATGAGCGCTCCGTTGTGAAAGTAGTGAAGACAGATTCAACTGAAAACAGGAAATTTTATGATGGCGCAGGACTGGGGGCAGACTGCGCCATCTTGGCGGCAGGGGAGGATCGTGCAGGGATCGTGTCTGGTCAGGCGCTGGCGTCCGGCACCGACCAGAAGGTTCTCGTGAGGGCATACATGGCAGCCGTGAACCATATGTTAGTCTGCAGTCAGCATAAATCTTTGTCAGGCTTGCAGACTGCACATGCGGACATCACGGTTATGATACCGGAAAAACTGCGCGAGATAAAGCTGCGCGGCATGATCGAGGCGGTGTCCGCTCAGGCGGAGGAGACAGGCGTGCCGATCTCGAGCTGCAATGTACAGGTGCTTGGGGCTGTCGCAGAACCAATTGCGTCCTGTGTGGCTGGTGCTGGTGTGGACGATCGGTGCATGAGGGATCTGTTCCCCCTGAAAAAGAAAGCGCTTGCGGACAGGGAGATCGTGATGACAAAGTGGATCGGTCTCGAGGGAACAGCGGTGATCGCGCAGGAAAGCCGTGAGCGCCTGCGAGGCAGGTATCCGGCTGACATCGTGGAGGAAGCGGCAGAATTTTACAGATACCTATCTGTTGTTCCGGAGGCGGCTACCGCCGTTAAGTCCGGCGCAGGTTATCTGCATGTCGTGCGCGAGGGCGGTGTGTTTGGCGGTCTTTGGGAGCTGGCAGCGGCAAACGGCGTTGGACTGGTCGTAGACTTAAAGCGCATACCGGTGAGACAGGAGACGATAGAGGTATGTGAATATTTTGATCTCAATCCCTATGAACTGCTGGCGGGTGGAAGTCTGCTGATCGTGACTTCAAACGGCGGGGAACTGGTACATGAGCTTGAAAAGACAGGCGTGCCGGCTGCGGTGATCGGACGCACGACGCAAGGGAATGACCGCATCGTATGTCACGGGGAGGAGTCGCGTTTTCTGGAACCGTCCTGCAGTGATCAGATATATACTTATAAAAAGAAAACGGAGGAGTTTTACAATGAGAGAACAGATATTATCAATCATAGAAAAGAACAGCAGGATTGACCTGCACGAGCTTGCAGTGATCCTGGGCATGGAGGAGACGGATGTCATCAATGAGATGGAACAGATGGAAAAAGAGGGGATCATCTGCGGATACCACACGCTGATCGACTGGGAAAAAACCTCGGTGGAGAAGGTCAGCGCACTGATCGAGGTGCGCGTGACGCCGCAGCGCGGAAAGGGATTCGACAGTATTGCGGAGCGCATTTACAAGTACCCTGAAGTGCATGCGGTGTATCTGATCTCGGGCGGATATGATCTGCTGGTAAGCCTGGAGGGAAAGACGCTCAAGGAGGTTTCCAATTTTGTGTCAGATAAGCTCTCCACGCTGGATACGGTCATCAGCACGGCGACTCACTTTATCCTGAAAAAGTACAAGGATCACGGCACGATCCTCGGGAAGAAAGAGTCTGATGAAAGGATGCAGGTGACGCCATGAGAAATCCATTATCCAATACGATCGTTACGATTAAGCCGTCAGGGATCCGCAAATACTTTGATATCGTGAGTGAGATGAACGATCCCGATGTGATCTCACTCGGCGTCGGCGAGCCCGACTTTGAGACGCCGTGGCATATCAGGGATGAGGGGATCTACTCGCTCGAGAAGGGACGCACATTTTATACGGCAAATGCAGGTTTGCTGGAGCTCCGCGAGGAGATCAACCGATATCTGAACAGACGTTTTGATCTAAACTATGACCCGAAGGACGGGATCCTGGTGACTGTCGGCGGTTCGGAGGCGATCGACATCGCCCTGCGCGCCATGGTGGATCCTGGAGACGAGGTCATCATACCCCAGCCAAGTTACGTCTCCTATGAGCCCTGCGCGGTTCTGGCAGGGGCTAAGCCGGTCATCATCGAATTGAAGAATGAGAACCAGTTCCGGCTGACGGCAGCGGAGCTGGAGGCTGCGGTGACGGAACGGACAAAGGTGCTGATCCTGCCTTTTCCGAACAATCCGACGGGTGCAGTCATGGAGCGCAAAGATCTGGAGGAGATCGCGGAGGTGATCGAGCGGCATGATCTGTTTGTGCTCTCTGATGAGATCTATGCGGAGCTGTGCTACACGGATAAGCATGTGTCCATTGCCAATATCCCGGGAATGTGGGAGCGGACGATCCTGATCAACGGTTTCTCGAAATCCTATGCGATGACAGGGTGGCGGCTCGGCTACGCGTGCGGACCCAAAGCGATCATCGAACAGATGTACAAGATCCACCAGTTCTGCATCATGTGTGCGCCGACAACATCGCAGTATGCGGCGATCGATGCGCTCAGAAACGGCGACAGCGATGTGCAGATGATGCGCGATTCGTACAATCAGAGGCGCCGTTATCTGGTAAATGCCTTTCAGGAGATGGGGCTGGAGTGCTTTGAGCCGTTTGGCGCATTTTACATATTCCCATGTGTCAAACAGTTTGGCATGACGAGTGACGAGTTTGCATCAAGGCTTCTGCACGAGGAAAAGCTTGCGGTCGTGCCCGGAAATGCTTTCGGAGACAGCGGCGAGGGATTTCTGCGGATCTCCTATGCGTACTCGCTCGAGAATCTCAAGAAGGCGATCGCAAGGCTCGAGCGTTTTGTCAGCAGGCTGAAACAGACTGTGTAACTGACTGTCATGAGATCGATGGGGCAGGGCATTCCCTGCCTCACCGGGGGAGTAGATATAGATGAATATAGTACTGCATCAGCCGGAGATCCCGGCAAATACTGGAAATATCGGCAGGACGTGTGTCGCGACAGGAACAGTGCTTCATATGATCGAGCCGCTGGGGTTCCGCCTGACGGGAAAGGAGCTCCGGAGGGCGGGCATGGACTACTGGGAGCGCCTCGACGTGCGGCGCTACATAAACTACGAGGAATTTGTGCAGAAGTGCCTGGCACCGAACCCGGGGGCGAGACTCTGGCTTGCGACGACCAAGGCAAAGAAGGTGTACACACAGGCACAGTTTGGTGCGGATGATTTTATCATGTTTGGCAGGGAGAGTGCCGGGATCCCTGAGGAGATCCTGATGGACCACGCGGATACCTGCATTCGGATCCCCATGCTGGACAGCATCAGAAGCCTGAATCTTGCAAACAGTGTCAGCATCGTGCTCTACGAGGCGCTGAGGCAGCTTGACTTCGCGGGACTGCAGATGCAGGGCGCCCTGCATCACGGGCAATGGAAAGAATAAAAATCAAATCGACTCTTAAGTTTTTCTGAAAATATTCCGACATATACTACAAGAGAAATGTCTGGGTTATGGTGCCCCCAACACACTGTAAGACAGCGGGGCTCCGGCAGACATACATATTAAAGACGGGAAAGAGCAGGGAATGTGTATGAATATTACGGTAGATACGCAGTATTCCGCCTCTGTACCAGTCAACACCGAATCAACTACAACTACATACAAACCAGCCGCACAGGGGACAGGAACTGTTGCCAGGAGCGGTTACACACTGGACATCGCTGATAAAGTTATGGATAACGAAGCATACGGAGGTCATGGAATGACCGCTGAAGAGATTATGCAGCAGGCAGCTAATTCAAATGCTCAATCCAAGAAAGACTTTATGATAGTGATGTCCAGCTGCGTTTCGGGGGAAGATCTTCAGAAGATGCAGGAGGAAGGGTTTCGTCCTGGAAGCGTTGATGTGGAGACTTATGTGACGATTGTAGACAGGATCAAGGTGACGCTGGCAAAGGCAGGAGTCGAGGTTGAAGGATACAATGACGATCTTGATCTGGCTACGATCGAGCAGATCGTAGGCAGCAGGACAAATGCGGGCACGCTCGTGAATGAGCTTGTGGGAAAGCTCTCGGACGCGCTGCAGGAAAGTGACATGCCTGTCACAAATGAGAATATCGCAGAGCTTGTCGGTGCTGTGATGGAAGCGTCGGGCATCGGGGAACTCTCTGACGATGCCATAAAATATCTGATCGTGAACGGCAAGGCGCCCACGATAGAGAACATTTACAAGGCACAGTACTCGAGCACGGAAAATGTGCGCCAGTCCCAGGGCTATTACAGTGAGGGGCAGGGCAATTATGGTAAATATTACGCAAAGAAGGCAGACAGCATCAACTGGGAGAATCTGGAGAGCCGCATAGATTCTGTCGTGAAAGAGGCAGGGCTGGACACGGATGCCGCGGCGTTTGAGAATGCCAGATGGCTTGTCGAGGCGGGGATTGAGCTGAATGCAGACAATCTCATGAAGGTTACGGAGCTGAGGAATCTGACGCTTCCGATGGACCAAAACGCGATCGCCGATATCTGTGTCAAGGCAATGGAAAACGGCAAGGCGCCGACAAAGGCTGACATGAGGGGCGAGCGCTCTATCGCAGAACAGGCGCACGAGATCGCAGAGCAGGTAGGAAAACTTTCCGGACAGATCTCCGATGAGGCGGTCCACAAGGTAGCCGAGTCGGGAAAAGAGATGAATATCAAAAATCTGGCAGAGGCACAGGAACAGATCGAGAAACAGCAGGTATCTGCGCCAAAGCCGGAGGATCAGGGAGATCGTGTCTCCGGAAGAGAAGCGGCTACAGCAGCCGATATCGATACAGATGAAACAAACGTCAGTGAAGCGACGGATGCCGCAGCTTTGAAGGAAGTGCAGGCAAGGCGCCAGTTGGAGGAGATCCGTCTCATGATGACGGAGGAGGCAAACAGACATCTTCTCAAAGCGGGGATTTCTGTGGATACAACCGAGCTCTCCAAGCTTGTGGAAGCACTGCGGGCTGTGGAAGAGCGCATTAATGCGGTACTCTTTCAGGGAGCGGACGCGGAGGAGAACACAGAGCGCGCGCTGCTGTACGAAGAGACGCTGACCAGGACAAAAGAACTGGCGGGAATGCCGGCGGCAGTGATCGGGAAGATTCTTTCGAAGGTCTCTCAGAGCACGCTCCTCCACATACACGAGGCAGGCAGGGAGCTCCAGGATCAGCTGGAAAACCAGTTGAACCAGCAGGGGGATAACAAGAATCCGAGTCACAAAAAAGCCTCAGAGGCATACGAGACACTGATGACGGAGCCGCGCAGGGATCTGGGCGACAAGATCAGCAAGGCTTTTCGCAATATCGACGATATTCTTACGGATCTGGGATTGGAGACGAATGAGTCAAACAGGCGCGCGATCAGGATCCTTGGCTACAACCGCATGGAGATCGATGAGGACAATATCAATGCTGTCAAGGAAGCGGACCGTCAGGTTACAGGAGTGATCGGCAGGATGACACCGGCGACGACGCTTCAGATGATACGCGAGCAGAAAAACCCGCTCGAGATGACGATGGAAGAGCTGGAAGCGTATCTGGACGCACAGGACACAGATCCCGTGCAGGATGCGGAAAAGTATTCGAAATTCCTGCAGCGGCTTGACAGAAGCGGCGGTATCAACGCCGAGGAGCGGGAAGCATATATTGGCATATACAGGATGTTCCGCCAGATCGAAAAATCAGACGGTGCGGTGATCGGAAGCCTTGTGGCGGCGGGCGCTCAGATGAATTTCAAGAATATGCTGTCGGCGGTGCGGACAGCGGCGGACAAAAATATGGACGTGCGCGTGGATGACGGATTCGGTGGATTAGAGGAGCTGATCACGAAGGGCAAGGCGATCGATGCGCAGATCAACGCGGGATATCATGATCCGGCAAACGGCGAGTCAGCAAGACAGGAAGCGGGATCCGACACAGCCAGACAGGAAAAATACTATGCACGGCTTTCCGGAGAGATCAACGATGAGCTTGCGGCAAAGACAGATTTTGCGAAGCTCGATCCGTCGGATATCACTGCGGAGACAACGATCGAAGCGTTTGCTGACACGGTGAAGACGGCGCGGGCAACAGAGGACAGCAGGCAGGCAGAGCAGGAGAAAGCAAAGGACCTGAAAAGTTTCAGAAATGATATGCACGAGGTGGAGCAGATCGATGAGCAGATCATCGAGGCGCTGATCGACTATGGTCAGAACATCAGCATGGACAATGTGCAGGCGGCATCCACACTGATCTTTGAGCGCGGTTCACTGTTCAGGCAGATCATCCAGAGAAATACAGGGGATACAGAGGATGACGAAGCGGACGGGACAGACACTGCGACAGATGATAGTGCAGTGCTGAGGCAGGCGGACAGCTTCGTTGATAATCTGACGGACGCAAAGAAGGCGGGTGTGTCCTATCAGGAGATCATCAGCGAGGCAAACAAGGCTGTGGAGCAGATGATCTACACCGGGGACACGGCAAGTGCAAGGATTGATATAAAAGCTGCAAAGGCATTGTATAAAGGGCTTTCTCTCGCCGGGAACCTGGCAAGGGAAGAGAATTACGAGATCCCGATGAACATCAGGGGAGAGATCACATCGGTCAACCTCAAGATCTATCACAATGCATCAAAGACCGGCAAAGTGGCAGTTACCATGGACACGCAGAGTCTCGGCAAAGTGGCGGCTGAGTTTGATGTGACGAACGACCGGATATCCGGAATGATCGTGTATGAAAATAAGGCACAGAAGACTGAGCTGGCACAGATAGAGGCTGCAGTCAGACAGGAATTTGGCAGTACCAGCGACAGAAAAATAAACGTCAGTTTGGTACATACACAGTCTGTTGATCTGAACAAATTTGGGCAGGACAGGGACGCAGGGAGTACAGCAGGACAGGAAAAGGTTTCCACCAGCGAACTGTATCAGACCGCAAAAGCTTTCCTGACAGTGTTAAAAGCAGTGTGAGCAAGATATTTGACGGTGTTTAAAGGCTTAGTTAAGAAAGAGGAAAATGCATGAGGATTAATTACAATGTTTCATCGATCATAGCGAGAAATGCTATGAACAATAATGATAAAAGAGTGGCTGCATCAACCAAGAGGCTGTCGAGCGGATACAAGATCAACAGCGCGGCGGACAATGCTGCCGGGCTGGCGATCGCAAGGCGTATGAACGCACAGATCAAGAGTCTGCAGGAGGCGAACCAGAGCGCCAATGACGGTCTGTCCGCGCTGAATACCGCAGACGGTGCGATGGCGGAGATCCACGATATCCTGCAGCGTATGAATGAGCTTGCGATCCAGTCGGCAAATGGTACTAATGCAGAATTGGACAGAGAGATGATCCAGACGGAGATCGACCAGCTCGTGAGCGAGATCGACAGAATTGCGAGCACGACTGAATTTAACTCCCAGAATCTGCTCGACGGAAGCTTTGCGTTCAAGGCGTATGCGAATATCGATAACGTCAAGGTGATGTCCCACACGGAGGGTGTCGCCACGGGAACATATGTGATCGGGCAGCTGAAATACTATCACTATGAGGATATGACAACCAGGTATACATTGGAGGAGACAAAGGAAAAGGACTCTGATGGAAAGGTCATAGATATCAAATACAATCGCGAGGAGGCGCAGAAGACCGAGACGGAGCGGTACGAAGTGAACAATGACAGTAACCTCCTGACGGATAGTCTTGTGACCAGTTCATCGATCGGCAATTATAGCGGTATTGATCAGATCAAAGCGTTTCCGGAGGGATCGAAGGTTACAGTCGAGGATGAGAATATTGTCATCAAGGCGCAGGGTAACTTCGAGATCAAGATCTCGGTGAACGACAGGACGCCGATTCATAATGCCAGCGACAAACCGACAACTACATCGGTGCCAAGTACGGCAGCGGGCACAGACCCTGACGCAATAGTAAGCAAACAAACGGTATATGAGAATAAAGCAACCGGCGGAACCGTTGTCACAACAACCTCCTTTAGTTCCGTGAAAAACTACAGAAACATTGCAGTGAAGGGACCCGATGGAAAGCGGTATAATATTAGCGAACTCAATTTCTTTAGCAATGTTGACTCGGCTGGAAAACCGCTAAATGACGGGAGCGATGAGATTTACACAGACTATAAGGATGACAACGGCAAAGGTTTAGCGGACGATTTTGCAGAGTACTTTAAGAGTGAGAATCCAAATTGTTCCATCAAGATCACCGGGGTGGAATACAATGAAAATCCGACATCTATCAGTTCGTTCAAGATCACATATGAAGCGACAGACGGGAAGACAGGGGTAACAAAACCGTTTGGACCGATCGAGTTTTCATTTTATCAGGACACCAATGATCTGGGCGCTGTGATGCCGACGCAGAAGAAGCTGGATGATTTCCTCTATACGGAGACGATGACGACCCGCACGGAGTACACCATCGGAAACAATGATCCAAACGACTGCCTAAAGATCGACGTGACCGGCATGGGAGCGATGATCGTACAGGTCGGCGCGAACGCAGGACAGTTCATGGAACTGGAGATTCCGGCATTGAAGGCGGAGAATCTCGGTGTGGATAAGATCGATCTCACCACAGAGGAATCCGCGCGGCTTGCGATCGACGATGTGAGTGATGCGATCGTTCAGCTGTCCGCGATCCGTTCCAGGATCGGTGCATACTCGAACCGCCTGGAGCACACGATCACCAATCTGGATACGACAGAGGAGAATATCACTGCATCGTATTCCCGCATCATGGATGTGGATATGGCGACAGAGATGACAGAGTACTCGACAGTTCAGGTGTTGGTGCAGGCGTCCACCTCAATGCTCGCACAGGCGAACGAGAGGCCTCAGCAGGTATTGCAGTTATTACAGTAAGGTTGTATGATATTTGCGGCTTGCCGTTACAGGGCGCACAGTACTGCAGCGATTAGATAAAGATGGAAAGGTCAGGTTAGTTGGTATGACAAGGGAAATGAAGCAGATTTTCACAAGACGCATCACACAGGCGAATCGTTCGCAGCTGGTCGTGATATTATATGATATGATACTGACGTATCTGAAAGACGCGGCAGCGGCACAGGAGATCGGATGTGAACAGGAGTTTAAAAAGGATATGCAGTGTGCTAGAAACTGCATATCCGAGCTGAGAGGCAGCTTGGACTTTCACTATGATCTGTCGAGAAATCTCTTTGCCATCTATGCGTTTGCGGACAGGGAGCTTGCGCGCGATATGCAGGGCATAGATGCGAAGCAGCTTTCGCAGATCACGGGAATGTTTCAGAAGCTTCGGGACGCATATCACACTGTAAGTAAGCAGGACCATTCGCAGCCTCTTATGGAAAACGCACAGGATGTGTACGCCGGATTTACATATAACAGGATTGATGTCAATGAGAACCTGTCACAGTACGGCGCCGCGAGAGGATACTGTATATAATAAATCATTGCGTAAAACAGTTAATGTGATATCGGCTGTTTACGCAATGCTGATAGAAATATATGTTGCTGTCAGTCGTCATCAAAGACAGTGGAATGACTATGTGATCGGCTGCTGTACGAGCGGTTTGGCGTCACAGAACTCCGGGGAATCCATGTGGTACTCCTCGTAGAGCTGCATCTGTGCAGCCTGCTGCAGCAGGAAGCGGTAGCGTTTCAGTGCAGAGTTGACTTCATAGATATAACAGTCTATCAGGTCAGGGTCGGTGACATTATCGAAACCGGAGTATGCGATCTCCAGGGCGCATTGTGTCTTGCGGATATCATCGAGCAGCATATCGCGCGGAGTGCGCGGCGGGGTAGCGGCATTTACAGAGGGATTAAGTATACCTTTCAGACTGAAATATGTTTTCATGGGGATGTCCTTTCTCAATTCTTTATATAAGACAGTATAGTCACAAAAAAGGAAAAATATGCATGGTTATTTCATGTATATTTTTTCTTTTTTTTGTTTATATGGATGGAGATGGCTGCATGAACAGACTGCCGGACATATGATAAATAATTTCGTAAAGTTTCGAACTGTAATAATCAATACAAAAAACAGGTAGATATTTAACATAAACACCATAGTATTACCTGTCTGTATTGTGGAAATGTCACAATAAAAAAATAGTTGTGCTAATTTTGACATTTCGAGTGGACATTTTGGAGGGATCGTATATAATCAAAACTGTTCCGCGGCAAATGGTTCACTTGTCAGTCAACACAGTGACAGGCGGTTCATCAGTCACCAGATTCGGTGAGATATTCCATTTAGGGGCTGTAGAAAATAACGGATGCAGATTGTGTTTCTACAGATCAATAGATCGAGAAAGGAAGCGTAGAGTATGGGGATCCTCATAGGTGTGTTTTGTGTTGTCATTTTTATGGACTGGTATCATTACAAGATACCCAATGCCTGCATTATGGTCGGTATGGCGGCAGGACTTATTATGACATATATGTCATATTCAATGAATGGTCTATGGGACGCTGTGCGGGCGGCGGCGATGATCTTCATTGCCCTTTATCCCTTTTATCGGCTGGGGGCTATGGGAGCTGGAGATGTCAAGTTGTTCATGATGGTGGGCTGCTATCGCAGCTGCATGGGCATAGAGGGATTCATCGACTATATGCTGGTGACAATGGTGATCGCCGCGGTGGTGTCAGCCGCAAAGATGAGCTTGTATACAGAGAGCAGGGAGCGGTTTTTTTATCTGATGCGATATCTTCGGAAAGCGGCTGTGACAGGAACAGTGGATGCATATGAGGTCGACAAGACCAAGAAGCGGTGTGTGATACGTCTGTCGATACCGGCATTTCTGAGTCTGCTGTTGATGTGTGCTGGTGTGTATGGGTAGAAAATTGATGGGGAGGTGGATCACATGAAGGCAAAACAGTTTGCGATCTGCGACAGTGACATCGGATATTTGAGAATGCTGCAGGCGTATCTGCAGAAAAAAGGTCTGGCGGATTTTGAGATCCTAATATTTGATGGGGTCAGCAAAGCATTGGAAGTGAGTCAGCAAAAGCCGTTTGCGATTCTGCTGATCGGTGAGGGGATTTATGACGCCAGTGTCGCCCAAATCAGTGCGTCGAAGATTTACATCCTGCAGGAGGACGGAGCAAGAGGGATCACCGGGTACAGCACGGTTGCAAAATATCAGTCCGTGGAGAGTCTGATCACGCAGGTACTTGAGGAATTCACACTCGATGAGAGCTGCGTCAGTGCCGGCAGGCGCGGAAAGAACCGCACAGCGCTTATCAGCTTTTATTCGCCTGACAGGCACGGGGGGCAGAGCATGGCAGCGCTTGGCGCAGCGCAGGTACTTGCGGACGAAGGACATCAGGTACTGTACCTGAATCTGATGCCATTCACAGGTTTTGAGGAACTTCTGCAGACCAGCTACGAGGCAGATGTGACAGATTTTATGTATTTTGTGCTCAATCATTCCGAAAAGCTGTTGTACAAATTGGACAGCCTCAAGCGCTGCATACATGGGGTAGACTATCTTCCGCCGGCACTGGATTACGCAGATCTGCTGCATATTGAGAAGCGGGATTGGGAGACTGCGATGAACCTGCTTCTGTACAGCAGTGATTACACATATATCGTGGCAGATCTGTCGGAGACATGCCAGGGATTTTATGACCTGTTAGAGAGCAGTGACCGGATCTATCTGCTTACCGATAGGTCCAATCTGCATAGCCAGTCGATGCTAAAACATTTTAGAAGGCTGCTGCAGACAAAAGAGTGCAGCAAGATTCTCGAACATGCTGTGGAATTTGAACTTCCAGGCAACTGGGAAGAGTCGTGTGGAAATTGTGAGAATCTGGCATCATCGCCGATCGGAATCCGCATGAAGGGAGTGCTTGGCGGGAAGTGAATGGAGAATGTGAATCAAGAAGATATGAAGAGTGCAGAGAATACATTGCCGGCAGTGTCAGACAGCGGATCGATCTGTCGAGGGAGGTGGACGACGCAGAGATCCAGGAGATGATCGATGAGCTGGTGGTGCAGACAGGCAGAAAATATGCGTTGTCCCTGTCACAGAGACAGGAGCTGGGAAAGAGTGTGTTTCATTCTATAAGAAAGATGGACGTACTGCAGGAGCTGGTGGACTGTGATGAGGTGACGGAGATCATGGTAAACGGAACGGAGAACATTTTTGTTGAGAAGGCAGGACACATCTATGAGTGGGATAAACACTTTGAATCAAAAGAAAAACTGGAGAACGTGATACAACAGATCGTGGCAAAGTGCAACAGGGTAGTGAACGAGGCTTCTCCGATCACTGACGCAAGGCTTGAAAATGGTTCCCGTGTCAATATTGTGCTGTCTCCCGTTGCGCTGAACGGACCGATCATCACGATCCGCCGCTTTCCGGATCATCCGATCTCAATGGAAGATCTGATCCGTTTTGGATCTATTACAAGACAGGCGGCGGATTTTATGGAGAAGCTTGTCATCGCCGGCTACAACATTTTTATCAGCGGCGGAACGGGTTCCGGTAAAACCACCTTTCTCAATGCATTATCGCACTACATTCCAAGGACGGAGCGTGTCATTACGATCGAGGATTCCGCAGAACTGCAACTGCAGGGGATTCCAAATCTGGTCCGCCTCGAGACGAGAAACGCCAACATGGACGGTGCGCGAAAGATTACGATACGTGACCTCATCAAATCGGCACTGCGTATGCGCCCGGACCGCGTGAAGGATATATATGGAGCAACCGCCCCTATAATCCCTTATTTTCGGTCTTTATTACAGGGTTTATATAATTCCTGTAGGAAAGCCTCTGTTTAAAGGCTTTTTAAATGCAAAAGACAAGTAACCTGAGTCACTTGCCTTTTTGTGGTGAAGTTGGAGCCATTATAAATGGTCTGGTAAATTAAGATTATATGCTTCTTCTAATTGTGATTTTAGCTTTTTGATTTCTTCTAAAGCTTCTTCATATTTGTCTTTGTATTTATTTTCAGAAACAATGTCATTTTTTATTTTATCCAGAGCTTTTTTTAAATCCCTATTTTCTCTTTTGAGAATTTGAATATAAGTATCGGCTGAATCTTTACTTCTGTTTTTGCAATATCCAGTAGGAGTTATGTATTTATCAGCCAATTCTTTCATATCTGGGTGTTTGGAAAAGTAAGTTCTGCTTACACCTGCCTCCCTACAAAGGTCAGCAAGAGTAAATTCTCCTTCTTTTCTTAGCTTGTTGATGGCTTTCTTCACATCATCAGCTTTTTTCTGTTTAACGGCTTCATTATGCTTTTTAACGCCAGCCATTTTTTTCTCTTTAGCTGTCATTTTTCTTAACCCCTTTCTCTAATTTTGAAATAATCTTTTCCAGAGCTTCTTTTTCCTTTAAAGCCTTTTTGAGCATCATAGTATAATCATTAGCCTCGGCTATCTTAATAGTTGCTTCAATCTCCAATAACTGTATATGATAAGCATTGAGAAACTGAAAACTTGGAATGAACATGGAGCAGTTAAAACATGCATTTGCTTTTGCACATGGAGTAGTTAGTGGATTTTTGCCACAATATCCATTACAAAGAGCAACAGATTTTTCTGGAATTATTTCTGCCATATCTTTTCCTTTTCCAATGTTACGAATAAGCATTTCATCTTTGTCTAATCGTGGTCTTAATTGTTCTTTGACAACATCAGTAGTAACAGTTGCATAGTGACTTAATGAGCTTAATGTTGTTTGCCCTAATAATTGTGCAGCAATATCAACACTTGTGCCTTCGCTGATGAGATTCGTGGCAACAGTAGCTCTAAATCTATGAGTGGTAACGTGGAGTATCTTTCCATCCCTGCCTAAAACATTGTTTTTAACAAGTACCTTATTGATGTTCTCATTTATTGTTCCAATATTGACAGGTGTATTTTTATCCGTAACAAAAACATATTTCACTTTTTCTTCTCCAAATCGCTTTTTATTTCGCTCAATTTCTGCAAGCATAATCTTTATTGTAGTTTCAAATATTGGCTTTTCATTAACCGCTTGCGTTTTGTACTGCCATAAATCAAGATAGTATGTGCCATCGTCATTCTGTTTAATAGCATTAACATCTAATTTTGCAAGCTCACAAAAACGCATACCAAGAAATAATAAGCAGTAAACCATTCGACCATAGAGCTTTGGCATTTGTGGAAGGACATTTACCAGACCTTTGACTTCTTCATCTGTGAGGTATCTGCTTTCCTTTTTTGTTTTTATAATATAATCGTTTTTGAGAAAAAGTTGTTGTTTAGGCATATTGTCTCTTTCAAGTAATTGTCCCCATTCAAAAAATACCTTTAGATTAAGTATGGCGACATTTGCTCTGCGAGAACTATATCCGTTTCCAGTTCTTATCCAAGTGAAGTATTTTTCCAAAATATCTCTGGTTAAATCAGAAAGGTTTTTTAAAGGATGGTTTTCATCCAGCCAACGAATAAATAGTTTAATATCAAATAGATATGAATATACAACACCAAATGTAATATTTTGGAGCTTAAACAAACAAAAATCTTGGACGTTTTTTAAGGTAGATAAATTTTCAATCCCTCTAAAATCCAATACTTTATCACCAGTCATGTCCTTGCAAAAAGATAAATTCTTAGGATGCCAAATTAATTTTTGGGTTTCTGGAATATCTTTTTCATAATATTGTCTGATTATAGATTGTGAATAAGTAACAAAGGTAGTAAATCTACTACTCCTGCTTGCTCGCTTAAATTCTTGACCAACAAACTGAGTGCCATTTTCAACAGTTGTTTTAATCTTTTTTTTGGTTGATAGGAAAAACTCAAATAAAGATAAATCCTCTAGTTCAAGAATACTTTTGCTATTAATCATGTAGATATTAACATACTCAGAAAGAACTTTGTAGCGATCATAATATTCAGCAAATGTTGTAATTGTTACTTGTTTCATTTCAATGATGTAATACATGAAATACTTTAGTTCTTCTGCTATATATGGATTCTTGCATAGTGTAAATTTAAAAAGACCGTTAGTAACATTTGAACGCAGATTCCAACGATCTTGATCTTTAAGATTGTTTTTGTAAATATCCCATTCTTTAATTTTCCATTCATCTTCCTTGTATTTGTCTGGAATATCAAAAGTTGGTAGTGCTGGTATTAACTTTAATTGTTTCGCTGGCATTTACTCCCTCCTTTTCTTCTAGTTTTTGTATGATATTTTTAAGTTCTTGAATCTGCCTCTTGGCTGTTTCAATGTTTGGCGTCCAGTTGTTCGCTTCATATATAGCAAGCCTTGATTTAATTGTTGCAAGCTGATCTTTGTGAACTTGTAAAAACCTTCTTGATGTCATGAAATGTGGACATGAAAGACAGGCATCAACAGCAGGACAAGTGCCAAGTTTCGGAGCCAGTCCACATACACCGTTGGGTAAAATATTATTTCGCAAGTTTTCTTTCAGCCATTCAGCAAGTTCAGATTCACCTGTTTTAGAAAAATATTTGTCTGCCTGCATTTTTCTAAATTCGTCTGGTCTTTCTATGTATGACAAAGACATTTGAATTTCTTTATGCCAAAGTACAGCTTTTTGTATCGTGACGACTGGGACGTTATAATTTTGATATAAGTCACTGGAAATGGTGTGTCTATAACTATGTGTTGTGTAGTTGTAAGGCGTACCATTTTCATTCCTAATATCCCATTTATGACATAATTCTTTAAACTTAGTTCTAAAAGTTTGAGCTAGATATGGATGATTTTTTTTAACGTCTGATGGAAAGAGATATTCTTCCTCGTAATCAAGAGTATTGATGATTTTAATTTGCTCTTGAATCAGTTCAAACAACGCTTTAGGAATCAAGTTCATAATTGCCTTTTGCATCTTCTGGCAGTTGTAAGGTCTAACGTAATAACCATCTTTGCCATCTTCATATAGGCAGTCTGTTCTAAGTTGGCAGACATCAGAAATTCTCATTCCTGTGCAATAATTTATTAGATACATTAATTGATAATTAAAAGGAGCCTTGTGAAGATTATTGAAAATTTGTAATATTACATGTTCTGATACAGTGTTTTCAATCGTTTTGCGCTTGTTTTTTCTAAACATATTAGTACCAACAGGATTAGGATTTTTCATAATCCCTTTTACAGATAAATAATTGTATAGATCATGTATTCGGCTAATAATATGATTGTATGTATCGTCTGAAAGTTCCTTTTGGAAAGTCAAATATTCCTGAAATACATTAGTTGTAACATTTAAGAGACTATCTGAGTTAATGAAAGAACAAAATATGCAAATTTGTGAAAAAGTATTTATTATTGTTGAAAAAGCTTGTTCAGTGTTTCCAAGCAGATATTTTATATATAATTTCACATATTCTCTATTTTCGATATTTTCAATCTGTCTGAAATAAAAAACATATCCACCTACAGATTTATTGACTCGTTCATCAGGCAACTGAAACACGTTTTTATCCCATGTGTCTCGCTCGAACCCTCTCCTTGTGTCATACATTTCAAGTAAAGCGTTTTTACAGGAAATAATAATTTTTTTATGTTCTTTTCCATAGTTATTTTTATCACAATGTTCATAGTAAATCTCCTTCAGCTTTGAATCAGGGATTTCTGTAATCCCATTCAAATTTGACATAAAACTTGCTAGTTTTAAAACATGATAGAGCCTTTTGGAAGCCCTTTTGTAAGGGACTTCACGACAGAAGATGGAAAAAAGTAAATCTCTAAATTGTTGTCTTGAGGTATCATTTTTAATTGAAGTAAAATCAATCACTACTTTATAAAAGCGTTTGCTTACATCTTCAAAGGGGATTGATTTCAGTTCAACAATATCATCGCTTAATAATTCCATTACTCTGCTTTCTAATGGTGTTATACAAGTTATACTTTTTTTAGTTTCATCTGCGCTATGAAGCTTACAGGGTTTTCTTTTCAATTCTATAATCTTCGCCATAGTATTAATCCTCCATATCTTGTAATAAAAAGTCTACGAGTTCATCGGTACTCATACCATCAGGGTGAAATTCTTTATTTGCTTTATCGTAATATGTTTTCATAGCAGCCTGTCTTGTGGGTGTATCTGCTTTTGCATAGATAGAAGCGGTGGTATTGACATTTTTGTGTCGCAGGGTGTCTTTGATTTCCACCATATCAGAGCCTTTTTGAAGCATATCTACCGCCAAGCCATGCCTGAGCATATGAGGGTGAAGTCCTTCGATACCTACTTTCTTACCAAGTTTAGAAACCATATCTTCAATGGTGTCACGTCTCATGGGTTTATATTTATTTGTGTCTGAGTATAGATTGATAATGACGTAATCTGTATCAATATCTGATAAAGTTTCAATCAGGTAGTTATTAATTTCCCTGGCAAGAGCATCTGATACAAATACAATGCCTTCTGAATCATATTTCACAGCAGAATCAGGATTATTTGGATCGTTTCTTTTTGTGATATAGATTTTGTTGTTGCCAATATCTCTTAGGTCTGCAATATTAAGTCCAATTACTTCTGAGACTCTAAGTCCTCCTTCAAACATAAGTCCAATAATTATCCTGTTGCGCTGATTTGTTGCTTTTTCATAAAGAAGTTCATATTGACTTCTGGTGACATATTCAATTCTCTTTTTGGGAACTTTCTCCTTTAAAATAGAGGTAAGTTTCTTTTCCTTCTTCAAAATCATTTCTGATAGGAAAGAGCCAAATTGAGAATTGCTTCGTGTTTCTTTATAAAGATGTAGCGTGTCTATTCCTTCATCGAACTCTAAAAAATCGTAGAAGGACAGGACAGCATTCATGATCTGGTTTACAGTGATTGCCTGCCTTTTGGCTACATATCCGTTAATGGGAGTAAGTTTTTCATCATAGTCTGGATATTTGAGCCAGAACTTAAATGTTGACAGGTTTGACAAAACCACTGATTTTTTGTTCTGCCCGACACCGACTGCTGTGTGATAATCAAGTCCTACAAGGGAAAGCCATTCATAATAGAGCTTTAAATGCTGCGCATATGTTTTGCTGGTATTACTGCTAAAGCCATTACTGAGCATATGGAGCATGAAGCGGTAGACTGGCATGATAGGTCTATTGTTATCGTCAACTAGAAAATAGATAGTGCCGACAGCCTTTTTTACACTTTTGACTTCCATGCTGGTTCCTCCTTTCTTAATTTTCAAGGTGCAAAAGAATAGCGCTAATCTTTATATAAAAATCGTAACAGAAGATTTTATTTTCATAAATCTGTAGTATGGCGTTGGAATCGTGAATGGTTTTATTGCCTCTAAATGGCTTTTATGGTATGATAGATACAACATACATACAATATATGTGTAAATTACATTAAACATTTAAAGGGGTGTTTTTCGATGAAAGTTAAAAAATCTCCATATGCTACAAAGCTGGTAGATATAAGCAAAGAAAGCTCTGCAAGCCTTAATTACAGGGTGCGGAGGGCAATCTGCGATTCATTGGAACACCGCTATCCGATTGACATTTACAATATTTCTAGGATGACAGGCATAGCCAGACAGACGCTTTACAATGACAAAGAGATCAGGTCACTGATCGAATATTACAAAGAGTACTGCCAGCACAGGCTTGATAGCTATAAAGGGGAAACTGAAAAAGATGCAAAAGAAAGGATGAAGAAGTTCCGTTTTCTTGCGGATATGCCATCACTCCAAGGCATGGAGCCAGTGATGGATGAGCTTATAGAGGAAAATCATAGATTAAATACTCAATATATGAAACTTCAGACAAAGATTTTTGCTTTGGAAAATGGGATAGAGATAGAGAACTAAGCTCTATCCCATTTTGTATACATCAGTTTGAATCTTTGCTATAGTAAAATTCATTCATTACTTTTTCGCAATCCTCTTCACTGGTCAAGTCATAATGCCCGTAGTTAAGGCTCTTTGTAGTTTCGTTCCAACCAGTCCAAACTGCATATGTACCATCATCCTTTTTTGCCGATACCATATAAAGATAGGAATCGTCTGGATGATACGATTTTCTTCTAACTTTCAGAACAGCATACTTGGGGAGATGTTCCTTAAAATATGCTTTTACATCTTCTATAACTTCTACTGATACATATAATTTGCTCATATTCATATTCTCCTTAACAATTTGATAAAAGTTTTTCCCTGTGAAAGCTGATAAAGCATTTATCACCAATAATGATATGGTCTAATAATTCTATTCCTATCAGTTCTCCTGCTTGCTTTATGCATTTTGTGATAGCTATATCATCAGAAGAAGGTTCAGGATAGCCTGACGGATGATTATGTACAAGAATGATTCCAGTAGCACCAATCATCAAAGCTCTGCTAAAAATCTCTCGTGGAGAAACTAAGCAATTTGATACAGTGCCATGAGATATTTCAAATATCCCTGTTATATCACCTTTTGTATTTAAAGTAAGAAGATACATATATTCTTCTGCCATGTTCTGTAAATCTAGCAGGTCATTAAGAGCGTTTACTATATGCTCGGCACATTGCAATTTTTTATATGCAGAGTAATTTACAGCTTTTTCCTTTATAAGCTCGCTACGCTTGGTTTCTCTGTTAATCTTTACATTATAGCTTGTAATCCTCATATATTCTCCTTATGCTTAGATAAGCGGCAACATATAAAATCTATCGCCAAGTACCTGCGATAATTCGGCAGTATCTTCTTCACTAGAGATAAGCTGCAGGTGATAGAAAATAAGACTAGAAAAGGTTTGCTGCAGTGTCCTATGGTCACAAGACATAATTTCAGCCACTTTCATCATTTTGCTGTTACCTACAGATTCCAGTCTTTTTCTGATAAAAGGAACTGTAGCCAGTAAGCGTCCAACTTTTGCCGACTGCTCATTTCGTAAGTCAGTTCTGTATTCATTGCTTGTTAAAATCTTAATCCAGCAAAAATCTAAGTCTTGCATGTCTTTGGAATTTTTCTGCTCCGTTGCAATAAGCTGTGGCTTGAATAGAAAGTTATTCACTTCGCCAGAAAAGTATCTTGCTATTTCTTTTACATCTGTATTTTTTAAATCCATCATTTTTCCTCTTCCTTTCTTAAATCTTTTGCAGACTTCCGTTTTCGTCAATGTAGGTCATATTCATTTTTACATATACTCTGACTTCTTTTGACTTTACCTGTTTTCGTGTGTTGGCGTAAGGAGCGCTTACGCTTACAACGTCATAGTAATTTTCAAAATCTGCAATTAGTTTATCTATTTCTTTTTGTGTTCCTGATAATCTTATATCCATATTAGTTACGTATCTCTTACCTTTCTTGAAATCATTAGCTAAGAGTTATGCTTTTTCATAATACAGATCCCAGACAAATTCATTTTCGTCTTTTAATTCCCAATTATGAGATTCGCAAAACTCTCTGGCTTCTTCTTCAGTTTCTGTTTCAAGCACCTCTATATATGCGTTTTGTGATGCCTTAAAAACTTTATGCTTCATAGTGGTTATCTCCTTTTTTAGAATAAAAGGGGCATTATCAAAGTGATAATACCCCTAAACAACTTGTTGGATTTTTAGTACAGCTTTATGCGCCCTGTTCTACCAGATAGCAGTCCTCATTAGTAGGAGCTTCTTCTGATTCAGCGTCTGCAGGAGGATTCATAAAAGAATCCGTTTCTTCCTGTGAAACCTCCTCTTCCGATTCGTTTTCTTCGGTAGAGGTTTCGCTTTCCTCAGATTCAGAAATTTCTTCGGTAGAGATTTTATTATCCTCAGATTTGGCGGTTTCTTCTGTAGAGATTTCACTTTCTTCCAAATTGGAGGTGTCAGTGGAATCTGTCTCAGGTATTTCTTCGTCACTTTCAGAATTTTCTTCTGCCTCGGCAGGAGTATCCAGTTTGAAGTGCTTAGTGAAGTGTGCCTCCATAGTGGTAAGCCTTCCCAAAACCTTTTCCTTTTTGATAGAGCCGCTAGAGCAATACTGGCTGTATTCCTTATTGCTTACAAAGAAGTATAAGAACCAATCGTGAAATTCATAAGGTTCAATCGCTTCTTTTATAGCAATATCTGCCATAAGAACTACCATAGGAATGTTAATCTTTTTCAGAAGTTTTTCCTTTTCGTCGAAAGCCTCGTCCAGATAATCAATGATTCCCAAAAGTTTATTTTTCTGATCTTCTGAGTAGTTGCACTTAATAGCAGCACTGTACTTCATTACTTCGTCAGCAGAAATGGATGCGTATTCATAATCTTTGTACTTATGATCTAAGAGCATCATACTCTGTAAAAGGGTACACATGTCATCGGACTTCCTGAGCTGGAGCTTACTGAAATTACATTTTTCTGTAAAAAAGCTACCAGTGAGAATCTGATTGATAAACCTTGCATTTTCAGTACCCATAAGAGGTCTTGCCTTCTGCGGTTTGCTAAGTGGTGTCGAATTATTCAGACGGAAGAAAATCTCTTCAATCTCGTCATCCGTTGCATCCTCAAACGCAAAGATGGAAAACTTAAAGCGTAATAATTCCTGCCTAACATCTTCGTCTAGTTCCTCAAAGGTCTTGCCAGCAAGTGTATAGGTTTCGCATTCGATTTCAGCGGCAGGCGTTTCTTCATTTAAGGCATACTCGCCGTTGATGAATGAGAAAACAGTTGTCATTCTCTGCTTACCGTCAAGTACAGAATACTTATAGATTGCTTTTCCTTTATCGTCTGTTTCGGCAGAATCAGTTTTTTCAACATAAACCGCAGGAACAGGATAATTTGCCAAAATACTATGTACAAGTAGGCTCTGCTGAAGGTTAGTCCACTGTGCCGACTGCCTCTGTATAGGGTGATCAAAATTCAATGTTTCCTTACTGTCGTGCATTGATTTCAAGTTCTTAATTGTCCAATTCAATGTTGTTTTAATCATAGTTTTTTCTCCTTTTCTCTGTTAGGGTATTTTTTCTATATTCAGTTTTTTGTTAAATCATTTGGCTTAAAGATATGCGTCAATCTTTCCAGTTTCAGCGTCATAATGGTAAATGCTGTTACTAAGGAATATATCTGGCTGGATAATATTTTTGTCTCCATTAATCGTCCTTACCATATATTTGATTTCATCCACTCCCATATTTGTTGAAGTTGGAAAAAGCAATGCTTCTTCTGTAGATGAGGGGATGATGTAGAAAGAACCAAATCTTTTTGCAAAGGTTTCAAGCAGCCTGGGATAGAAGATATTTGCAAAACCAAATTTTTGATATTTATTTGTCACTACATATATAAAGTCATCTGGAAGGGTTTCAATAGTTTCTTCCATAAGCCCTCTGTCCTTAAAGCCTTCATAAATTGTTTCCGTTATCGGGGAAATCTGTAAAGGCAGTACCTTTGGGAAATTCTGATGGGCAATCTCATAAAGTTCTTCCTTTGAAATTCCCCATATTTCCAGCAAGCTATTTGTAATAACATAGCTTATACTTTCTTCTTTGCTTATGTTAATGATGCAATAGAAGATAATCGTCAAATCAAAGAACTCAACATGGGGAATATTTGGAAGCTGCTCGGCATATTCTTTTGCATTTACAACTTTGTAAACAATCCTGTTTTTTTGAGCGTTAAAGTCTCTGAAATCAGTGGCATTAAAGCTATACTGTTGTGATGCAAAAAAGTAAGCTGCGACAATTTCTTTTGCCAAATCCTCTACAGAAACACCTTTCATATAATCATCCAGATAGTTCTTATAATAGAATGTAGGGCTGACTGCTGAATCTTCTTCTGTGATAAGGAATGCTTCTGCCTCTTTGCCGTTTTTAAAGACTGTATAAGTCTTAACTTTGAAGCTGTCTGCAAGCATGTCTTTTAATGCTTCTAATAATTCTTTCTTCATTTTTTCATACATATCTTTGTCCTCCATAAATTAATATTGGGTATTGTATTTATCCATCTGACGGATAAGGTATCCAGTCATACGGGCATACTTTTTAATAAGAGAGCTTTTGGAGCCGCCTTTAAGAAGTTCCTGATAGCGGTCATTTTCCCTTTTGATGTCTGCATACATTTCTGCAAACTCTTTGGCTTTTTCGTCATTCTTTTTCTCTAATATTTCAATGTAATTATTGATGAATATAATCTGAGAATCGAATAAGCCAATGGTGGGCATACTCTCAAAATATTGTTGGTTACTTTTTTCGTACTTGTACTCGTCAAGCTTCATTGCGATTTGGAGCTGGCTGAGTGTTTTTTTATCTACTTGAATCATTTTTTTATTCTCCTTAATCTATACTTTTTATTAATTCTTTTCTTTACCTACTTCCAAAGATAATGGTTTACTACTACGTTATCCCTGGAGTGCTGTAAGTTATAGCTCACTGCGGAAAGTATGCCTTTATCAAAAGATCTCCCTAGCATATCTCCTTTGCAATGATATATTTTTCCAGTAGCTACATCACCACGATCCTCAAAATACTGATATAAGTCCCTGGCATAATCAGCTCTCATATCGTGAATTGAGCCACTCGGCAACTGCGCTTTTAGAAACAGCCTGTTTTCTCCGCTTACAGGATGTGTTTCAGCAGTTTTTAAATATTCTCTTAGTTCGCTTGTGTATTTTGGATTTACTAAACACCAACGCTCAATGCCGCCCTTGCCACGCTTAAAGACCTCTAAATTGCCGTCAGGAGCTTCTCTGAAATCTTCCATGCGAAGCCTAAGAGCTTCCGTTCTGCGGCATCCTGTGGCTTTAAGAACCATTTTAGCGGTATCCCATCTTTCTTCTGGATGGCGGTAATCGGAAGAATTAACGCCCCTACAACGCTTAATATTTGCTCTGTGACGGACAGGATAATCATAACCAAAGTCATTCTTCCTGCAGTTATAGGCAGAAGCAAGAGCAGAACCATATTGAGCAAGAGTCCAAGCTGAAAGTCCTTTATCTTCTTTGTCTTGAAGAAATTCAGGCACATACTTTTTGCAGTCCTTAAAGGTTTTGACTTCCTTATGGCTTGCAATCGTTTCAGCTATGAATTGTTTACAGACTCTTACATAAGAATTAAATGTAACAGTGCTGTAGATGCCTCTTACAGTTGCAGAATTTCTACCAGCTTTTCTTGCAGCCTGTTTTGCTTCAAATTTGGATTCGCCAAACTTTTTCTGCTTATTCAGTTCTTTTAAACATTGGTGTGTAATATTTGATTTTTTACCCATTTGGCACCTCCAATCTTGGAGATAAGCGCTTATGAGTAAAAGTTTTTATGAAACAACAAATTGCTTAGAAACCCAATCGAATATCAGGTTAGAGAGTTTAGAAATCATTTCCAGAGTTGATCTTAATTCTTTTAAATCCTTACTTCCCCAGCTCGCTATATACCCGAAGGAATATTCTTCTGAGGATAATTTTTCCATACTTGTTTCATTCGCCAGCATTTCAATAACGCAGTAAGCACAGCTTTCAGCAACTACTTCTTTTGTGTCACGATCAAAGTCTTTTGTGTGTTCTTTGAAAAGTGTTTCCTGATAGTAATGGCTATATTCGTGGATAATGGTTTTTAGCTTATGTAAAGCCGAAAGAACAGGCTTTAAACATATCTCTTTTTTAACAAGACTATAATAGCCATTTGGATCTGTGTCTGTTTTGAGGTCGTAATCGTAACGGATCGGAACCTCTGATGTTGCGAGTAAAGAATTAAGCAGCTTATTCAGTTCTGGTGTATCAAATTCCAAATTCTGTGTAAGCCTCGGCAGTTCATCACCAGTTGTTTGGCTCAGATCGAAAACGTGTCCAATTTTAAAGTAGAGCTTACGCTTTTCGATCTTCCTTTTGTATTTGCTTCCGTCAGGTCTGGTACATTCTTCCTCTTCCCAATACTTTTTGGGAGTAGGTACAAGTATCTGGATGCCCTTAGAACCTTTCTTTACGATTCTGTTGAACTTCTCCGTCCAGTCCTTATAGGATGCTACAAAGCTGGCTTTGGGGCATTGCATCAGGATAAGGATGGTATTATTGAAGCTGTAGTTATGGAACTTGCTAAAAGTCTCCAAATACCTTATATAGTTCTCACTGGTGAATACCTCTTTCACGCCGTTTTCGAGATTTTGTAAAATCTCTTTCATTTGTTGTTGCCGCTCTTCAAGCGACCGCTGAGTATACTGTTTACTCATAACCTCTTTACCTCCTGTTTTTATTTCCCTAGATTCGTTAAAATCTAAAGCATGGTCAGGGTGAGCCTTTGATTATTTGTTACCATGAGAACAAATAGGCTTGTGAAAATGAATTTACGAGTTACTTTATATGCACACATTTCCAAAGAAACATGGAACATATCGTCCAGAAGCTACATGGCTTCTTTATCTATATAAAGAGAATCTTTTGCACAAGACAAAAAGACCTCGTTAAAAATTTTAGAGGATAATTCAAATAGCTCTCACTATTTGCAGATATTTAGTTGAGAAAATCAGGGAAAATGATTAAGCTCTTAGATCTGTAATCCTGCCTAAACTGAAAATCCTTCTTGCATCCGTCTCGGCTATTACGAGCTAACTCAAGGATATAGACAATAACTTTAGATTCTTGAAAAAGAATACCTATCACTTTTTATTGACGAGCCTCACACGCTTCGTCATCCCTCTGGCATCCGTCATGACCATTACATGCTGGTTAGGGATATATTATCTTACTTAGAGCTTTTGTAATAAAAAAGCATCAATTAACTATGATTAAATTTTATAATAAAAAATAAATTTTGTCAAGTTGCACAAATAAATAAAAATATAATTTAGATTTATTGTGTATTATACACAATATTACAAACATAAAATTTATAAAATATAGAATAGCATTTGTTATTAAATCAATAAGAAAAAGGGCGGTAACGCCCATAATAGGGTGCCAGATATGGCACATGTATAAAAGACTCTTTTTGTGCAGCCGAAAGCGCATTGGCTATGAATTTACGCTCCCTCATGTGTTAGTTGTTGTTTATTTTGTTAAAGTTTGTGCTTGTCAGCCCAAACCTTAAAAAATAACCAACAACAAGAGCATCGCCTACTACGCCCTTTATTGCTTCCAAAGGTCAGCATATATTTTTAGTAAGCTAAAAATATATATCTTCCCAATGGAAGCAAAATTAAAAATATTTTTTTCATTTCCGTTGTAATAAAAAAATGATATATAAGAGCTTAAATAAATTTATTATACGAAATGAATTAACGAAATTTAAAAAAAGATATTGACGAAAACCTATTTCTATAATAGAATTATTTTAGGTAGAGAAAAGGTATGGATTTTGTTTTTTAAGTTTTTTGTAAAGGACAGATCTATGCTTTTTTTGTTGCCTAAATCATAAGCAAAAGAGGATATCCTCTTTTATTTGTATATTACATATACAAATAAAACCTCTCTTGCAGTCTATAAATTATTTGGTATTGTCTCTATTATCCTCTTATATAAAATCCTCATATATAAAAGTCAATATCAAGAAATAGATTGAAAGGAGAATTGAATTGATAAAAAAATTTAATCAAGTATTTTCAGCAATTTTAGCAGCCTGTGTCCTATTTACATCTGTGCCTGTTAATGCTTTGTCAGCAGGAGAATCGAACACCGTAGGTGCAGAGCATACGCTCACAGAGCAGCAAACGCTGGATGAATTAAATACAGAAAACATAGCAAGTACGGAAGAATCTAATGCCACTTCTACAGAGGTGGCAACAGATTCAAATTCAACAGAAGATACATCTATATCAGACATATCCTCTAACGATATAGATTCTTCTGAAGAAAAATTGAATAATGAAATACCATTACAAAATGATGAAACAGAAGATGGTGAAGAACCATCCACAGATAACTGGGAATTAGGACTTGTGTTCTATGATTCTAGTGTAGATAATGGGAAAACGCCGCTTACAGAAATTAACTGGGATGCATCAGATGGTGGATACGAAGAAGGTACTCCGAGAGTTATTACTGTTCAGATAAATTATAAAAACACTAATGCAGTAACAACATATGCTCCTGGAGAATTGGAAATAAATATTCCCAATTTAATATACAACACAACAAGTAACACTGATAACAGTCCATTATGGAAAAGTACTGTCGTTATAGGAGCAAATGATTCTACTCATTCTGGTTATGATTGGGATTTTTCAACGAGTAATACAAATCAAGAAATTTATAGATTTACGAATGCTGAGACTATAGAAGAAAAATCTAACTTTGAAGGAAGTATCCAGATTGTTTATACAATAACACCCAATACGGAAAATCCTGAAATTGAGCAGTCAGAATGCACACATGTTTTTTCAAGAGACTTACAAGCCATATTAAAAAATATTACTCAAACTGAGAGAATTTCATTAATCTATACCAGAACCTATATTCACCCATGGAGAAAATCAAGTTATTCAATGAAAGAATATCCTCAAAAAATAAGCTCATATGATGGATTAGGAGAAAATGCAGAAGATTATATTTGGGTAATATATGACTATATTGATACTACAGAAACCAATAATTTTTCACGCTATACTTATCCTATGATTAATGTGCAAAGAGAATCAGGAGAATATCGAAATGTATTTCCAGAGGGGTGTATAGTTTATGATAATGCTGGTAATTTAATTACTCCAACAGAAGATGGAACCTACATTTTCGATAAAACATTATCAAGAGGACCAAGTTATAATTACATGGCATTTGGTAGAAGTTCCATTAGAGTTTTTGTGGGTTATCCCAAAACTATTTATAACGAAGAAAATAACAATTTAATAATTGACAATCCTGTAGAACTTTGGGGAGCATATGGAAATAATACTGAAAAAGAATATTTGAATAATGATACAATACGAATAAATCTTTCAGAATTTATGTTTGAATATCCTCCTGGACTTTATGGAATAGAAAAAGATGTATTTAGAAATTCTGCTCTAAATGCTTTGTATTATAAGAATATTCAAGCCCAAACTGAAAATAATAACTGGATAAAATGGGAATTAAGCACAAGCGCTTTTTATAGAGGTAAACCACTTACTGTAAAAACAGGAGATGATCTCCATTTTATTACAGATCATAATGGTGAAAATATTAGGATGAAGGATGATGAATATTATTTCATGAATATCTATATAGGTGCATTATATAATATGAATAATGTGAAAATTCCTGCTAATAAATATGATTGCGAATTATGGGTAAGATATAAAAATACTGATGAGTATGTTCTATATACAACATTTAAAAATTTTGATAGACAAAGGGGCTGGTCATTTACTAAAGAGCAAGGAGTTGTCGGATGGTATGTTGTGGTTAAGGATGTTAATGAAAGTATTACACATGACGATCTTGCGTATGTGAAATACCTAAAAACAGATATTCCAAAACAAGGAGAAATACATAACTTTTCCTATATTGAAGCATATCATAAAGATTCAGAAGGCAACTTAATAAAACAAAATCCTGTAACAGAAGATAATTATACGAATCTCACTACAAAAGAAAATATCGCACAATATGATATAGAAACTTACGGATATTACCAACAAAGAGATTACCATACAGTAACTTGGAGTGACTATAAACAGTCACAACCATCAGGTAGCCTTAGCGCTTATAAAGTGTTTGATAAAAATGTGACACAAAATGCAAAAGATGAAAAATTCTATGGAAATTTTAATATGGGATTTCGCATAGATCCATCTGTGAATATACCAAATTGTAATCCAGAAGATTTAGAATTATATTGGGAAGATTATAATCCAGACTATGCACTTAGAAATTTTGAAGTGTATGATTTATTGCCACAAGGTATGGATATTGTTTCTGATGGGAGCGATCTTTCTTTGGAAGATCAAATCAAAAATTCCCTAATAATGAGAACTATAGATGGAAATAGGGTTTTTTTGTATGACCTTGATAGAAATGAACTTTCTTATAATGATATTGTAAAAATTGTCAAAGAAAATGCCCAAATAACGATTACTAAGAACTATCATAATACTGGCAGAACTATGATAAAGATTTCATCAGATTTTAGTGATACTCCATTTTATGCATGGGAAGCAGGTAATAGTAGCCATGCAGCTTTAATGGCTAATATCAAATACAGTATTTCTTATGATGCTATATTAGAAAAAGGAAATGTTTGGACAAACAATGACTATTTATGTATTACCCCTGATTCAAAATGGAGGTTATCTTCCACAATAAAAGATAATGGAGAAAAAGATAAAGATGTATCAGACATAAATAACAATGGAGATATAGAAGAAACGTTAAGTTTTGCCAAAGACTCTGTAACAATTACTTCTGTTATTTCAACACACCAAGATGTTACCAAATATGTAAAAACAGATAAAAGTGATTATTCGACTGGTACTGTAAAAGCAACACCTGGCTCTATATATACATATAAATTAAGAGCAAGAACAGGTGCGGCTGACGTAACTAACCTTGTTATTTATGATTCTATCGAAAAATATGCTAAAGATAAAAATGGAAATATGGTTCATGCTTATGGGGAGAAGGAACATTGGAATGGTGAGTTCTTAGGAATTGACACCTCTTATGCTAGATCAAAGGGATACAAGGTAAAAACATATTATTCTGAGAAAGAAATTCCTGGTACATTAGAAGAAGATGATTCTTGGAAAGAATATTTCATGGAAACCCATGAAAATGGAATGGCTGTTACCTTTAATGATTCAAGTAATTTTTATTCGTCTAGTGCCTATATGGAAATTTATTATCAAAAAAATGAAAAAACCTATAAATTAGGAACATACAGAAATAAAGAGCTATCTAATAAGACTATTAATATACCAAGTAATGATTTTTATATATACCTATATACAGGTAGTTATAATTATAATGCTTATGGTTTTTCTATAGACAAAATTACAAATATCAACATAGCGGAAGAACAAAAACATGAAGAGGCAACTCTTCCTAATATTGAGGTTATTGAAAAAAAAGACTTTAATTATCCTGAATCAGATCATCCATATGCTGCTTATCAAAAAATATTGTGGCATTATACAGGAGATCCTTTCGAAGAACATGAAGGTTCAGATAATAGTAAAGTAAAATCACTTGCATTTGAATACTTAAATAAAGATGGAAGCAAAGCAGTAATTCCAGCAAATTCATTGACATATGTACTTATTAATATGAAAGCACCAGAGGAAGATAACATTAAAACAATGGCGTATAATGGCTGTTGGACTGAATGGAATGCTCTTGATGATTATGATAGACCAGTAGATTTTATCACAGGTATTAATTCGAATATCGTAAGGACAACCCTTAATGAATATTTTGATTTGACGGTCAATAAGATATGGGATGATGAAAATAACAAATATGAATTAAGACCAGACAGTATTGATATTATTCTTAAAAAAGATGATATTGAAGTCGATAGAAAACAAATTACGAAAGATGTTCAGTCTGTAACATTTTCAAGATTGTTGTCCGAAGATGCTGGAAGATATTCTATTGAAGAAAGTTCTCATTTTGCATATGAATCTTCTATTATTGGTACTGATGATGGGTACGACATAACAAATACTTTGAAAGAGGAGCTTTTCACAGAGATAGCAGGAACAAAAATATGGTTAGAAGATGAACCCAAAGATAGACCTGAAAGCATCACCATAAAGCTATTAAAAGATGGAAAGGTTTATAGAACCACAACAACTAATGCAGATAAAGAATGGAAATACTCATTCGATAAAGTACCTATTTATAATGCAGATGAAACAAGATGTATTTATTCTGTAGAAGAAATACCTATTGAAAAATATACAACTCAATATACAAATGGAAGCGGAACTGATAACAGGAATGGTCTGGCGATTAAATTTAATAGCCAATGTAGAACAGAAAGCGCAAACTATGACTATGTTGAAATCTATTACAAAGAAGATGGTAAAACCTATAAGTTAGGTAGATGGGGAGGAACAGACCTTGCAGGAAAAATTGTGAATGTTCCTACAAAAGATTTTTACCTATATTGGAGAACAGATGGTTCACAATGTTCTTATTATGGTTTTAGTATTGATTCTATAGAAGCAGCGGAAGTTAGTGTAACAGGAACAACAGCGGCTCTTCCTAATTATACAGCAACAGAATTAACAGGAAAGAATTATCCAGAATCACCTAACCATGGTAACTATGGAAATAATATAAATATGTTATGGCATTATACAGGTAGTTTCACTTCTGATGTGCCAGCAGAAGAATTATTCAATATAGTTAATACTTATGAAGGAGTAGATTCTGTTAATATTAGTTTTATAAAAGAGATAGAAGGAACAGATGAAGCCTTTGAAAAGCTCAAGCTTGAAAAGGATGCATTGTATAAATTCCAAGTATTTATGAAAAATAGAGAGACAGGAGATATAATTTCTGTTCCGATAGATAATAAAAAAGCTGTTACTATAAACGAAATTCCTATAGGCACATACATAATTACAGAAAAAGAAGATATGTACTTTGATTTTGTATCTATGAAAGCGCTTAATTCAGTAGAAGGCATTACCTTTGAAAAAGTTGGTGATGATTATGTATTATCCATAACAGAGGATGCCGCAGAAGAAGAAACTTTACAAATCAAAGTCAATAATAAAATAGAACCAGATAGACCATACGAGGACAAAGAAGAAAAGGAAAATTTATTTAAATACAAAGATGAAAGCATAGAAATAAATACATATATTGTTTATTGGTATGATAGTAATGGTAATTTTATTAAAACACCTGAAACAAGAACAGGCACTGTTGGAACAACAATACATGCTACAACTGATGACAAAAATATATCAGGTTATAAATATGATGAATCTAATTCTTTAAATATAGAGAGCATAATACTTTCTAAAAATGAAGGTAATAAACTAAAGCTATATTTTAATAAACTGTAAAATCCAGTTCTTGCATTTTCCCCATAAAAAGTAGAATAGAAACAAAAAATAAGCCGTAGGCGCAAAACCTATGGCTTATTTTTTTGAATCAAAATTCGCTTATACAATACTTTTAGAAATCCCTCCACATTATCGGCGGTGTAATAGGCTCCGTCCTCTGGTGGTTCGGAGAGCAAAAGCACAGCAGAGGTATTAGTGCTGCTACCGCCCTTATGAGTGCCATTCATACGGACAGGATTGATATATTTTTTTGTTGGAACAGCCTCAAACGCATCTGATCCAGTTGTTATTCCTAAGATTTTGAACTGCCCTGGGTTATATTTGGCGATAAATGTAACAGGAACGCCCATGACACCCTCATAATCACAGGGAATCTCAGAGAGCTTATTGACATTAATTGCATCATAATTATCATAGTGGGGATATTTGTCAGGAGAATAGGATTCTGTTAGAATTAAGTCCCTGGGCTTTCTTGCTGTTGGAAGATTTGTATACCAAGCGATATTTCCAATAGCAGCATATTTATGCCCATCCGAATCAACACAAGTTACTCCTATATCATAATCATCAGGAATTTTAAAGTGCTGGTGTTGGTTGTTGGAACTGATCCAGATCTGGCGGCTCTTTATGAGAGGGAATACATCCCTATAGCCGACAGCATTAAGACTTCCGATAATAGTAAATCTTTTGTCATATTTGATAAGCTGTGAAACATATTCTCTAAACAGAGAGAATGGTGGATTTGTAACTACTATATCTGCCTCTTTTAGTATCTCTATACATTCAGGACTTCTGAAATCTCCGTCACCGATAAGGGGAGTTTTTACTGGTTCATCATTTCCAGAATCAAGTACATATTTATATGTAGGCTTTCCAAAATCATAATAAGTGGCGATAAGTTTCTTAATTCCAAATTCTCTAAAGTGTATTTTGAAATATTTCCAGAAATTAGAAAACTCTGGATTGTCACAGTTGCAGTAAATAATCTTACCTCTAAAGCGTTTCTTATAGTGTTGGAGTTCTGCCTCTATGTCGGGGAGCAAGGTATAAAACTCGTCATTTTTTCTTCTTTTTGAATCATTCAAATTTTTGTTCTTTACCATATATATTAATTCCTTTCTTTGTTTGTTTTTGGACACAAAAAAAGAGCATTGAGAAGTAGCTCGTAAGCTGATCTCAATGCTCTGCATTGGTATTATTTATTTTTGTGTCAATTAGATTGTATAATTTTTGGATGCCTGAAGTCAATGGATCGGCAAATAGGGGAGTTACGGCTGAAATATCGAAGATTTTTCAAAAAAGGATTGTCTAAAACACAGGAATGAAATATAATAGATATAAATTTATTTATATTAGTTATTTCAAAATATTATGAAAGGGTGATTATAGGACATGGAATCAATAATTGATAAGATGACCAGTAACGCATATAAGGTTTTAAAGTATATGTATTCCTGTCAGATTGAGCTGCCTGACGGAACAAAGTATGTTCCCTTGTCTCAGGTAGAGATGGCACCCTTGATCGGCGTAAGCACTATAACAATAAATAAACTGTTTAAACAATTAAGAGATGATAATTTGTTGCTTCCGATTGAGGGGAAAAGAGGAAAGTATGAGCTTACGGAAAAGGCGATTATCATTATAAAAGATATGGAAAAACTTGAAGATAAGATAGGAGAGATAGAATAGATGGGTTATCAATCAGAAGCACAGCTTGAAGAGCAGCTTATTAAGAAGCTTGGCACTTTGAGTTATGAGTTTGTAAAAATAAAAGACTATGATGAACTGGTGGCAAACTTCCGAAAGGAATTAAATATTTTTAATAAAGAGGCTCTTGAAAATAGGGATATGTCGGACACTGAGTTTAATCGTGTCATGGTAGAACTTACAGGAAAGACAGTCTACCAGTGTGCAAAAATTCTTAGAGATAAGATTGTACTGGACAGGGATGACGGGAGCAGAATCTATCTGGAATTTATGAGCAAATATCCAGAGAATAATCATTATCAGGTTACGAACCAAGTAACCGTTGTCGGCAAATACAAGAATAGATATGATGTTACGATTCTTTGTAATGGACTGCCGATTGTACAGATTGAGCTTAAAAGAGCTGGTATTGATATAAAAGAAGCAATCAACCAGATTGACAGATACAGGATTCACAGCTATAAAGGGTTATTCCACTTTGTACAGATATTTGTTGTGTCTAATGCTGTGGAAACAAGATATTTTGCAAATACAGACTCTTTAAAGATATTGAAGTCACTTACATTTTACTGGACAAATGAAATCAACGAGAGAATAAACAATCTCAATGATTTTTCAGCGGTGTTTTTCAACCAGTCCAGACTGTCAAGGATGCTTAATAAGTATATGGTCATAAGTGATACGGAGCAGATACTTATGGTAATGCGCCCATATCAGATATATGCAACAGAAGCACTGGTTAGAAAAGCACTTGATACAAATTCTGGTGGCTTTATCTTCCATACGACAGGATCAGGAAAGACATTGACCTCATGGAAGTGCGCCCAATTATTATCACAGGAAGATAGAATAAAAAAGATATTCTTTCTTGTAGATAGAAACGACTTGGACACAAAAACCATTGATGATTTTAATTCCTATGAAGCTGACTGCGTGGATATGACAGAACGTACCGACAAGCTGGTGGAGCAGGTACAGGATAGAAATAAGAAGCTCATTATCACCACGATCCAGAAGATGACCAATGCTATAAAAAAGCCTAAGTACCAGAAAATTATGGAGCAGTACAGTGATGAAAAGGTAATCTTTATCTTTGACGAGTGCCACAGGAGCCAGTTCGGGAAGATGCATGGAAAGATTAAGAAGTTCTTTACGAGAGGGCAGTATTTCGGCTTTACAGGTACACCACGATTCAAAGAGAACAAGTCTCAAGACAGCAGAACAACAGCGGATGTCTTTGGGGATTGCCTGCACCAGTATCTTATCAAAGAAGCTATCTTTGATAAAAATGTACTTGGATTCAATGTTGAGTATATAAGCACCTATAAGGGGCAGTATGACGAAACTGATGAAACAATGGTGGAGGATATTGACAGGAAAGAAGTCTTAGAATCTGATGACAGGGTAGCACTGGTGGCGAATCATATCATAAGTCATCACACAGGAAAGACAAGGATAAAGGGCAATAAGTACACAGCCATTTTTGCGACTTCTGGTATTCCTATGCTTATCAAATATTACAACGAATTTAAGAAGATAAAGCATAATTTCAAGATTGCTGCAGTCTTTTCCTATGGAGCGAATGATGAGCTGGATGGAGCTGACAAGCACAGCAAGGATTATCTGGACAGCATCATGGATGATTATAACAAAATGTTTGATACAAATTATTCGACAGATACATATGACGCATACAATAGGGATATTTCAAAAAGGTTACAGATAAAGAAAATACCTGAAATTGATATTCTTATAGTGGTCAATATGTACCTGACTGGATTTGACTCCAGACCACTGAATACTTTATATGTAGATAAGAACTTAGAATGGCATACACTCCTGCAAGCCTTTTCCAGAACTAACAGAGTGGAAAAGGAAACGAAGCAGTTTGGGAATATTGTCTGCTACAGGAATTTGAAGCGAAAGACAGATGATGCTCTGCGCCTGTTTTCTGGCGGCGGTGATATTTCAGAGATATTACTCAAAGACTATGATTATTACTTAGATAAGGCCAAACAGTTAATTGCAGAGCTTTACAAGGTGGTATCACGCCCAGAAGATATTGATAACATCCAATCGGAAGAAGAACAGGCTAAGTTTGTTATTGCTTTTAGAGAGCTTTCTAAAATGCTTTTGGTTCTTGAAACCTTTGTGGATTTTACATGGGATGACTTGGATCAGGTAATGACACAGCAGGAATATGAGAACTTCAAAAGCAGGTATTTTACAATCCATGATAATCTGAAGAATAATAGAGATGCCGAAAAGGTATCTATTCTGGATGATATTGATTTTAGCATTGAGATTATTCAGACGGACAAAATCAATGTGGCATACATAATGAATCTTCTTAAAAATATGGAGAGGAAAAACAAAAAGCAGCGTGAAAAGGATATCCAGCACATTTATGATGAATTGGATAGAACAGATAATCCAGAGCTTAAAAAGAAAGTGGAGCTTATCAAACGCTTTATCGGTGATGTTCTGGTAGGACTTCCTGACGATGCATCAGTGGAAGAAGCCTATGTTGATTTTGAGGATAAAGAGAGGAATGAAGAAATAGAAGCCTTTGCTAAGGAAAAGGATATTGATGCCGATAAGATAAAGCAGATTATATCCGAATATGAGTTTTCTCATACACTTACAAAGGATATGATTAAAGAACAAATCCCTATGGCGTTACCATTTAGGGAGCGCAGAGCATTGATACAGGCAATCATAGACTTTATCACACAAAACTGTGATAAGTACCAGTAGAACAGGAGAAATAAGTGTAGCAGATATTTTATTGATTTAGATACAATTATTGAGTTGGACAAGCTCGGAGAGAAGTATGACACAGATGTTTTAGTAACAAAAAATCTGGATTTCCCAGAGTATACGGCACTTATTTTATATGACGAAGAAATTAGACAGGAGGATTGAAATGTCAGATATTAATGAACAGAAGAAATTAGCCAGTGAGCTGGCGGCAAAATTATGGGCGATGGCGAATGATTTAAGGGGAACTATGGAAGCATATGAGTTTAAGAATTATATACTTGGACTTATCTTCTATAAGCACTTATCGGATAAGACAGAAGCATTTTTAGTAGAAGCCTTTGAACATGATGAAATGACATATGAAGAAGCGTGGGAAGATGAAGAACTTAGAGAAGAACTAGCGGATGATATGTTAGAGAGCCTTGGATTTGTAATGGAGCCAAAGTATCTATTTCCAAACGTAATTAAGATGGTAAACGCTGATACATTCACCATTGACTATATGGAAGAAATTATTGCATCCATTACAGATTCCACTATTGGCAGAGATTCAGAGGAAGATTTTAAGGGATTGTTTGAAGATATGGACTTGAAATCTTCTAAGCTCGGCAGGGAATTAAAACAGCGAGGAAAGCTGATCGGAAGGATTTTAAAGCAAATCGACAGCATCAGCTTTGAAATGGGTGGCACTGATGTAGATATTTTGGGAACTGCTTATATTACGCTTATCGGTAACTTTGCGTCAACAGCAGGTAAAAAGGGCGGGGAGTTTTATACGCCTACCAATATGAGCAAGCTCGTTGCTAGACTTGCCACAGTAGGACTTACGGATGTTCTATCAGCTTTTGACTGTGCCTGTGGCTCTGGATCGCTTTTACTGCAGGTAGGACAGTTTGCAAAGGTGCGTAAGTATTTTGGGCAGGAAAAGGTTAGCAGTACATATAACCTTGCCAGAATGAACATGATCTTGCATGATATTCCATACCAGAACTTTAATATTATAAATGTAGATACGCTGGAGAACGATAGAGAATTTGAAGAAGAAAAGTTTACTGTACAGGTAGCCAATCCTCCATATTCTACAAAATGGAGTGCTGATCCTAAGTTTATGGAAGATGAAAGATATTCCCCATATGGGAAACTTGCGCCTTCTTCTAAGGCTGATTTTGCTTTTGTGCAGCATATGATTCACCATATGGATGAAGGGGATAGCAGGATAGCTGTGCTTCTTCCGCATGGCGTACTATTTCGTGGAGTAGCCGAAGAAACAATAAGAAAATATATCATTAAAGACTTGAATTATTTGGATGCAGTCATAGGACTTCCTGCGAATTGTTTTCAGGGAACAAGTATTCCTGTATGTTGCTTAGTATTCAAAAAGGAACGTAATGGAAACGCTGATAATATTTTCTTTATAGATGCCAGCAAAGAATTTGTGCCTGGTAAAGCTATGAACTATATCACTGATGAGCATATTGAAAAGATTGTAAATGCTTATAGCCAGAGGGAAGATATAGATAAATACTGCCATAAGGCGTATATGGATGAGATAGAAAAGAATGACTATAACCTCAATATTCCTCGTTATGTAGATACATTTGAGGAAGAAGAACCTGTTGACATAGCTGCTAATAAAAAGAAACTTGCCGAATTAGAAGCTAAAGAGAAAGCAGCTCTGGATAAAGTAAATACTTTTCTTGCAGAGCTTGGATTGTAAGGAGGAATTTAGAATGAAATCAATAGAAGAAATGTATAGAGAGGGAATATTTTGTGAATGTAAAGCACTAAGTTCAATTACAGCACATACAGGAGAATGGGGATATTATGATGTGTGTTGTGAATGCGGAAAGCCGTTAGAAGATGGATTTCATTATTATAATCATTATGATGGTGAAGATCATGATGACATAGATAAATGGTAGGGGGATAATATGCTTAGATTTAAGAAAAATAATGCTACGGATTTCCCTAATTTAGAAGAAACTACATTGGGAGAAGTATGCAATAAAATCGGAGATGGATTACATAGTGCGCCTACATATGACGTGGATGGAGAATATTATTTTATTAATGGAAACAATTTAAAAAATGGTACTATAATAATAACCTCTGATACAAAAAAAGTGTCAAAGGAAACCTTTTTAAAAAACGACAAAGGGTTAGATGGTCATACTATACTTTTGTCTATAAATGGGACAATAGGAAATTTGGCATATTACAAAAATGAAAATGTTATGTTGGGGAAGAGTGCGGCGTATTTAAAAATAAAAAAATCTGTTGATAAAGAATACATATATCAACTTTTACAAACAAGGAAAGTAAAAACATCTTTTCTTTTATCCCTAACAGGAACAACAATCAAAAACCTTGGACTGGAAGCGATTAATAAAACTCACATTTTTATTCCAGTATTGGAGGAGCAGCATAAGATTGCTGATTTTTTATCTTCTGTGGATGAGATTATCCGAGTACAGGAAGAAGAAATTACTGTTTTAGAAGAACAAAAAAAGGGTATAATGCAGAAACTTTTTAATTGTGAAGTGAGATTTAAAGCGGATGATGGAAGTGAGTATCCTGAGTGGGAAGAAAGGAAATGGGGTTCTATAGGACAGTTTTTTAAAAGTGGCAATTTATCTAAAAGTGATTTGTCGGAAGAAGGTACTCCATGTATACTGTATGGAGAGTTATATACAAAATATAATGAAATTGCTGATACAATTTATAGTAAAACAAATGTCCCATGTGAAGTGGTATCAGAAAAGGGTGACGTTATTATACCAAAATCAGGTGAAACACCAGAAGATATTTCAACAGCTTCATGTATCCCCTATGATGGCGTAGCCTTGGGGGGAGATTTAATAATATTTAGAAGTAATTGCATATTGGGCACATATTTGAGTTATTTAATTTCAAATAAAAAGAAGTGGGAAATTGCTAAAATTGCTCAGGGAAAATCAATCGTACATATTAACGAAAAATCCTTAGCAAAGATAGATATAGAGTTTCCTTGTATTGCAGAGCAGCAAAAAATAGTCGATTGCTTGTCTGCATATAATGAAGCTATCCAAGTAAAGAAAGACAAGCTGGAGGTCTGGAAGGAAATTAAAAAGGGATTATTACAGCAGATGTTTGTATAATATACTTATGCTAGTTTGACCAAGGAGGAATAATATGGAACTGCTAATAGTTCATTTGACAGATATACATATAAGAGACGATGCGGATTTTGACGTGTTATCTGAACGAATCGGCTCAATAGGTGGTGCAATTTGTAATCATATAACAGCACCAGATGAAACAAAAGTATTATTTTGCGTAACAGGGGATTTTGTATTTTCTGGAAAAGATGATCAATATGCTGCTATAGGAATGATACTTGAAGATATATATAGTTTAATTAAGAGCAGATTTTCACAGGTGGATATTTGTCCTGTATTTGTGCCTGGGAACCATGATTGCGACTTTGATGCAGAGGGAGCGTCCGTAAGAGATGCTTTATTAAAATCATCTATACTTGATATATCAGATGTATCGCAATTAAAAGTTTGTACCAGTATACAAAAGGGATTTTTTGATTTTTGCGATGAATGGAATGAGAAATTTAATGCTATGTTTTGCGAAAATGATAAAGTGCTTACAGTTAATGAATTGAATTTTGAAAAAGAAAATATTAATATAAAATTTCATTGTATAAATACAAGTTGGTGTTCTAAAAAGCAGGAAGAAAAAGGAAAAATGAAAATTGTGACTGGGAAAATGAAAATGCTAGCCGATAATCTTCCAGACAAAGAACAACAAGATATTGTAATCACAATGATGCATCATGATGCAGAGTGGCTTGATTGGGAGGATAAAGAAGTTTGGAATAATTATCATAAAAAGTATTCGGATATAATTTTAGTTGGACATGACCATAATGTAGAATTTGCGTGGAAACAGAATTATGATGATTCGTCAAATTATACTATTAAAGGAAATCAGTTATTTGATAAACATTCCCCTGCGCAAAGTGGGTTTAATGTTTTAAAAATCAAGGTAAGTGAAAGGTCAATGCAGGAATGTTTTTTTACATACGAATGGGATGGTACAATTTACAAAAGAATTGTAGATACAGGATATCGCCCATTTATTAAGAATAGATTTATTGGCTCAGGCATAGAATTAAAAGAGGAAATATGGGAATACTTAGAAGAGTTGGATATAGATATAAATAAAAATAAGAGAGGGTTAAAATTGTCTGATATATTTGCCTTCCCAACACTAAGAGAGGAAAAAGAGAAAGGCGCAAGATTTTTCAGAGAGAAGCAGAAGTTAGTGGAGTATATTGATGAGAATAAATTCATAGTTTTAAGTGGACAGAAAGAATATGGGAAAACTGCGCTTTTAAAACAGTTGTTTGAAGAATATTATACTCAAAAGAAATTTCCTGTTTTTCTTGAGATAGCGGATATAAATACAAGCGATGGAGAGGCTCTTAATAGAATAATAGGGGAAAAATACGAAAAAACATATAATAATCTTAGCGCAGATTCGATTTTGCAAAAAGATCCTGCAGAATTGATATGCCTGATAGATAATTTTGAAGAAATACATTTAACAGATAAAACGGCAAAGAATTTGTTGAAATATTTAACGAATAAATTTGGTGTTGTAATTATTTCGAGGAATCCTAAACTTGATTTGCTCAATCCACTAGGTTATGTAGAGATGAATGATTATATCCAAGACACTTTTAAAGGGTTAGCAATTCAATCCGTTGGACAATCATTCAGAGATAGGATTCTTGATCAATGGCTGCTTATAGATGATGATATGCAGGATATGGATAGTATTTCTTTTGATGCGAAAAAGCGTGAAAAGAATACTCAAGTCCAAACAGTGATGAAAAGTAATTATTTCAATAGGACGCCTATGGATTTACTGTTAGTTCTCTCCTATTTGGAACAAGAACATCCAGCACAAATTAATTATAGTCGTTTTTCGTATATTTATGATAGCTTAATAATGGGTAAATTATCAGCTGTAGCGAATAAAAATCCCAATTTGATTAGCACATATAAGACCATTTTGCAAAAGTTAGCATATAAAATGTATGAAGATGGTAATCAGGGATTTGTGACTGAAGAATATGTGATGAGTGTAATATTCAATTATCAGGAAAATCACTCTAATCTTATGCTAAAGGCGGCAGATGTTGTTAAAAATCTTGTGGACTATAGATTTTTGGAATGTAAAAAAAATACTTATAAGTTTAAACACAGATATGTGTATTATTATTTTGTGGGGAGTTATATTGACAATAGATTACCCCATATTGAGAAAGAAAATGTTATAAAAAAAGTGTTTGCTAATATTGATCAAGATATTAATTATAATATTGCTTTATTTTTGGCATATAATCTCAATAAAGAATATGATGTATTGCCAATGATTAAAGAATTGGAAGGAACTCTTTTAACAGATTATAAGGATTTTAAGTATGAAGATTTAAAACCTTTGATTGAAGAATGGGGAGGTAATATTGAAAAAGAAATAGAACGAATATATACTATTCCAGAGAATGAGAATATCCCAATACTTAGAGAAAAAGAACTTGAAAAGCAAGAGGAAATGCAACAGGAGATAGAGGAAAAAGAAACTTCTTCTAAAATTCCAACAGATGAAGATGTCATTCGGCTGAATGAGGACGTTGTAAAGCTCGGAAGAATTGTTGATTTTATGGGGGATATATTGAAAAACTATGCAGGAGAAATGGAGAATCAACCTAGAGAAGAAACCATAGATTTAATGTTCAGGGCAGTTTTAAAGATCATAGGTTCGTTCTGTGAACTATTTATATATGTGGTTGATAAATTGATTAATATGGTAGAAGAAAAAATAAAAGATGGTACAGAAGAAGAAATCAATGCCAAAAGTGATTTTATAGATGTAATTAAGTATCTATTCTCACAAATTTGGTTCCAATTTATCAGTATGAATATAACATGTCTTTCCAATAGTTTAGCGAGTGATGTTATAAAAGAGAATATAAACACATATTCAAATGTAATGAACACAGAGTTTGTAAAAATGACTCGAATGGAATATTTGCTGCGAATTGCAAATACAAGGCTACCAGTGTCGGAGATTAATGAGTTATTTAAAGGGAAAGACTGTCTAGCAGATATTTCTCAAAATATTTTGAAATATAATATTTCGAGGTATCTGAGTAGCTACCAGTTTGATGATAATGATAGGCGGAAGGTATGTACGCTCTTAGGCTTTAATATCAAGGATGTGTTGATTGAAGAGCAAAGACTGATTGTTTTAAAAAGTAAATAATAATTATATGAAAAGCTGGGAGAAATCTCAGCTTCTTTTATTTGTATACGTTAAACACTAAAAAATGTGTTTAATGTAAAAAATGGCATATATAGTATTTACGTTACTATAAAGTTATATATATTGTAATAATAAAAGAAAATAGCTCAAAAAACCATTCAAAAATCAAGATTCAAACTACAGATAATCAGATTTTGATTTATTAGATATAATGGTCACATCAAAGGAACAGCGCTGAACTCCTTTAGAAAATAAAAAAGGAGGATTATATAAATGGTACTAAATTGGGTGAAGAATAGAATAACACTGCATGATGCAGAGCAAGAAGAAATTGATAAGGTGATTGATTTTCTGAAGAGTGAGGATGAAGATGTTGATTTTAACAATATTATTCCTATGCCAGCAGAGCTTGTGGACACAGAAGCAGGAAGTGAAACCAATACTTCATGGGAATACTATCAAGCGAAAGAGTTTGGAGATTATACAGAGATAGACAAGCATTTTGCATATCCTTGGATTAAGGGCGCAGGAATTGAAACTAGAGATGAGCTTTTGGATTACTTTTTAGAGCTGAAACCAGATATTTATGAGTATGGCAGGTACTTACATGAACTGGATGAAATTTACGGATACCATGACTGGTATGGCTGGTCTTGTGATCACTGGGGTGTAAAATATAATGCCTGTGATGCCAGAAGGAGTGGAAATATTATTGTTTTTGAAACTGCAGAACGTGGAGTGCCGAGGTTAATGCTTATGGTATCGGAGAAGTTTCCAGAAGTGACAATGGACTATGAATTTGCAGATGAAGATTTTGGATATAACACTGCCAGATACACGTTTTCCGCAGGTATAGTTATGGCAGGATATGAGCCAGTAGATAACACTATAGAAGCTAGACAGCTTGCAAAATCCATTTTGGGGTGGGAACCTCCAATAGATTTTGACGAGGACGCTGATGATGTTGCATAGAAAATAGATACAGGCTCTTGGGAAGTAGATTCCTAAGAGCCTGTTTTGTTATTTGATTTTCAACTTTTTTTTTACAGCAAGCCATGTTCGGTAAGCATCTATAGAGCAGGTCAAGGAGTATTTTTCTAATAAATCATCAATTTTCATGTCGGCTATGTGACAAAGTAATGAATTTTGTTTCCAAAAGTCCTTGTGTAAATCCTTATCTGAAGCCAATGCGCCAATACTGCCCTCCATAAATATAGGAGTGGCATCCTTGTAAAATTCCTGCAAATTAAAGTCTAATGGTCTTTTTTTAGGCTTGTCTATTAAGTCAGGAAACAGCTTACAGTATTCAGCGAAAAAGGGATGCTGCTCAAATTCATCCATATAGCGATACAGAGTGCGCCTGTTTAAACTACTTTCATCTATAACCGCCGCTATTACCATGTTACTTTTTTGTATCTGATAGTAATAATAAATAAATTCTTTGTCGGTACTTTCTATCGGCTCTTCTTTTACAGTGGTATAGATATTTTCCAAAAATTCTATCAGCCTATCATACTCAGCCATAGAAAAGGCTGTCTGTATTGTAAGTGCCTTAATACCATCATCGGAGACAGATTCAAGTTTAGGAGTAAGAAGCGTGTCGGTGGTATTATCTAAGAAAACAGGCTTTATGCTGGCATACTTCTTTATCATACATAGCCGCCTGATAAATTTTTCTATAGAGTGATCCGCAAGCACATTAATATCTCTTATAACCACTTCAAAAACAGTGTCTTTAAAGTTTGCCATGCTCTGGCACATCATTTCAAATAGAGTATCTTCAGTATTATCGTCAATGTTTGTCTTAGGAAGATTTCTCCATAAAATAATGAAGTATCGGCTCATAGCAGATGCCAGTGGTGGAGTTATCCCCTCTTTTTCATAGTAGGCTCTTAGTTCTCCTTGATATTCTTCTATGACTAATCTTGTCTTTTCCTGCAAGGAAAGCTCTGGATGTGCCTGAAAATCGGCACTCACAAGGTAATATCTAGGGTAAGTATCTAGGAAATACATAGGCGTTCTCCTTTCATGTGGCTAGTATAACATAAAAAATATTCTACCTCAACAAAAAAATGCGAATAAAAGTGTTGACATCCTAACACATATGTGCTATTGTATGTTCATCGAAAGAAAAAATTCTACTTTCAGATTAAAGTGAGAATGAAATAGAAATAGGTAGCGTCAAGTGACCTATGAAAAACAGAGCCAGTGAAAAAGGCTCAGATGAACCTTGAAAATTTCATATATTTTACTAAGAATAAAAGGAGGACAAAGAATATGACAGTTGAAGAATTTAAAAAACTGTTTGAAGAATGGGTAAGCTCATTAAAAGAATATAAAGATGGTGAAATAGAATGGTTGGTATGTAACATGGTTCACAGTGAATTTGGTATTCCTGGATTCATGAGCGTGAAGATCAGGGAGCGGCTTTTAAGCAAAGAGCTTATGCTGGTGAGGAGTGATTTAATATTTATCGAAAAGGGAACAGATGATCCTGCAACCTTTACAGTGAGCATCCAGTCAACGGTTGATTCATTAGAGGAATTAGAAGTAACTTACTCTGATTTTAGGAATCTTACATGTAAAAAATCTTCTGTTGAAGATTTGGAAGCCATATTGCCTGCACTAAAATCTTATGAGAAATACCCTCGCATAAGTAATATGTTGAGCTTGGCTTATAGGATAGACAGCATGGATTCTAAAATGCAGATTCGATACCGCCGAGGTTTGCTGGATAGCCGCAACTGCCCACTGGAAGAAGTCGGAGAACTGGCAATAGCCATTTAATATAGAAGAAAAGAGAAAGGAGATTATGATTATGACATTAAAAGAATTTGCAGGATTATTTGCCAATAAGATGAAAGAAGTAGAGGATGCACAGGAAGCTCTCAAGGAGTTCGTGTCTTACATTTCTACACAGAATATAATATTAGGCGAACATAAATTTGCCTGTGTAAAGACGAGGGAAAGGCTTCTGAGCAGAAAATATAAAGCAATCAGAACTGAATTGGTTTTCTGGGAAGAAGAACATATGGAAGATGAAACATTTGTAATCAGCATAGATTCAACTATTAATAATCTAAGAAAGCCTCAGATTAAATATAAGAATCATAGAAATATTTTACTTAGAGAGGGAACAGAAGAAGATGTGATGTATGCGTATATAGTAGCAGAGTTTGAAGAAAAATTTCCTATGTATAATCACCTTTTGAATATGGCTTTTAGAGCGAGAGATGAAAATGGGAATATAATTGGAGAGAGTCAAGAACTTGGCGAGGTGGTTCCGCTTGACGAGATTCAGGAGATGCAGATAGCACTTTAATATAAATAGAATAAGAAAAGGAGGATATTGAATATGAGTAAAATAATAGGAAAATGGAGAAATACATGGAAGTGTGCGCTGTGCGGAGAGGAACATGAAGGCTGGGGGAGTAATCCTGCTCCCCTTCTGGACTACAATTCAGCTTTGGTTTGTCCTGAGTGTAATCAGATAGTTGTTGCTTTTCGTATGTTGCTAATACGTATGGGAGAAAAAAACTGGTATAAAACGATTGACCGCAGCATGTATGCAAAAATCAAAAAGTATGCTAAGAAGCACAAAGATGCAAGACCATATGTGGAGTTTTTGGATGGATATTTTAAGAATCCACTTATTAACAAGATAACTGATCCAGTGAATTACGGTGACTTGGTAGAAGCAGATGAATTAGATGATATAGCGTAAATGCTTAAGTTTCGGCAGAATGAATTGTGTTTCTGTTAATGACTGATTACTCGTTTGAAACATTTAAAAACGATTGTACAGAATTTTTATAATTCTATACATATAAATTAACACTCTTTTGCTTACAGAGTGGGTATGTTATATATAAAAAATAGTAAGCAAAAACCTTTTCTCTTAGTATTTTTTAGTCTGGAGAGGGATTCTGGAGTAATGTCTGGAATCCCTTTTCGGTGTTAAAAGTCAAAGAGTAGAGGTGAACTCCTTTAAAGGGCGTATATGATTCTTTGATGGTGGCTACTCCCCCAAACCCCAGTGTACTCGCTACTTATGAATACCTAAAAAGCAGGTATTCATAAGTAGCGAGTTTAAAGGGTTCTTACCCGACAGACTGCTGGCAGGCTATAAGCTGTGATATTTATATGGTGATCCCTTGATTTTTCACTATCCAATTATTCCCATATATGGTATATTAGAGAACGGAGAGAATAGGAAAGGAGATTGATGAAGCAAATTTTAAATTTCAATGAAGAAGGACTCAAAGGATTGCATTTCTTTACGGAACACTTAAATTTTCCCATTGTAGCGGCATCTTATAGCGATTGGGAGAAACAACAACTTTCTTATCTGGAGCATAATTTCCAGTCAGGGGGATTCACCACAACAAGTCTCTGCCAGTGGTGTATCCACCATCATATCCAGTATCGGATAGTATACCCCCTTAGTATCAGGAGCATTTTTAGAAACCCTTATAAGTACATGAAGTATCTACAGCTAAAGCAAATGCTTAATAAAGCGGCAATGCAGTAAGCATAATGCAATATTCTCTCTAAAATGAAAAAAGCTACTGGATATGTGCGTCCAGTAGCTTTTTGTCAGTCTTTTCCTTTAGCTGGTACAAATTCGAGTAAATCTTCAATACGGCAGTCCAGAGCAGTACAGATCCTTGCCAGAACAGCAGTATCAAGCCTCGTAGCCTCATTGTTACAGTAATTATTAATCTGCGTTCTTTGCATCTCAGCCCTGTGAGCCAGTTTATTCTTGCTTATTCCTCTTTCCTTGAGCAATTCATCCAGTTTGATTTTAATATACCCATAGTCATACTCTTCCATAATATTCCACTCCTTCATGCTTTAATACCTGTATAGATATAGTGTAAGAAATGTAATATAGGAATATAAGTTATTAGAAATCTGATTAGACTTCTTGCACAATCATGAGGGGAAGAAGATTATGAAGAACTATTTTTTGTACTTTCTTTCGGCACAAATTCCAATAAATCTTCAATCTTACATCCCAGAGCCGTACAAAGCCTTGCCAGAACAGCAGTATCAAGCCTTGTAATTTCCCCATTGCAATAATTATTGATTTGAGTTCTTTGCATTTCTGCTCTGTGAGCCAATTTATTTTTGCTGAGTTTTTTAGCCTTTAGAAGCTGATCCAGTTTGATTTTTATATATCCGTAGTCTTTTTCTTCCATATATACCTCTTCTGGATTGTCGAAAATTGACAGTTATTGTAAATTAAAAATAGTTGACAATTATAGTGTAAGAAATCTAATATAAAAATATAAGTTCTTAGAAACTAGATTAGACTTCTTGCACATCCAAAGGAGGAGAGGACATGGAACAACTAATTGATAAGTTACTGGAGATGGGGATGGGGCAATTTATGGATCATAGCCGACAAGACCTTATTATGACTGATGAGGTATACCTCAAGGACATAGAAGATGAGGGGGAGCTGGAACAGCGGTATATGAGATTAGATTTGCCAGACAAGAAAAGAATCCTGATAAATGATTATATAGCCTGTGTAAAGACCTGCGATAATCGTTATTCAGACATTTCCTATATGGCTGGCATTAAAGATGCTGTGAGAATGTTTGTGTATTTGGGATTGCTGAAAGATTATGATTCATCGGAACAGAATGTAGGTGCGAATGGACAGGCTTGAAAATCTTACAAGAAGGGAAAAAGAGAGACTGGCAGAGTTTGTCAGAGAAGCAATCTATTTAACTGAGGAAGAAAATGCTGCCATTGAGCATCAGATTCCTATGACGCAAGAACTTTTTGAACAATGTGTGGGGCATTGCGTGGAGATTGGGGCATATTTTCGGCTGACCTGTCTTTTGAATGAGTTTTCTTATTTTGCCGATGAATATGTAAGAAAAATTGAGGAAGAAGTGGAGAACAGCGATATTGAAATTCCTGAATCTACACCAGAGGAATTAGAAGCAAGCTGGCAGAGATTTCGTGCAAAGGTAAAGGCAAGATATGGGGAGGATGTGATATAGAAAAATAGGACTGCTTACAACTGGCAGTCCTTATCTGCGTTCTTTGAGTGTCTGTTTTACAGTTTGCAGGATTCGTAAAAGAAGCTCCTTTTCTTCAGCAGAGCATCCAACAAACAAATTTTGTATATCTTTGTCTAAGTGATGCTCTCTGACAGCGGGCAGACTGTCATAAAGCATTTCGTCTATGCCGACCTCAAGGACTGAGGACAATCGGAGCAGCGTTTCGAGGGAGGGAGAGTGCGTGCCATTCTCAAGATGACTGACAGAAGAAGTCTGCAAATCTATTTTTTCTGCCAATTCCATCTGCGATAAATGCTTTTTAAGCCGATATTTTTTTAGTTTTTCACCAAATCTGGTGGCATTAAATAATTTATCCATAAAATATGCCCCCTTCCTGAAATTAATTTTATGTTGCGTATTTCATTTTACGGCATAATATGCTAAGATTGAAATGCAGTATAAAGCATAGTATGCTTAATAATGAATTTGAGCAAAAAAATAGATTTTTTGGGAATTTAAAAACCTTATCATCAGATTTTACGTCTAGGGGGCATAAAGGAGGTGATAAGGATGAGTGATGAAGCGATTCGGGAATTGTTTTGTGCTTTTGTGGAAGAAGGGAAACTCGATGAGGAAATAGCTGAGCAGATATTACAGAAGATTTTAGAAATTTTGTTTGGCGAAAAAACAGAATCAGAGGATAGGTAAGAATAAGCAGACATAGCGACCAGGTATGTATGCAGGATTTGAGGTGGTCAGGCATATGAGAAAGCACGTTCATTTGATTGTTTATTTCGTATTGTTTTCAGCTTTTTTGACTTTGCTGGCAAAATGGAAAATATTGGATGCGGTTGACCTCTCTCTATCGGACAGGCTATATCAACAGCCTGTGGCAGTTGATGGGAATATCGTTATCATTTCAATAGATGAAAAAGCCTTGGATCGTTTTGGCTCTTATCAGGATTGGAACAGAAAAAAGGTTGCGGAAGCAATTAAAATACTGAATCAATCAGAGGACAAAAAGCCTGCAGTAATAGCGGTAGATATCCTCTATAGTTCAAAAGCAGCCCCAGAAACAGATGAAGCCTTAGTAGGCGCTATGGGGGATAATGTCGTAATGGCTTGCGCAGCAGCATTTGACTCAGGATTCGTGGAAGATGGCACAGGCTTTATACATAACAGTTTCCAGATCGTTTTTTATGAAGAACCTTTTGACGAGCTGAAATCTGTCTCAGAAGCAGGACATATCAATGCAATGAGGGATTCAGATGGCGTTCTCCGCCACCACCTCCTGTCCTTTGATTTACCAGATGGAAGGACAGTGCCATCAATGGCATTAAAAGCGGCTCTTAAATATAATAAAAATCTGGAATTACCAGAGGTAAACAGTAATGGGTTTTGGTATCTTCCGTACAGTAAAAAGCCAAGTGATTTTGAAGCGATTTCTATTTTGGATGTATTGGATGGTAAGGTGCCAACAGACTATTTTGAAGGAAAAATTGTTTTGATTGGTCCGATGGCTTCTGGATTGCAGGACAGTTACATAACAGCAATCGATCATGCAAAAGAAATGTATGGGGTAGAATATCAGGCGAATGCAATTTCAGCATTACTGGAGGGAAATTTTAAAAAGAAGGTCAGCGATTCGATACAGCTTATTGTATTGTTTATTCTGCTTTTACTTGCCAGTATTGTATTTTATGGAGTAAAAACAAAGTTTTCTTTTATTCCATGGCTTCTGCTTGCTTTTGGATGGATAGCAATGTGTAAATTGTTGTATGAGCAGGGATTTATATTACACGTTGTATATGTTCCGTTAAGTATAACAATTCTTTATATAGGTAGCGTAGCTGTCCATGCTGTCCAGGAGAACATGAAACGCAGGCAGATTACAAATACATTCAAGCGGTACGTTGCGCCAGAAATCGTAAAAGAGTTGATAGATAAAGAAGATGAAGCTCTGAAATTAGGTGGAAAATCATGTGATATAGCTGTCTTGTTTGTAGATATCAGGGGATTTACTACTATGAGTGAAAAACTCCCGCCAGAAACAGTTGTAGAGATATTAAACCAGTACCTGACGCTTATATCCGAATGTATTTTGAAATACAATGGGACGCTGGATAAGTATGTTGGGGACGCTGTTATGGCATTTTGGGGCGCACCATTGCCGCAGGAGGATTATGTGATGAACTCAGCAAAAGCGGCAATGGATATGGCTTCGGGGGCAAAAGAATTATCGGAGAAACTGGAAAAACAATATGGGCAGAAATTAGCATTTGGCATAGGAATAAATCTTGGAAAAGCTGTTGTCGGCAATATTGGCTCTCCCAGAAGGATGGATTATACAGCGATTGGAGATACAGTAAATACAGCAGCCAGGCTTGAAGCCAATGCGCCTGGGGAAACAATTTATATTTCAAAAGCTGTAGCAGATTCTTTAAAAGAAAGAATCATAGCAACACCACTTGCTAATGCACCTAAGCTAAAAGGGAAAAGGGATGGCTTTGAGATATTGACACTGGATAAAATTTTGTGAGGTTAGTGCATCATGCAGGGTTGGGAGATTTCAGTATGGGGTGTGCGTGGCTCTGCGCCTGTCCCGTCAAAAGGATTTATGGAATATGGCGGAAATACTTCCTGTTTTTCCGTAAAAAAGGAAAATCATGTCATTATATTTGATATGGGAACAGGGCTTACGGTACTTGGCAGGGAGCTGATAAAACAGAAAATTATGCGCTTTGATATTCTTCTCAGCCATCTGCATATAGACCACCTATTGGGATTATTTTCATTTCAGCCGTTATTTTGCCCTGAAATAGAAATACACTTATATGGGAGGATTGGCTTGGAAGGAGATATAAGAAAATTGCTGTCCCCACCTTGGTATCCTTTAGGAGTAGAGGATTTTTCAGCAAAAATTTATTTCCATGAAATAGAACCAGAGAAGAATTTCTGTATTGATAAATTTCAGGTATCTACAATAAAAGGTAATCATCCGAACGGAAGCATTTTATACCGATTGGATGGTGATGTAAAGAGTTTTGTCTATGCGCTAGATTGTGAATGTGACAAAAAAACTTTTTTACGGCTTTCAGAATTTGCTTGTGGAAGTGATCTAATGGTTTGGGATGCCTATTTCATAGAAGAAGATTTCAAAAAAGGATGGGGACACTCTACATGGAATCAGGGGCTTGAAATTGCTCGTGAGGCAAATATAGAGCATATATTGATGGCTCATTATAATAGCGAATATACAGATGCTTTTTTGCATGAGCAAGAAAAAATTGCCTGTGAAGATAAAAGCTGTATCTTTTCAAAGGAAGGAATGAAGTTGAGGATATGACAGAAAATGAAGTGAAAAAAATATTAAATGTAGGCGTATTGCTTTCATCGGAAAGAAGCATAAATAAACTTCTGGAAAAAATCCTTATTTCTGTAATGGAGATTTCTAATTGTGACGCAGGGACACTATATCTTTTAGAACAGGAAGAATTACATTTTGTTATTATGCGTAACAATGCCATGAAAACATATTCAGGCGGTGACGGCAGGCGTCCAGACATTCCACCAGTCCCATTATCAAGAGAGAATGTATGTGCGTTGGCTTTAATGGATGGGAAAACAATCAATATAGCTGATGTAAGAAATTGCAGCGAATATAATCTGTCAGGTTCAGTGAAATATGATTCTATGACAGGCTATTACACAAAATCAATGCTTACAGTCCCCATGGAAAATCGTCAGGGCGAAAAGTTGGGAGTTTTACAGCTTTTAAATGCCATGGATGCGGATGGGAATATCTGTCCATTCCCTGATGAAATGGCTCTTGTTCTGCAGTCAGTTGCTTCACAGGCAGCAATTACAATCCAGAATGTTAGATACATTGATGAAATTAAGGAATTATTCCATTCCTTTGTACGTGTGTTTGCTTCGGCTATTGATGAGCGTAGTCCTTATAATGGCAACCATACAAAGCATATGGCAGTTTATGGGGAGAAGTTTATAGATTATCTAAACGTTAAGGCACAAGAAGAAGGAAAGGAAATGCCTTTTGATTCCGTTCATCGGGAAGAACTTATCATGAGTATTTGGCTTCATGATGTTGGGAAACTTGTGATTCCTCTTGAAATCATGGATAAACCAACAAGGCTTTTGCCAGAACAGCACAGTGAATTTTTACATAGAATGGAAGTCCTGCGGCTACTTAGTGAAATTGATTCATTGTCTGGGAAATGTGGAAATCTGGATGGCTTAATAAATGATATAAATAAAGCAGAGGAACTTGTGGAATCCGTAAATGATGCAAAGCATTATGTTACGGATGAGGACATAAAAGCCCTGAAACAGCTTACAAAACGTACCTACACAGATAAAAATGGCAAGGTAAGACATTGGCTTACAGAAGATGAATACAAAATGCTCTCCATCCGCAAAGGCACGTTGTCGGACGAAGAACGTAAAATCATAGAGTCCCATGTTGTGCTGACGGATAAGCTGCTTTCCCAGATTCAATTTAGCAAAGAATTATCCCATGTCAGGGAATGGGCTTCTGCCCACCATGAATATTTAAGCGGTGACGGGTATCCGAAACATTTGTCAGGTATGGAGATTTCTATGGAAGTGCGCATACTTACTATTTTGGATATATTTGACGCATTAACGGCAGATGACAGACCATATAAGCCAGGGATGCCAATCGAAAGGGCATTGTCTGTTTTAAAAGATATGGCAGAAAAGGAAGGGAAATTAGATAAGGCACTGACGGATTCATTTATAAAGAGCCGTTGTTGGGAAACTTAATCTGGACTGGAGAGGATAACATGAAGAAGAAAGTGTTTCGGATAAATCTGTTTTTATTATTGATATTAGTAATGTTGCTTAGTGCGTCATGTGGCAAGAACAGGGCAACTACAATGAAACTGATAAAAACAGATGGGGAAGTTGGTGTAGAAAATGAAAAAGGAAAGTCTGTTGATCTGATTGATAACCTTGGGTTATACAGTGGCTATGGTATAGACACACAGACAAAAAGTTTTGCATGGATTGACCTTGATGATACAAAACTAACCAAGATGGATGAAAAAAGCGATGTTGACATCAAAAAAGATGGTAAGAAATTAGAACTGGTCGTAAATTCTGGAGGCTTGTTTTTCAATGTAACAAAACCGCTGGAAGATGATGAAAGCATGGACATTCGTACTTCTACAACAATCTGTGGTATTCGTGGCACTTGTGGATGGGTAGAATCTCAAGGAGATACTTCTTATGTTGGTTTGTTTGACGGTAAAGTGGAGTGTTTTGTTACGGTAGATGGAAAAGAAGAAACTGTTAAAGTAAATGCAAAAGAAATCCTCATTGTCAAAAAGGATGGCGATAATGTTACCTATGAAGTTAAGGAACTTACACACAAGGATGTGCCAGAATTTGTGCAGGTAGAAATAGCCGATGAGCCTTTTGCACTGGAAGAAGAATCTTATACTGTAGATGATTTCCTTGGCGTATATTCCAGTACAGAGAATGAATATGGAGATGTAAGTGAGGCAGAGTTAGGATTAGATGATGAGGGTGCATTGTATTTCAGACAAGGAAATGGTATATATCAATCTTATACTTCCTATGAGGTAGATGGCAATATCATAACAGCAACTTATCAGAATGTAACAGGTACATATACAGACACATTTACCTTAAATGAGGATGGTAGCTTAACAACTGAATTTGGAGATGAAAACCTCCGTCATTTGAATATGACTTTTGCTTTTGAAAGGGAAATATCAGAACAGGAAGAACAGGCAGAAGCATCGGATGAGATTAACAGGTTTCTTGGTACTTATACAAAAGATTTAGGGAGCTATAAAGAAGCATTGATTTTAACGGTTCAAGAAGATGGGCTGTTATATTGGAATGCAGGAAACAGCTATCATGGCGGATGGATGGGTGATCGCTATACAGAGTATTCTATCAATGGGGATGAGTTGAAAGCTACAAATGAAGGTGGAACAGATACGTTTATCTTAGATGCCGATGGCTCTATTACAGCAACATTTTCAGCTTTAGATTTTTATAATGGAGTCTATGAACGAAACGATGGATATGACGAAACAGAAGAATATCCAGGAGGATACCCCTAAATAATCTAAAGCACAAAACAGAGGAGAAAAGGAATGAGAAAAATCTTGACAATGGTTTATGGGCATTTTGGACGATTGCAGCAAATAAACAAAACAGCAAGAGATGATTCTTCTTAAAGAGCATTTAAACCTTATGCAAATGCCATAGCAAAACTGTTAGATAGAAAGCGCTTAAAAAATAATATTAAGAACAGCGGGAAAATTTATACAGCAAATAGTCAGCAAAAAGTCAAAAATTTGCGTACAAAAATTTTATGTAATACAATTAAAAAGTAAAACAATTTGATAAGGAGAAATACATATGAATAAAGAATTATTACAAAAAATTATAAATGCAGACAGAATCTGTAAACAGGCAAATGTACACTATCAGGAAGCTGTTAAGCTGGAGCAACAGGATATGGAACAGCAGACGAGTACAAAAAAATCAGCTAAAATAAAAGGAATTATCGCTGGTGTTGCTACTTGGTTTGTTATTGGCTCGATTGGAAATGTATTGGTTTCTTTATTGGGAAATATTGCAATTTTTGTCATGATGGTAAATAGTATAAGCCAATTTGGTGGACTAGCTTTTGGAATTATCCTTGGATATAGCATATACAAAAAAGGACAAGGTGAATTTAAGGCTGAATCAGCTAAAAGACAAAAAGCTATAGAAAAAGAAAAAGCTGCCGCACAGCAGATTTTTGACAACAATGTAAATGACCTTGCTTTTCTTCCTGTTGATTATTGGTATCCTCTTGCCACAGAGTACCTTGTAAAAGTAGTCCAAGCAGATAGGGCAAATACCTTAGCAGAAGCCTTGTCAATGTTTGACGAGCAGTTACACCGCTGGAAGATTGAAGAAGCAAACGCTGAGATTGTTGCACAGCAAAAGGCTCAGACAGCAAACTTAAACAGCATCAGAAAGAGCAGTAAAGTAAGCGCTATTGCTAATACAGCAAACGCTATTGTAAATATTTCAAGTAAACTATAATTTATCAAAAAACAAAGGAGAATGATATACATGAAAAAAATATTATTGATGCTTTCAGTAGGAATTGCAAGCGTAGGATTATTAACGGGCTGTGGCGGTTCATCATCAATCAATTTAACAGATTATGCAACTGTAAATTTTGATGGGATAGATGGGAAAGGCACAGCAACTGTAAACTATGATTTGACACAGCTTGAAAAAGATTTTGTGGGTGATGACGATGGGAACATTTCCCAAGAAGAAGCACAGGAATTAGTGAATTTTGCATCTTTTGAAATGTCAATCAAATGGGAGCTGGATAAACAAGAAGCCCTCTCAAATGGAGATAAAGTAAAACTCACTGTTACATATAACGAGGATTCAGCAAAAGAACAGAAGATAAAGATTAAAGGCGGCACAACAAAAGAATTTGAAGTGTCTGGACTGAAAGAGCCTATTACTTTAGATGCATTTGATCCAGAAATTTTTGATACGGATACTGGTGTCAAAATAAGTTATGAAGGCATATCCCCTATGGCAAGTATAGTTATTGAAAATGGATGTGGGGATGGACAGGCGCAGCGTTTTGTGGAGTATGTGCCTGATAAAACATATGAAATAAGCAATGGAGATACTATCACTATTACAGCAAGCCTTACTGAACAAGCTATTAAAGAAGGGTATGTGCTTAAAGAGGAACAGACACAAATTACAGTAGAAGGATTAGAAAGCTATGTATTAAATCTTTCAGAATTAAATGAAGGAGATAGAAACAATGTCGAAACAAAATTAAATGATTTATTCAAAGATACAACAAGCGACTGGATTAGCTTTCTTGTAGAAGATCAGGATATAAGCCTTTCGCCTGATTCTGGATGTTCTTATGGAGATATAAAGTTTCTGAATGAAGAATCTAAATTTTATAAAGACAGGCAGGCATTAGTCATTCCTTTTACGGTGGATATTAAAGACGCTAAATTTAATTGGTGGGGTACTGATTATTATGAAGAACCACTTGTAAAAAGCTTCAACGATGTAACTGGGTATTTTGCAATTTATAATCTTAAAACTACTGCATCTGGAGAAGTTATTGATGACGAAATGACTTCTGAAGTAAGTGCGCTCTATGCGAATAAAGAGGATGTGGATAGAGAGATGAGATCATTTGAGTAGGAAATCATTTCTTATCAATAAAAATCTGAGAATGTATATTTAGATGTGATGAAGCCATAGGACAGGTCTAAGAAATGACTTTTTCCTATGGCTTTTTGCTACATGAAATACATGATTGTATAAATCACACCTATGATAAAGCCAAGAATAAAGAAAAATAAAGGAAACAAGTATTTTTTTAATGATTGCCATAGCGAAGGCTTGGGAGCTGGTGAAGCAAGATTGCCTTGTGTTTCATGATTAGTGCTATCATGAACAGGCTTGCCAGAAATACCAATCGGCAAGCCCGTTGATGGATCTATTTTTCCTTTTTTGAGTTTTTCTTTCTTAGGTGGTCTGACAGGCTCCCTGCTATCAGGCGACCTGAGATCTTCACCTGTTATTGGGTCAAATGCCAGTTTAGATTGTTCAAAATATTCATAGACAGGCTTGGCGTTTGCGGTATCAAATCCTTGTAATCTTCTGCTTGCCCAAAGGTAAGCATCGTCATGGTGGTCTATGTATACTAAAAGCACAGTATTCCCCGATTGCGTGAATATTGCCCTGAAATCCTGAGTTACTCTGGCACTTTTAAAATCAAGTTTTGTATTGAGCTTTTCGACTTTCAGGCTGTCGCTTCTTAGGCTTCTTTGCATTAGTCTGATAGTTTCAAGTGATTTTTTCTGTATTTTCTTATCCAGTCTTGAAAATGCGTCTATATATGTATCGGAACAGACGATGTTCGTTGCCATGTATATCCTCCCTTTAATCTATGACGTTCATTAAAATATCTATCGTAATCTCTTCTTTAACTTTATCCGTAATGGTCAGCAGGTAAGCATCATCTTTTTTCTCTATAGTAACGCCATCAATAGGAGCAGCCAATTCAAAAGAAAAATATCTTGCAAATAGAGTATATGTACCCCAAATAATTCCTTTGATAGTATCTTCTCCAATGCCATTATAAAGTCTTTTGCCTTTAGATGTTGTTATGGAGTAAGATAGGAAGCCTCTATTCAAGCAGTTAGGAATAATATGTAATTTGATTTTTGGAATACTCTCTAAGTATTTTATTTTCTCTCGGCTGGTTCTGATTGCTCCTTTTAAACGATTGTTTTCTGTTTTAAGCAGTTGAAAAGAAATCATATAAGTTTCGTATAATTTTCTTTTTATTTCCTCGTATTGTAGGAGCATATCTTTGTGATGCATATGAGGATTGATGTCTAAATCAGTACGTTCCAGCGTATAAGAACTTATAGGAATGCGACTGGCTTTCTCTTCTGCCAGAGCTTTAGCTTCATTAAATAATTTCTTGGCTTTTTCATTATGATAGAGATAGCTTTTGCTTAGTCCAGAGAGTTCACAGACTCTGGGAGCAGTGATCAGTTCGTCATTATGTATCATATCCTCCAAGACAGTTTTTAAGGTGTTGTATTTTTCTTGAATGATCTTCTGTCTGGCTTCTAACATAGGAGAAGTATTTCTTTCGTGGTCTTTTGGCATGGGCGTTCCCTCTCTCTGTTCGTTGATATGTCTATTTTACATTAATTTTTAGATTGGGGAAAGATGTTTTCAGTCTATATGAGGCATGAATTTATTCTGGTGGAAATAGACTGGCAGAATGATTTAAGAAAGTGGGCTTGGAGGAGTGGTATTTTGGCTATTTAAAAAATGCCTTCATTCCTAGATATTTACTTACTTTATACAGAGTTCACAGGGTTTACCATATCTCTTTTTACAGCCATTTTGTACAGAATAAACAGAGTTTTATCACTAAAAAGTATTCCTTATATATCGTGGGCGAAGTGAGAGGAAGCGAGACGATCGACATGCTGCAGGCGTTAAATACCGGACATGACGGCTCGCTGAGTACAGGTCATGCCAACTCCGCACAGGATATGCTGAGCCGCTTAGAGACAATGGTATTGATGGGAATGGATCTGCCGCTTGCGGCAGTGCGCAGACAGATCGCGTCAGGTGTGGATATTATCGTGCATCTTGGAAGGCTGCGGGATAAGTCGCGCCGCGTTCTCGAAATCGCGGAGATCATAGGTTATGAAAATGACGAGATTGTCACAGTGCCGCTATATCAGTTTCAGGAAACGGGCGAGGACAGCGGTAAGGTTTTGGGAGAGTTTATAAAAACAAGTGAACTGACACATGTGGGAAAGCTTCACGCTGGGGGATTTAACATCGTATAGCGGAGTAGAACAAATAGAAAACGGGAAACCAAAAGGAGAACGATATGGGAAGTAAGAAAAACAGGAAGTGCATCGCAAGAGGAAGACTGCCTCCGGAGATCGATTATGCACATTATGTATTTTCGGCACAGGAGATCGTGCGGTATCTCTTGGCAGGCAGTGCTTTTATGGCGATGGTCAGCTGGCTCTTTTATGACAGTCTGATCGCGTGGATGATGCTGATGCCTTTTGTGCTCCTGTCATTAAAGGACAGAAGCAAGTCAGAATGTCAGAAAAGGAAGCGAAAGCTGGAGATTGAGTTTCGCGAAGTGATACTGAGCGTATCATCAAACCTACAGGCGGGATACAGTGTCGAAAATGCTTTTCATGAAGCCTACCAAGATGTCACGCTGCTGTATGGAAAGGAGTCTGTCATGTCGCGAGAACTGAGGCTGATCTTTAGGAAACTGAGCAATAATGAACAACTCGAAAGTGCACTTGCAAACCTCGCCGACAGAAGTGGTGTGCAGGATATCAGGGAATTTGCAGATATCTTTCAGATCGCCAAGAAAGGTGGGGGAGATATGCGGGGCATCATCACAAACACGGCTGACATTATCAGCGGCAAACAGGAAACACGGCGTGAGATCGAGACCGTGGTCAGTGAGAAGAAACTCGAACAGCAGATCATGAGGTATATTCCCTTTTTTATCATTTTATATATATCGCTGACGACCAAGGGTTATTTTGAGGGATTGTACCACAATATTTTTGGCTGGATCCTCATGACAGGTTCGTTTGCTGTCTACACGGCGGCATGCCGGATCTCGGACAAAATCCTGGATATTGAGATATAGAAAGCAGGAAGGAGAAGCAAAGTGGGGGATAAATTAGCAAGGTGGCTGTACTCGCGGTTGGAAACAATGCAGAAAAAACCGGACAAAATATTGTATAACTGCGCTGTACGTGAGGATTTGCAGACGCTGGAGCCTGCGGGTGATACAGCAAAGAGACAGAAGGACTATGTCATCGGCAAACTGTCTGTATGCAGTTTGATCATGGTTTTCGGTGTGGTTTTGGCTGTTATTCTGTGGATAAAGGACGGTATGGAGACAAAGATTGTGGATAACCAGGTAGACCGCAATGCGTATGGGAGCGGCTCAAGAAGTGTGTCGCTTGTCGCAAATGACGGAGAGGGGATCTATCACATTCCGATTACCGTATCAGAGCGGTATTATTCACAGGAAGAACTGACACAGATGTCGGGTGAAGCGATAGAAATCATCGAGCAGCAGATTCTGGATCAAAACAAAGGATTTGACAGGATCGAGTATGACATGCGCCTGATCAGAGATGTGGATGGATATCCATTTGTCGTGGAATGGCGCACAGATGATAGCTACATGGACATGGAAGGGCATCTGATACAGGACAGACTGACTGCACCTGTGTTGATGGAGCTGACAGCAGTGTTGTCGTGTGAAAGCTATCAGATAGAACATGACATGACTGTCAGAATATGTAGTAAAGCCCTGATCCCTGATAAGTCAGAACGCCTTGCCAGACAGATCTCTGATCTCGAGGAGGACAGCCGCGAACAGCAGAATATGATACTTCCGTCAGAGATCGAGAACCGGAATATTTGCTGGAGCTACAAAAGAAATTACAGAGGACTGCTGTTTTTGGCGGCGACACCTGTTTTGGCATGTCTCATCTATCACAGCAGGGACCGGGACCTGCACAGGCAGGTCGTGAATCGGGAGGAACAGATGTGCATGGATTATCCGGAGATCGTCAGTTCCCTTGCATTGCTGCTCGGCGCTGGCATGACGGTTCCAAACGCGTGGAACAAGATCGCAAAGGATTATCAGAAGCGTTGTGAAAAAGGCGGTGCGAAGCGGTATGCTTACGAGGAGATGATTCTGACGATCTATGAGATGGAGAGCGGTGTCGCGCAGGCAAAAGCATATGAGCGCTTCGGACGGCGATGCCGTATTCCGAGTTATAACAAGCTGTCCACCATGCTTGCGCAGAATCTCAGAAAAGGAACCGCCAACCTGCCAATCCTGTTAAAAGAGGAGGCTGCCGGAGCTTTTGAGGAGCGGAAGCATACCGCGAGAAAGCTAGGAGAAAAGGCAGGGACGAAACTGTTGATGCCCATGATGATGTTTTTGGGGATCACGATGGTGATCATCATGGTGCCGGCGTTTCGAAACTATTTATCGTAAGCGGCAAAAGTATTTGAATGATAGAAACCATAAATAACATTGAGAAAGAAAGAGGAAAAAATATGAGAGATTTGAGAAGTTTTATTAGGGAAGAAGAAGGAATGGGAACGGTTGAGATCGTGTTGATCATCGTCGTGCTGATCGCGATCGTAGCAATATTTAAGAACAGCATCACATCACTTGCAAACGAACTGCTCAAAAAGGTGACAAAAAATGCTAAGCAGATTTGATGCATACCTGACGGTATATCTTTCCCTGACCTTTGGCATTGTCCTATCGCTGCTCTTTGTCCTGATCGAGGGCGCAGCGATAGGCGCCGTAAGGGCGCAGGCAGAGATCGTGGCTGATCTCGGGTTAGACTCGGTATTTGCTGAATATAACAGAGAGATCCTAGATCAGTATGAGCTGTTTTTTGTTGATACTTCCTATGGAAGTATCAACGGGGGGATCGGCATGGTAGAAATGCACCTGTCAGACTATATGAGTTATAATACGGAGCCGGACAAAGGTCTTGTGATGCCGTTTGAATACAATCTACTGGAGCTCAAAAATCCATATCTTGAAATATCCGACGTATCTTTTGCGAGTGATGACCAATGTATGGTGTGGAAAGCGCAGGCAGTGGAGTACATGAAGGCAGTCTATGGAGGCGATCTCATCTCCAGAATACAGGAACAGATCGACACAGTGGAGCGCAAAGGGCTTACCGGCAAAAACACAGTGGATCAGGCTGCAGCACAGAAGCAGGAGCTCGACGAGTTCCTTGCTGATAAAGGAATCATAGAGATTGACACAGAGAGCGCGGAGGGGTATTCCTATCAAAAAGTTTCAGGTATATTGGACAAGGTAATCGGCGGAGGGATCCTGGCATTTGCCCTTCCGAGTGGGAAGTCTGTGTCAGGCGCGGTGATGGATACGGGACCGTATTTTTCCGCGCGTCTAAAAGCCGGGACGATCAATCAGGGAATCGGACTGCACCACAATGTCAGCAGTGCTGACAGCTTCGTGGACGAATTGATCTATGGGGAGTACCTGATGAAGAAGTGTGGCAGTTATACCAAACCGAAAGATCAAGGGCTTTTGAAATATCAGATCGAGTATATATTATATGGATATAACAGTGATGCCGGCAATCTGAGGCGCAGTGCGGAGGTACTGTTTGCACTCCGGTGTGCAGCGAACCTGGCAAGCATCCACTCGGATATGGACAAACAGGCACAGGCAGAGATGGTGGCAGTGGTCATCTGTACACTGCTTCTGTCACCGGAATTGACTGGACAGATGAAAACATTGATCCTGACCGCATGGGCGATCGAGGAGGCGATGTCAGACATGCAGCAGTTATTCGATGGAAACCGCGTTCCCCTGATCAAGGGAAAAGGAGACTGGAACACAGGCATGTTTGGTATTGTTACAGGAGACCTGCCTGATATAAAAGGCAGCCAAAAAACGACAGGACTGTCATATCAGGATTATCTAAGGATATTTTTGGGACTCATGGACAAGGACACGAAGGCGGCAAGAAGTCTTGATATCGTGGAGATGGATATCAGGCAGACGGATGGAAATGAACATTTTCGAATAGACGCATGCATTGATTACATGAAGGCATATTTTGGGTTCGAGGATAATAACGGGCATGATTTTGTCTTCTACAGAGAAATGTGTTACGTATAAAAATCCATGAAAACCAGAGGAGTGGACGGATGTTCTTTTGGATGCGGGATAGGAAACGATAAGAAAAAGAGATAAATAAGAAGGGAGGAATCTTGCTCTCCATGAACAAAATAATAGATTTCCTTGCAGATGCATTAAAAAGAATGTCCGCCTGCTCCCCTGAAACCAGATCACAGAAGGGGCAGAAGGCAGGAATGACTGTAGAAGCATGTTTCGTGCTGCCGGTTTTTCTGTTTGCATTTCTAAATATCATGTCTATTGTCGAAATTTACCGTCTGCAGGGAAACATGAGTGCTGCGATGCACGATACGGCAAAACAAATGGCAGTGTATGGGTATGGATACCGGCAGATTGGCGGCGGTTCGGGAGGGGCGGCTGAGTCACTCGGACTGACTTATCTGTATGCGGCGGGGAAAGTGCGGATGAAGCTTGGAGAGGCTTATCTGGACAGTTCGCCGCTCGCTGGAAGCAGCCGATCGATCTCATGGCTGCGGTCCTCCGTCATGCAGGATGATGACTGTATTGATCTGGTGGCGGAGTACCGCATTGAACCACCGGCAGCAATAGCCGGATATCAATCGCGAGTGCTGTACAATAGAATACGCACAAGGGCATGGACCGGATACGACAATGCTGCTCACAGTTCAAGTGGTGCTGCACAGGAAGAAATCGTCTACATTACGGAGAAGGGAAGTGTATATCACCGGTCCAGGGTATGCAGTTATCTAAAGCTTTCCATTGCGGCAGTCAACAGGAGCTTTCTGGATACACAGCGAAATCAGGATAACAGTAAGTATTACCCCTGTCGTGAATGCGGGGGTGCCTGCGGCAGTGTCGTCTATATTACGGATTATGGAAACAGGTATCATTCAACGCTTGGATGCAGTAGTCTGAAAAGGACAGTCATGGCAGTGCTGATATCGGAGACAGGCGGCAGAAATGCATGTAGCAAATGTGGGTGAAAAATGATTATGAAGTATAATCCAGAATGTAATACATTAGTAATATTTATGTGGAATAGGAGGGTAAAATGAGTTTGGAAATGCGGTTGATCATTTACAAAATATTGATGGCTTTGATCGGAGTACTGCTGTTTGTCGCAGGAATTGTGGATATTCGAAAGAGACAGATCAGCAGTGTGCAGCTGGTATTCCTGCTGCTCGTGTGCTGTGCAGTGCTCCCATTAAAAGAGGATCTTAACACATTCGATGCAGTGGGCGGATTGACGATCGGACTTTGCGCGATCGGTGTGTCTGTTGCCACAAGGGAGCAGATCGGAAAAGGAGACGGTATCGTGATCGCAGCGCTGGGCATTGCGCTGGGGGTACGCAGATGTCTATGGATGGTATTTGCTGCTTCATTTATGATGTGTGCGGCTGCGATCATTGTCCTGTTGTTGAAGAGGGGGAGCAGACAGACAAGATTGCCTTTTCTGCCAGCGATATTTGCAGGGTATCTACTATGCATGTACTGGTAAAAGATCACGGTGAGCCAGCGTACTTTACGGTGGAAGCTGCATTGATCATGCCGGTGGTGATGCTGCTCACTGTGATGATGATCTTTCTGGCGATCTACAGTTATGACAGGTGTGTCATGGAACACAGTGCATATGAGGCTGCGCTGCAGGGAACAAAAAGCCACTTTAAGACAGCAGAGGAAGCACAGTCAGCGGCGTGTGCAGCAGCAGAAAGACTTGTCAGGGGAAAACTGTTTGCCATGTATGACTTTCGTTATGATGTGGCGGTCGATGCGGCAAGTGTGACTGTGACATATCACTGTGTTGTAAATATGCCGCTTGTGACGTGGCTTGGCGAGTATGTGTCTGGAATCGACACGGCACTCGATGTCAGCAAAAGTGCAGGACGTCTGAGACAGACAAGGGCGATCCGCGACTCCAGGATATTGAACGGATTAATTGCAGAGTAAGAGTTTTGGAGGATTGGCATGAGAGAAAGTATGCCTGATGTCAGCTTCGAGAGGAGCATGAATCACAATTATTTGATACTGAGTAAGTGCAGTTTTTTTGGCAAAAGTGAGGAGCAGAGTATAGATTACCGCACAAAGATGATCCTGGGAAACCGTATACCGGGGCTTTTGCCCATCACGCACAGACTGATTAATGGGGAGAGCCGCTACTATTATGAGATCAATTCCCTTCAATCGATGGATCGGCTCTATGATAAGACAGAAATAAGGTATGAAGAGTTGAGACGCCTGTTATCGGGTTGTGTGGGTCTTTTTGAGAGGCTCGAAGAATATCTGCTTGATGGGACACAGATCATCATGAGACCTGAATTGATTTATATGAATGTGGAGAAGATGGAGCCCTATTTTGTCTGCTATCCGGATTATGAGGGGGATGTGAGACTGTCTTTTATGGAATTTATCGACGAAGTTCTCACCAAGATCGACCATACAGATGAGCGTGCAGTGATGCTTGGGTATCAGATTTACCGCTATACCAGAAATCCCAATTATGTCATCAGTGAGATCGGAAATATGATGGATCATATGATAGTCAATATGGCTCACAGAGAGAACGACTTTGTGCAGACTGTGGCTGATCCATCAACAAAGATCTCATATGTTCCCTCAAATGACAGTGCGCAAAGGGAAGTGGGATCATATGTTCAAACAAGATGTACCAGTCAGATCCATGTGGAAGACGGCAACAAGAATCGGGAGAGTTTTGCGGAACATTCTTATGAGGAAGATGAAGGTGTCATGACATCAGAACAGATATTAGGAGGCAGGACAAAGATCACCAGGGATCTGGCAGGGGGGATCTTCTGCATATTTATATCACTGTGTTCCGGGGGGATCATACTGGCTTCACACATCAGTCATACATTCAGGCTCGAAGGCGATCAGGAACTGTATTTATACGGTGCAATGGCGATGGCTTTGATGGCGGCATTCCTGTTTTTTGCGTGCTATGTCAATAGGCGACGGCAGTATAAGGGGACTGCGCCGGCAGATGACGGCGAAGATGAGGACAATGAGGCGCTGCAGTATTATACAGCTGTTGAAGAGCCATACGATACCCGCAGAGCCTGTTGCGATCAGCCGCACAATATACCCGGAGAGGCAGAGAAGACAAAAAGCGGCATTGAGACTGTGCATCTGGGAGATGGAATTGTGGAGGAGCGGATATTGTGCGGACGTATGAATGGCAGAGAAGTCAATATCTCCCTGGACAGACTTCCCATGACGGTCGGAAAACTTGCCAATGTGTCCGATTTTGTGATCGATGATGCAGCTGTCAGCAAAATGCATGCGCGTTTTGAGGAGCGTGAAGGCAGAGTGTATTTGTGTGACCTTAATTCGACAAACGGAACCGTTCGCAATGGTGTGCTTCTGGGCATCAATCAGTCAGTGGCGCTGGAACCCGGAGACAGGCTTAGATTCGGAAGGACATACTTTACATATTGCTGACTTTCACCAAAATGAGACGGGTTACGCTTCACTAGATTGAGATTGTGTCACTTGATAAGACGGGTCTGTTCCGTTTGTATTGTGACACTTTTAACAAGTTTGCCGGCGTCCGCAGAAAATGAAACTGGTTACATTCCATTAGATGGTTCCACTTGTTTTTTATTGTATTATCAGACAATGCTATAGTAATTATGAACTAAAATATTTTAGGAATGAGTAAACAATAAGCTTGCAATATGACAGGCTTATTGTTATAATGACGATATACAGAAATGTTTTGGTGATTTAAATATAAAATTGTCACAAAGCGGAGTTGTTGTTATGGAAACAGGAGGTTACAAATTTATGGGACTTGATGCAAAAAATGCGATTGAAAGCGGCAAAACGGCGCTTGGTATTGAGTTTGGTTCGACCAGGATCAAGGCAGTGTTGATCGACCAAAACCATGAGGTGCTTGCCATTGGAAATCACGACTGGGAGAATCAGCTGGTAAACAACATCTGGACTTACAGCCTTGATGCGGTATGGAAGGGACTGCAGGACTGTTACCAGGATCTGGCAAAGTCTGTGCAGGAGAAGTATGGAACACCGATCAGGACACTTGGCTCACTGGGTTTCAGCGCTATGATGCACGGATATATGGCATTTGACAAAGCCGGGGAGCTCCTGGTGCCGTTTAGGACATGGAGAAACACGATCACACAGGAGGCGAGCGAGAAGCTCACGGAGCTTTTTAAGTATCATATTCCGCAGAGGTGGAGCATTGCCCATCTGTACCAGGCTATTTTGAATGGAGAGGACCATGTTGATAAGGTAGATTTTTTTACGACGCTTGCGGGCTACATCCATTGGCAGCTGAGCGGAGAGAAGGTGCTTGGTGTAGGCGAGGCGTCCGGTATGTTTCCGATCGACATTGACTCAAAATGCTTTAACGAGCGGATGATCGCACAGTTTGACGAGCTTGTCACGGACAAGAACTTTTCGTGGAAGCTTGCGGACATCATGCCCAAAGTGCTGGTTTCAGGAGACAGGGCAGGTACGTTGACAGAGGCAGGCGCAAAGCTCCTTGATGTGACAGGTACTCTGCAGGCAGGCATTCCGATGTGTCCGCCTGAGGGTGATGCAGGCACTGGCATGGTGGCGACAAACAGCGTCGCACAGCGCACTGGAAACATCTCGGCTGGCACGTCTGTGTTTGCGATGGCAGTGCTCGAGAAAGACCTGTCAAAGTCCTACGATGAACTTGACCTGGTGACAACGCCGGACGGAAGTCTTGTGGCGATGGTGCACTGCAACAATTGTACTTCGGACTTAAATGCATGGGTAAATCTGTTTAAGGAATTTCAGGAGATGATGGGGCAGAAAGTAGATATGAACGAACTCTATGGAAATCTTTACAGAAAGGCGCTTGAGGGTGATGCAGACTGTGGCGGACTCCTGGCTTATGGATATTTTTCGGGCGAGCATGTGACAGGATTTGAGGAGGGCAGGCCGCTTTTCGTGAGAACGCCCGATGCGAAGTTCAATCTGGCGAATTTTATGCGCGTCAATCTGTTCACGGCGCTTGGCGCGATCAAGATCGGTATGGATATTTTGTTTAAGCAGGAGCATGTCACACTCGATGAGCTTCTTGGACACGGCGGACTGTTCAAGACCGAGGGTGTCGGTCAAAAAGTCGTGGCGGCGGCGGTCAACGTGCCGGTATCTGTTATGAAGACCGCAGGCGAGGGCGGCGCATGGGGCATTGCAGTCCTGGCAAATTATATGATGAACAAAGGTGCAAAAGAGTCACTCAGCGATTATCTGAACAACAAGGTATTTGCGGACGAGGAGTCTGTGCGCATGGAGCCCGATGCAGCTGATGTCGCTGGCTTTGAGACTTTTATAGAGCGCTATAAGAAAGGGCTTGCGATCGAGCGCGCAGCAGTGCAGAGCATGTGAAGTACCTTGGAGGCTGCTAAGAGTTTTTAACCTTTTTGTATGGAGGAAAGATAGATGTTAGAGGAATTAAAGAGAAAAGTATATGAAGCAAATATGGACCTGCCCAAGTACGGTCTGGTCACATTTACATGGGGCAATGTGAGTGCTATCGACAGGGAGAGCGGTCTGTTTGTCATCAAGCCAAGCGGTGTTGACTACGATCTGTTAAAGCCGGATGACATGGTAGTCATGGATCTGAATGGAAATAAGGTGGAGGGAAAGTACAATCCGTCGTCTGACACACCGACACATCTGGAGCTGTATAAGGCATTTCCGGAGATTGGCGGCATCGTACATACCCACAGCACCTACGCCACGAGCTGGGCACAGTCCGGCAGGAGCATTCCCTGCTATGGAACGACACATGCCGACTATATGTATGGGGAGATTCCCTGCGCGCGCGTGCTCACGCAGGAGGAGATCGATGATGGATATGAGAAAAATACAGGAACTCTGATCATAGAGACATTCAGGGAAAAGGATGTCATGGCAGTTCCGGCAGTGCTCTGCAAGAATCACGGACCCTTTGCATGGGGCAAGGACGCGCAGGAAGCGGTGCACAACGCAGTCGTTCTGGAGGAGGTCGCAAAGATGGCACTCTTCACAGAGCAGCTGAACAGGGACGTGGAACCGGCACCGCAGCGTATCCAGGATAAGCACTACTACAGAAAGCATGGTGCAAATGCGTATTATGGCAATAAGGTGGAATAGAACGGCTGGCGAAAAGCTCTCCAAGCCGCATGGACAGGTGCTGGAAAGGAAATATGGATGAAAAATATCAAGGTATATGATGCAGAAAAATATTTGACTTCCGCGTTCACGAGTGTGGAAAAGAATATTTACAAAGGCAAAAATCCGTACTATAATGGTGAAAGATGGCAAAGTGAGGAATTGTATGTTACCTCTCTGACTTTTGAGCAGGAGCCCGATCTGGGGGAGGGGGAGACACCGCAAAATATTTCGCAATGCCCCTTAGAAGGTATCCTGGATATGTACGGGGTGTTTGTGACGGATTTTTATGACGAGCTGAATGCCCAGAGTGAATGCACCTGTTATCAAGAGTTTGGGGCACATGATCCGGAAAATATAAAACAGCTTCTGGGGATCGTCGGAAAGCATGTGTATGAGCAGAAAGTCTATGCAGATGATCTGGACGAAGAAGAACTGGAAAACTATAAAAATATGTCTGAGGAAGAACTGGAAGAGGAAGGCATCATTTGGTATGATACTGTTGTAGAATAAATTAAAAATGGAGGATAAAACAATGACAAATTTGGAGCTTCAAAAAATGGCAAATGAAGTTCGTAAGGGTATCGTCACAGGCGTTCACGCGGCAAAAGCAGGACATCCAGGCGGATCGTTATCGGCGGCGGATATCTATACGTATCTTTACTTTGAGGAGATGAACATTGATCCGAAGGATCCGAAGAAAGCGGACAGAGACCGCTTTGTGCTATCTAAGGGACACACGGCGCCGGGACTTTACTCAGCACTGGCAAACCGCGGTTATTTCCCGGTAGAGGATCTGGTGACGTTGAGAAAGCTGGGGTCTTATCTGCAGGGACATCCCTGTATGCAGCATGTCCCGGGAGTTGACATGTCCTCTGGTTCCCTTGGACAGGGGATCTCTGTAGCATGTGGTATGGCACTTGGCGCAAAGATGTCAGACGCGGATTACAGAGTGTACACACTGCTCGGTGACGGTGAGATCGAGGAAGGACAGGTCTGGGAGGCTGCCATGTTTGCGGGACACAGAAAGCTTGACAACCTCTGTGTGATCGTTGATAACAACGGACTGCAGATCGACGGCAAAATAGAGGATGTATGTTCTCCGTATCCGATCGACAAGAAGTTTGAGGCGTTCAATTTCCATGTGATCAATCTGGACGATGCACATGATTTTGACAAGATCCGGGCAGCGTTTGAGGAGGCAAGGCAGACCAAGGGTATGCCGACAGCGATCATAGCTCATTCATTGAAGGGCAAGGGTGTATCGTTCATGGAAGGAAACGTGGATTGGCATGGCAAAGCTCCAAACGATGAGGAGTACGCAGTCGCGATGGCAGATTTAGAGAAGATCGCACAGCAGTTGGCGTAGAAATTGAAATTATATTTCATTGTGGATCTGTGCGTAACAGCCAGATCTACAGGAAGGAGATAAAATGGCAGAGATCAAAAAAATCGCAACAAGAGAGAGCTACGGAAACGCTCTCGTTGAAATAGGAAAAGAGAATCCGGATTTAGTCGTTCTTGACGCTGACCTTGCAGCAGCCACCAAGACAGGTGTGTTCAAGAAGGCATTTCCAGAGAGACATATTGATTGTGGAATCGCAGAGTGCAACATGGCAGGTGTGGCAGCCGGACTGTCGCTTGCCGGCAAGATTCCGTTTATGAGTTCTTTTGCAATGTTTGCTGCAGGACGTGCTTTCGAGCAGGTGAGAAATTCTATAGGATATCCGCATCTGAATGTCAAGATCGGCGCGACACATGCAGGTATTACGGTAGGAGAGGACGGTGCGTCCCATCAGTGCAATGAGGATATAGCCCTGATGCGCACGATTCCCGGAATGGTTGTTATGTGTCCGGCAGATGATGTCGAGGCAAAGGCGGCAGTGCGTGCGGCAGTAGAGTATGAAGGACCTGTGTACATACGTTTTGGACGTGCGGCAGTTCCTGTGATCAACGACAGACCGGATTACAAGTTTGAGATCGGAAAAGGAACTGTTGTGAGAGAAGGTACAGACGTCACTATCGTTGCGACCGGTATCTGTGTGGATTCTGCACTCGGTGCAGCTGAGATGCTCGAGAAGGATGGAATCAGCGCAGAGGTGATCAATATCTGTACGATCAAGCCGCTTGACGAGGAGATCATTATCAACTCTGCAAAGAAGACTGGCAAAGTAGTGACAGCTGAGGAACATTCCGTGATCGGCGGATTGGGGAGCGCAGTCTGTGATGCGCTCTGCAAATCGTACCCGACACCTGTCTGCAAGATCGGTATGCAGGACACGTTTGGCGAGTCTGGTTCCGCGGCAGCTCTGGTGGAGAAGTACAAGCTCGACGCAAAGGGTGTATATGAACAGGTAAAGGCATTTTTGGCATAATATGGCAATATGAGGGACGTCATCTTTGAGGTGGCGTCCATATTTTATGCACAGGGGTGCGTAGGGAAATTAGCAGCGTTGCTGCACGCACCCCGCGCGCGAGTAGGGAAGATGGCTCTTGCCTGCTCGATTGCACACAGGCACCCAGAGGAGGAGTGTCAGCAACCTTTGAGTTTCCCCATTTTTGAAGTTTGAACACCTGAAACCCGCATAAAATCAGTATTTTTCATAAAAGTGGCAATCACAACCGGCAATTCCTCATTTGCTTCGTATTTATACGGATTTGCAGAAAACGGACAGGAAAAAATGGGGAAACTCAAACAGCAACCCTATTGACTTTAATCAATTAAACTGCTAACATAGTAATGTGCAAAACATTGGGAAACAATTGTTCTGCAACCGGTCAAAGTTGAGACGGGAATTGCATCAATGTTATTGCGTAAGAATCTTATGAAATGAAAATGAACGGAGGATCATTATGAAAAAATCAACTTCAATGGCGTTGGCAGTTACTACGGCGCTTATGTTAGCTGTGCCGCTTGTGGGCTGTGGAAGGACCAGTGCGCCGGCAGCATCGTCTGGCGGAAGTGCAGCATCCATGGAAACGACGGACAGTGTACAGACGCAACAGGGTGCGGCGGCTGAGTCCACACAGGCGGTGGAGGCAGTATCGGATGATCCGCAGTCACAGGCATCTGCTGCGTCTGATCTCGATTACGTCAAGGGAAAAGGGACGCTTGTTGTCGGGATCACGGATTTCGAGCCCATGGATTACAAGGATGAAGGCGGAGAGTGGATCGGATTTGACGCGGATATGGCGAAAGCATTTGCAGAGAGCCTGGGTGTATCAGTTGAATTTGTGGAGATCGATTGGGATAACAAGGTTTTAGAGCTGGATGGGAAGACGATCGACTGTGTGTGGAACGGTATGACCCTTACGCCGGAAGTCACGGGTTCCATGGAGTGTTCCAGGGCATATTGCAATAACGCGCAGGTGATCGTAGCGCCCGCGGACAAGTCAGATAATTTTCAGGAAAAGTCAGATCTGTCCGAGTACAACTTTGCAGTCGAGGCAGGCAGTGCGGGCGAACAGCAGGCGATATCGCTTGAACTTCCGCACACGCCTGTCAAAGCACAGTCAGATGCGCTGATGGAGGTTGCGGCTGGAACATCTGACGCGGCGATCATCGATTCCCTGATGGCAGCAGCCATGGTGGGCGAGGGTACCGGTTATGCAGATCTTACATATACGATCGGGTTAAATGACGAGGAATACGGTGTCGGGTTCCGCAAAGGTTCTGACCTTGCGGCTGCCCTGAACGACTTTTTTACCGCGAGCTATCAGGATGGCAGTATGCTTGAGATTGCTGAGCAATACGGTGTTCAGGCGGCTATCGTAGAACAATAAAATTTTAAAAGGGCGTCTCAAAATACAGCTTGGGATGCCCTTGTTGATGCGCAGCCCCGCACAAAAGAAACGTGCCGCTAAGGCGGGGGGATCGCACATGGGCACCCATGAAGCATACGGAGCCCATGAAAGCCGTACAGGCGGCGTGGAGGATTGATATGCAGCTTTTTATAGAACAGTTTCCGATCGTGATCCACTCATTGAACGTCGGATTTCTGCAGACACTAAAACTGTTTTTTGTCACACTCATCGGGGCATTTCCACTCGGTCTGGTCATTGCCTTTGGATCGATGTCCCATTTCAGACCGCTGAGATACTTCTCGAAGGTGCTCGTGTGGATCATACGCGGCACACCGCTCATGATCCAGCTGTTGATCATATACTATTTTCCAGGGCTGGTATTACATAAGCCGATCTGGGGCGGCAGCGAGAGCGGGCGTTTTCTGGCAGCCAGTTTTTCGTTCATCCTGAATTATGCATGTTACTTTTCGGAGATCTACCGCGGAGGTATCCAGTCGATCCCGGTCGGGCAGACGGAGGCAGGTCTCGTGCTCGGTATGACAAAAAGGCAGATTTTTGTGAGAGTGAAGCTTCTCCAGATGATCAAGCGCATCGTTCCGCCAATGTCCAATGAGATCATCACGCTTGTGAAGGATACGTCTCTTGCACGCATCATCGCACTGCAGGAGATCATATGGGCGGGGCAGGCATTTATGAAGGGGTCGCAGGGAATCTCGGGCGCTATATGGCCATTGTTCTTTACGGCAGTCTATTATCTTGTCTGCAATGGAATCCTCACAGTGCTTCTGGGATACCTTGAGAAAAAGCTCGATTACTTCAAATAAGCGGGGAGGATATGGATATGGCTATTTTAGAGGTGGAACACATACGGAAAACATTTGAGAGAGTGCAGGTGTTGAAAGACATCAGTTTCTCGATGGAAAAGGGACAGACATTATCTATTATCGGCTCTTCGGGAAGCGGCAAGACGACGCTTCTGCGCTGTCTGAATTTTCTGGAGAGACCGGATACAGGTATCATCCGTGTCAATGGGGAGACACTGTTTGACGCAGGGGATCCCGATACCAGGACGGAGAGGGAAATCCGCAGGAAACGTCTCCACTTTGGCTTGGTATTTCAGTCATTTAACCTGTTCCCGCAATACACTGCGCTGCAGAACGTAATGCTTGCAGGGCAGCTTCTTGCAAAGGAGTCTGCTGACTATAAAGTGCGAAAAAAAGAAATAAACCTTGAGATCGAGGAGCGCGCGAAAGAACTGTTGATCCAGATGGGACTCGGCGACCGAATGGGAAATTATCCGCATCAGCTTTCGGGTGGTCAGTGCCAGCGTGTCGCGATCGCGCGTGCGCTTGCGCTGACGCCTGATATCCTGTGTTTCGATGAACCGACTTCTGCGCTTGACCCGGAGCTGACAGGAGAAGTCCTGCGGGTGATCCGGGAGCTTGCGGACAAGGAAACGACCATGGTCATCGTCACACATGAGATGGCATTTGCGCGAGATGTCGCTGACGCAGTGATCTTTATGGATGACGGATATATCGTGGAGCAGGGCACCCCTGAGGAGGTCATAGAAAATCCAAAAGAAGAGCGCACGAGACAGTTCTTGTCGCGCTATACACAGGGATAAAACACGCTCTACTCAGGTGCGCGGCACTTTGGCGGACTCAATTTTATGCAGGGTGTTGATAAGTTTTAGATTTGTGATATGATAAGTATATTGCTATATTTGGTAAGGAATTTAGCCGGTATCTAATTCAGAAAGCATTTTTCAAGCATGATCTTAAGATAAGGAGATGGTGACATGGAACGAAAAAAAAAGGAAACCGCGAAAGTATACAAACAGCAGCAGATCGCGCCGGGAATCTACGACATGTGGATCAGCACGACACTCGCACATCAGGCAAAGCCCGGACAGTTTATCAGTGTGTATACACAGGACAAGTCAGCGCTTCTGCCGCGTCCGATCAGCATCTGCGAGACAGATACCGCAAATGACAGGCTGCGTATTGTCTACCGTGTGGCAGGAAAAGGGACGGCGGAGTTTTCAAGGTACAAGACAGGCCGCCGCGTGGATATTCTAGGAACGCTCGGAAATGGTTTTCCGCTGGAAAAAACAGAGGGGAAACGCCTTTTTCTGATGGGCGGAGGAATCGGAATCCCGCCCATGCTCGCAGTCGCCAAGGCAGTTCGGGGAGCAGCATCCGTTGATGTGATCGTCGGTTATCGGGACAAAGAGCTCTTTTTGGCAGAAGATCTGGCGAAGTACGCGCCAGTCCATATCGCGACGGAAGATGGCAGTGCAGGCACAAAGGGAAATGTCATGAATGTCATCGAGGAGGAGCAACTCGAGGCAGATGTGATCTTTGCCTGCGGTCCTATGCCCATGCTGCGCGCGATCAAACAGTATGCAGCGCAAAAAGGGATCGAGGCGTATATTTCCCTTGAGGAGCGGATGGCGTGCGGTGTCGGTGCGTGTCTTGGCTGTGTCGTGAGAACGAGGCAAGTTGACCATCACTCACATGTGAACAATGCTAGAATCTGTACAGATGGTCCGGTTTATGCCGCGGAGGATGTAGATATATAGTACGGTCGATGCAAAAAACGCAAAATGAAATAGGAGGCGTTAGAATGTTGAATACGAAAATAACGATAGCGGGCGTAACGTTTAAAAATCCGGTGATGACAGCTTCAGGAACGTTTGGATCTGGCATGGAGTACTCTGAATTTGTCGATCTGAACTGTCTCGGTGCAGTTGTGACAAAGGGCGTTGCAAATGTACCGTGGGAGGGAAATCCGACACCGCGTGTGCAGGAGACATACGGGGGCATGCTCAATGCGATCGGCCTGCAAAATCCCGGCATCGATGTATTTATCGAGAGAGATATCCCGTTTTTGCGGCAGTATGATACAAGGATCATTGTCAATGTCTGCGGGAGGTCCGTTTCGGATTACGTCGAAGTAGTGGAAAAACTCGCGGATCAGCCGGTGGATATGCTCGAGATCAATGTATCCTGTCCCAATGTGAAACATGGTGGAATTGCCTTTGGACAGGATCCCAAATGCCTGTTTGATATTACTAGGGAGATCAAGGCAAAGGCAAAACAGCCGATCATCATGAAACTGTCCCCGAATGTTACGGACATCACCGAGATGGCAAAGGCGGCTGAGGCAGCCGGAAGCGATGCGCTCTCGCTGATCAACACGATCACAGGTATGAAGATCGACATCCATAAGAGGACTTTTGCGTTGGCGAACAAGACAGGAGGACTTTCTGGTCCTGCGATCAAACCGGTTGCTGTGCGCATGGTATATCAGGCAGCAAAAGCGGTCAAGATACCGATCATCGGCATGGGAGGTATTGCAAATGCGGAGGATGCGATTGAGTTTATGCTTGCTGGGGCGGTGGGGGTCGCTGTCGGAGCGATGAATTTTGTCAATCCATACACGACGGTCGAGGTCATAAAAGGGATTGAGGACTATATGCGCCAGTATGATATCCAGGATCTGGGTGATATCATCGGAACAGTGCAGTAGTTAAGGGCTGTCACCATTGCGAGTACTGTGGTCGGCGTGCAGGTTTTGTGCGCTTTAGATCCTGCATATGGCTACTGAGTGATTTGTAGTATTCATATCTGCTGATGCGCAGCCGTTCACCGGTCGTGAGCGTGACATAATCGCGGCTGTACCCGGAAATATAGCTGGCGTTGACCAGGTAAGACTTGTGTATGCGCAGAAATTGACAGTCTTTTTGACGCAGAAGTGTCTGTACTACATCAAGTTTCTGGTAAAATGTATCACGGTGGTTTGCAGAGACGATGTGGGTGCGCCTTCCCTCGGATGCAAAGTATCGGATTTCATTTACGGGAACGTGGAAGTACTCGGGTCGGACGTAATAAGAAAAGGAATCGGGATCATCAAGAAATGCTTCATAGGCGAGAGCGGTGCAGGTCCACAGATGTTTCCTGCTTTTGTCTGGCATGACATAGATCGGTTCTAACAATATATCCTCAGCGGGAGGGCTGTAATCACGTCCTCTCGTGATGATGGAGATCAATTTTGGATTGGCGCGTTTGGCGTTCATGACAGTGCTGCGCATTGATGCATCTTCGTGTTCCATGTCATAGAAAAGGATATCAGGGCAGTTGCAGTCAATACAGCGCTGAAGTTCATAGGCATTGTGATAGCACATTACAGCGATCTGCACTTCCCGCTGACGGAAATATTTTAATATCTCATTCTTTACAAAATCCAACAGTTCATCGCGTTCATAACAAAAAGCAAAATTGATCATGTCTAAAATCTCCTTAGTAAAATAGTTTAAGTGGTTTCGCAAGAGATACTATATACCGAAAAGCGGGTGTGTGGCATAGTACATAAGTACCAATTTTAACGGTATTTTGACGCCGCAGCATCAAGATACGATGATCATATTTCAATTTTGGTGGGAATATACATTAATACAATACATCGTTTCAGGAGCGTCCACCATGACACGGATATCCAATATGCTGATACCGGCTTTGATCTTTTATATCGTAGCAATGGGGCTGTCACAGAAGAAGGACATCTACGCGAGCTTTACCAGAGGGGCAAGGGACGGTATGAAGACGGTTGTCGGCATCGTGCCGACCCTGATCGGACTGATGATCGCAGTGGGTGTTCTTCGGGCATCGGGGTTTCTGGAGTTTGCGGGAGAGCTGATCGGGCGCGTGATCACGCTGATTTCCAATGATTTTCCAAACGAACTCATCTCCCTTTTTGTGGTAAAGCTTTTCTCCGCATCGGCGGCGACAGGGCTTGCGCTCGATATCTTCAAGGAATACGGAACTGATTCTTTTGCAGGACTTGCGACATCGCTCGCACTCGCCAGCACCGAGACGGTCTTTTATACGATGTCTGTCTATTTTATGGCGGCAAAGGTCACAAAGACAAGATGGACGCTTGCGGGAGCACTGTTGTCCACCTTTTCCGGCATTGCGGCAAGTGTCGTTTTGGCAGGTATTTTAACACGCTAACATTGATCAGGATCGTGAAATCTAAGATTTCACGCTAAACAGGCGAAGTAAGGAGCAAATATTGTGCATTATGCATGAATTTACTGACACCTGGCATAATGCCATTGATAATGCAGCCGAGAAGGACTATACTTTTAATACAGAGAATTGGAGAGCATTTTGATCTGAGAGCCCGCTGTGGCGGGAGTTATACCTTGATCAGAGAGCCCGCCGAAGCGGGCAGGTAAGCGTTAGTGCAAAAGGGACATTATCATGAACAAAATATTGATTATCGAGGCAGACTTTCAGCTGGCAGAGAGGCTGTGCAGGGAACTGACAGATAACGAGATACATGCTTTTAGCTGCGGGACGCTTGAGGCAGCGACCGCTTTGCTCGAAAGCGAACAATACCAGCAGATCATCATCGACACAGAACTTCCCGACGGGGACGGGAATGATCTCATATATGAGCTGAGTCTGGGACTTTATGAATCGTGCAACATACCGATCATTCTGATCGTCTCAAATGACAAAGAACCCGATATGACAGAGTTTGACAAGCAGGGTATCATGGATTACATCACCAAGCCTTTTAGTGTATCCGTGCTCAAGGCAAAGGTCTGGACGCAGTTTAAGCGGGGGAAGAGAAATTTCAGTTTCCGTGCCATCAGCCGGTTTGAGGCGATCGGTGCGGGCAGCCGCAAAAGCATTATCGGTGAACATATTGTGGCAATAGATGATTACTTATTTAACTTTGATACCGGTGAATATAGTATTTCGGGGAAAAAGGTGCGGCTCAACCGCCTGGAGCAGTGTCTGCTGCGCAATCTGGTAGAAAATAAAGGCATCGTGCTCAAAAAAAAGGCTTTGGTGGATAAACTCAAGTCCGAGAGCAGGAAAGATATGGACGAGGCAGCTTTGGCAGAGGTCGTGCATATGCTCAACAACAAACTTGATGCGCGCAACTATATCAAAACTGTATATGGCATCGGATATTTGTGGGCATTGGAAGAGGATAAAAATAAGAGCGGTTAGCCCGCTTTAGACGTGGTGATACAGAGGGATGCACTTAAGATCAGAGATCTTGCGATCCCGAAGAAAGGGCCCGTCGGGGCGCGCGAATGGGAGTAAGGATATCATGAAAAACCAAAAAGACAAAATTGTAGATCTGCGTTTGGTGATCAGGGTAATATACTGTGCTTTTTTTATTGCCCTATTTGTGATCACAGTATTGATCTGGCTGAGTGCTCCTGTGCAGCGGCATTTCAAGAATATCGGAAAAAAGGATGTGTGGTTTGGCAATGACTGGTACTATACCGACCTGCAGGATGCGCAGGGGGATGCCGTCAGAGTGACGGCACGTGCGCAGCACTATCTGCAGATTGTTACAAAGGACGGTCAGGTGTCCATCACAAAGACGCTCGACTTTACGCCCTCAGCGGAGGAATATCTGTGTTTTCGCGCGCGGGCGCTTGACACCGTCGTCTATGTCAATGGCGAGGTGGAGTATGAATATCATTTTCGGGATGAGTATCGCTCCCACAGCAAGCGTATGTATATGCTTCATCACGTGCCGGCTGCAGGGATGAAGGCGGGAGATACGATCACTGTGGAACTTGTGAATGAGATGGGAAGCGAAAGCTCGACTGTCCAGTTTGTGGCGGTAGGTGACAGATATGCGCTGGTGCGCTATATCCTGACTGAGTCAGGCAGCAGTCTCTTCATCTGTATGGCTGCTGTCGTGCTGATCATATTGAATCTGATCACAAGCCACTCTGATATACTAGTCGACAAGCGCCGCGATGTACGCCCGCTCAAGTGGCTTACGACCTTTTTGGTGATGTCTGTGATCTACCTCGGAACGGACAGCGGATGTATGGAGATTTTTGTGGAGAGGATCTCTCTTGTAAGCTGGCTGAACAATATTTCAATGATCTTGCTGCCCATTCCGTTCATATTGTTTGCGGAGTATGCGTTTTTCCCGGGACACAGGCGGTATGAAGTGCTGGCTTTTATGAATTTTATTACCGGGGTTGTCAGTGTGGCGGCCTTTGTGATCTTCGCGAAAAATATCTCTGATTTTTATATTGTTGTACATGTTCTGATCGTGATGGATATCGCTGCATGTATTGCGAGTTTTGTGCAGGAGAAGATCATTCCGTCAGCGGAGGTGCTTTTAGGGTTTGGCGCGATCATTATAACGACCGTGGCAAGTATGATATTTTATTGGAATGAGGTTATCTATCCATGTTCGATCGCATTTGGCTACGGGCTTCTGGTATTCGGCGTGTGTATGTTAGTCTGGATCGTGCGGAACCGAAATGAACTCAACCGCATGAGGACGGAGGCGGATCACGTTATCATGGAGCGTGAAAAGATAGCTGCGGAGGCTGCAAGCGAGCAAAAGAGCCGCTTTCTCTCACATATGTCCCATGAGATACGCACGCCCCTCAACGCGATCCTCGGGCTCAATGAACTGATCATGCACGAGACGGAAAAGAGCAGCATCAAGAAGCATTCTTCGGACATCCAGAGTGCGGGCAGGACACTTCTGGCGCTGATCAATGATATCCTTGATTTCTCAAAGATCGAGACGGGCAAAATGGATATCGTCGCTTCAGATTATTCGCTCTCGTCGCTTCTCAACGATGTTGTGGTGATGACACAGGAGCGGATCGACAACGAGGGGCTCGAACTGCAGATTGATATTGACGCAGAGATACCAGATCTGCTTTATGGAGATGAGGTGCGGATCAAGCAGGTGATTCTAAATCTGATGACGAACGCAGTGAAATACACAAAAACAGGGTGGGTGAAGCTAAGTGTCACGAGACAGAGTGTCTCTGATCGTGTCGGTGAGGAAAATATCCTGCTTGATGTCAGGGTGACAGACAGCGGTGTAGGCATCAAACAGGAAGACCTGTCAAAGCTCTTTGTCGAGTTTGAGCGGCTCGACCGCCTCAAGAACAGGAGCATCGAGGGTACAGGTCTGGGGCTTAGTATCACATCGCGCCTGGTGGGGCTGATGGACGGTAAGATCAGCGTGGAGAGTGAGTACGGCAAAGGTTCCTGCTTTCACGTGCTGATCCCGCAGAAGATCGTGTCGGATACGCCGATCGGCAACTTCAAAAAGCGTTTTGAGCTCCTGACTGATGAAAAGTGTGAGGAAAGTCTGGAGACGATGCGCTTTCCGGGCAAGAGGGTCTTTGTGGTGGACGACAACGAGATGAATCTTGAGGTGATCGCTTCGATCCTCGAGATGCTGGACATAGAGGTGAGCCGTGCAAATGGCGGACAGGCCGCGATCAATCATCTGGATGTGGAGGTGTACGATCTGATCCTCACAGACGATATGATGCCCGAGATCAGCGGCACGGATATGATGCTGTACCTTCATGGACATCAGGAGAGTGCAAGCCACGATACGCCCATCGTTGTCCTGACGGCGAACGCTATCGCTGGAGCTCGGGAGGATTATATCAAAAAAGGGTTTGACGATTTCATGACAAAGCCGATCGATGTGGATGTTTTGCAGAAAATACTAATGAAATACTTAAAATAGGCACTTTTTTCGTGAAAAAGACGGTTTTTTGATTATTTCACAAATTTTCATAAAAAAACATTGACTTTTCCATCAAAAAAACGGACAATAAGACGTAGTTGATTTTAAGCAATTATTACATTATATATAGGAAAGAGCATCGCTTTGCGAGGTCTTTCGTTTACAAAAGTGTGCGAATTTAATCATAGGAATTTTGGATGGTAACGGAGGGATTCGGTGTGTTAAAAAGAGAAGTTTTGGTCAAGGAAATCGAAAAGAGATATGATCATCCGCTGGCGGAGATCGTCCAGATCGCAAGCCAGTACAAGAGTGAGATCCTGCTGGAGTATGACAAGTACAGGATCAATGCCAAGAGCATCATGGGGATCATCGCATTTAATCCCTCGGAAGGGATGAACGTGACGATCGCCGCTGATGGAAATGATGAGGGTGAAGCAGTCGAGGCACTTGAGAAATTCTTTATATGTCAATAAAGACAGCAGGACACAGGCTTTGTTTTGGAGTCTGTGTCTTTTCTTGATTTCACAATTTTTTATTTTCCGCCAAAAAATATACAATTCGGAAAATTTGTGCTATACTATGAAAAAAGACTCATAAAGTGAGAGGGTGGCTGTAAAATTGGAGTTCAGGCAGAGACATGAGAGAAACATCATCAAGCCGATCAGAATCTCCATAAGACCTGCATACCGCGATGAATGGGACGATGCCATGGCGCTTGCGTGGCGCACGTTCATGCAGTTTGAGGCACATGACTTCACGCCGGAGGGCGTCGAGAGTTTTCAGGATTTTGTCACGGATACAGTACTTTATAGAATGTTTGTTCTGGGTTCGTATCAGCTTTTTGGTGCATATGACAACAATAAAATGATCGGGATGCTCAGTCTCAGGGGGGAGACACACATATCGCTCCTTTTTGTCGACGAAAAATACCACAGGATGGGAATCGGCAGAGGGATGATCGAGTATGTGAGCAGGTATGTTCTGACCGAGGAGGGGCGCGACAGCATCACCGTCAATGCAGCGCCTTATGCGACGGGATTTTATCACCGCATGGGATTTGTCGATACCGATGTGGAGCAGGCATGTGACGGGATCCGGTATACGCCAATGAAACGCAGTATCATGCTATAGATGCATGCGATCACAAGGGATTTTGCGGCGTGCGGTCGGTTATACATTAATATAATAAATGAGGTGGAAAAATGGCAGTAGAATATATCACAAGCAGAAATATGGCAGATTTGATCTATGAGACAGTGAGACTGATGAACAAAACCCTGGCACATCATAGTATGCGGGTGAGCTACATCATGTCAAAGATGTTGGAAACGCAGGGAGCATACGAAAAATATGAGATCGCGGACTATATGGTGCTGGCGCTGCTCCATGACATCGGGGCATACAAGACGGATGATGTGCGCAAGGCGCTGACTTTTGAGTCAAAAAATCCGACACCGCATTCTGTATACGGCTACCTTTTTCTGCGGTATCTCTCTCCGTTGGAGGAGCAGTCTAAGATGATCCTCTACCATCATATGGACTACAGCAAGACAAAGGACATGGATTACAGGTACCGCTTTGAGATGGAGGTCCTGAAAGTGGCGGAGATCATGGACATCTGGCAGAGATCTTTTGGGGCAAAATTTGATCACAGACTGATCGAGAAGTATGCCGGGACAAAATATGATCCCAGGGTGTGCGAGCTGCTTGTCAGGACCGTGGAGGCGCATGACATCTTTACAAAAATACGGGATAACAGTTACAAGGCAGAGTACAACGAGAGCCTTGAGTATATATTGCTGTCGGATATCGAGAAGGAAAAGTACTTAAAGATGCTCATGTACTGTACCGGGCTCAAGGAGGAACAGATGGTATCCGAGACCGTGGCGACCATCTATGTGTGCCGCGAGCTTGGCAGAAAACTGAGGCTGAGCGAGCTGGACAAAAATGAAGTGTACTATGCTGCGATGCTCCACGATATCGGAATGCTGGCGATCCCAAGCGAACTGCTCAACGCACCGAGGACACTCAGTGAGGAGGAGAAGAACCTGGTCAAGACTCATGTGGACATCATGGAAAAGACGCTGGAACGCAAACTCTCCAAGGAGATCATAAGGATCGCGGCGGGACATCATGAGCGCTTTGACGGAAGCGGGTATCCGCGCGGGCTGAAAGCGAGTGTGATGGATGAGAAGGAAGCGATCCTGCAGATCTCGGAGCAGGTGGTCAATTCGATGGAACCCAAGCCCTACAGGGAGGCATATACGAAGGAGGAGATCATCGACGATCTCAACAACGGCATCATTTCCGGCAAATATGAGGGGATCGTTGCAGATACGTTCCTGAAGAATTATGATGAGATCATGGACAAGGCAAAGCAGAAGGCAGACATGGCACTGGTGACGCACCAGAAGCTGCTGCGCAATTACAATCAGGTATATTCGAGCCTGAGCTGAGCAAAACGAGAGGAGAATTTACAGTATGTTTAAGCTTGACAGTCCATTGATGAGTTTTCTGAACAAAGTGGCAGATATCATGATATTGAATTTTCTGTTCATTGTTTTCAGTATTCCGTTTTTTACGATCGGGGCTTCATTTTCGGCGGCGTATTATATGAGCTACAAGATGGTGAGAAATGAGGAGACTTATATTGTAAAAGGCTTTTGGAAGGCGTTCAAGGAGAACTTTAAGCAGGGGACGGTGATCTGGCTCATACTCCTTGTCATCTTCGGGATCCTCCTGGCGGATTACAGGATTTTAGCCTATTCCGGGATCGAGTTTGCCCAGTGGATGCAGATCGCTATGACGATGGTAACGATCGTGGTGCTCATGGGAGTGGTCTTCATATTCCCGCTTCAGGCGCGATTTATCAATCCGGTCAAAAATACGATAAAGAATGCTTTTCTGATGGCACTTTCGCATATGCCGACGGCGTTTTTGCTGGTGGCGGTCTATGCGGTACCGGTCATCATACTCTTTTTGTTCCCGCAGGCACTGCCAGTGCTCATACTGATGACGTTTGGGGTTGTCTTCTATGTCAAGGCAAAACTGCTGCTGCGTGTATTCAAGAAATACGAGGAGGCGATCATTGCTGCCAGCAAAGAAGCGTCAGGGGAGGCGGACGACCAGGATGGTGACAGCGGTATATTTGCGGAGAGCGACCGCATCGAGCGCGAAAATAAAATGGTTAAAGTATTTCGGAACGGAAAGTTTGTGGAAGTGCCCGAAAGCAGCCTCAATAGTGACACAAATAAGCAAAAATAGATTCTTCTTTTGGTGAAACTGTACAGAATTAACCGTGAAGGTTGAACAAACTGCTTACATGAGATAACAAATGACAACCCCTTTAGTAACTTGTAAGCAATTGTTACATAAGCATTTAAAAAACTTTGTGGATTTATGGTATAGCATTTTTGGCAAATTTATTCTATACTTGAAACATGTAAAACAACCTGTTGAAAGAATGTCCAAATACATAATCCTTTCAACGAAACAAAATAATCTATAATTCGGGAGGCAGTTCAAAATGGCAAGTTTATCTTTAAAAAATGTTTGTAAAGTATATCCAAATGGATTCGAAGCAGTTAAAAATTTCAACCTTGAAATTGCTGACAAAGAGTTCATCATCTTCGTAGGACCTTCAGGTTGTGGTAAGTCAACGACACTTCGTATGATCGCAGGACTTGAAGACATTTCTTCCGGCGAATTGAAGATTGGCGACAGAGTTGTGAATGACGTTGAGCCAAAGGACAGAGATATCGCGATGGTATTCCAGAACTACGCTCTGTACCCTCATATGTCAGTGTATGACAATATGGCATTCGGTCTTAAATTAAGAAAAGTTCCCAAGAATGAGATTGATAAAATGGTTAAGGAAGCAGCTAAGATCCTCGACTTGACAGCGCTCCTCGACAGAAAGCCGAAGGCTTTGTCAGGTGGTCAGAGACAGCGTGTTGCCATGGGACGTGCGATCGTGCGTAATCCTAAAGTATTCCTGATGGATGAGCCTCTCTCCAACCTGGATGCAAAGCTCCGTGTACAGATGCGTATCGAGATCGCAAAGCTGCACCAGAGACTCGGCACAACCATCATCTACGTTACACATGACCAGACAGAGGCTATGACACTCGGTACCCGTATCGTAGTTATGAAGGACGGTATCGTTCAGCAGGTAGATACGCCGCAGAACTTGTATGAGAAGCCGCAGAACCTGTTCGTTGCAGGATTCATGGGATCTCCGCAGATGAACTTTATCGACGCTTCTGTTGAAGTGAAGGGCGACACCGCGAGCTTAAAGGTGGCTGGACTTTCTATTCCGCTTCCTCCCGCAAAGTCTAAGAAGCTTATCGATGGCGGATACAACGGGAAGACCGTTACATTTGGTATCAGACCAGAGGATATCTATGATTCACAGATGATGGTAGAGGCAAAGTCTGACAGCACATTTGAGACAACGATCCGTGTATATGAGTTGCTCGGTGCAGAAGTATTCTTATATGCTGATCTGGCAGAGTTCCCGATCACGGCGAGAGTTGATCCCAGAACAACTGCTAGACCTGGTGATAAGGTTAAATTTGCTATTGATATTGAGAAGATCCATGTATTTGACAAAGAGACAGAGAAGATCATCACCAACTAGTTATTTGTGATATTAGTGGTAAAGTACCCGGGTGAAATGTTTCACCCGGGTTTTTTAGAAATTGTAAAGACATAATATCTTTATGGTTCCTCGCAGAAGCGTACTATAACGAGATAGGAGGAAGTGAACAGTGATTTCAAACCAGGTAATTCAGACAAGTATTGACGAGTTAAAGGTCATAACAAAGATCGATCTGTGCGTGATCGATATGGAAGGAATTACGGTAGCAACAACGTTTGACAACAGGAATGTATCACAGGAACTGGTGAAGAATTTTGTCAGTTCACCAGCCGACAGCCAGATCGTAGGCGGGTATCATATGCTGAAAGTTCTCGAGGATGGCGATGTGCTCTATGTGCTGATCGCCAAGGGCGCTGGAGCAGACGCTTATATGATCGGAAAGGTGGCAGTCAGTCAGATACAAAATCTGGTTATCGCATACAAGGAGCATTTTGACAAGAACAATTTCTTTCAAAATCTGCTGCTCGACAATCTGCTGCTGGTCGATATCTATAACCGGGCCAAAAAGCTTCACATTGCTTCGGAGATACCGCGTGTGGTGTATCTGATCGAGGCTCAGAATGACAAGGATAACATTTCCATGGAGATGTTGAAGAATATTTTTGAGGGACAGGCAGGGTGCTATCTGACGGCTGTGGAACGGAAAAATATCATTCTGATCAAAGAAGTGAGCTCGCTGGAGGCTTATGAGGAAGTGGAGCAGACTGCCCAGGTGATCGTGGACATGCTCAATGCAGAGGCGATGCTGATCACAAAGGTATCTTATGGGACGATTGTACCTGAACTCAAGGAAGTGTCCAAATCCTATAAGGAGGCAAAGATGGCGCGCGATGTGGGTATGATCTTCTACATGGAAAAGTCGATCAGTGCCTACAATACACTTGGTATAGGACGATTGATCTATCAACTTCCGATCAATCTGTGCCGTATCTTCATGAAGGAGATCTTTGGTGACAATATTCCCGATGATCTTGACGATGAGATTCTGACGACGGTACAGAAATTCTTTGACAACAATCTCAATGTATCAGAGACTTCAAGGCAGCTGTATGTGCATCGAAATACGCTTGTATACAGGATAGAAAAGCTGCATCAGTCCACCGGACTTGACATCAGGAAATTTGATGATGCATTGACATTTAAGATCGCGCTGATGGTTGTCAATTACATGAAATATATCGATTCTTTGGAATAAAGGGATGATGTCCTGTCGGCAAAGGGACAGAGTTGTTGCTTGGACAACTCTGTCCCTTGTTTGCGTCTGTAAAATGCTATAAATTGATTATAAACAATTTATAGCATGTTTGAACAATCTTTTTTATGCGCTAGAAAAACTTGTGAAGAGATTTATTTGATTCATAAGTTATTTTTGTTTACATGTCTTGGCGGAGAGGAACATCAAAAGAGAAATGAAGAGAAAAGATGATAAAGATACAATACCAGAGTCAGAGCAGGATTTTTACATATTTTTGAAAAGGGTCCGCATTGAAGAAAAAGTGTATCTGGATCAATTGGCGGAGGGATTGATGACAGTCAGCCGGCTTGCAAGGATTGAGAAGGGGCAGCGTCCGATACCCAAAAGTGTGCGAGACCGTCTGTTGGGGAGATTGGGGATCGCGAGCGACATGTACGAAAATCTGTTGAATGTTGAGGACTATAGAGCGTGGGATCATCAGCGGAATATCTTGTACGCCATAGAACGGCGTGACACACAAAGTGCGCAGGAACTGGTTTTGGCATATGAAAAAGAAGCGCCTGTGAATGACAGGATCAAGCGGCAGTTCTGTCTTGTGATGCAGGCAGAGATCTTAAAGCAGCAGGAGACAGACTGGTGTGAGATCGCAGCCTGTTATGATGCTGCTGTGAGGTGTACGGTTCCTGATATAGAGAACCTGTGTCTGGAGAAGAAATTGTTATCTATTCAAGAGGTCAATATGATCCTTGAGTACGAATTTTATCATAAGGGAGAGGATTTTGCAGCAAAGTGCAAAGATTTAATGACATTTGTGGAAAGCGCTGTTTTCGATGATCTGTCAAGGGTAAAGGTTTATCCGAAGATCGTGTATTACTATCTGCAGGAGATTTTTGTCGGACGTGATAACCGGCAAACGGAGGATTGGAGTGAATGCCTGAAGGTCTGTAACCAGGCAGTCGAAATGCTGCGGGATACGGGAAGGGCATATTTTCTGCTGGAACTTCTGGAGATGAAGATTAATATATTGGAATGCTTGGGAGCAGCTGGGGCAAAAAGTGCAAAACTGCGCACAGAATATCAGGAGAGCATGGAACTGGCAGAGCTGCTCAAAAAGCTTTCGGCAGAATGTAACGTGCCAGCATATATGCAGGATTGTACATATCTGTATCGACAGAGATGGGTATTTTATATCGGAGATGTTCTGCGCATTCGCAGGGAGATGTGCGGTCTTACGCAGAAGGAATTATGCAAAGAGATCTGTTCTGTTAGGACACTGCGCAGGGCAGAGAAGAAGGAAGCAAACATGCAGCAGGAGGCTTTGAATGCCTTGCTCAGAAGGCTTGGGCTGTCCAAGGAATTTCAGCGCGCTCGTCTGGTGACAAATGATAGGGAAGTGCTGAGGTTGAAAAGAGAGATATTTACCTCCCGAAACAATCGGGATTTTGCCAAATGCAGAAAATTATTGAGTCAGCTCCAGACAAAGCTATCACTTGAAATTCCGGAAAATCGACAGTATGTGATTGAATTAAAAGCGTCTTTGGAGTGGAGAGAAGGAAAAATCACAAAAGAGGAGTTTGTTGCGAAAGAAAAGGAAGCACTTCAATGTACTCTCAATATAAAAGAACAATTTAATCTACAAGAAATATATTTAACGGAGCTGGAAATGTTATGTCTTCGTAAGATTATACAAGGATTTACAGGGACTGAAAAAAAGAAGTACATTCACTTTTTTATACGTTTTTTTGTATTATGCGAAAAGAAATATATGTTATCAGATTGTATTGTTCTATATGAGTATATCATGACTTTTGTTGCAAGTGAATTAGGGAGTATAGGAGAATATCAGCTTGCATTGGAATTAGACAAGAAAATAATAAGAGAAGAACTGCTGTGTAGGAGAATATGGGTAATCAGTAACGTGTTATATGATACTTTGTGGAATGAGATAGAGAGTAAAGTAGAAAATAAACAATTGTTGAACAAAGAAAAAATGACTGAAAATGTAGAACAGTGCATTTTACTCAGTCATTTTTGTAGACAAACATTTTATGAGGAATTCTATAAAAGTAAATTGATTCAGTCGTAAGTGTCGTCGAGATCTGGAATATCACTGCATGGAGCAATACCGTATTCATCTGAGCTAGAGCCGGTATTTCCGTTAACATTCGATGCGATAATAACGCCATTTTGTACGATAATCACAACTGCAAGCATCAAAAGTAGTTTTTTAAGATTTAAATTTTTCATTTGAACAGCCCCTCCATAATATAATTTTGAGATTGATATAGGAAGCGTTATAAAATAACGATCCTGTTCCGTTTTTGATCAACAGTTTCTTAAGATGCGGACTGCACATAGAAGCGCAGTCCGCAGAATTAAGGTTTCGTCTTTAACTATGAGGAATGAAATAGTTAAGATAATATTACTGTAAGCATATTTGGTCCACTTTTCAAGGGTCAGAATTGACCAGTGGCGAAATTTGTCTATTTTGCACCAATTAAAGGAGGTGCAGCAGGCTGTGTTGGCTTATTTTACTACATTGATAATTAAAAAATATTCTGAAACATTATTGTGCGCTTTTGTCAGAGCGGGTATGTAAGATGATTTATCTCTCGCAAATCGTGCACATCTGCCAGAAAGCAACTTTCAAACATGCTCGAGAATAACGCCATATATTATCGAATATTAGTTTGAATATGCTTTGTTGCCGCCATTGTCAGTTATGAACAGAAATAGTGCATTCTTCAATTATAATGGATGCGGAGTTACAGTTCAGCCCAGGACTTCGCACCATGGTGCGAAGTCTGTGAGAAAGCATAGTGGTGATGCGGATTGTAATTTGGCTTTTTTACTTGACAAGTGAGAAGAGTGGGTTTTATACTAATACTATCTATTATATTAACAAAGACGATGACGGAGACAGTACACAGTGTCAGAAAGTCGCAGAGAGCTGGATGGGCATGGAGGATGCGTATTTTTGTCGGTTGTGAGATCACAGTTTGTGAATGATTTGTGTTGAATGCAAGCAGTGTAATGTGCAAAAGCATGAAGAGCAATGCAAAAGCATGAAGAGCAATGCAAAAGCATGAAGAACAATGCAAAGGCATGAAGAGCAATGCAAAAGCATGAAGAACAATGCTTTGTGTTAGCTGGTACAGATCATATACAATGTGGGCGGATTGATGGCAGGAATATTTTGGGACTATGTTCAAGGTGGGAACCAGTACGAGTATGGGATTGTCGAAGATCACTCCTGAGTTGCAGGCTGAAATGTTCAGGTGCGCTTAAATGGCATAGTAGGAGCAGAGTAGGTACTGACGCATTTTCCGGCGTTAAAGGGAACGTGTATAAAATCTTTTGATGCTTTTGCGGACGAAAGGGTGGATTAAGATGGAGTACGCTGTAATTAGGTGGTACAACGATTGCGAGGCTCTTGTCCTATTTACAGGATGAGAGCCTTTTTTATGCACACGGGCACCCCGAGGAAATATGTCAGCAGAGGCTGACGGGTGCCCGGCGCGAGTAGGGGAGAAGGTCATCCCCCTACTCGATTGCACACGGGCACCCCGAGGAAATATGTCAGCAGAGGCTGACGGGTGCCCGGCGC
>ERZ779626.12-NODE-12-length-156532-cov-19.499134_pt1 | contig 156532 bp, 143 predicted proteins | sample MGYA00514209_ERZ779626 | MGnify/ENA primary metagenome ERZ779626 (study PRJEB29562, sample SAMEA4376713) | mouse gut metagenome | isolation source: Cecum | study: EMG produced TPA metagenomics assembly of the A DSS colitis mouse model was used to assess the...
GGGAGCTTACTCCACGATGGCCAAGATATCGTTCTGACGGACGATGGTGTACTCCCCGCCGTCCTCCCCGCAAAACTTCGTTTCGCGGGGAACCCCAGGCTTTTACCTGCGGCTGCTGGAAATGAATTCCGCCAGCCTCCGGCGCTTCCGCGCCGCCCCATCTTCCGATGGGGCCCCAGGTGGACGGCTTTCAGATGCGGAACCGGGAGCTTACTCCACGATGGCCAAGATATCGTTCTGACGGACGATGGTGTACTCCTCGCCGTCCACCTTGACCTCGGTGCCGGAATACTTGCTGGTGAGCACCTTGTCGCCCACCTTCACGGTCATGACGACCTCCTTGCCGTCCACCGTGCCGCCGGGGCCCACGGCCACCACTTCCGCCATCTCGGGCTTCTCCTTGGCGTTGGAGGTGAGGATGATGCCGCCCTTGGTCTTTTCCTCGGCCTCCAGGGCCTTGAGGATTACGCGGTCAGACAGGGGTTTCAGATTCATTGCAGGGTTCCTCCTTATATATTGATTTGTGTAAACAAGGTTGCGGGGTTAGCACTCTGTATATCTGAGTGCTAACCACGAATATGATAATACCCCCTTTGCCGGAAAAAATCAACCCCTAAATTCAAAAAATTTGGGGCCGGCGGCAAAAATTCACTCTCCGTTCACATTCCACCCGCCGCGCCGTTTTCACCGCCGCGTCCAGACTGCTAAATTTCGCCGTAAAAAGACCCCCGGCACACGCGCGCCGGGGGGCCGGGTCATTTCTCCTCCAGAAGTTTGGTCAGCTCCGCCATAAAGGTGTTGATATCCTTGAACTGCCGGTACACCGAGGCAAAGCGGACATAGGATACCTCGTCCACGTCCTTGAGCTTCTCCATCACCAGCTCGCCGATCTCGGTGCTGGGAACCTCCCGCTCCATCTCGTTTTGCAGGGACTGTTCAATCTCCCCCGCCAGCCGCTCCAGGGTGGACGTGGGCACCGAACGCTTCTCACAGGCTTTGAGCATACTGCCTATCAGCTTGTTTTTGTCAAAGGCCTGGCGGCTGCCGTCCCGCTTGATGACCATCAGGGGCAGGCTCTCCACAATCTCATAGGTAGTAAACCGCTTGCGGCAGGCCAGGCACTCCCGCCTGCGGCGGATGCTGCTGCCCTCCTCGGCGGGGCGGGAATCCACGACTTTGCTCTCCAAATGGGCGCAGTACGGACATTTCATAACAACATCCATCCTTTCCAAACTGAAATCAAAGTTCGTGAACATTATAACATAGAGTATGATAAAAGGGTACTGATTTCGAAAAAATTTTTCCAGCCGTATAGTTAGGAAAAAAGCGTGGCATACTGTCCTGCGTGAGGTGATAATTATGGACAACCGCAATTTCAACAATCCCGAGAACAAAAACCAGCAGGGCGGCCAGAACAAGAACCAGCAGAACGGCCAAAACAAGAAGGATCAGACCCCCGAGAACAAGAAGAACTCCAACAACCCCGAAAACAAGAACCATAACCGGGGCTACTGAGCCGGCGGGGCGGAGGGCGCGCGCGTCCTCCGCCTTCCATTTGAAGGAGGAAGCGCCGTGAAGCGTAAAACGCCTGACGAACGGGAGCTGGCCGCCCGGGACCCCCGGTACCGCAAGCCCCCTTACGAGGATCTGTCCAGCCTGGTGGCAGGGCGGATGCAGGCCGGTCCCCAGTCCACGCCCCCCAGGGCGGGCTTTGAGCTGGACGACTGGCAGGACCCGGAGCTGTTCCACTCCCCCGAGCTGTGACCAAGGGCCCCTGCGCTGCGGGGGCTCTTGCCGTACTCCCCCTCTTTTTCTCCCCCGCTCCCTTGCCAAAGCTATCCAGCTGTGGTATGCTGGACTCACCTGAACGCAGGGCCCGTCCCCTTTCGCCCTGCCACCAAATGATGAGGTGAGCGCCATGTCTACCTGTTCCCAACTGATACATACCCTGAAAAACGGCGGCTATGACCCGGCCCTGGCCGCCCTCTACGCCCTGGACGGCAGCGACCGGCGGCTGGAGGAGGCCCGGGCGCGGTGCGTGCGCACGGCCGAGGCATTTGCCGCCCGCTATGGTTCGGACGCTCCGGGCGCCGCCCTGTTCTCCGGTCCCGGCCGCACCGAGATCGGCGGCAACCACACCGACCACCAGCACGGCCGCGTACTGTGCGGCAGCGTAGACCTGGACATGCTGGCCTGCGCCGCCCCCAATGGGCTGGACGTGGTGCGCATCCAGTCCGAGGGCTATCCCGCGCTGGAAATCTCCCTCAGCGACCTGGCCCCCAAGCAGGAGGAAAAGAACACCTCCGCCGCCCTGGTGCGGGGGGTGGCCGCCAAGATCCGCGAGATGGGCTATCCCCTGTCCGGCTTTGACGCCTGTGCCACCTCCACGGTGCTGTCCGGCTCCGGGCTGTCCTCCTCCGCCGCCTATGAAACGCTGGTGGGCAATATCTTCAACCACTTCTGCTGCGGGGACCAGCTGGACCCCGTTGCCATCGCCAAGATCGGCCAGTACGCCGAGAACGTCTACTTCGGCAAGCCCTGCGGCCTGATGGACCAGATGGGCTCCTCCGTGGGCGGTGCGGTGTTCATCGACTTCAACGACCCCACAGCCCCGGTGGTGGAAAAGGTGGACTTCGACTTTGCCAAATCCGGCTACGCACTGTGCATCGTGGACACCGGCTCCAGCCACGGGGATCTGACGGACGACTACGCCGACATCACCCGGGAGATGGGGGCGGTGGCCGCCCACTTCGGCAAAACGGTGCTCCGGGACGTGCCCCTGGAGGACTTCCGCGCCGCCATCCCCGCCCTGCGCCAAGCGTGCGGCGACCGGGCGGTGCTCCGGGCCATGCACTTCTATGACGACGACCGCACGGCAAATTTGGAGGCCGCAGCCCTCAAAAACGGGGACTTCGGCTTCTTCCTGATCCTGGTAAACCAGTCCGGGCTGTCCTCCGCCCTCCACCTGCAAAATACCTGGTCTGTCCATAACCCCCGGCAGCAGGCCATCCCCCTGGCCCTGGCGGAGGCGGAGCGGCTGCTGGACATCAGGGCGGTCCGGGTCCACGGCGGCGGCTTCGCGGGCACCATTCAGGCGTGGGTGCCCGTGGATGATCTGGAGGAGTTCAAGACCGGCATGGAGGCCCTGCTGGGGGCCGGCAAGTGCCATGTGCTCCACATCCGTCCCCAGGGCGGATGCGTGGTGGCGGAATAAAGGGGGCGTGGACAAATGGACCGCAATGAGGCAATTACAAAGCTGGCTACTTACGCCGTGCAGACGGGCCTGGTGGAGGAAAATGAGTACATCTGGGCCGTCAACACCATTTTGGACGCGCTGAAGCTGGACGAGTACACCCCCGTCCCCTGGGATTGCCGGCAGGTGGAGCTGGCCCCGGTGCTGGAGACCCTTCTGGACGACGCCTACGGGCGGGGGGTGCTGGCGGAGAACTCCGTGGTCTACCGGGACCTGTTCGACACCGGGCTCATGGGCCGCCTCACTCCCCGGCCCGCCCAAGTCATGGGGAAATTCCAGGCCCTGTATCGGGAGGCTCCACAGAAGGCCACCGACTGGTACTACAAGTTCAGCCAGGACACCAACTATATCCGCCGGGACCGCATCGCCAAGGACATCCAGTGGAAATCCCCCACCCCTTACGGCGAGCTGGACATCACCATCAACCTGTCCAAGCCGGAGAAGGACCCCAAGGCCATCGCGGCGGCCAAGAACCTGCCCGCCTCCGCCTATCCCCGGTGCCAGCTGTGCGCCGAGAACGAGGGCTACGCGGGACGGGTGAACCACCCGGCGCGGCAGAACCACCGCATCGTGCCCATCACCATCAACAGCTCCCCCTGGTTCCTGCAATACTCCCCCTACGTGTACTACAATGAGCACTGCATCTGCCTCAACGCGGAGCACACCCCCATGAAAATCGACCGGGCGTGCTTCTCCAAGCTGCTGGACTTTGTGGCCCAGTTCCCCCACTACTTTGTGGGCTCCAACGCCGATCTGCCCATTGTGGGCGGCTCCATTCTGGCCCACGACCACTTCCAGGGCGGGCGGTACGACTTCGCCATGGCCAAGGCCCCGGTGGAGACCCCCTTCTCCTTCCCCGGCTTTGCAGACGTGGACGCAGGCATTGTGAAGTGGCCCATGTCGGTGGTGCGGATTGCCTCGGAAAACCCCGGGCGGCTGGTGGAGCTGGCGGACAAAATCCTCACCGCCTGGCGGGGGTACACCGACGAGGGGGCCTTCATCTACGCCGAGACGGAGGGCGAGCCCCACAACACCATCACCCCCATTGCCCGGAAGCGCAACGGAAAATTCGAGCTGGACCTGGTGCTGCGCAACAATATCACCACCCAGGAGCACCCCCTGGGGGTCTACCACCCCCACGCGGAGCTGCACCACATCAAAAAGGAGAACATCGGCCTCATTGAGGTGATGGGGCTGGCCGTCCTCCCCGCCCGGCTGAGGGACGAGCTGGGGCTGGTGGCGGAGGGGCTGGCCCAGGGCGCGGACCTGCGCGCCAATGAGCTGACTGCAAAGCACGCGGACTGGGCGGAAAATTTCGCCCAGGGCTATGGGATCACCCGGGACAACGCCCTGGACATCGTCAAGGCGGAGACGGGCAAGGTGTTCGCCCAGGTGCTGGAGCACTGCGGCGTGTACGCCCGCACCCCCCAGGGGAAGGAGCGCTTCCTGAAATTCCTGGGCGGCATATGATTTGAGACAAAAAGAGCGGGCCGGAATGCGGCCCGCTCTTGCTTATTCTGTTTCGTCCCACAGGCTGTCCGGGTAGAGCCCCTCCGCCGTCATCCGGGCGATGGCGGCGGTCAGGCTGGGCTTGTCCTCCTGATAGGTGACGCCAAACCACTTCTCCCCGGAGGACAGGGCCCGCACACAAGCCCTCCCCTCCCGGATCAGCTGCCCCACCAGAGTGGGGAGCAGATACTCCCCCTTCATGGGGTTTTCCGCCAGGGTCTTGTCCAAAAAGGCCGGGAAATACTCCTCCGCCCGGTCCAGCAGCGAGGGATTGAACCCCCAGAAGTTCATGGACACCATGGTATCCCCGGGAAGCTCCGTCCACGTCTCCCCGCCGTCCTCGGTGAACCGGGGCGGCGGGCCCTTTTCAATGCGGGTGCGCTCCACAATGCCGGTGAGCAGCCCATCCTTCCCCACCTGGCACACCCCCCGGGCCACGTGGCCATAATCGGTGACGGTATTCTCCAGGCGGTAGGCCACCATGGCGTACTCCTCCCCCTCCGGGTGGGAAAGCAGATAGTCGTAGATCGCCCGGAAGGCCGCGGGGCCATAGTAGTCGTCGGCGTTGATGATGGCAAAGGGCCCGTCCAGGAAGGGCCGGGCCGCCAGCGCCGCCTGGGCGGTGCCCCAGGGCTTGACGCGGCCCTCCGGGATGGAATAGCCCCCCGGCAGCGCGTCCATGCGCTGAAAGGCGTAGTGCACGTTCATACGGCGCTCAATGCGGGCGCCAATGCGCGTCTTGAACTCCGCCTCAATCTCGTTCTTGATGACAAACACCACCGTCTCGAACCCGGCCCGCCGGGCGTCGTAGATGGAGTAGTCCACAATCACCTGCCCGTGGCCGCCCACCGGGTCCATCTGCTTCAGGCCGCCGTATCGGCTGCCCATGCCTGCTGCCATAATGACCAATACCGGCTTTTTCATGGCGGGTATATACCTCCTTTTGACAACAATTTCGTCAAATAGTGAACTGAATGACGCAGAACACCCCATAGGCCAGCAGCAGCGCCACCCCCTGGAACCGGCTGAGCTTCCCCCGCTTGAGGGCGGGGAGGGTGAGGAAGGCCATGACGGCCAGCATCACCGGGATATCCAGCACCAACGAGGCATTATACCCCGCGATGGTGGAGTTCTGCGGAATGGAGAAGGGGGCCAGCGTCACCGACACGCCGGACACCAGCACCAGATTAAAGAGGTTGGCCCCGATGACATTGCCCAGGGACAGCGCCCCATGGCCCTTGGCCAGGGAGGTGATGGCGGTGACCAGCTCGGGCAGCGACGTGCCCAGGGCCACAAAGGTGAGGGCGATCACCGACTCGGGCACACCCAGCGCCTTGGCGATGAGGGTGCCGTTATCCACCAGCAGATCCGCCCCCACGGCGATGAGCGCCGCCCCGGCCGCCAGCAGCACCACATCCTTGAGCACGGAATTCTCCTCCCCCTCCGGCTGGGGGGCGGGGCGGGCGGCGGAGGAGTGGGACTTCATCTGGGCCACAGTGGCCGCCATATAGGCGAAGAACATGCCCAGCATAATCAGGCCGGTGCTCCGGCTGAAATTGCCGGTGGTATAGGCCACCCCGGCATAAATGGCTGCGGCGGTGAAGAAGAAGGCCACCGGCAGGCGCAGGGACTTGGGGTCCACCCTGCCGGGGCGGACCGCCACCGTGATGGCGGCGATCAAGGCCGTATTGCAGATGACGGAGCCGATGGCGTTGCCATAGGCGATCTCGCCGTGGCCGCTGAGCGCGGAGGTGGTGGACACCATCACCTCGGGCAGGGTGGTGCCGATGGACACCACCGTGGCCCCGATGAGCAGCTCGGGCAGGCCGAACCGGCGGGCGATGCCGGTGGCCCCGTCCACGAACCAGTCTCCCCCCTTGATGAGGAAGACCAGCCCCACGGCGAACAGAAGGACCGGGACAAGCATGAAATAACCTCCCAGGGCCCCGGCCGCCTCCGGCCGGGGTCAGGCTCAGATGTGAATGGGCCCTTAGAACTCGGCGTTGCCCACCGTTCTCGGGTGCAGCTCCCTCCCCAGCGAATGTACCATTCGCCGGGGGCCCCTTTGATTTGAATCCTCGGCGGAAATGAATTCCGCCTGCGGCAAGGCTTTGGCTATGCCAAAGCCTTGAACGCACCGGCGTGCGCCCCATCTGCGATGGGGCCCCGACGTGGAGCCGCCCGATATCCGGCGCGGACAGGCTTCGTTAGGGACTAAAACTCGGCGTTGCCCACCGTTCTCGGGTGCAGCTCCACGTCGCGGATGTTGGAGATGCCGGTGAGGTACATCACCATCCGCTCGAAGCCCAGGCCGAAGCCCGCGTGGCGGCAGGAGCCGTAGCGCCGCAGATCCAGATACCACCAGTAGTCCTCGGGGTTCAGCCCCAGCTCCGCCATGCGCTTTTCCAGCACGTCGATGCGCTCCTCGCGCTGGCTGCCGCCGATGATCTCCCCGATGCCGGGCACCAGGCAGTCGGCGGCCGCCACGGTTTTCCCGTCGTCGTTCATGCGCATATAGAATGCTTTGATCTCTTTGGGGTAGTCGGTGACGAACACCGGCTTTTTGAACACCTGCTCGGTGAGGTAGCGCTCGTGCTCGGTCTGCAAATCGCAGCCCCACTCCACCTTATAGTCAAACTTATCGTTGTTCTGTTTCAAAAGCTCGATGGCCTCGGTGTAGCTCACCCGGCCGAAGTCGGAGGAGGCCACGTGCTGCAAGCGCTCCACCAGCCCCTTGTCCACGAAGGAGTTGAAAAAGGCCATCTCGTCGGGGCACTTCTCCATCACGCAGTTGATGATGTGCTTGATCATGGCCTCGGCCACGTCCATGTCGTCGCCCAGGTCGGCAAAGGCCATCTCCGGCTCGATCATCCAGAACTCGGCGGCATGGCGCTGGGTGTTGGAGTTCTCCGCCCGGAAGGTGGGACCGAAGGTATACACGCTGCCGAAGGCCATGGCAAAGTTCTCCGCGTTGAGCTGGCCGGACACGGTAAGGCTGGCGCGCTTGCCGAAGAAATCCTGGGAAAAGTCAACGCAGCCGTCCTCGCTTTTCGGCGGGTTCCGAATATCCAGGGTGGTCACCTGGAACATCTCCCCCGCGCCCTCGCAGTCGCTGGCGGTGATGATGGGCGTGTGGACGTAGACGAAGCCCCGCTCCTGGAAAAAGCAGTGGATGGCGTGGGCGGCCACAGAGCGCACCCGGAATGCGGCGGAAAACAGGTTCGTGCGGGGGCGCAGGTGCTGGATGGTGCGCAAATACTCCACACCATGGCGCTTTTTTTGCAGGGGATACTCGGGGGACGACACCCCTTCCACCGCGATGGAGGCGGCCTTCACCTCCAAGGGCTGCTTCGCCTCCGGCGTGAGCACCACGGCGCCGGTGACAATGAGGGCGGCGCCCACGTTCTGCCCGGCGATCTCCTTATAGTTATCCAGCGCGTTGGCGTCCATGACGACCTGGAGGTTTTTAAAGCAGGAGCCGTCGTTGAGCTCAATGAAGCCGAAGGTTTTCATGTCCCGGATGGTGCGGGCCCAGCCCATGACGGTGACCGTCTGCCCATCCAGCCTCTCCTTGTCTGCGAAGACGGAGGCGATGGTGATGCGTTCCATATGCGTTCCCTCAATTCCTGATATTCGTATTCTTAACAGCGCCCGCCGGCGGCGGGATGAGATGGTGCCATTAGTATATCATTTTTTCCGGGATTTGCAAGAGCGCACATAAAAAAGAGGGGCCTGCGCCCCTCTTTTTCTCACAGCCTCTCAGTATACCGGGATGAAGAACAGCCAGGGCGCGGTGACGATGGCCATGGACAGGGCGATCACCCGCCGCTCCCTTTCGGTGAGCGCCTGGCAGGAGCGCATATTGCGCTTGTCGAAAAGGTAGATGCACACACCGGCAGCAGCCACCCCCGCCAGCGTCCACAGGAAGGCCCAGGGGTTGTGGAACGGGTTGTGGGTGACGTGGGACACGGTGTTTTCCCACCCATCCCCAAAGGGGATGTAGCCCAGCGTCCCCAGCAGCATCCACACCACCCCCACCGCGTCGGCGGCAAAGCCGGACAGCCAGAATTTCCACCACAGCTGCTTCACCACCGCCTTTTTCTGGACGTGCTTCAGGGCCAGCAGGCAGACAAGCAGTACGGCGCAGTCCATCAGCAGGTTGCCGGGCAGCACCGCCAGCCACAGCGGACTGGGGATTGCTAAAATGAGCCACACCGGCAGGATCAGGTTATAAATGCGGGTCTGTTTCTTCATGGCATCTCCGTCTCCTTTTTTAATTTGCGCCCCGCCGCCCCCGCCAGATTGCCCGCCAGCGCCGCGCACAGCGCGACGGCACAGTGGAGCAGCGCGCTGGAGTTCATCAGCGCAAGCACTGCGGGCAGGCAGAACAGGCCGCAGGCCAGGGGGTACAGCGGGCAGAACCCGTGCCGCCGCCCCAGGGACAGCCCGGACAGGAACCCTACAATGGGCAGGATCAGCACCGCATACAAAACGCTGAGCACGGGGATGCGGTGGTCGTCGCAGGCCCACACCGCCGCAGGGACCGCCATGCAGAACAGGCACGCGAAGCCCACATAGGGAAGGGTCTCCCTCCAGTGGAACAGGGACGGGCCGCAGGCCAGCCCCAGCTTCTCCCGGATGGCGGCCACCTCGGCATACCATCCCACCCAACGGCCCAGCCAGATCAGGAGGTAGAGCACTGCCAGCACCGCCAGCTCAACCAGCCACAGCCCCAGGTCGTGATCCATCCCAAACAGGTTGGTCCACCGGCACAGCCAGAACAGGGCGGAGTATACCCCGGCGGTGGCGGCGAAATGGGCCAGGGAGCGCAGCGCCAGCGTCTTCCCGTCGTCGGCAAAGGGCAGGGCGGCGACCCCCGCCAGCGCACCCAGGAGGAAATACAAGACCAGCTGGATGGCCAGGGCCAGCGCCCCGGAGCCCACCAACTGGGCCAGGTCCCCGCTGACCCACTTGACGGCGGACAGATGGCCGTTGAGCACCGCGCCTATCGGCGTCAGCACCAGCAGCCCCGCCAGCCCCCCAATGAGCGCCCGGGGAACGGCCTGTTTTTTGAGTTCTTCCATGGATGCCCCCTCCTTGCTGTCACGCTTCCAGCGCCTGCCTGATCTTCCTCACATACCGCCGGGACACCCAGCACACCGTCCCGCCCTCCAACGTCATTTTGATGGTGCCCGCCAGGGTCAGATCCAGCGCCGTCACCTGGTCCAGGTTGACGATCTCCGAGTTGGACACCCGGACAAACCTGGTCCCCGCCAGCGCCTGCTCCAGCTCGTACAGCCGCTGCCGGACGGCAAAGCTCCCCCTGCCCGTCTGGCAGAAAACCCCCTTGTCCTCAGCGTAGAAGCGCAGCACCATAGAGCGGCTTACCCGCACCGCCTCCCGCCCGTCATAAACGGTGAAGGGCTGGGGAGGGGCCTCCCCCCGCAGCCGGGCCGCCAGCTGCTCCACCTCCTCGGTGGGGCTGGGGGCGCGCAGGATGACCACGGGCTCCTCCAGCTCCGGGTCGATCTGAATTTCCACCTTCACGGCACCCCCACCCTCCTTTGCTCTTTAGTATACCCGCCCCCTCCCCAATTGTCCAGCAAACCGGGATGGACGGTTCCCCTGCGGGGACAGACGGCCGGCCGCGAAAAAACGCCCGATTACCCATTGGCAAGCGCCCCCAGCTGTGATATACTATTTTAGGTAAAAATCCCCCCGGCGCCGGGCGCGTAGGAATTCAGACCATACAAAGGAGAGCTGCCAAGATGAACGACAAAGTACACGTGGTAAACCATCCCCTTCTGTCCCACAAGCTGACCATTCTGCGGGATAAGGAGACCTCCACCAAGGACTTCCGGGAGATCGTGTCCGAGATCGGTATGCTGCTGACCTACGAGGCCACCCGGGACCTCCCCCTCACCACCAAGGAGATTGAGACCCCCATCTGCAAGATGGAGGCCCCCACCCTGAAGGGCAAGAAGTTCGCCGTGGTGCCCATACTCCGGGCGGGCCTGGGCCTGGTGGACGGCGTTTTGCGCATGGTGCCCTCCGCCCGGGTGGGCCATCTGGGCATGTACCGCAACGAGGAGACCATGGAGCCGGTGCAGTACTTCTGCAAGATGCCCCGGGACGTGGCGGAGCGGGACGTACTCATTGTGGACCCCATGCTGGCCACCGGCGGCAGCGCCGACGCCGCCATCCAGATTATGAAGGGCTACGGCTGCAAGAACATCAAGCTGATGGTGCTGGTGGCCGCCCCCAAGGGCATTGAGGTGGTCACCTCCAGCCATCCCGACGTGGATGTCTACTGCGGCGCGGTGGACCAGGGGCTCAACGAAAACAGCTATATTGTCCCCGGCCTGGGAGACGCCGGAGACCGCATCTTCGGCACGAAGTAAAAAAGCAAACAGGAAGAGGCCCGTCCGGCTTGTCCGGGCGGGCCTCTTATGATTTGCGGGGTCGGGGCGGCCGCCTGCGCTCCCGCTTCAGCACAGGCGCAGCCAATCCCGCTTTTTCCTGATTTCAGAGGGCGTCAAGCCCGGACCGTACAGAGTAAAAAATTCCGTCAGCACCGGCATCATGTACCGCACCCGCTCCAGCCTGCGCACCTCCGCCACCAATTTTCTGATGATTTCAAACATGTACTGGACACTGTACTGCTGAACCGCCGTCCGGTTCTCAAGTTCGTCCAGCAGTCCCATCGCCTGGTTTATCTCGTTCCCCTGCAAATCGTGAAAGCGGATCACGGAAATGCTGTCCATCATGGCGGCCAGCTCCCGCTTATTTCCCATGGTCCGTCTTCTCTTGGTTGTCCCCAGAATGTCCTGTGCAATCAGGGCCCACTGGCAAAGGGGGTCATAGTACTGTATTTTTTTGTCCAGCATACTGTCAATGTTGTAATACCTGGACTTTACCGCGAACTCGTTGAGAAAGGATACAATCCTTTCATGGAGCGACCCCTCCTCAAATGGGACCCCCGCGCGCTGGCACAGCTTATTCAGATCATGGCCGATTTTCTTCAAATCCAGATCCACCGGGAAATCCCCCTCATGGGCGCATCTGTACTGGGTGATCAGGATGATTTTCAGCAGCCGCTCTATCCCAATGGACAGGGAAAAGAACGCCTGGTAATAGAGGCCCTTGTTATAAATATCCGCTTTTCTCAGCGCGTTCAGCCCATTGCCCAGCAGGGAGGCCGTCAGCGACGCCTCGTTGGCCAAAACCCTCTCCTTGTCTGTAAACATATCCACCCTCCCCTATCCGGCAGCCCCGCAGGGTACAAGAAGCAGGACGCTCTCCACATGGGCCGTCCTGGGAAACAGGTCCACCGCCTCCGCCCGGACCGGGGCATAGCCCAGGGGCGCAAACCGTTTCACATCCCTGGCCAGGGTGGCCGGGTCGCAGGAGACATACACCACCCGCGCCGGAGCCATGCGGGCGATGGCCTGCGCCGCCTCCGGCGCAAGCCCCTTCCGGGGCGGATCCACCACCACCACGTCCGGGCGCACCCCCTCCCCCTCCAGTTGGGCGGCCAGCGCTGCGGCGTCGCCGCACTCAAACCGGGTCTTGTCCCCCAGTCCGCCGCGCCGGGCGTTCTCCTGGGCGTCCGCCACCGCCTGGGGCACCACCTCCACCCCGATGACCTGCCTTGCCTGCTCCGCCATGGTCAGCGAGATGGTCCCGATGCCGCAGTACAGCTCCACCACCGTCTCCCCGCCGGTGAGGGCGGCGAAATCCAGCGCCCGGCGGTAGAGCACCTGGGTCTGTTCCCGGTTCACCTGGAAGAAGGAGGGCACCGACAGCCGGAACACGTGGCCGCACAGCTCCTCCTCCAGCCAGTCCCGGCCCCAGAGGGTGCGGTACTCCTCCCCTAAAATCACGTTGGTCTTCCGGGTGTTCACCGACAGCACCACCCCCGCCAGGCCAGGTACGGCGGCGCGCAGGGCGTGGGTCAGCTCCCCCTCATAGGGCAGCTTTTTCCCATTGGCCACCACGCAGCACAGCGCCTCCCCCGCGGCGTTGGTGCGCACAAACAGGTGCCGCAGCACCCCTTTCCCCGTCCGCTCCTCATAGGCGGGAACCCGGAACTTCTCCATCCAGCCCTTGAAGGCCGCCCGGCAGGCGGTGTCCGCCTCCGGCTGGAGCAGGCAGTCGGCAATGTCCACCACCTGATGGGTCCCCCCCTGGTAGTAGCCCACGGCCCCCTGCGCCACGGGGAACTGCACCTTGTTGCGGTAGCGCAGAATATTCTCCGCCCCGTGGATCACTGGCACCGGCAGCTGCGTCCCCCCGATGCGCCGCAGGGCGTCCTCCACCCGCCGGCGTTTTACCTCCAGCTCCTCGGCATAGGTCATATGGCGCAGCTGGCAGCCGCCGCAGCGGCCAAAATAGGGGCAGTCCGGCTCCACCCGGGCGGGGGAGGGCGAACACAGCCGCTCAATCCGCCCCCAGGCGGCGCTGTGTCCGATGTGCTCGATGCGCACCTCCGCCCGCTCGCCCCGGAGCGCACCCCTGACGAACACCGCCATCCCCTCGATCCGGGCCACCCCCTCGCCGCCGCTGGCGCAGCCCTCGATCACTGCCGGATAGATTCCGCCCTCCTTCAGCATTGTCCCTGCCTCCCCTCCGCCTTGCGCATCCTGTGCAGCTCCTTCTTCCTGCGGTTGGAGAATCGGTCCTCCTCGCTGTACACGCACCCACAGTACTTCTGCATGTACAGCCCCAGCGTCCGGGCCTCCTCCTGCCCCTCCTGAAACCGGGGCCGGAAGTCATAGGGGACAAACTCCACCCCATACTTCTCCCCCATCCGGGCCCCTGTGGCGCAGATCAGCTCCCGGTTCTGGTAGGGGGACACCAGGAGCGTGGTGGAAAACCGCCCGAACCCGTTGTCTGCGGCGTATTGGGCGGTGCGCTCCATGCGGCTGGCATAGCACCAGCCGCAGCGGTGGTCGCTGTCCCCGGCCACGGCGGCGGTAAAGGCCCGCAGGCCGTAGAAGTCCTCCTCCCGCAGCTCCAGGCCGATGTCCCCGGCGTACTGCCGCAGGGTGTCCCGCCGGGCCTTGTACTCCAAAAAGGGGTGGATGTTGGGGTTATACCAGAACCCCGCGGGCTCCACCCCCTCCTCCCGCAGCACTTTCACACAGGCCACCGAACAGGGGGCGCAGCAGATATGGAGCAGCAGGCGCATAACCCCGCCTCCTTTCCTTATGATAGCGCAAGGCAGCCAAGACCGGGCGGGTCTTGGCTGCCGGCGCGCCAGGGGTGTCAGGGCAGAATGCCCAGCCCCCACAGCACCTCGTACATCCCCGCGGCGGCCTCCTCCCGCAGGATGGGGGCGGAGGGGTTCATCTCCTCCAGCGGGGCAAAGAGCATGTCCCCCGACCGCTCGCCCAGGGCGTACTCCCGCCCCCAGGCCAGCACCGCCACGCCGGTCCTGGCCCAGTCGGAATAGGGCTCCAGCGCCAGCCACTTGGACATGGGCAGGGACACGTCCTCCTCCTCGAACACCATGCCGAAGCTGTCCACGGCGAAGTTGAGATACCGGGCCATCCGGCCCATGATGGTCAAAAACTGCTCCTGGGTGAGCAGGCCGTTGGGATCGAACCGGCCCGCGCCCATGCCGTTCACCAGCCCCAATTCCGCCATGGCGTTCACCGCCCCGGCATACCAGGCGTCCTGGGCCACGTCGTCAAACCGGCTGGAGCCGACCCAGGTCACATTGAGCACACGGGAGAGCATGACGCACAGCTGGGCCCGGGTGAGCTGCCCCTTGGGGCTGAACACACCGGGGGCGGTGCCGTCCAGCAGGCGGTAAGCGCCCATGGCGTTGATGGACCTGGCATAGCGGCTGTCCGCCACGTCGCTGAACCAGCGGCTGTCATAGTCCAGGCCCATTTTTTCCGCCGCCTCGGCGGCGGTGCACTCCTGAAACGCCCCGCTTCTGTAATACACCCGCACCTGGGGCGGGACGGCAGCCATCAGGGCGGCCAGCACGTCGCTGTCTGCGTTGGGGTCCACGTAGAAGGGGTGGCCCTCGGGCATGATGCAAAGATCAGAGGTCTCCTTGCTGCCGCCAATGAGCGCCGCCGCCACCGCCTCGGCGTAGGCGTCGTCCACCAGCAGGGTGGGGATCACGCCGATCTTGTCGGTGGTGGAGCCCTGTGCGGTATAAAACCGGGCGGTGGTCACCTTCAGGCCGTCGCCGTCAAAACACTCCGGGTCGGTGGTCTCGTCCAGCATGTTCTGCCCCACCCCCTTGCCGAAGGTGCGGCTGCCGATCACAATCCCCCGCCGGGTGTCCCGGACGCCGGCGGCCACCACCTCGGACGCGCTGGCGCTCTCGCCGTTCACCAGCACGATCAGCGGCTTTTGGGTGAGCGCCTCCCCCTGGCGCTCATAGGCGCCCACCCCGCCGTCCTTCACCTGATAGTAGAAGTAGCGGCCCGGGCCGCTCACCCCCTCCAGCATGTCCATGGCAGAGTCGGTATAGCCGCCCGCGTTGTCCCGCAGGTCCAATATCCACAGATCCACCTTGCTGTCGTTCTCCTCCAAAGCCTGAAGGAAGGTCTTGCCGGTGTCTGTGCCGAAGCTGTTGCAGTCGATATAGCCCACGCCGTTCTCCAGCAGGGTGATCTCGGTGTTGGGTATGTGCAGCGCCCGGCGGGTGAGGGTGTACTCCCTGGTCTGGCCGTCCCGGAGCACGGACACCTTCACCGTGGTGCCCTCCTTCCCCATCAGCAGCTCCCGGTGGCTCTGCCCGCCGGGGACGCAGGATACGCCGTCCGCCGCCACGATCAGGTCGCCCGCCTGGATGCCCGCCTCCTGGGCGCTGCCGCCGGCCACCACGCTGTCCACCAGCAGCCCCTGCTCGGTGAAGCGGATCATGGCGCCGATGCCCACCGTGTTCACCTCGCCCTCCACATCGTCCAGGAATGCCTCGTACTCCTCCCGGCTCATGTAGTAGGTGTAGGGGTCGCCCAGCAGCTGGAACAGCTCGTCCAGGCTGTCCGCCTCATAGGCGTCCTCGGGTATGTCGAAATAGTACCTCTCTTCCAGCAGCTCCAGCGCCTCGGGCACCGTAAGGGCGCAGGCGGGGGCCGTCAGCAGCACCAGCGCCAGCACGGCGCAGGCAAAACGGGCAATATACTTTTTCATAGCGGTTCTCCTTTGTGCGTCCCCGCCATTTTGTAAATTGACAAATGGCCCGGGACATATTAAACTGATTATACCACATCATTACAAAGTTGGGGTGAATAAAATATGACCAAATTTTCAGAATTTACATTTCCCTCCAAGGACGGCGTCCACCGCTGCCACGCCAGCCTCTGGGAGCCGGACGGCGCACCCCGGGCGGTGGTGCAGATCGTTCACGGCGTAGCGGAGTACGCCGGGCGTTACGGCCACTTCGCCCAGTATCTGGCCGGGCACGGCCTCGTGGTGTGCGGCGAGGACCACCTGGGCCACGGCAAGACGGTGGACGACGGCAAATACGGCTATTTCGGCAAAAGGAACGGCTGGACGCTGGTGACGGCGGACGTGCGGCAGCTGCGCGTCCTCATGGGGGAGAAATTCCCCGGCGTGCCCTATTTCCTGCTGGGCCACTCCATGGGCTCCTTTTTGGCCCGGACCTACCTGTGCGCCTATCCCGGCACGGTGAACGGCTGCATCCTGTCCGGCACGGGGCAGGAAAAGCCCGCCCTGGTGGCCGCGGGGAAGGCGGTGGCCTCCGCCGTCTGCGCCCTGCGGGGGCCGGAGGCGGTGAGCGCCCTGGTGGATAACCTGTCCCTGGGGGCGTATAACAAGCAGTTCGCCCCCAACCGCACCACGGCGGACTGGATCTGCCGGGACGAGGCGGTGGTGGACGCCTACCTCAAGGACCCCTTCTGCACCTTCAAGCCCACCGCCGGCATGTTCCGGGACATGATGGGCGGGCTGCAATACATTTCAAGCCAGGACGCCCTGTCCAATATGGACCCATCCACCCCCGTCTACCTGTTCTCCGGCGACCAGGACCCGGTGGGCGCCAACGGTGAGGGCGTGAAAAGGGTGTACGGCTTCTTCAAGGCCCACGGCACCGCCGACTTGTCCATGAAGCTCTACCCCGGCGGGCGGCACGAGATGCTCAACGAGATCAACAAGGGCGAGGTGTATGCCGACGTGCTGGCCTGGCTGGACAAGCACATCTGAGAAGCTGTACCAAATAGCCTCAGCACCCAGCTTTACAGCCAAAATTGCCGCCGGCTGCGTTGAACAATCTTGAAATACACCAAGTATTCCTGCGATTTTTCGCCTTGCCACCGGCAATTTTGGCTCGCGAATCTGAATACTTCGGCTATTCGTACAGCTTCTGAACATTCCCAGTGGAAAGCGCCGGGTTTCCCCGGCGCTTTCTATGTCCTGGCGGGCCGGCGCAAAAACTTGAACTGGGTTTCGGAGCACACCATGGCCAAGAAGATCACGCCAAAGCCCAGATACATCAGCGGCGTGGGCTCCTCCGCCCCAAAGGCCACCGAAAACAGCACCCCGAAGGGGGCCTCCAGCGAGAGCAGCAGGGCGGCGGAGGCGGGGTCGGCGTATTTCTGCCCCACATTCTGGAACAGCAGGGCCACGGCGGTGGAGCCCACCGCCAGGTACAGCATCACCCACCAGGTAGGGGCGGACAGGCCCCCCGCGGGCACGCCCCGGGAGAAGGCCGTCCCCACCCAGCACATCAGGGCAATGGCGGCAAACTGGAGGGTGGTGAGCAGGAAAATATCCCGCCCGCCGGCAAACTTGGCCACCGCCACGATATGGCAGGCCAGCAGGAAGCCCGCGCACAGCGTAAGCACGTCCCCCGCCGCGATGGTCAGCCCTCCCCCGTCCCAGGATACCAGGCCGATGCCCGTCACGGACAGCAGGGCGGCCAGCACATTCCAGCGGGTGGGCCGCTTCCGGTCCACCGCCCAATAGAGGAAGGGCACGATCACGCAGTACACGGCGGTGAAAAAGGCGTTCTTCCCCGGCGTAGTGCCCATCAGTCCAAAGGTCTGGAGGATGTAGGCCGCCCCCATCAGCAGCCCAAGCAGCCCGCCCTGCCAGAGATAGACCAGATCCATATCCCTCCACCGACGCCAGAACACCGCGGCCAGCAGCACCGCAGCCAGGGTAAAGCGGAAGGCCAGCATAAACAGCGCGTCCACGTCGTCCAAAGCGTCTTTTATCATAAAAAACGTGGAGCCCCAGATGAGGGGCGCGCACACCAGCATGGGCTTAGCCAGCTTTTTCAGAAGGGTCTCGTCCATAATAATGTTCAGCTCCTAGTTTTCAAATCGGGAAAAACGCGGTATAATGGCAAAAAGGCATCGGAAAGGGGGCGGGGCCATGCTGGCCCAGAGCTTTTTCGAGGGGGACACCGTGGAGGCCGCCCGCTCGCTGGTGGGGAAATATCTGGTGCGGCAGTACGGCGGGCTCACCCTCGCCGCCCGCATCACGGAGACGGAGGCCTATGTGGGCCGTATGGACAAGGCCTGCCACGCCTACGGCTACCGCAGAACGGAGCGGACCAAGACCCTGTACGCCACGCCGGGCACAGCCTACGTCTATCTCATCTACGGCATGCACTGCTGCCTCAACTTCGTCACCGAGCCCGAGGGGGAGCCGGCGGCGGTGCTCATCCGGAGCCTCTCCCCCCGGCACAACCAGGATATCATAGCAGAAAACCGCTTCCATTGCAAGTGCGGGGCCATGACCGCCTATCAGAAGAAGAACTTCCTCAACGGCCCCGGCAAGGTGTGCGCCGGGCTGAACATCGACCGGCGGCTCAACGGCCTGCCCTATGGCTCGCCGGAGCTTTTCCTCTGTGAACGGCTGGAGGAACTGGGGCTGCCCACCCCCCGCGCGGACCTGGAGCCCCCGGCGCTCAAAACGGGCAAGCGCATCGGCATCGACTACGCAGAGGAAGCGGCAGACTTCCCCTGGCGGTTCTACCTGTGAGCCCTTCCCTTGACGGGGCGGCGGTTTTTTGGTAGAATCATCAAATACCACTGGAAAAAGCCCATAGCTTTTGGAGGTCACGGCCATGCGCGGCAACACCCTTTACATCGTCGTCCCCTGCTTCAACGAGGAGGAAGTCCTTCCCGAGACCGCCCGGCGGCTGGGGGACAAGCTGAGAGCCCTCATGAACGCCGGAAAAATCAGCCCCCAAAGCCGGGTGCTCTTTGTCAACGACGGCTCCGGGGACCAGACCTGGGCGGTCATCACCCGCCTGCACCGGGACAATCCCCTGCTGTGCGGGCTGGACCTGTCCCGCAACCGGGGGCACCAAAACGCCCTGCTGGCCGGGCTCATGGCCGCCAGGGGCCGGGCGGACATGGCTATATCCATGGACGCCGACCTTCAGGACGACGTGGACGCCGCCGGCGCCATGGTGGACAAGTACCTGGCGGGGGCGGATATCGTGTACGGCGTGCGTTCCTCCCGGAAGACCGACACCTTTTTCAAGCGCACCACCGCCGAGGCGTTCTACCGCCTGATGGACCGGCTGGGGGCGGAGACGGTGTTCAACCATGCCGACTACCGCCTCATGTCCCGCCGGGCGCTGGACGGCCTGGCGCAGTTCCAGGAGGTCAACCTGTTTCTCCGGGGCATCGTGCCCATGATCGGCTACCCCACCGACACGGTGGAGTACGAGCGGGGGGAGCGCTTTGCCGGCCAGAGCAAGTACCCCCTGAAAAAAATGCTGTCCTTCGCCCTGGAGGGGGTCACCTCCCTGTCGGTGCGCCCCCTGCGGATGATCACGGGGCTGGGCTTCCTGGTGTTCCTCATCTCACTCATCATGATCGTCTACAACGTGGTCCGCTGGGCCACCGGGAACACCGTGGCGGGCTGGGCCAGCCTGGCCTGCTCGGTGTGGTTCATCGGGGGGCTCATTCTGCTGTCCCTGGGGGTCATCGGAGAATATCTGGGCAAGCTGTATCTCGAGAGCAAGGACCGTCCCCGCTTCCTCATCCAGGAGGAGCTGGGGCTGGAGGAGGAAAACAGAGGCTAGGCGCTGTTTGAACATTGACGATGTGCCCGGCGGCGGGGGATTTTTTCGCCAGACAAGGCGGTTTGACTTGAAATACTTTGTGTATTTCAAGTCAAATCAACGGCATATGGCGGAAAAAAGCCTGTCGTTTGGATATGCTGGCAATTTTCAAACGAGCCCTAATCTTTGCGAGATTGTTAAACCTTTCTAAATATTGGGCAAAGTCCCTTGCAATTTTCCGCCGCCCGGCATACAATAGGGCCAGTGGATCGGAGGGGCGGACAAGGCCCTTCCATAGAGGCGGCGAACACCGCGCCGCTGGGCGGCGGCCCACACAAATTTCATCAGGAGGTAATTCCCATGAGCATTGATTTTGAGAGCCTGAAGGACAAAGCTGTGGTCGCGGCCCAAACCGGCGTGACCAAGGCCAAGGAGTTCACCGAGAGCGGCATCGCCAAGGCCAAGGAGCTGGCGGACACCGGCGTGGCCCGGGCCAAAGAGCTGGCGGAGATCGGCAAGCTGAAGGTAAACAACTCCGCCGAGCAGGAGGCCATCCGCAAGGCTTACTCCGAGCTGGGCAAGCTGTACTACGCCGAGCGGGCCTCCGCACCCGAGCCCGCCTATGCCGATATCTGCCAGCGGATCACCGACGCGATGGCCCGCATCTCCTACAACAACGAGCGCATTGCCGATATCAAGGCCGCCGGCCAGATCTCCGATGAGGAGGCGGACGCCGCGGAGGCCGAGGCTGGCTGCGGGGAGGACGCCCCCTGCTGCTGCGAGACCCAAAGCGGCGAGTCCTGCTGCTGCGAGGACAAGGATGAGCCCTCTTGCTGCTGTGAGGATAAGGATGCACCCTCCTGCTGCTGCCAGGATGAGGATAAGCCCCAGGAGTAATCGGATCAATGAAGGAAGGGCCCGGCGCACAGCGCCGGGCCTCCTTTTATTTTGTGCCTGTAGAGCCGAACCCGCCGCTTCCCCGCCGGGTATCGTCCAGCCCCTCCGCCTGGGTAAACCGGGCGGTGAGATAGGGGACGATCACCAGCTGGGCCACCCGGTCCCCCGGCTCCACCACCTGGGGCTCATCGCCATGGTTGTGGAGAAACACCATCACCTCGCCCCGGTAATCGGCGTCAATAATGCCCACCTTGTTGGCGGGGGCCAGCCCCCGTTTACAGGCCATGCCCGACCGGGCGCACACCAGCCCCACATATCCCTGGGGGATCGCCAGGGCCAGCCCGGTGCGCAGCTTGGCCGTCCCGCCGGGGGCGATGGTCACCGGGCCGTCGGCCACCACGTACAGGTCTGCCCCGGCGGCGTCCGGGGAGCCGTAGGCGGGCAGCTTGGCCCGGGGATCCAGCAGCTGAACGGAAACGGGTGCGGTCATTATCATATCCTCCATATCTTAGAAAGTTTCGTTGCCGGGCGGGAACCGGACAAATCACCACTCCTGCCCGTCAGCTCCTAAAGTCCTTTTTGATTCCTTTTTCTTTCAAGAAAAAGGAATGGGCTGTATCGTCATATCCCCGTCCCACAGCACGGGGGCATGGGCGGCCAGGCTGGCGGGGACGTTCAAAATACGCTGGTTGCTCGAGCCCCGGAAGCGGAGGTTCAGATCCTTTTTCGCCTCCACAAAGGGGCCGTCCACCAGCACGTCAATCAGGGAGAGCATCTCATCCGTGTACTGGCACCGGGCGCGGCTGTCCCGCCACAGCTCCCCATCCAGGGTGTAGCCGGAGTAGCACCAGACCTCCTTATCCGGGCAGGCCTCTTTCACCCGCCGCAGGAAGGGCAGCAGGGCACGCTGGTTGTCCGGCTCAAAGGGCTCCCCCCCCAGCAGGGACAACCCCTTGATGTGGGCGGGGACCAGGGCGGCCAGGATCTTGTCCTCCTGCGCCTCAGTGAAGGGCTGTCCGTAGCCAAAATCCCAGGCCTCTTCATTGAAGCAGCCGGGGCAGCGGTGGGTGCACCCGGACACAAACAGGGATACCCGTACACCGGGGCCGTTGGCCACGTCGGCCCATTTGATGGCGGCAAAATTCATAAAAAACTCCTTCCCCCTTGCGGGAGGAAACCGGGACGGTCTGCCAACCGCCCCGGTTTTGTTCCTATTACAGGTGGAGCACCCGGGAGGCAATCTCCTTGGTCTTCCCCTCATTCCAGAAATTCTCGCCCAGATATCCGCAGGTCCTCCGGGTGACGTTCATTTTGGCGCGATCCTTGTTATGGCACATGGGGCACTCCCACTCGTTGTCCTCGTTGACAATGATCTCCCCATCGAAGCCGCACTCCTGGCAGTAGTCGCTCTTGGTGTTGAACTCCGCATACTGGATGTTGTCATAGATGAAGCGCACCACATCCCGCAGGGCCTCCAGATTGTGGCGCATGTTGGGGATCTCCACATAGGAGATGCAGCCGCCGGAGGAGATCTTCTGGAACTGGCTTTCAAAGGTGAACTTGGCAAAGGCGTCGATATCCTCCCGCACGTCCACGTGATAGCTGTTCGTATAATACCCCTTATCGGTGACATCTGGTATTGTGCCAAACCGCTCCTTGTCGATGCGGGCGAAGCGGTAGCACAGGCTCTCCGCCGGGGTGCCGTACAGGGCGAAGCCGATGTTCGTTTCCTTGCGCCAGCGGTCGGTGGTGGCGCGCAGGTGGTTCATCAGCCGCAGGGCGAAGTCCTCCCCCTCCGGCTCAGTCTGGGAGCAGCCCTTCACCAGCTTGGTTACTTCGTACAGCCCGATGTAGCCCAGGGAGATGGAGGAGTAGCCGCCGAACAGCAGCTTGTCAATGGCCTCCCCCTTATCCAGCCGCGCCACCGCGCCGTACTGCCAGTGGATGGGGGACACGTCGGAGCGGATGCCCTTCAGGGCGTTGTGGCGGCACATGAGGGCCTCGAAGCACAGCGCCAGCCGCTCCTCCAGCAGGGGCCAGAACTTGTCCTCGTCCTGGCCGGAGAGGATGCCGATCTGGGGCAGGTTGATGGACACCACCCCCTGGTTAAACCGGCCCTCGAACTTATAGTTCCCGTCCTCATCCTTCCAGGGGGACAGGAAGGACCGGCAGCCCATGGGAGAGAACACATTGCCCTCGTAGTGCTCCCGCATCTTCTTGGCGGAGATGTAGTCGGGGTACATCCGCTTGGCGGAGCATTTGACGGCAAGCTCGGTGAGGTAGTCGTACTCCCCGCCGGTGAGGTTATTGCACTCGTCCAGCACGTACACCAGCTTGGGGAAGGCGGGGGTGATATACACGCCCTTCTCGTTCTTAATGCCCTCCAGCCGCTGGGACAGAATCTCCTGGATGATGGCGGCGTTCTCCTTGATATAGGGGTCGCCCTCCCGCAGCACCAGGAACAGGGTAACGAAGGGGGACTGGCCGTTGGTGGTCATCAGGGTGTTGATCTGGTACTGGATGGTCTGCACGCCGCTCTTCAGCTCGTCCCGGGTCCGGGCGGCGGCCAGCCTCTCCACGGTGGCGTCGTCCAGCTCGGGGGCGGCCTCCCGGGTGCGGCGGACGTACTTCTCATAGGACGCCCGCAGGTATTTGCCCAGATGGCTCATCTCCACAGACTGTCCGCCGTACTGGTTGGAGGCCACGCAGGAGATGATCTGGGTGACCACAGTACACGCCACCTGGAAGCTCTTGGGAGATTCGATGAGCTTGCCGTTGATCATGGTGCCGTTGTCCAGCATGTCCCCGATGTTGACCAGGCAGCAGTTAAAGATATGCTGCACAAAGTAATCCGCGTCGTGGAAGTGGAGCACGCCCTCATCGTGGGCCTTGGAGATATGCTCGGGCAGGAGGATGCGCCTGGTCAGATCCCGGCTCACCTCGCCGGCGATATAGTCCCGCTGGGTGGAGGCGATGGCGGTGTTCTTGTTGGCGTTCTCCTCCGCAAGCTCCTTGTTGTCGTTGCGGATGAGGGACAGGATGGACTCGTCGGTGGTATTGGCCTTGCGCACCAGCGCCCGGGTGTAGCGGTAGATGATGTAGGCCTTGGCCAGCTCGTACTTACCGGCGGCCATCAGCCTGGTCTCCACCATGTCCTGAATGTCCTCCACCAACAGGCGCTTGCGGCCGCGGGTCTCGGCCACGGAATCGGCGATGGCCTCGATGGAGCCGCTGTCAAGGCGGCAGGGCTCGTCCACTGCGGCGTTGGCCTTTTGGATGGCGGCCACAATTTTCGCTCGGTCAAACTCCACAACGGAGTCGTCTCTTTTGATAACTTTCATGGGGCGGGCTCCCTTCTCTAGATGGTTCTTTTGTGCGCCGGGCCGTCCGAAGCGGTCCGCTCCGCCCTGGAAGGATCTGGGGGACAAATTGAGGGCGCTCCATAATGATACTATATCTTGTGGTCAGTGTCAACTGGTCATTCTATATAAATGGGGACTGGTTTTTTTGGCTGGGATTTTTATGCCGCAGGGCTTGACAAGGCCGGTGGCCGCAAAAAGGCCCGGGGCATAGACTGGATTGCACCCAGGCGGGCGCTGCGCCCTGCCCCCGCGCCTGATTCCGGCCCCGGCGGAGGCGGCGGGTCCCCTGGGCTTGGGGCCGGTGAAAGGAGCGTACTCATGAGTCAATTCTATTGGAACGACCCTCCCAGGGGCTATGCCATGTCTGCGGAGGAGTTCGCCGCCGGGGCCTGCCGCTGCCCCGGCCCCCAGCCCTGTCCGCCCCAGGAGCCCGGCTGCGGCTGTGACTGCGGCGCGGCTCCCATGCCCCCTGCGGACTGCGGGTGCGGCTGCGGGGGGGCCACGCCCCCAGTCTCCCCCGGCTGTTTGGACAACGGCTGCGGCCAGGGCCCGGACTACTGCCAGCCCATGATCTGCTGCTGCCGTCCCGCCCCCGGCCCCACCCCCCAGCCTCCCCAGGTGGAGGAGGGCTGCTGCTGCAAGCAGAGCTTCCGGGCGGCCCTGGGCCTTTTGTGCGACGAGCGGATCTCCAGCCTGCTGGACTTCGACACGGCGGCATTTATCACCGACACCTATACGGCGGGAACCAAACTGGCGGGCGGCAAGCCCTACGCCGGAACGCCCGGGGCCCAGGCGGAGGGGGATGCTGGTGATACCGCCGGGGCCAAGGGCAAGCCCACCCCGCCCTGCCCCTGCGAAACGTCCGACAACCTGGGAAACCTTTACGGCAGCTTCCGCCGGTTCTCCCCGTGCAGCTGCGACCTGATCGACATCGAAGCCGAGGTATATACCCCATCCGGGAAAAGCTGCGCCCTCACCGCCCAGCAGGTGAACCTGTGCCAGCTGGACGCGGTGGTAATCCAGGGCGCGGACGCCTGCGCCGAAGGTGATCTCACCGCCCATGAGGTGACCGCGCGGAATTTCCGCTGCCTGCGCGCCATGCTGGCCCAGCGGCTGAACCCGGTGGGCTCCCCCTGCGGGCAGACCGCCTGCTCCTGCGCCTGCGACGGGCGGGACTGCTGCTGCGCGGCCGGGCTGCTGTCCACCCTGGCCCAAAACAACCTGAGCCGCCGGGTGTCGCTGGCGGCGGGCCTTCTGGTGCTCCAGGACGTGACCCTGCTGGGCACCGTGGGTAATGTGCTGGTCCTGTCCAACGACTGTGACAACCGGCTGTACTTCGTGTGCGTGAACAGCGTGCAGTTTATCGGATAAATAGGGCTGAGCCCCCTCCGCAGGCGCGGAGGGGGCTCGGTTTCTCATTGGGGGCGCGCCAATGTCCAATACCCGTCGTAAGGATATCCTGTTTTCCCAATCAGGACGTGCTCCGATTGGGTAAAGCCCAGCCGCTGCACCGCGCGGATGCGTTCAATGGCGTAGATAGGCACTTTTGTGATGATCGTGCCGCAGTTTAGTGCCTCAAAGACCGTCGGGATGATCAGCGCGGCGATTTCGGCCAGGTCGTCCTCCGTTTCGCGGCTGCTTTTCACGTCCAGGCGCAGAATCCCCGCACCGTTGAACACATCGTCGGAGACGCGCCGGCACACCTCTGTTGTTCCGATGACCTTCGACGCGGCGCGGTCCACAACGGACCATCGGACGAACCACCCGTCTTGATACGCCTGCCTCCAAAATCGGAGCGCGTCCCTCATCCGTTCCGGGGTGTCGTAATAAAAATTGTCCCCGTCACAGTTGTCGCTGTTAAAAAAGGGCAGGGCATACTTATCGCTGTACACCTCCAGCAGGTCCGCACAGTCCTCTTCCTCCACAAAGCGCAGCAAAAAGCGGTGGTTTTCCAACGTCGGGCACTGTTGATAAATATCCATATGCACTTCTCCTGTCTTCCGTATGTTGGGTACATTATATCATATGGACAATCAGAACGCAAGATTATCGAACTAATATTTGACAGGCGAGAACAAAACATGTATACTATCCCCAAAGGGGGGAACCACCATGGACCGGGTCATCTATCACTGCGACTGCAACAGCTTTTACTGCTCGGTGGAGCTGCTCTCCCACCCGGAGCTGAAAGCCGTCCCCACGGCGGTGTGCGGCGACCCCAAGAGCCGCCACGGCATCATCCTGGCCAAAAACGAGCCCGCCAAGCGCTTTGGCGTGCGCACGGCGGAGACCATCTGGCAGGCAAAGCAGAAGTGCCCGGAGCTGGTGCTCCTCCCCGCCCACCACGGCTTGTACCGGGAATATTCCAAACAGGTCAACGCCGTTTACGACCGCTTCACCGACCTCATTGAGCCCTTCGGCATCGACGAGAGCTGGCTGGACGTAACCGGCTCCCTGCACCTGTTCGGTGGCGACCCCAGGGCCCTGGCTGACCGCATTCGGAATACCGTCCGGGAGGAGCTGGGGCTGACCATCTCGGTGGGGGTGTCCTTCAACAAAGTGTTCGCCAAGCTGGGCAGCGATTACAAAAAGCCGGACGCCACCACCGTCATCTCCCGGGAGAACTTCCGGCGCATCGTCTGGCCCCTGCCCGTCACCGACCTGCTCTTTGTGGGCAGGGCAGCGGCTAAGATGCTGGGGCAGTACGGGGTGTCCACCATCGGGCAGCTGGCCGCCTTCGACAAAAAGGCCCTCACGGAGCTGCTGGGCAAGCAGGGGGGACAGCTGTGGGAGTACGCCAACGGCCTTGAGCACAGCCCCGTGGCCCCGGCAGGGACGTACACACCCCCCAAGTCGGTGGGCAACGGGGAGACCTTCCCCCGCAACCTCATCCGCCGGGACGAGGTGAGCCGGGGGGTGGCCATGCTGGCCGACCAGGTGGCGGTGCGGCTGCGAAAGCACAGCATGAAGGCGTCCACCCTCCAGGTGACCATCCGGGACCCCAAATTCAAGGATATCTGCCGCCAGCGCCCCCTGCCCGCCCCCACCAACACCGCCCGGGAGCTGTACCACGCCGCCATGGGCATCATCGAGCGCAGCTGGAAGTCAGGCGCGCCCATCCGGGCCATCACCCTCACCGCCCACAGCCTGATCCCGGAGGGGGAGGCCGCGGTGCAGCTGGACCTGTTCCAGTCCGCCGCCCCCCAAAGGCGGGAACGGGTGGAGAAGCTGGAGCGCACCATGGACGCCATACGCTCCAAATACGGCCAAGGGGCGCTCACTGTGGCCGCCCTGGCCCCCCGGGAGGCGCCGGAGAACGGCCCGGAGGCGGAGCGCGCCCTCCCCTTCTGACCAGGGGCGCAAAAGCAAAGCCGCCCGGGTGAATCCCGGGCGGCTCAGAACTTATCACATAAGCCTCGCAGAGTTCACGCCCGCAGGCGCGAAAAAATTGAAATCCGTTTTTCCCGGCGACATGCGCGTCGGGAAAAACACTTCTCGGCCGAACAGTGTGCGAACTGCCCGCCGCAGGCGGACAGTGAGTGCGCACATGAGGCCGCAGCCTATCCCGCCGGAAAAGGCAAAGCCTTTTTCGACGGGCTGGGAGCCGCCCGGGTGAAACCCGGGCGGCTCACTTTATTCGTCCATATCGAAGGGGGGAATATCCCGCTCCTGGGGGAGGGCGTCCCCCTCAAAGGGGAGCTCGTCGGGCACAGCAGCCACCATGTTCTGCCTGTACTGCATCTCCGCCCACTGCTCCTTGGTGATGAGCAGCTGCCGGGGCTTGGAGCCCTCGAAGGGACCCACCACACCCTTTTCCTCCATCTGGTCCACCAGCCGGGCGGCCCGGCCATAGCCCAGCTTCAGCCTGCGCTGGAGCATGGACACGCTGGCCTGCCCCACCTCCAGCACCACGTCGATGGCCGCAGGGAGCAGTTCGTCGTAGTCGTCCCCGCCTGCCGGGTCGGAGCCGCCCACGCCCTTGTCCGCCTTGCTCTTGTCCTCGGCGTTCTTCTCGATCTCGTGCATCACCTGCTCGTCGTACTGGGCGGACGCCCCCTCCTTGATGAAGTCCACCACGTTGGCCACCTCCTCCTCGGTGATGAAGCAGCCCTGAACCCGGAGCTTGTCCTGTCCCAGGGGGGCGTACAACATATCCCCCTTGCCCACCAGCTTTTCCGCGCCGGTGGTGTCCAGAATGATGCGGGACTCCAGGCTGGAGGCCACCGCAAAGGCGATACGGCTGGGGATGTTGGCCTTCATCAGGCCGGTGATCACATCGGCACGGGGGCTCTGGGTGGCGATGACCAGGTGCATTCCCGAGGCGCGGCCCATCTGGGCCACCCGGCAGATGGACTCCTCCACCTCCTTGGCGGCCACCAGCATCAGGTCGGCCAGCTCGTCGATGACCACCACGATCTGGGGCATGGGCTCCAGGTCCTCCCGCTGGGCGGCGTGGTTGTTGTAGGACGCCAGATCCTTTGCCCCCACCTCGGAGAACTTCTGGTAGCGCTTCATCATCTCGCTCACCGCCCACTGCAATGCTCCCGCGGCCTTTTTCGGGTCGGTGACCACCGGGATGAGCAGGTGGGGAATGCCGTTGTAGACGCTCAGCTCTACCATCTTGGGGTCCACCATAATCAGCCGGACCTCCTCCGGGGCGGCCTTGTACAGCAGGGAGATGATGAGGGAGTTGGTGCATACCGATTTGCCTGAGCCGGTGGTGCCGGCGATGAGCATGTGGGGCAGACGGGCGATATTGCCCACGATGGGCTGGCCGCTGATATCCTTGCCCACGGCGAAGGACACCTTGGATGGGCTGTCGGTAAAGGCCCGGGAGCCCAGCACATCCCGGATGCACACCGGGCTCACCACCCGGTTTGGCACCTCAATGCCCACGGTGGAGATTTTATCGGGTATCGGGGCCACGCGGACGGCGGACGCCCCAAGGGCCAGGGCGATATCGCCGGACAGGTTGGTGATCTTGTTCAGCTTCACCCCCTGGTCCAGCTCCAGCTCATACCGGGTGACGGCGGGGCCCCGGATGACGTTGACGATGCGGGCGCTGACGCCGAAGGACTGGAGCGCGTCCTGAAGCCGCTGCTGGTTGGCGTGCAGCTCCCCCTCCGCGGCGGAGGCATTCCCCCCTCCCCCCTGGTTGAGCAGGGTCACGGGGGGGTAGCGGTAGGCGGGGGAATCCTGCTCCATGCCCGCCTCGATCTCCCGGGCCATCTCCTCCCGGACCTGGGCCTGTTCCTCTTCCTTGGACCGCTTCTGGGGGGCAGGCTCCCGGATGACGGGCGGGGGCACCGGGTCCTCCTGGGCCGCCGGCGCGGAAGGCGCTTCCTCCCGGATGGGGGTGGGCGCCGCCGGGGCCACCAGGTCGTCCATGGCCGGGGGCGGGGCCACCGGGGAGGGCCTGGGGGTGCGGGGGGGCTCCTTCATGGGGCGCAGCTCCGCCACATCCTCATACTCCGGGGGCTCCTCCTCCAGGCTGGGGGGCCTGTCCCCCTGGCCGGGCAGCGCCACCCCGGCTACCTTGTCAAAGAAGGATTTCTTACGCACGGTGGTCACCGGGGTGGTGGGCCTTTGGGCCAGCAGCGGGCCGTCGTCCACGGGAATATCGATGGCGGCGTTTTTGCGCCGGGCGGCGGGCTCCGGCTCCGCCCGGGCGGGCCTGCGGGGGCGCTCCTCCGGCTCAGGGTAGTCGTCCGGGTCATACTCCGCCCGCTGCTCCCGGCGCTGCTTCAGATAGTCCAGAACATCCGCCGGGGTGAGGCGCAGCGCGCACAGCGCCGCCGCCGCAGTGAGCAGCAGCAGCACCGCCACAGCCCCCACGGTGGTGAAGGCGAAGCGGAAGGCCATGGCCAGCGTACCGCTCGCCACGCCGCCGCAGGCCACTGCCTTGCCATCCGTCCAAAGCTGTCCAAAGAGCTCCCAGCCCCACTGGTACTCCCCCCTGCTCAGCAGCAGGTGGAGCAGCGCCCCGGCAAACACCGGCAGGCATACCGCCCCCGCCACCCGCAGCCGGACGGGGCGGCCCCGGTGGAAGACGAGGATGACGGCGGCGGCCAGCAGCATGGGCGGGGCCAGATAAAACCCGTAGCCGCACAGCCCCTTGAGCAGGTCGCAGAACAGGGCGATCACCGCCCCTTCCTCTGTTTTGAAGTAGCCGATGGCCCCAAACAGGGCCAGCAGGAAGCACACTCCACCCCCCACCTCCCGGCGGTAGGGCTTTTTCTGGGGGGCGGACCTGCGGGAGCGGCCCTTGGACTGGGTTCCTGATCTGGACGCGGCGCGCTTGCCGCCGCTTTTGGACGGATTGGACGCGGAGCGGCCCTTGGAACCGCCGCCGTTTGTCGCAGAATTTCTCTTTTGTGTGGAAGCCATGGGGTAAACCTCCTGTGTATGTTACGCTGCGGGGAACAGGATGGGAAGAAGGAACCTGGCGGCCAGGGAGACGGTCCCGGCGATCCAGCAGTAGTAGGCGAACATGCCGAATTTGCCCTTGCTTGCCAGCAGCTTCACCAGGGAGATGGAGAAGTAGCCCACCACCCCGGCCACCGCCATGCCCGTCAGGTACATGGGCAGCAGGTTCATGTCGATCTCCCCCGCGCCCGCCACCTTGACCACCTTCAGCAGGGTGGCCCCCAGCACGGCGGGCAGGGACAGCAGGAAGGAAAAGCGCACGGCAAAGTTGCGCTCAAAGCCCAGGGCCATCCCGGCGGAGATGGTGGCGCCGGAGCGGGACAGGCCGGGGATGGTGGCCGCCCCCTGGGCCAGCCCCACCAGCAGCACATCCTTCACTGTGGCGGTGCGGCCGTTTTTCCGCCCGCCGCCGCAGCGGTCGGACAGGAACAGGATGCAGCCGGTGACCAGCAGCATGACGGACACAAACACCGGGCTTGCCCCCAGCTCCTCCACAAAATCCTCGATGGGCAGCACCAAAAACAGGGGCAGGGTGCCCAGAACCAGCAGCAGCACCAGCCGCCGTGCCTCGGGAGGATTGCCCCGCTCCCGTCCGCCCGAACGGGAGAACAGCGCGGCGGCGCCCCGGAAGAACTCCACAATCATGTCTATGATATCGCCCCGGTACACCACGCACACCGCCAGCAGCGTGGCGAAGTGGAGCAAAATATTATACAGGGCGTCCGGCTCTTCCATCCCAAAGAAGTATTGCAGCAGGGACAGGTGCCCCGAGCTGGAGATGGGCAGAAATTCCGCCACCCCCTGCACCAGTCCCAGGACGATTGCCATCCAAAATTCCAATGTATTCACCTCATTCTCAGAACTGCCGCAGGCGCGGCACATGGTCGGTTTATTATATTATCACACTTCGCCGCAAAATTCCAGTGCCAATCGAAAAAGGCCGCCCTGCCCCCGCCTTGCGCTCCCCTCCGTGGCTGTGATATACTGTTGAAAAAAGGAGGTGCGTCCATGGCAAAGAAGGATTCCCGGCGGCGACTGCTCTTGGCCGCGGCGGCTTTGCTACTGTGCGCGGCGGCGGTATTTTTGCTGCTCTGGCTCAATCCCAACCGGGTTTACACCTATCAGGCCCAAACCGCATCCGCCGCCCAGGCCGCCGAAACCTGCCCCTTCGCCCTCATCACCCGGCAGGAATTCCAGCTGGCCGCGGAGCTTTTGGCCAATGAGAACGTGACAGCCTTCTATCCCAATCCCGGCCAAGTAGATCCACCCGCCCACGAGCTGCCTGTGGGCCTTGTGGATGCCGAAGCCCTTCGGATCGGCGGACAGCGCGCCCGCGTGACCAGCCTGTCCGTCTTCGGCCTGATGATCTGTGTGGACTATTCCACCCCCGTGCCGGATGTCCAAAGCCCCCGCAGCCGCTGTACCCTATCCATCGCCTACGACGGCACAGTGGTCAAAACCTCCGCCCAATACGAAAACGGGGTGGCGCTCTACATCGTTGACAACACGGATAACGCCGCTTTCATCGTGGGCCGGAACGTCCGCGACCTGCTGTACTTCCTCCACGATAATTGACCAGACCCGCCGGGGAATTTTATTGTGCATTTTGATGCCGGTAAAATTCCCCGGTTTTCTTGCTTTTTGTGTGATAATTTGCTACACTAAAGCAAATCACCCCACGGGAGGAACTGCATATGATTACCGTTCAAACCACCCCTGTCCGCTGGCAAAACGGCCGCTTCACCCCCTCCGCCGCCCCCCAGGGCCGGGAGGGCACCATGGCCCACGCCATCCTCATGGCCCACAATACCTCTGATCGCCCGGACCGCCTGTCCATCCGCTTCGACGCCATGGCCTCCCATGATATCACCTATGTGGGCATCATCCAGACCGCCCGGGCCTCCGGCATGGAGGAATTCCCCCTGCCCTATGTGCTCACCAATTGCCACAACTCCCTGTGCGCTGTGGGCGGCACCATCAATGAGGACGACCACGTGTTCGGCCTGTCTGCCGCCAAAAAGTACGGCGGCGAGTTCGTCCCCGCCCACCAGGCGGTCATCCATTCCTACATGCGGGAGCGCTACGCCGCTCCCGGCAGGATGATTCTGGGCTCCGATTCCCATACCCGATACGGGGCTTACGGCTGTATGGCCATCGGCGAGGGCGGCCCTGAGCTGGCCCGGCAGCTGCTGCGCAAGACCTACGACATCGCCTACCCCAACATCATCGCCGTCTACCTCACCGGCGCGCCCAGGCCGGGAGTGGGGCCCCAGGACGTGGCTCTGGCCCTGGTGGGGGCCACCTTTAAAGCCGGCGCGGTGAAAAATGCCGTACTGGAGTTCTTCGGCCCCGGCGTGGCATCCCTCTCCATGGACTACCGCTCCGGCATCGACGTGATGACCACCGAGACCACCTGCCTGTCCTCCGTCTGGCAGACCGACGCGCACACCAAAACCGCCCTCGCCCTGCTGGGCCGGGGGGACAGCTACCGGGAGATGGCCCCGGCGGAGGGCGCGTATTACGACGGGGTGGTCACCGTGGAGCTGGACAAGGTGGAGCCCATGATCGCCCTGCCCTTCCACCCCTCCAACGCCTATACCATTAGAGAGTTCAAGGCCAACATGGCCGACCTGCTCCATCAGGTGGACGTGGACGCGGCGGAGCAGCTGGGGGTGAAAAACGCGCCCTCTCTGGTGAAAAAAATCGTGGGCGGCCAATTCCTGGTGGATCAGGGGGTCATCGCCGGGTGCTCCGGCGGCGCCTATCAGAATTTGAAGCGGGCGGCTGAGATTTTGACGGGCTGCTCCACCGGCTCCGGGGCCTTCTGGCTGTCCTGCTACCCCGGCTCCATGCCCATTAACCTGGAGCTGACCAAAAATGGGTACATCGCCCAGCTCATGGCGGCGGGGGCGTCCATCCGCTCCTGCTTCTGCGGGCCTTGCTTCGGCGCGGGGGATGTGCCCGCCAACGGGGCTTTCTCTATCCGCCACTCCACCCGCAACTTCCCCAACCGGGAGGGCTCCAAGCCCGGGGACGGCCAGATCTCCTACGTGGCCCTCATGGACGCCCGGTCCATCGCCGCCACCGCCCGGATGGGCGGCGTGTTCACCGGGGCGGACGAGCTGCCTGACGTGCCCGCAGACCGGGCCGATGAGCAGTGGAGCTACGACGATTCCGCATACCAATCCCGGGTCTACTTCGGCGTCGGGAAGCCCCAGCCCGAGGCCGGGCTGGTGTTCGGCCCCAACATCGCCGACTGGCCGGAGCAGATCCCCCTGCCGGAAAACCTGCTGCTCACCTGCTGCGCCGCTATCTACGACCCGGTGACCACCACCGATGAGCTCATCCCCTCCGGGGAGACCTCCTCCTACCGCTCCAACCCCCTGCGGCTGGCCGAGTTCGCCCTGTCCCGGAAGGACCCCCAGTACGTCCCCCGTGCCAAGGCAGTCCAAGCGGTGGAGCAGCTGCGCCGCACCAATCCGAAGGCCCCCGAGGTCGAGGGGGCCCTGGATGGCTATGACCCGGCCCGCACCGGGCTGGGCTCCCTGGTGATGGCCCTGAAGCCCGGCGACGGCTCGGCGAGAGAGCAGGCCGCCTCCTGCCAGCGGGTGCTGGGGGGCTGCGCCAACGTGGCGGAGGAGTATGCCACCAAGCGCTACCGTTCCAACGTGGTCAACTGGGGGATGCTGCCCTTTGTGGCCGGGGATTTGCGGGCGCTGAACCTCCAGCCCGGAGACCAGGTGCACCTGCCCGGCATCCGCGCCCTGCTGGAGGGAGATGGCGAGGAAATCGCCGCCACCGTCATCCAGAATGGGGCCAACGGCCCCGCCGCCCAGGCTGTGACCCTCACCCTCCCCGGCCTGACAAGGGAGGAGCGGGACATTATCCTCGCCGGCTGCCTCATCAACTACTACGCGGAGGGCTGAGCATGGAACTTGACCTGTATATCCCCAAGCTGGACGACCTCTGGTTTTACCAGCAGATGATGGCCGACCCCGCCACCATGTCCTACAACATAGGCTACGACCCCTGGCCCGGCTACCACCAGGACACGGGCTGCATTGACTTCCCCCGGGAGGAGTGGGAGACGTGGTACGCCCAGTGGGTAGGCCGGGAGCCGGAGCGGTTCTACGCCTACATCCGGCGCAGGTCTGACGGGGAGTGGATCGGCGATGTCAACTTCCACCACACGCCGGACAAGGACTGGTGGGACATGGGCATCGTGATCTTCGCCCCCTGCCGGGGGCAGGGATACGCCGCCCCCGCCCTGCGCCTGATGGTGGATCACGCCTTCCGGGTTTGCGGCGTCAGCCGCCTCCACAACTACTTCGAGACCACCCGGGAGGCCGCTTGGAAGGCCCATCTGGCGGCGGGCTTCCGGGACGCAGGCACGGTGGACGGCATCCGCCACCTGCTGCTCACCCGGGAGGAATACCTGGCCGCCCAAGGCGGCTAAGCCGCCGGAAGCGCCCGGCGCACCCCCTGCAATCCCCTAATTCATTAAAAAGCGGCCAGCCGGTTCCCCGGCTGGCCGCTCTTTTTAGGTTTTTCCCTTCAGCCTCTCGCTGCCGCTCAGCTCATCTTCAGGAAGTTCTGGCAGTAACGGGTCAGCATGGCGGCCGCCTGATAGCGGATAGCCGTGCCGTTGGGGCTGAGCGTGGTGTTGGTGGTGCCGCTGATGATGCCGTTGCCCACGGCCCACTGCATGGCCTCCTTGGCGTAGCTCTGCACGTAGCCCCGGTCAGTAAACTGGCTCAGGTTGGACAGATTGCCGTTGCTCAGGCCGCGGTAGTTGTTGTAGCGGTACAGGATGGCCGCCAGCTCCTGGCGGGTGACCGCCGTGCCGGGGTCAAAGATGCTGTTGGACCGCCCATTCACAATGTTGTTGTTGGAGGCCCAGGCCACAGCCGCGCTGTACCACTGGTTGGCGGGCACGTCGCTGAACTTGGTCACGCCGGACACCGAGGGGCTGCCGGACAGACGGTACAGGATCAAAACGATCTGGGCGCGGGTCACATTGCCGTTGCCGTTGAAGGTGTACTTGTTGCCGAAGCCTTCCATCATGCCGTGCTTGTAGACGAAGTTCACGTACTGCAGGTAGAAGTCGTTGGAGCCCACGTCCGTGAAGGGCAGGCCGGTCTCTACGGTGAAGCTGGGCGTGACGGTCGCGGTGGTAGCGCCCGCGGGCACGGTGAACACCCAGGTGTTCGTGCCGGTGTTGGTGGCGTTCACGCTGGTGCCGTTGTTGAAGTACACGCTCACGCCGGTGGCGCGGTAGCCCGCCCTGGGCACGGTGTACACGGTGATGGTGCTGCCCTGAGTCACATTGTTGGTGCCGCTGCTCACGGTGGCGGAGCCGTTGGTCGCGTTATTCACGTTGATGCTGACCTGGCCCCCGCCCACGCCGAAGTTGGGCGTGACGGTCACGGAAACCACGTTGTCGGGCACCTTGAAGGACCAGCTGTTGCCGGAGCCGCTGACCGCAATAGACGTGTTGTTGCTGCCCACGGCGGACACGCCCAGGGTGTAGTAGCCGCTGTTGGGGTTGGTGGTGATGGTCACGGTGTCGCCCGCCTTGGCGCGGACAATGCTGGCGCTGGCGTTGCCGTTGGCCACGTCCGTCACATAGATGGCAACCGTGCCGGTGGCGGTCTCCTTGGCCAGCTGGACCGTCCACAGGCTGCCCGTGGTGTCCGGGGTCATGGTAAAGTTGTTGCTGGCGCGGGTGAGCGTGGTATTGCCCTCGGCCTTGATATAGAAGGTACGGGCCAGGCCGGTGACGTCGATGGAGTCGCTGGCCTTATAGCCGTTCAGCACCGTGATGCGATCCACATGGTCCTTGGGCTGGGGCTGGGTGTCGTTCACTGCGGCCTGGAGGGTGGTGTAGTAGGCGATGGCACCGGCGGGCACGTGGGTAGTATTCGTCGCGCCTCTGCTGCGCTCCAGCATCACCAGCGGGGCGGTCTGGTCGATCACGATGGTGCCCAGGCCGGTCCGGCCGCTGTGGCTGATGGTAAACGCTTTACCACTGTCATTTTTGTATACATAGGTGTCGTCCTGGCGCATGTATGCATTATTATTACCAGCGGTCAGCATGGTGTTCAACGTACTGCCGAACTTCACAACCACGCCGATGTCAAACTCCTCGCCCAGGGTGCCCAAGGCACGGCCGGCCTGCACCTCAATCGCTGTGGTAGCATCACTACCCTTGCGCACCTCAACGCGGTAATACACGCTCAGGGCGGCGGTGAGGGTGCCGTTCTGGTTGAACTTGCTGGCGGTCACATTCAGGTAGGGCACCAGGTAGACCTCGGTATAATCCTTGGACACAGGGTCCGTGGTGTACTGGTCCTTGGTGGGGCTGCCGCTGTAATGGTTCTGCCACGCCTTGCGCTGGGCCTGGTCGCGCCAGTTCTGAACCTGGGAGCTGGTGATCCCGGCCTGGACGGCGTTCACCGCCTGCTTGACGGCGGTGCTGCGGCTCCAATCAAAGGAGGCAGCTGTGTCTCCGTCAAGGGTGCCCTGGATCAGGTTGGCGACATACTGCTTGGTGGCCGCGTCGCCGGTACCGGTATAGGTGGCCTTCACCGCGCCGGCAGGGTCTACATCGGTCTTAAAGTTCTCATCCATCACCCGCAGGCCGGAGCCGTTGAGGGTGTAATAGGTGCTGCCGTCGAACAGGGTCAGCCGGGAGCCGTCGGCGTTGACGGTCAGGCCGCCGTCCAAGGTCTGGTTGCCGAAGTAGGTGCGCTTGTTCACGCTGTTGTAGTTCACCCACACCGGGATGATGACCTGCTTCTGGTTTTCGTCCACCAGGTCGGTCAGCAGGTTCAGCTGGAAGCTGGCGATGCCGCCGATGGGCTCCACCGCGCCGGACAGGGTGATCACATTGCCGTTCAGGGAGGCGGTGATATTGTGGTTCGCACCGGTGCCAGTGGCCAGGTTCAGGCCGTTGATCTTGGTGACCACCTGGCTGGCGCCCTGGGTGGCCAGAACAAAATTGGTACCGCTGACGCCCTGGGGCACATCGTAGCTGCCGCCCGCGTTATAGGTCTTGTTCTTGTTGGTGGTGTCCGTCCAGGTGGCCACCGGGGTGCCCAGCGCCTTGTTGGGCAGCATGGGGATGGTGGTCACGCCCTTATAGGTGAGCACACCTGCGACATCGCTGCCGCGCTTGAAGGTGATGGTGCCCTGGGCGCCGGTAGTCTGGCCCACGATGGTCAGCGTGCCGCCTTTGGTGGCCTGCTTGTACAGGCCGTCGGCCAGCTGGGCCGAGGTGTAGAAGGTGGTGACGTTGCTGCTGTCAGTGGCCTGATAAATCAGCGCCTCATTGCCGGAGTTGGCCAGGGCGTCGGCGGTGGGAGCGGTGCCCTTATAGGTGCCGCCCTTGATGCCGTGGCCCTTGTAGCCGTCCAGGCTCACAGCGCCAAAGGTGTTGCTGATCTCGGCGGCGATGTCCACCTTCAGGCTGGTGCCGTTGCTGGCGCTGACGCTGGTAATGCTGTTGCCGCTTCCGGTCACCTTAAAGGTGGTGTTGCCGCCGTCGTTCAGGTTCAAAGCGCCCAGGCTGGCGCTGGGGCCGTTGACGGTGAGGGAGCCGGTGGGCAGGGTGACAGAACCCATCTTGCCCCGATTGACCACAATATCGGCGCTGTTGTCAATACTGGTAGCGCCAGCCACGGTGCCGTTCTCGCCCACGGTGATCTTGACGGCGCTCTTCAGGGGCTCGCCGGCCTGCTGCGTGATGGAGGCCACGGTGCCCTGGCTGATGTTCACGGTGGCGTTGGTGCCGGTGTCCTTGAGCTGGCCGCTGCTCAGGGTCACGGCACCCACCTTGGAGATCATGCCGTTGACAGCCAGCTGGGTGCCGGTGCCGTTGAGGTTCAGCGCGCCCATCTCACTGCTGGTCACGGACACCCGGGTGCTGTTGCCGGTGAGGGTCACGGTGCCGGTGATCTCGCTGTGGTTGTCCAGGGTGACGTTCTGGGCGTTGGCGTGGGTGGTGGCGTTGCCGCTCATCTCAACGCTGCCGTTCAGCGTGGCGTAATCCTTCATGGAGATGGTGTGGTTGGCGTAGTTGGTGAGCTGCACACCGCCGCTCAGCTGGCCGCCGTCCCGCAGGGTGAGGGTGAAGGTCTGGGTGCCGGTGCCGCTGTTGACGATGTTCCAGTTCACCGCGCCCTGGTCGGCAGACCGACCCGCCTTCATGGCGGCGGCGTACTGGGAGTCCTCCACGATCAGGGAGGTCACCTTGGTCATGTCCGCAATGCCGATGGTCAGGGTATGGCCGTTGGTGTCCACGGTGAGGTTCCGGCTCAGGCCGCTGATGGACTCATTGCCCAGCAGGGTAAAGCTGGCCTGGCCCTTGTCCAGGGCGGCCTGGGCGCTCTCATACCAGGTGCCGCTGGTGCTGGTGCCGGTAATGACGCCGCTGTTGACTTGCGCATAGCGGGTCTCTTTCCGATTGCTGCCCACATTCATCTGGAACTGGTAGTACCAGCCGGGGCCGATGGGGGCGCCGCCCGCGTCCAGCAGGGTGGGCTGAATCTTGTCGTAGTATCTGACGCTGGTTCTGCCGCTCTCGGCAGACGTCGCCGCGAAGGCCGTGGCAGGCAGTAATGCCAGCACCATGACGAGCGCGAGCAGGGCTGACAAAATCCGTTTCTTCATGTACGTATTCCTCCTGTTCTGGTTTAGATCTCTCTAGGGAGTGCCTGGGTCTCGCCGGTCTGGCCGGCTCGGGTTGTCCCGTTGCGGGGTGTGGCCGGGCATTCGGCCCTCCTTCCATCGGAATGATTGGCTGACGCCTCCGACGCCACAGTTATACGGCTACTATTATACTATATCGGCAAAAATTTGCAAGGGATTAGCGGAACTTTTTAGAAAAATTCTATGGAAGCTGTTCCACCCCCTTCCAGAGGGGGGCCGCGCTTGCATTTTTCGAAAGGACATGTTAGAATAAAAATAAGCGCTGTCGTATAAAAAAGGCGGTTGGCCACTCCCTTGCGAAAGGGGGTGGGGCAGATGGGAAATGGGCGCGGGGCCGCGGTTCTGCGTATCCTGATATGGTTTATCATTACGCTTTTGCTGATGATTTACATATCCCCAAAAGCGTATTGACCGCTCGGCTGGCACCCAAGCGGTCAATATAGAACGTTTGATTTTGTTTGATCAGTGAGGGCTGACCGCCTGCGGCAGCGCCCCTATATGCCTATTATAACAGCTCCCCCGGCTTTGTCAAGCGCTAAAAGCGTGTTGACCGCCCCCGCCGCCATATGGTATAATGTGTTATGCTCCAAAATCGAAAGGAGGCTGGCAGAATGCCCGCCGAAAACGAGCGCAAGGACGTTCAGAAAGCCATGGCGTATGATCTGCTCCGTATTTTGAAGCAAAACCCGGAGAAAACGTACACCGCTGAGGAATTGGAAAAACTGATCGACGCCTACATCACCGGCGCACAGCAGTAACCCACCCAAAAAGGGGCCGGATACCGGCCCCTTTTCCCTTGAGGAGGCCCTTTTATGGACTACGACACCCTGCTCTCCGGCTGCTGTGAGGTGGCCCGGGAGCTTTTGCGCCACGGCGCGGAAATCCAGCGCGCGGAGGACACCATGCGCCGCCTGCTGGCGGCCTACGGCCTGGAGGGGGAGGTATTCGCCATCCCCAACTGCGTGTGGGCCAGCGCCCGGGAGCCGGACGGCCGGGTGTGTACCGTCATGCGCCGGGTGCCCCCCTCCACGCTGAATATCGAGGGCATCGAGCGCTTCAACGACCTTTCCCGCCGCCTGTGCGCCGCCCCGCCGGACGACCCGGGGGAGCTGCTCGCCCAGTGCCGCCGGGAGGCGGCGCTGCTGCGGCGCTACCCCATGCACCTGCGGGTGGCGGGTTATTTTGTGGGGGCATTTTTCTTCGCGCTGTTCTTCGGCGGCGGCTGGGCGGAGGCCTGGTGCGCGGGGCTGGCGGGGCTGGCCTGCGGCGCGGTGCTGTCCTACCTGGAGCGGGCGGGGGCCAACGCCTTTTTGTCCACCCTGGCGTCCGCCTTTGTGCTGGGGGCGGTCTCCTTCACGCTGCGGGCCTTCGGCGCGCCCATCAGCCTGGAGGTCACCCTGGCCGGGGGCATCATGGTGCTGGTGCCGGGGCTGGTATTCACCAATTTTATGAGCAATCTGCTCACCGGGGATATGGTGTCCGGCCTTGCCACCTTTGCCCGGGCGCTGCTGTCGGCGGCGGCCATCGCCCTGGGGGCGGGGGCCGCCATGGCGCTGTTCCGGGGGCTGTGGCCCGTCCAGGCCGGGGGGAGCACCGCGGCCTATCCCCCGGCAGTGTCCTGCCTGCTGGCCTTTGTGGCCTGCCTGGGCTTCTGCCTGCCCGTCAACGCCCAGGGGGTGGGGGCGGCGCTGTGCGCCCTGGGGGGCGCGCTGGGCTGGGCGGTGTACCTGCTCTTCTCCGGGCTGGGGGCCAACATATTCCTGGCCAACCTGCTGGCGGCGGTGGCGGTGTCCGCCTGGTCGGAGGCTATGGCCCGGCGGCGGCGCTGCCCCGCCACCTCCTATCTGGTTGTAGGCATCTTTCCCCTGGTCCCCGGCCTGACCGTTTACCAGGCCATGGACTACGGCCTGCGGGGGCATACGGAGCTGTTCTGGAACACCTTTTTCCGCACCTTCGGCATCGCGGGGTGCCTGGCGCTGGGGCTGCTGCTGGTGTCGGCCTCCCTCCAGCTCTGGCGGCGCAGCCGGCGGGCGTGAGCGCCCCTGTAACAATTTTGGTTCCGCTTTGTAACCTTTCCTGCCTTGACCCGGTTCGGGGCAGGTGTTAACATAGCACGCAAGTCAACACAAAAGGAGTCCTGATCGAAATGGCCGTCAAAGTCCTGTCCCTGCTGCTGGGTATGCTGCTGTTGGTCCCGCTGTCCGCCTGCGGGACCACTGCTGGGCACGCGGGGCCCAGCCCCTCCCCCGAAGCTATGCCCACGGCGGCCCCCTCCGCACCGGAGCCCACACCCACGGCCTCACCTGAGCCCACGCCGGAGCCTACGCCGGAACCTTTCCCCACGCCGGAGCCGGTGGAGCCCTATGACTTCGGCACACCGCTGGAGGAGGGCGAAGCGGTGGAGGACGACGCCTTTTTCGACACGGCGGTGTATCTGGGCGACTCCCGGACCGAGGGGCTTCAGCTCTTCAGCGGCCTGAAGCACGGCGACTTCTACTGGGCCCGGGGAATGACGGTGTTCAAGGCGGACAGCGAGGACTACCGGGTATTCGAGGTGGACGGGCAGAAGTATAATCTTCTGGAGGTCCTGACGCTGAAGCAGTACGAGAGCGTGTACATCATGCTGGGCGTAAACGAGCTGGGCTACCCTGCCGAGAGCTATGAGCAGGGCCTGGGCGAGCTGCTTGACAAGGTGATCCAGCTCCAGCCGGACGCGGTGGTGTACCTCCAAATCATGCCCCCGGTGAACGACGCGCTGTGCCGCACCAATAAGCTGGCCGACTACATCAACAACGAGAAGCTGAGCCAGTTCAACAGCGCCATCGTCCGCCTTGCCGCGGAGAAAAAGGTGGTGCTGCTCAACACCGCCGAGGCGTACCTGGGCGAGGACGGCCAGCTCCCCGCGGAGCTTGCCAGCGACGGCTGCCATTTCGCCTACAGCGCGTACAAGCACTGGGCGGACTACCTGCGCCGGCATGTCATCGACCGGGAGCGGTACTTCCTCAACCGGGCCCAGGCGTTGGCGCAGCCCTAATTATATATGGTAAGCGGCTGGCCGGAGCGTTCCCGCCAGCCGCTTTTTTGAAAATTTTTAGGGGCGTGTGATAATCGGGCCCCTTCAATCGTTTTATGGACGTGATCACAAAGAGGCGTGAGGACAGGCGCATATGTGTCAATCCCAACGCCACAGCAGCGCGCTGGCCATTACGGCAAACGGCGGCGAAAGGAAGTGACCTGCAATGGGCGCAGAACAACTGACGGACCTGTTCCGCAAATACGGCGACGATGTGTTCCGGCTGGCGTACAGCTACCTGGGCTCACGCGCCGACGGGGAGGACGTGTGCCAGAGCGTGTTCCTCAAGCTGGCGGAGGGCAAGGTGGTCCTTCTGCCGGGACGGGAGAAAAGCTGGCTGCTCACCTGCGCCGCCAACCTGTGCAAAAGCCAGCTGAGATCCTTCTGGCGGCGGAACGTGGGGGAGCTGGAGGAATCCATCCCCTTTCAGGACCAGGCCGACCGGGCGGTGTGGGAGGCGGTGATGTCCCTGCCTCCCAAGTACCGGGCGGTGATCCACCTCTACTACTGGGAGGGCTACGACCAGGGGGAGATCGGAGAGGTACTCCACATCTCCCGCACGGCGGTCCAGACGCGCATGGCACGGGCCCGTACCATGCTGAGAAAGGAGCTGAGCGACGATGAACAACTATTGGCACATGATGGAACAGGCTCAAATGAGTGAGCGTAAAAAGGAGGAAATCATGAACATGTTGGAGAATAACGAGAAGCGGACCCAGAAGCGGCGCATGCCCCGGATGGGCAAGGTGATTTTGGCGGCGGCGCTGGCGGTGGGGTGCGTGCTGTCCATCGCGGCGGGCCTGCCCGCCCAGGTCTACAACTTTATGAGCGGCGGCACGATGGTCAATGTGCCCGGAAGCAACCATTCGGAATTTACGATGCCTGCGGGCAGTCCCCTCACCTTGGAGAACGGCCGCATCTGGCTCACCGCCAACGGTGAGAAGCTGGACATCACCGACAAGATGGACGAGAACACCCCCTATATCCAGGAGCACACAGACCCCGCCACCGGGAACAAAGGCTACTTCGTCGCGGGCGGCACCCCTGAGAGATTCGGCTGGGCCGAGTTCCCCGTGGTCGATGGCGCTGTTTCGGCGGTCTCGGGCAGCAGCTATGAGGACTGGTGGTACACGATGCCCGACGGTTCCGAGATCATCCTCAGCGACCTCCCCATGGAGGAGCAGATGAAGCTGTCGGAGGAGAACGGCGGCGGCCTCACGTTCACCCCCGTCAACCGTCCCTGGTTCCAGGCCGCGCTGGACCAGCTAGGCCTGGAGGATTGACGCCGCTCCTCTCAAATGCAGCGCCCCGCCCGGAGCGACGCTCCGGGCGGGGCTTTCGTTTACTCTTTCGGTTCCTCCGGCTTCTCCGGCCCTTCATCCGGGCCCTTTTCCCCGTCCCCCTCCGGCGAGGGCATGGGGATGGGCTCGTCCACCATGTGGACGTGCCGGGCGGGGGGCTCAATGTCCCCCGGCAGCTGCTTGGTGCGGGTGGAGGTATAAGCCCCCTCCACCAGGGCCGGGTCCCGGCCCTCCAGGATGGCCACCATCTCGCCGCCGGTGATGGTCTCCTTCTCCAGCAGGTAGGCTACCACCTTATCCATGTCCTCCCGGTTGGCGCGGATGACCTCCACCGCCTCCTTGTAGCATACGTCGATCACCGCTTTTACCGCCTTGTCCATCACGGCGGCGGTGTCCTGGGCGCAATCCAGGCCGTAGCCCCCATCCAAATACTGGTTGCGCACGCTGCCCAGGGCCATCATGCCGAATTCCTCGCTCATGCCGTACATGGCCACCATGTTGCGGGCGATGTTGGTGGCCTCCTGGATATCCTGGGAGGCCCCGTTGGTCATGGTGTTCATCACCACCTCCTCGGCGGCGCGCCCGCCCATGGACACGGCGATTTTGGCCATCAGCTCTTCCTTGGTGCGCAGGTTGGTCTTGTCCTCCTCGGGCATCAGCAGGGTGTAGCCCAGGCTGCCCTCGGTGTGGGGGACAATGGTGATTTTCTGCACCGGCTCGGCGTTCTTCTGCTTGTAGGCCACCATGGCGTGGCCCACCTCATGATAGGCCACCAGCCTGCGCTCGAACTCGGTGAGGACGGAATTCTTCTTCTCGCTGCCGGCGATCACGAACTCGAAGGAGGCCAGCAGATCCTCCTGGGTGACCAGCCTGCGGCCCTTGCGCACCGCCCGCAGGGCGGCCTCGTTCACCAGGTTGGCCAGATCCGCCCCCACGCAGCCCGCGGTGGCCAGGGCGATTTTATTCAAGTCCACATCCTCGGCCAGCTTGATCTTCCGGGTGTGCACCTGGAGGGTGGCAAGCCGCCCCGCCAGATTGGGCCGGTCGATGGTGATGCGCCGGTCAAAGCGCCCGGGACGGAGCAGGGCCTTGTCCAGCACCTCGGGCCGGTTGGTGGCCCCCAGCACGATGACGCCCTTGCCGGGATCGAAGCCGTCCAGCTCGGCCAGCAGCTGGTTCAGGGTCTGCTCCCGCTCGTCGTTGCCGCCCATGCGGTTGTCCCGGGATTTGCCGATGGTGTCGATCTCGTCGATGAAGATGATACAAGGGGCCATCTTGCTGGCCTCCTTGAACAGGTCGCGGACACGGGAGGCGCCCACGCCCACGAACATCTCCACAAAGTCGGAGCCGGAGATGGAGAAGAAAGGCACGTTGGCCTCGCCGGCCACGGCCTTGGCCAGCAGGGTCTTGCCGGTGCCCGGCGGGCCCACCAGCAGCGCGCCCTTGGGCAGCTTGGCGCCGATCTCGGTGTACTTGCCCGGGTTGTGGAGGAAGTCGATGATCTCCTCTAGGCTCTCCTTGGCCTCATCCTGCCCCGCCACGTCCCGGAAGGTTACGCCGGTTTTTTTCTCCACATACACCTTGGCGTTGGACTTGCCCACGCCGCCAATGCCGCCAAAGCCGCCGCCGGCCCCCATCTTCTTGAACATATAGCGGTAGAGCAGCATCAGGCACACCACCATCAGCAGGATGGGCAGCACCGTGCCGGCCACCATGTTCATCATCTGCTGCTCCTGGGTCACCGGCTCCCGGGAAAAATCCACCCCGTGCTCCACCAGCCGGCCCACCAGGTCTTTCTCGTTCACCGGGCCCACCTGGAAGCGGATGGAGCTGCTGGCGGCGCTCTCCAGATCCTGGCGGTCCATCTGATTGAACAGGTTGCCCAGCGCCCCGGTGCCGTAGCTTTCGGACATCTTGTCCACCAGCTCCTTCAGCGGCGGCGCATCCTCCTTCAAGGTGAAGGTATATACGTTGGCGTCCAGCTTCACCTCCGCCACATAGCCCTTGTCCACCCACTCATAGAAGTCGGAGTAGTCCACCGTCTCCACTGCGGCGCTTTCCACCCTGCTGCGGCACATGTTCAGCATGAATACCAGCATCATCGCCCACAGTACAATACTGAAAAAGCCCAGCGGGGCGCGTTTTTTGTCATCTCCGCCGTTGGAATCCTCCCGGCGGTTGGGGTCGTTAGGTTTCATTGGGCCGGCCATTCTTTGCAGCCTCCTTTGCAAAACCGAAGCGGGGCTCCGGCCTGTTTTTTGTGATACTATTATGGCAGTATACCACATCTTCCCGTTAAAAACAAGAAATCTTCTTAACGGGGGTGTAAACTTTCTATGACGAAAAATGGGGGCAGGAAAAGCGCCCTTCCCTCTTTTCCCCGGCCGGAGTTTATGGTATACTATCCGCAAACGCCGTACAAAGGAGATTTTCCCATGCGAGACGACCAAAACCGCCGCCCGCCCCAGGAGGCGCAGCCCGACGGCCTCATCGAGGGCCGCAACGCCGTTATCGAAGCCCTCCGGGCCGGGACGGCCATCGACAAAATCTACATCGCCCGGGGGGAGACCGACGCCACCCTGGGCCACATCGCCTCCACCGCCCGGAACAAGGGTATCGTGGTCACTGAGGCGGACCGGCGCAAGCTGGACGGCATGAGCCGCACCAAGAGCCACCAGGGCGTCATCGCCGTGGCCGCCGTGCGGGAGTACGCCAGCGTGGACGACATTCTCAGCGCCGCCCGGGACAGGGGGGAGCCCCCCCTGATCGTGGTATGCGACGAGCTCAGCGACCCCCACAACCTGGGTGCGGTAATCCGCACGGCGGAGTGCGCCGGGGCCCACGGGGTCATCATCCCCAAGCGCCGCTCCGCCGGACTCACCGCCATTGTGGCCAAAACCAGCGCCGGGGCGGTGAGCTATCTTCCCGTGGCCCGGGTGCCCAACCTCACCGCCGTGCTCAAGCAGCTGAAGGGGGAGGGCCTGTGGGTATTCGGCGCGGACGCTGCCGGCGGCACCCGGCTCTATGACGCCGACCTGAAGGGCCCCGCCGCCATCGTCATCGGCAGCGAGGGGGACGGCATGGGCCGCCTGGTCCGGGAGCAGTGCGATTTCCTGGTGTCCATCCCCATGAAGGGACAGCTCAATTCCCTCAACGCCTCCGCCGCCGCGGCCGTGGTGCTGTATGAAGCTGTGAGACAACGCCAGTAAGGAGAATATCCATGTCCGATGAAATGAAAAAGCCGGGCGGGCGTGAGTACACCGTGGACGAGATCCTGGCGGAGTACGGCTCCAAGGGCCAGCGCAGCCCAAAGCCCGGACAGCCCTCCAAGGTGGTGGACTTCCCCACAGAAAAGCTTCCCCCCATGCCCTCCGCCCCGCCCCAGGACAGCGGGGACGAGCCCACCATCCGGCTGGTGAAAAAGCCCCCGAAGCAGGAGGCGCAGCCCATCCCGGAAATCGTGCCGGAGGGGGTGGGCCGGACCATTGGGGCCCGGCTCCACACCCTGCTGCGCCGGGCGGACCATTTTGCCGACCACATGTACGACCAGGCCCAGCCCGACGAGCAGGCCCGCAAGGCGGAAAAATACACCCCCGGCGTGGACCGGGAGGTATTGCCCGACAGCAGCGCCCCGCCCCGCCGCCCCAGGCTGCGCCTGGTCAAGCCCAAGCAGCTGCCTCCCGACACGCCCCCCGCCCAGCTGGCCGCCCAGTACCAGAAGGGGCTCAAGGCCCAGGCCGTCCGGGCCAGGTTCGCCCTGCTGCTGGCCCTGCTGGCCGCGCTGTGCTCGGTGGAGCTGCCCCCTCTGCCCTGGAACGCGCTGGCCGGGGAGCTGGCGGCGCTGGGGCTGGAGGTATTCCAGCTGCGCTGCTGGGTGCTCACCGCCCTGCTGGCCCTCACGGCGCTGCTGTGCTATGAGATTCTTGCCGCCGGGGCAAAGCAGTTCTTCACCCTCCGTCCCCGGGGGGAGAGCGTGCTGCTCTTCGCCCTCCTTTTCACCCTGGCCGACGGCCTCACCGCCCCCCGTATGCCGGGCCGGGCGGGCTTTATGCCCTTTTCGGCCGTAACCGCCCTGGGGCTGGCCCTCGCCCTGGACGGGGAGCACCGCCGCCGCCGGGCCGACCGCATGGCCGCCAAGGCGGCCTCCCAGGTCAAAACCCCCTATGTGGTGTCCATCCATCCCACCCTCTGGTCCAGCAAGCCCACCTATACCAAGAGCTCAGGCTCCAGCCTGGGCTTTGGCAGCCAGCTCCAGCTGGAGGACGGCGGACATGCCGCCTACCGCGTCGCCGCCCCCTTGCTGCTGCTGGGGGCCACGCTGTGCGCCCTCATGGCCTCGGCGGGGCAGAAGGCCCCGGAGCGCGTCCTGTGGGCGGCCTCCGCCTGCTTCACCGCCGCCGCCTCCTGGCCGGCCCTGCTGGCCTTTGCCCTGCCCTACCAAAAGCTGACCCAGCGCCTCAACCGGGTGGGGGCGGTGCTGGCCGGGTGGCCGGGGGCCGCCCGGTGCGGCCAGGGGGGCGTTATCGTCAGCGACCTGGACCTGTTCCCCACCGGCTCGGTGCAGGTGGCCCAGGTGAAGGTGTTCGGCGGCGTGGCCACGGAGAAGGTGGTGGGCTATACCGCCACCATGCTCCGGGTGATGGACTGCGGCCTCACCCGGCCCTTCCACGACCTGCTGCGCACCTACGGCGCCCTTTACCGGGAGGTGTCCGGCCTGGAGTGGCACGAGGGAGGCGCCTCCGGCATCATCCGCAGCCAGGAGGTACTGGTGGGCACCGCCGCCTATATGCACCTGATGGAGGTGCTCATCCCCCCCGGGCACAACGTAAAAAACGCCATTTTCTGCGCCATCAACGGCCAGCTTTCCGGGCTGTTTCTCCTCAACTACGCCATGAGCGGCGCGGTCAACCCCAGCTTGTCCGCCCTGATGGGGGCCGGGGCCGCCCCGGTGCTGGCCACCCGGGACCCCAACCTCATCCCCGCCCTGCTGGAGCAGAAGTTCAAGCTGCCGGTGGACAAGATGGAATTTCCCCCTGTGGACCGGCGTCTGGACCTGTCCAAGCCCGCCCCGGAGGAGGCGGGGGATCTGGTGGCCCTGCTCAGCCGGGAGGGGCTGGGGCCCTACTGCGACGCGGTGGTGGGCGGCCGGCGGCTGCGGCTGGCCGTCCGGCTGGGGCTGGCTTTCGCGCTGGCCGGGTCGGTACTCGGGCTGTGCCTCACCTTCTACCTCACCTCGGTGGGGGCCTACGCCTCGCTGACGCCCGCCAACTTTCTGGTTTTTATGGCCGCGTGGCTGGTGCCCCAGTGGCTCATCTCCAACTGGGTGAATCAATATTAAACCATGCTCCGGCGCGTAAATCCACCATGGAATTAGGAGCGGGACATGAAGGACAGGTATGAATTTGACGCCGTCATCCACGAGCTGAAGGACCGCGGCGGCGCGTATGTTATCTTCCCGTGGGATATCCGGGAGGAATTTGGCGCGGGGTGGGTAAAGGTCAGCGCCACGTTTGACGCACTGCCCTATGACGGCAGCATCGTAAACATGGGGGTCGAGGACGCCCAGGGCAAGCCCTGCTATATCATCGGCGTATTGAAGGCCATTCGAAAGCAGCTGGGCAAGGGGGACGGCGACCTGGTTCACGTGGTCATCACCAAACGCTGAAAAAGGGGCGCTCCGGCCGGTATGCCGGGGCGCCCCTTATATTTGTACCAGCGGCGGCCCGTCCAGCGCAATTATCCGCTCACAGGCCGAGAGCACCTGGGGCTGATGGCTGGCCAGCACCACGGGCACGTCCAGCGCCCGCAGGCGCTCCAGCATCCGGGCCGTCCGGGCCGGGTCCACCCCGGCGAAGGGCTCGTCCAGCAAAAGCAGCTCCCCGCCCAGCGCCGCGCACCGGGCCAGCGCTAGCCGCCGGGCCATGCCGCCGGACAGTCCGGCGGGGCAGGCGTCCCCTTCCCCCTCCATCTCGGCAAAGGCCAGCCATTTCCCAACCTCCCCCCGGCGGGCCCGGGGAAGCACGTCGGCAATGTGCTGGCGAACCGTCCGCCAGGGCAGAAGCCGGTCCTCCTGGAACAAAAATGCCGTCCGGGCCGGATCAATGCCGGACACCGTGCCGCACTCGGGGGCCGCCAGCCCGGCCAGCACCCGCAGCAGGGTGGTCTTGCCGCAGCCCGAGGGCCCGGACAGAGCGGTGAAGCCCCGGCCCGGCAGCTCCAGGGAAAAGCGGTCCAGCACCAGCTTTCCCCCATAACGCAGGGTGATATTTTCCAGCTTAATCACACCCTGTCCCCCCTTTTCAGCCCCTGCCGGAGCAGCTTCTCCAGCGCCAGGGACAGCGCCACGATGGCCAGGGTCCAGGCGAACAGGTCCGCCGTCTCCAGCCCCAGCTTCGCCTGCTGGATGCGCGAGCCGATGGCGTAGGCAGGGGGGCACAGCACCTCCGCCGCCACCCCGGACTTCCAGGCCAGCCCAAAGGCGGTAAGCAGTCCGGCGGAAAATTGGGGGCGCAGGGCGGGCAGGCACACCAGCCGCAGGGTTTTGAACCGGGTAAAGCGGTAGGCCCGGGCAAATTCCAAAAGCTGCTTGTCCAGGCTGTCCAGCCCCGCGCCCAGAGCGCTCCACACCACCGGCAGCACCATCAGCCCCGCAATGACCCAGGGAATAGCGCTTCGGGCCACCCACAGGTACACCAACAGGATGAAGGACACCACCGGCGTGGCCCGCACCACCCGCACAGCCGGGGAGATCAGCCGGTCCGCCCAGGGGGAGAAATGGGTGGCAAAGGCCAGCGCCGCCCCCGCCAGCGCCCCCCAGAGGAGGCCCAGGAACACACGCCCCAGGGTGGAGCCCACCGACAGCCAGAAGTCCGCCGTCCCCGCCAGGACCAGCAGCCGCTCTCCCACCGCCAGCGGGCCGGGGAGGAGCAGCTCCCGGCCCGCCGCCAACGCCGCAAGCTGCCACACCCCCAGCCAGAGGGCTGGGGGTGCCGCCGCCTGTAACGCTTTTTTCAACCCAAAACGCATCGCATCATGTCACTCTGTCCACCAGTAGATCCCGTCGTCGGGCAGGGAGCCGCCCACGGAGGCGGGGTCGACGGACCACAGCACCGAGTAGTAGTCGGAGATGGCCGCCACCATGTCCGACCCGCTCAGGAAGGCCAGATGGCATTGGGGGATGGCCTGCTTGGCGATGGCCGCGCTGGGGGTAATCCCCAGCCTGGCGATCATCTCCGCCGCCGCGTCCTGGTTGTTGTTCACAAAGTCGATGGACGCCTCATAATCTGCAAGGAACGCGTCCACCAGATCAGGATAGGTCTGGACAAACTCGGTGCGGGCCACCACGGCGGTCATGATGAGCTGGCTGCCGTTCTTCAGACTGTCCCACGCTTCGGTGAGGTCGATGGCCTGGCGCACGCTGCCCCCGCCCTTTATGATGGCGGCGGTGGCGGCGGGGACGGGCAGCATGGCGCACTCAATCTCCCCGGACAGCAGCTTGGCGCTGATCTCGGAGGCGTCGGCAAAGACCACCTCCACGTCCTTCCCAATCTCCAGGCCGTTCTCCTGGAGAAGGTAGCGCAAAACGTATTCCGGGTTGGCCCCCTGGCCTGCGGCATAGACGGTCTTGCCCGCCAGGTCGGCCAGGCTGTTGATCTCCGTTTTCCCGCCGCCCTCCAGGATGTGCAGCACCCCCAGGGTGCCCACGGCGATGATCTTCACCCCGCCGTCCGTCTTGCCGTACAGGTTCACCGCCATGTTTGAGGCCACGGTGGCGATATCCACCTCCCCCTTGGTCAGGCTGGCCACCAGCTCGCTGTTATCATTGGCGATGGCGTAGCTGTAGCCGCTCCCATGGAGGGCGGCGGGGTTATTGTCGATGTTGTCCAGCAGCTTGGCCGCCCCCACGCCGGTGGGCCCGGACAGCACCGCGATGCGCATACCCGGACCCGGCTCCACGCCGGTGATCCCGCCGGAGGGCTCCGCAGAGGGTTCCTGAGTGGGTTCCACCGTGGGCTCCGCGCTGGGGGCCGCCGGTTCGGAGGGCGCCTCGGAGGGGTCCGCCGCCGCGGGCTTGCAGGCGGCGAGGGAAAACAGCAGGGACAAGGCCAGCAAAAGGGCCTGGAATTTCATGTGTCTCATGGTTCGGTTCCTTTCTTGTGGGGCAGGACGGGGATGCCCGCCCGCAATGGCTGAAATTTCTGCGGTTACAATTTTAGCCGTGAATATCCCCAATGTCAAGGGCTGGCAGCGGGTAATTTATTTACTAAATCTTCATCAACGCCCCCTTGTATTTTTTGCCGGCTTCCGCTATACTAGGGAACGGTTTAAAGTTGACATAATACGAGGCCCTTCGACAGGCCTTTTTGGAAAGGAAGCCCCCCATGAGTACTTCTGCCAAGCGCAAAGCCAGAAGGAAAGCCTCTCCTCTGCTCCGTCTGGTCAAAATCCTCTATTTCGTTTTGTTCGGCCTGTCCCTGGTGGTAGTGGTCGGCTTTGCGGCCCTCAAGATATTCGCCCCCGAGCCCACGGTAGACTCCCAGGTCACCATCCCGCCCCAGCCCGCCGGCCCCTCCGCCCCCCCGGCGGAGTCGGACGATCCGGCCGAGGCCACCCCCACCCCCCTGGTGCTCACCCGCCGGAAGGGGGTCTACACCTGCTTGCTGCTGGGAGTGGCGGACATAGGCGGCAGCGACACCATCATGCTGGGCGTGTTCGACACCAAGGCAAAAACCGCCTCCCTCATCTCCATCCCCCGGGACACGGTGATCTACTCCAACGGCAAGTACCGCAAAATCAACTCTACCTACGCCGGGGGCGAGACGGCGGTGGCTGCGGCGGTCCGGGATCTGCTGGGCGTGCCGGTGGACTACTATGTGTCGGTGAATCTGAAGGCGTTCTCCTCCATCGTGGACCAGATCGGCGGGGTATGGTTTAACGTGCCGGTGGATATGGATTATGACGACCCCCTTCAGGATCTGCACATTCACATCAAGGCGGGCTACCAGCTGCTGGACGGCAGCAAGGCGGAGGGCGTCATGCGCTGCCGCAACTGCTATCCCAGCGCCGACATCGGCCGCACCGCCACCCAGCGCGCCTTTCTCACCGCCCTGGCCAAGCAGGCCATCACCCCGTCCAACGTGACCAACGTCACCTCCCTCATCAACACCTTCAGCCAGTACGTAGTCTCCGACATGCCGCTGAACGACATGGTGTTCTTCGGCACCCAGGCCATCGGCATGGATCTGGATTCCGCCCTCAACGCCGCCTCCTTGGAGGGCGAGTGGATCAGCCCTTACTGGCATCTGGATGATGAAGCCGTGCTGGAGCTGGTCAACAGCCTGGGTATTTACGAGGAGACCGTCCCCGCCCAGGCCCTGCACATCGTCCACCCGTGACCGGCCCCCTTTCCGATAAAATCGCCGCGGGGCGGCATGGCGTTTGCCATGCCGCCCCGCGGTTTTGTCACTCAAACATCCGGGCCGTCCGGTCCAGCAGGCTTCGGATCTCCAGGTGCTGGGGGCATATCTCCTCGCATTTCCCGCACTTCACGCACTGGGAGGCCCGGCCCCGGCCCTCGGTCACTCGGGCATAGCCGGCCCCCTCCCTCCCCTGGGCCATGTCATTGGCGCAGGCAAACACCTCCGGGATAGGGATGGACATGGGGCAGCCGTCCACACAGTAACGGCACCCGGTACAGGGAATGGCCTGCTGGGCGGCCAGCACATCCCGGGCCCGGAATACCGCCCGCATCTCCGCTTCCCCAAAAGGCTCCGGCCGGGCCATAGCGGACAGGTTGTCCTCCATCATGTCCATGCTGCCCATACCGGACAGGATCATGCGAACATTTGGGAAGCTGGCGCAGAACCGCAGCGCTACCCCAGCAGGGCTCAGCCCGCCCAGCGCCGCCAGCTCCGCCCGGGCCGCCTGGGGCGGGTCAGCCAGCTTGCCCCCCTTCACCGGCTCCATGACGATGACGGGCTTGCTGTGCTTCACGCACACCTCATAGCACGCCCGGCTCTGCACCTTGGGGTCGTCGAAGTCCAGGTAGTTGAACTGGAGCTGGACCACCTCCAGCTCCGGGTGGTCGGTGAGGATGCGGTCCAGCACCTCCGCCGTGTCGTGGAAGGACATGCCCACATGGCGGATTTTCCCCTCCGCCTTCAGCTCCTGGACGATCTCAAAGGCCCGGCAGCCGGTGTAGTGGTCATACCAGGCGGCGGCCATGGCGTGGAGCAGGTAAAAGTCGAAATACTCCACCCCGCAGGCGGCCAGCTGGCACTGGAAGAGGGGGCGTATATCCGCCTCCTTCTCAAAGTAGTTCCCGCTGAGCTTGTCGGTGAGGATGTAGGACTCCCGGGGATGCCGGGAGGTGAGGCAGGCGCGGATGGCGGTCTCGCTCTTCTCGCTGATGTAGCCGTGGGCGGTGTCGAAATAATTATAGCCCGCCTCCAAAAAGCGGTCCGTCATGGCGGCAAACCGCTCCAGGTCCACCTCCTCGCCCGCCATGGGCAGCCGCATGCAGCCAAAGCCAAACCGGCCCTTCACCTCGGGAAACATGGTATCCATCATCAAAACTCCTTTCAGGGGCCGCGCCCCGCTATTTTTCCCAGTATAGCATAGCTGCGGGCCGGTTTGCAACCTGGCCGGCGCAAAATGCCCGCCCCGGCCGGAGCGGCGGGGCCCTCTTCAAAAAATTCTTGTCATCCTTGCATTCCCCCGTGCATATGCTGGTCTGTATGGCACAATCCAAGGTGCGCGCAGAACAGAAAAAGGAGCGATGAACATGACAGAAAGATATCTCCCGGCCCGGAGCGCCGATCCCTCCCAGCAGGATGTGGACGACCTGATCTTTTTGGGCCAGACCGGGCCCCAGGTCAGCCAGCGGTAAGCCGTCCGGCCCCCCGCCCCGCGGGGCCCGGGCGGTTTTTTGCTTTTCCCCTTTACATTTGGCCCGGCGTTCTATATAATTGTACGGAAAATGCTGTGGAAGGATGAAAACGCCATGCTTCAATTTGACGAATACCGGGTAAAGCTCAACAACCTGAAGCCCGAGCTTGATAAGCTGGGGGAGGCGCTGGACCTGGACAGCGCCGCGCGGGAGCTGGACGAGCTCCACGCACAGTCCGCCGCCGACGGCTTCTGGGACAACGTGGAAAAGGCCCGCAAGGTACAAAAGCGCATCAGCAACCTGGAGGACAAGGTAAACGCCCAGGCCAGGCGCCAGGGGGCCTGGGACGATCTGATGACCCTGTGCGAGATGGGCAACGAGGAGGAGGACGAATCCCTCATCCCCGAGGTGGAGTCCGGCTTCGACGCCCTGGTGAAGGAGATGGAGACCGCCAGGCTGTCCACCCTGCTGTCCGGGGAATACGACAACTCCACCGCCATCGTCTCCCTCCAGGCCGGGGCGGGGGGCACCGAGGCCCAGGACTGGGCCCAGATGCTCTATCGCATGTACACCCGCTGGGCGGAGCGCCACGGCTTTACCTATTCGGTGCTGGACTACCAGGACGGGGACGAGGCGGGCATCAAGTCCGCCGCCATCCGCATTGAGGGGGACAACGCCTACGGCTACCTCAAGAGCGAGCACGGCGTCCACCGCCTGGTGCGCATCTCCCCCTTCGACGCCAACGCCCGACGGCAGACCTCCTTCGCCGCCGTGGAGGTCATGCCCGAGCTGGACGACAGCGTGGAGGTGGATATCCGGGACGAGGATATTGAGCGCCAGGTGTACCGCTCCTCCGGCGCGGGGGGCCAGCACATCAACAAGACCTCCTCCGCCGTCCGGCTCATCCACAAGCCCACCGGCATTGTGGTGTCCTGCCAGACCGAGCGCTCCCAGTTCCAGAACGAGGAGACCTGTATGAAGATGCTGCGCTCCAAGCTGATGCAGATCAAGGAGCAGGAGCATTTGGATAAGATCTCCGATATCAAGGGCGTACAGCTCAAAATCGAATGGGGCAGCCAGATCCGCTCCTACGTGTTTATGCCCTACCAGCTGGTCAAGGACAACCGCACCGCCTTTGAGACCTCCAACGTCAATGGGGTGATGGACGGCGACCTGGACGGCTTCATCAACGCCTATCTCACCGCCGCCGCCACGGGGAGCTGGGCCGCAAAATAATGGAACGCCCTCCCGCTCCGGCGGGAGGGCTGTTTTGCGCCGGGCCCGCCCCGCCGGCAAACCCCGGCCTCCTTCCCCCGGCGGGGAAAAATTTGGGCTGAATTACCAAGATATACTTGAAAGAGCCGCCGGATATTTGTATAATAAAAACGCAGCGGGCCTGCTCCACAGGCGCGGACCGGCCCGCAAAGAGAAAAAGAAAGGAAAGGTGAACCAATGAAACGAACCCAAAGCAAGGTCTTGGCCCTTCTGCTGGCTGTGGTGCTGGCCGTCGGGCTGGTCCTCCCCGCCGCAGCTGCGGCGGGACCCGTCTCCGAGGCCCCGGAAGTCCAGCTGGAGGGTAAGATCGTCATCCTCCACACCAACGATGTCCACGGCGCAATTGAGAGCTACGCCAAGGTAGCCGCCCTGAAGGCCGAGTATGAAGAGGCCGGGGCCCACGTCCTGCTGATGGACGCGGGCGACTTCATCCAGGGCACCACCAACGTCAGCGACTCCGAGGGCGCCACCGCCGTGGAGCTGATGAACCTGGTGGGCTATGACGTGGCCGCCCCCGGCAACCATGAGTTCGACTACGGCTACGCCAACCTGAAGAAGCTGGCAACAGCCGCAGGCTTCCCCATCCTGGCCGCCAACATCAAGTATGAGGGCGAGACCCCCTTTGACGCCCACATCGTGCTGGATGCCGGCGGGAAGAAGATCGGCGTGTTCGGCCTGAGCACCCCCGAGACCGCCACCAAAGCCCACCCCGCCAAGATCGCGGGCGTCACCTTTGTGGGCGGTGAGGAGATGTACGCCCTGGCCCAAGCCGAGGTGAAGGCACTTCAGGATGAGGGCTGCGATTACATCATCTGCCTGGGCCACCTGGGCATCGACGATGAGACTGCCGCCACCAAGAACCGCTCCGTCGACCTGCTGGGCAAGGTCACCGGCATTGACGTGTTCATCGACGGCCACTCCCACTCCACCCTGGAGGCCGTCAGGGAGGCCACCGGCGGCTCCGGCAAGGTGGGCGGCACCTACCTGACCTCCACCGGCACCAAGCTGGCCAGCGTGGGCCGGGTCATCCTGGACGGCGAGACCATCACCATCGACAGCGTTTCCACCGAGGACGTTGAGGCGTCCGAGGACAGCGACGTTGCCAAGCGCGCCAAGGCCATCGCGGACGAAATCGAGGCCGAATACGGCGCCACCTTTGCCACCTCCGCAGTGGATCTGAACGGCGACCGCGATCCCGGCAACCGCACCGAGGAGACCAACCTGGGCGACCTGATTACCGACGCCATGGTTTGGCTGGTGACCAAGGATGGCGGCCTGGAGGTGGACGATGACCACGTGGTGGCCATGACCAACGGCGGCGGCATCCGCGCCCCCATCGCCAAGGGCGATATCAGCAAGAACGACGTGAATACAGTTCTCCCCTTCGGCAACACCGTGGCCGTGGTCTATGTCACCGGCGAGCAGCTGCTGGAGGTCCTGGAGGCATCCACCTACTGCACCCCCACCGCCGTGGGCGGCTTCCCCCAGATCGCCGGCATGAACATCACCGTGGACGCTACCAAGGAGTTTGACCAGGGCGAGCTGTACCCCGACACCACTTACTACGCCCCCGCCTCCATCAACCGCGTCAGCGTGGAGTCTGTCAACGGCAAGGACTTCTCCCTCACCGATACCTATGCCGTCATCAGCAACGATTTCTGCGCCGCCGGCGGCGACACCTATTACGCTTTCTCCACCGCCACCGTGGTGGACACCGGCGTGGCGCTGGACGTGGCCCTGATGCAGTTTATCACCGACGAGCTGGGCGGCACCATCAGCGAAACCTATGCCGAGCCCGCCGGCCGCATCACTGTGGTGAAGCCCCAGGTCCAGCCGGAGCCTGAGCCCCAGCCGGAGCCTGAACCCCAGCCTCAGCCCGAGCCCGAGGGCGTCTACACCGTGGTGCGGGGCGACAACCTGTCCAAGATCGCCTATATCCAGTACGGCGACAGCTCCATGTGGCGCGTCATCTATGAGGCCAACAGGGATCTCATCTCCAATCCCAACCAGATCTGGCCCGGCCAGGTCCTGGTGATCCCCGCCGCCTGAGCGGATTTTTACACTACCCCTGCACGGGGCCCCGGCCAGCCGCCGGGGCCCCGCTTTTTGCGCTGTTTTGGCGGAAAAGAAACTTTTGGAAATTTTCTTGACACCCGGAAAAAATGAGAGTATACTCCAAGTAAAGAAAAGGAAAGTTTTGACTTTTAAATGACTGTCCATGCCATGCGGAGTCCCACCTGCGGCACAGCGCCACACGGGCGGGAGCGTCCCGCCGGCAGGGACTTTTATTTATTTCCGCCGGCAGGGCCCTGGCCCGCCCCAAGGGGGGAATACATCCTGTTATTCCCCCGGCCAGGTCTGTCCGCCGCCTGCGTGCCGTACGACTAGGCTGCGCCCCCCGTCCGGGGGCGGAGAGGAGAGAGAAAAATGAAAAGCGCACTGCTGAAGCTGCGGGAGACCCAAAACTCCATGAGCGCTACGGAGCGGGCCGTCTCCGACTATCTGCTGACCCATCAGGGCGAGGCCATGGGCCTGAGCATCCACCAACTGGCGGAAAAGACCTTTGCCTCCCCCTCCACCATCATCCGCATGTGCCAGCGCATCGGCTTTGCCGGCTACAAGGAGTTTCGCCAGGCCGTCACCTGCGAGGTGGCGGTGCGGCGCTTCAGCCATGCGGGGCAGTCCCCCCAGGAGATTTTCCCCTCCGACAGCATGGAGGACATCGTGGAAAAGGTCACCCAAAAAAATATCCTCTCCCTGGAGGACAGTAAAAACCTGCTGGACGCCGAAACGCTGAACGCCTGCGTGGAGCGCTTGACAAGCGCCAGGACGGTGCTGCTGTTCGGGCTGGGCGCGTCGCTCTATGCCGCCAGGGACGCCTATTTGAAGTTCCTGCGCCTGGGCAAGCCCTGCGTCATCAATGACGACTGGTCCTCCCAGCTGCTCCAGGCCAAGAACTCCGGCCCCCAGGATCTGGCCATTGTGGTGTCCTTCTCCGGCGAGACGGCGGAGGTCATCCAGTCCATGCGGGCCCTCCGGGAAAACGGCACCCCTATCATCGCCATTACCCGCTGCACCCCCTCCCCGGTGGCGGATCTGGCCGACTACCGGCTTTACACCACCGATGACACGGCCACCCTCCACGACGGCACCAGCTCCTCCCGCATTTCCCAGCTGAATGTCTTCGACGTGCTGTACACCGCCTTCACCACCGCCGGGCTCCGATATCATGTGGAGCAGTTCCCCGCCTCCCGGGAGGCGGGGACCGCCTGAGTTCTCCATCCCAGCTGCCAAAAACGCCGCCGGAGCAGTGCTCCGGCGGCGTTTTTCATAGCTTGTCCCCCTATCCCAGCCGGCGGCGCAGCAAATCCGGGTTGTCCGCATGGGCCAGGGCCGTCTCCCGGCTGATCCTGCCCGCCTGGCACAGGGCCAAAATGGACTGGTCCATGGAGATCATACCCTCCGCCCCGCCCGCTGCGATGGCGTTGTCGATCTGGTGGCTCTTGCCGTCCCGGATCAGGCCCTTGATGCCGCTGTTGGCGCGCATCACCTCGAAGGCGGGCGTCAGCCGTCCCCCCTCCCCCACTATCAGCTGCTGGGACACCACTGTGCTCAGCACCATGCTCAGCTGGATACGCACCTGGGCCTGCTGCTCACTGGGGAACGAGTCGATGATGCGGTCGATGGCGTTCACCGCCCCTTTGGTGTGGAGGGTGGCGATGAGCAGGTGGCCGGTCTCCGCTGCGGTCATGGCAGTGAGAATGGTCTCATGGTCCCGCATTTCCCCCAAAAGGATCACATCGGGGGCCTGGCGCAGGCAGGCCCGCAGCCCGGACAGGTAATCCTCAGTGTCAATGGAAATCTCCCGCTGGCTGATGACGCTGCGCTGGTTGCGGTGCAGGTACTCAATGGGGTTCTCCATGGTGATGATGTGGCACTCCCGGGTGCGGTTGATGCGGTCGATGATGCAGGCCTGGGTGGTGGATTTGCCGCTGCCCGCCTTGCCGGTGACCAGGATCATGCCGGAGCGCTCCTCCGCCAGGGCCATCACCCGCTCCGGGATGCCCACGCTTCTCCAATCCGGGATGCCGAAGGCCACCACCCGGATCACCGCCGCCATGGAGCCCCGCTGGCGGTATGCGTTGACCCGGAACCGGGCCAGCCCGGCCACGGAGAAGGAAAAATCGTCGTCCCCCCGCCCCCGGAAGCCGTCGATGGGCCGCCCGGCCAGGGCGTAGACCGCGCCAATCAGCCGTTCGCTCTCCTCGGGTGTCACCCGCTCATCCCCGATGGGCCGCACCCGCACCCCCAGCTTCTCGCACACGGGGCCGCCCGCGATGATAAACAGGTCCGAGCCCTCGTCCTTCACCACCCGGTTCAGATACTCCAGCAGTTCCGCCATAGCATGGTCCGTCCTCTCTTAAAACAATGTGCCCTCCCCGTCCCAGACGTTCAGGCTGTCGTCGTTCTCCCACTGCCCCACGGGAGCCGCCCGCCAGCACAGGATCTCATAGCTGTCCAGATCCAGCACATCGGGAAAGCGCACCTCCACCCGCAGCTCCTGCTGGTCCGAGATGGGGCAGGCGTAGCTGGCGTACAGCTCGCCGAAGCCCCTGAAGTCCACTCCCTCCGGCTCCTCCCCGGCCCGCAGGCGGGCCAGGATCTCCTGGGCGGCGCAGTCGGCGGCGTAGTAGTCCGCCACCGCCTGGGCGGAGGCCTCGCTGAGCCGCCCGTTGGCCCGCACGGTGGACAGGCTGAGCAGCGCAAACACCGTCAGGCACAGCACCGCGAACACCACCAGCAGGGACGCGCCCCCCACCGGCGGCGGCGACAGCTCGGCCTGCTTGCGCTCATCCATGGAAAAACACCTCCTGCCAGGCCACCTCGATCTCGAACAGCACTTCTCCCTCCGCCTCGGACACGGAGACGGACGCCTTGCCCACCCCGTCCGGCACGTCCAGCACACCGTGGATGTTCAGGCTGTAGGCTGCCGGGGGGGCGCCCATGCCGCAGGTATCAAAATCAATGGGCTGCCAGTTTTCGTCGTAATAGCGGAATATCGTGCTGCCCTGGCCAAATTCCAAGCCCAGCTTTTCCGCCACTTCATTGAAATTTCCGCCGCTGTGCCGGATGGCTTCCGCCGCGTTCTGGCACAGAACCACCGCCGCGTCCCGGGCCTCATTCCGGGCGGAGGCCGCGTCCGAGCGCACAAAGGCCTGGACGCACAGCGCCGCCGCCAGGGCGAACACCGCCAGCATCACCATTTGCTCCATGAGCAGCAATGGGGCCTTGCTTCTCATGTCCCGCCCCCCTCTCCGCTGCGCAGGGACAGCGTCAGCTCCACCGGCCTACCGTCCTCCGGCGTGACGGACAGCTCCAGCAGCCCTTCGGACAGCGACGCCGACAAAGCCTGGGCTGCCATCAGCTTCTCCCCGTCCTCCGGGGACATCTCACTGTCCGCCGCGCTGAACAGCTCCATCAGATAGCCGCCGCTGACATAAATCCGGGTGACGTACTGCGTCCCGCCGATATCCTGGGTGAGCAGCAGCGCGTCCCCGCCGCCGAACTCACCCGCCGACACCCCTCCGGCGGCGTCGGCCTGGCGCACCCGGGTGGTCAGGTACTGTACACACACCCGGCGGTTATCGGACGCCCGGTCCCGCCGGGTCAGCCTCTGGTAGCTGTCCGCGCCGGTGAGCAGCACAATGAGCAGGCACACCGCAAACACGCCGAACAGCAGCAGGGCCATCAGGCCCTCCAGATGATAGCCACGCCTTTTCACGCTCATTGCTCACCGTCCCCCTGGGGCACGGGCAGCACATAGATGTCCGGCATCAGGTTCTGCGCCACCGCACAATAGCGCACAATGTACTCGTCCTCGTCGATCTGGAGGCCGTAGCGGTCCTTCAAATAGTTGAGGTCGGGGGGGTAGGCCCCCTCCAGGGCATAGCAGGACAGGCAGCTGCGCCGCACCGCCTGCTCCACCTGCTGCAAACGCTGGGCGGACTGGCCCTGCTCCAGGCGGTCCACCGCCGCAGCAAAGCACACCAGCGCCGCCGCCACTGCCAGCGGGGCCAGCAGCACCCGCAAAATTTTTTTCCCCGTCCCCATAGGCTCACCCGATGGCGCTCATGATGTGCATCAGCGGCAGCATCACCGACAGCAGAATTACCCCCACCAGGATGGAGCACACCAGCACCAGCGACGGCTCCACCCGGCTGATCAGCTCCTCCAGGGCGGCCTCGCCGTCCTCGGACAGGTCCCGGGCGATCTTCTCCATGGCCGCGTCCGCCGTGCCCCCCCGCTGGCCGATCTCCAGCAGGCGGCACGCCCCGGCGGGCAGCAGCCCGCTCTCCCCCATGGCGGCGGACAGGGCGGCTCCCCCCTCCAGCCGGGCGCGGCAGTCCTCGCACCGGGCCCGGGCGGGGGGCACGTCCTCCATCAGGGAGGCGGCCAGCTCCATGGACCGCTCCAGCGGCAGGCCGCTGGCCATCCCCATGGCCATGGCCTGGGCCAGCCGGGCGTTGTTCATCCGGCGGGACACCCCCCGGTCCCCCCGGCCACGCCGCCACAGGGCCAGCACCCTGTCCCGGAAGGACTCCACCCCGGCAAAGGCGCCAAAGAACACCACCGCCAGGGCCAGCGCCGCCCACAGCGCCGGCATGGCCGCGTCAAGCCCCCGCCCCAGGGCCAGCAGCCCCCCGGCCACGCCGGTGAGCCGCCCGCCCAGGGAGGCATACACATCGTCAAAAATGGGCAGCACCCGCACCAGCAGCACGGCGATGACCAGCAGCATCAGCACCAGCATCACCGCCGGATAGAGCAGCGCGCCGCGCACCTGCCGGTCCTGCCGGGCCCTGCGCTCATAGTAACGGGACAGGGCGGACAGCGCCTCCTCGGTGCGGCCCGTCTCCTCGCCCACCTCCACCAGCCCGCAGACATAGGCGGGGATGCGCCCCCCCTCCCGCAGGCACTGGGACAGCGGCTCCCCCTCGTCGGCCCGCCGGGCCATCCCGTCCAGCAAATCCCGATAGCCGTCCTCCCCGCTGAGCATGGACAGCGCGTCTCCCACGCCGATCCCGGCGTGGAGGAGCATGGACAGCTCCATGGTCAGGCTGGACAGCTCCCCATTTGTGATCGTCTTTCCCATTCTCAACCAACTCGCTTAATAGAGGTACATGGCGTTGTAATTCTTGCCGTTTCCCACATATTTCTGGATCGCCGCGCTGTTTTTGCCCGAGGAGATATAGGTGGGGTCCATGCGCTGCCAGGTGGAGCCGTCGAAGAACACCGCGCCGTCCACCCAGCCCGATTCCTCCGTCCACACGCTGATCCACGCGTGGTACTGCCTGCCGGAGTAGCCCACCACCAGCTTGCAGGGCACGCCCTGGCTGCGCAGCATCCCGGTCATCAGCGCCGCATAATCAAAGCAGATCCCCTTTCCGCTGGCCAGGGTGTCGTCCAGCACGGGCAGGTAGCCCGACTTTACCGACGCGGCCTTTTCCTTGTCGTAGGTGACATGGTTCACCACAAATTTATAGACCTCTTCCACCTTTTTCAGCGGGTCGCCGACGCCCTTGGTGAGCTCGGCGGCCTTGGCGATGGCGTTTTCGGCGTTCTCCTCGTAGTTCACATACTGGTTGGGCCGCAGGAAGGGGGCGAACTCGTCCGCCAGCGCCACCTCAAAGGAGGCGGACAGCAGCGTGGCGTAGTTCTGGCCGGAGGTGTTCTCATACACCGTCACCTTATAGCTTCCGTTCCCGTCGGACAGGGGGAAGGTCGTCCACTCGTCCCCGCCCAGGTTATAGGTATATTTGATCTCGCTGTCGGCATAGGACGGGCCGAACACCTGGACCATCAGCTTCTTGCCGCCGTCGGAGCACTTGACCATCACATATCCGTCGGTGGAATTGGAGTAGTCGATAACAGCCCTGCTGTTCTCCTGGGTGAGCTTTCCGGCGGCCTCCGGCTTGAGCACAGCGGCGGCCGGATGGGGGGCTTCGGCAAGGGCCGCCGCCTCGTCCCGTGTCTCCGCCAACGCCACCCGGTCGATATATCCATCCCTGTCCAGCCCGTCCGTCCCCGCCTGGTCGCTGCACCCGGCCAGAAGGACAAAGGCCAGCAGAGCGGTTAAAATGCGTCGAACCTTCATGTCGATCCCCTTATTTCTTATTTTTGGTGTGCGTCCCCGGCGGACAAAACCCGTGTCCGCCGTCCAGACGCTGTTTGAAAATTGACGGTGTGCCCGGCGGTGCGCAATTTTTCGCCGGGCAGGGCGGTTTGACACAGAAATGCTTTGTGCATTTCAAATCAACGGCATATGGCGGGAAAAAGCCCGTCGTTTGGATATACCGGCAATTTTCAAACCAGCTCTGGTATATATTTTAAAAGTTTATCATAGAGCGGCGGCGATTGCAAGCCGTAATTCGCCCGTCTCCCCGTCAAAGTCCCCTTGACGGCCCGTCCCCATTGATATACAATGGGAATATGCACAAAATATTCTTGATTGAGGAGGATCGACATGAAACCCACCGTCTATTTCACCCGTGACCTCACCCCCGCCGCCATGCTCCGGCTGTACGGCGCCCTGGGCGTCAAGCTGGAGGGGAAGGTGGCCGTCAAGCTCCACTCCGGCGAGCCCGGCAACCAGAACTTTCTGCGCCCCGACTTCATGAAGCCCATGATCGACCACGTGGGCGGCGTCATCGTGGAGTGCAATACCGCCTACGACGGCGGGCGCAACACCACCCACGCCCACAAGATCACCATGGAGCGCCACGGCTGGCTCAGCGCCGCCCAGGTGGACATCCTGGACGAGACGGACGACATGGAGCTGCCCATTCCCAACGGCCGCGTCATCCAAAAGAACTTTGTGGGCGCGCATCTGGCTGCGTACGACTCCCTGCTGGTGCTCTCCCACTTCAAGGGGCACCCCATGGGGGGCTTTGGCGGCGCGCTGAAAAACATCTCCATCGGCATCGCCTCCTCCCGGGGCAAGCAGTATATCCACGGCGCGGGCGACATGGAAAAATTCTGGGACGCCGACCACGACTCCTTCCTGGAGGCCATGGCCGACGCCGCCTGGTCCATCCACAACCGCTTCCAGGGCAGGATCGCCTACCTCAACGTGATGAAAAACATGTCGGTGGACTGCGACTGCTGCGCCGTGGCCGCCGACCCTAAAATCGGCGATATCGGCATACTCGCCTCCCTGGACCCGGTGGCCCTGGACCAGGCCTGCCTGGACCTGGTGTACGCCTCCCAGGACCCGGGCAAGGCGGACCTCATTGAGCGCATCGAGTCCCGCAACGGCGTCCACACCATAGAGGCCGCCGCCGCGCTGGGCATGGGCAGCCGGGAGTACGAGCTGGCCACCCTCGACTGAGAAGCTGTGCCAACAGCCGAAGTATGCAGGCTTGCGAGGAAAAATTGCCGCCAGGATGTGTGCCGGGGTCTATTGGTACAGCGCCTGAGAAAAACGGCAGGCAGGCCCATATCACGCAGCAAAGCGGGACGCGCCCCCACGGCGCGTCCCGCTTTTGGCTGTCGAAAAGGCCCGGCCGGGCCTGCGCCCCCAGGCACACGGCTATCCCCAGGTGGACACAATGACCCCGCCCCCCAGCACCGCGCCGTCCCGGTCATACACCACCGCCGACTGGCCCGGGGTCACCGCCCGCTGGGGCTGGGAGAATTCCAGCCGCACCCCCCCGTCCTCCGGGCAGACCGTCACCGGCTGCTCCCGCTGGCGGTAACGGGTCTTGGCCAGCGCCTCAAAGGGGGCGGCGGGCGCCGTTATGAGCCAGTTCCAGTCCCTGGCGGCGCAGCCGCGGGAGTACAGCGCCTCCTCCGGCCCCACGGTGACGGTGTTGGTGACCATGCACTTGGCGCACACATAGATGCGCCCAGAGGAGGATACCCCCACCCCCCGGCGCTGGCCCAGGGTGAGCCCCGCCGCCCCCCGGTGGCGGCCCACCACCTTCCCGTCCATATCCACAATGTCCCCGGCGGGATATGTCTTGCCGGTATACCGCTCCAAAAAGGACAGGTAGTCCCCGTCCGGGATGAAGCAGATGTCCTGGCTGTCCTGCTTGCGGGCGTTGGGGAAGCCCGCCCGCGCGGCGATCTCCCGCACCTGGTCCTTGCTCAGCCCGCCCAGGGGGAAGAGCACCCGGCCCAGCCGCTGCCTGGGTATGGGGTAGAGCACATAGCTCTGATCCCGGCTCAAATCGGCGGCCTTGCGCAGGCGCGGCCCCCCGCCGCCGTCCGTTATCCGGGCGTAGTGCCCGGTGGCCAGATAGGCGCACCCCAGCTCCTCCGCCTTGTCCAGCAGCAGCCCGAATTTCAGCGCCCGGTTGCAGAATACGCAGGGATTGGGGGTCTCGCCCCGCTCATAGGCGTCTGCAAAGGGCTGCACCACCTCCCGCCGGAACTGCTCTGCGCAGTCCAGCACATAATGGGGGATCTCCATCCGGCGGGCCGCCTCCCGGGCGTCCTCCTCGCCGCCCGGCGGGCCGCCCAGCAGCTTCATGGTGACCCCCACGCACACGTACCCCTGTTCCTTCAAAAGACATACTGCGGCGCTGGAATCCACCCCGCCGCTCATGGCCACCAGCACCCGCCTGTTCTGCTCCATATCCGAAATACCTCCTGTTTTCATGGGAAAATTATAGGGCCCGGGGCCTCCCCTGTCAAGGGAAAGCCCCGGGCCTTTAGAAGCTGAACCAACAGACCCCAGCATACAGCCTTGCGAGGAAAAATTGCCGCCAGGCTGCATACTTCGGCTAGGGCTCGTTTGAAAATTGTTAACATACCCAAACGGCGGCTCTTTTTCCGCCATACATTGCCAATTTTCCTTGGAATACACCAAGTATTCCTGCGCCAAATTGGCTTCGTCTGGCGAAAAAATCTCTCGCCGCTGGGCATATTTCCAATTTTCAAACAGCGCCTAATTGGTACAGCTTCTTAGTTTTATCCCTTACAGGGCCTTGAGCATGGCGGGCCCCTTTTTCACCAGGATGAGGACGCACACGCCCGTAAATACCGCCAGCAGGGCCAGCGGAAGGGCCAGCGCCAGCGCCGGGGCCATCCTGCCGCCCAGCCAGTACAGCAGGGCGCACAGGCCCAGCACACCCATGGGGACAAACATGTCCAGCATGACGGCCAGGCTCTGCTTGACCACCACCGTCTCGTTCACCGCGTCCAGCTTGGGGAAGGTCAGGCCCATGAGCATCCCGAAGGCGGCGTGGCACCCGGCGAACAGCGCCATGGAGAAGATCAGCAGCGCCCCCTCCGGCGCCGTCAGCTGGAGGGCGATGATGAGGCACACCCCCCCAATGACGGTGCAGGGCAGGCTGAGCAGCAGCTCAAAGCCCGTCTTGATCCAAAGCAGCGACCGCTCATCCACCGGGGCCTCCCGGAGAATCCACAAATACTTGCCCTCCAGGCTGATAGATGGCGCGGCCACGGCGGACGTGCACAGGCAGAAGCCCATCGCCAGCGCCGCCATGGGCATGACGGGCAGCGCGCCCCCCAGCAGGCCGATAAACTCCCGCAGGTCGTTTTGCATCACCAGCGCCGCCGCACCCATGGCCACCAGCATAATCAGGCCGATGCCCGCGTTCCAGAAGTACATGGGGGTGCCGAAGAACCGTTTGGCCTCCTTGGCCAGCAGGGCCTTTTTCTGCCCCGAGGCGGACTGGGCGGACAGCTTGTAGTCGTTCCGGGCGGACCGGGCCGCAAAGGCGGTGACCGCCTGGCGGTACACCCTGCCCAGCCCGAATACCACCAGCGCGAAGGGGACGATACAGCAGGCGGCGAAGGCCAGCAGCAGCCCCCAATCGCCCATGATGCCGTCCGCCATCCACAGCATGGGGGCGGCCCAGCTCAGGGACTCCTTCACCCCGGCGGCATTGGCGGCCAGGCCCTCGATCATGCCGTTGACGTTGAAGGCAAACCAGAACACCGCCGCCATGTATACGGCCATCACGATGTTCTGCCCCAGCACGCCCCGGGTCACCCTGGCGGATAAAAAGGCCACCAGCGCCCCCATCAGCACCGACAGCGCCGTGTCCAGCAGGGGCAGGGTGAACACCGTCACCGCCAGCCGCACCCAGAACAGGACGCTGTGCCCCACCCCGCTCTGGGTCATGAAGGTGCACACCGCCCCGGCGGGGGCCAGCACGAACAGGGCGAACAGCAGGTTTTCCAGATAGATGGCCGACACCCGGCTGGCCATCAGCATGGTGGAGCTGACGGGCATGGACAGCAGCAGGTCGTTGTCCTTGCCGCCGAATACCACGCCCTTGACGGCGAAGGCGGTGAACAGCAGCCCGCCCACCAGCGCCCCCATGCCCATGAAGATGAACACCAGCACCTCCATGTGGACGGGGGCTAGCGCGTGCATCAGCATAGAGCTGTAAAACCCGGACATGTACAGGCCCAAAAAGGCGATGAGCACCATGGCCCCCACGCCGGTGGCCGCCCTTTTGCGGCTGCCCCCCTGGGAGTTGGTGGAGGAGAGCAGCATGGACTTGACGCTCACCTTGAGCAGGGCGAAGAACTTTTTCATTTGTCTCCCTCCAGCTCCAGGAACACGTCCTCCAGGGAGGAGTCGCCCACCAGCTCATCGGTGGGACCGCACTTCACCAGCCGCCCATCCTTGATGATGGCGATCTGGTGGCACAGCTTTTCCGCCACCTCCAGCACGTGGGTGGAGAAGAACACCGCCGAGCCGCCCCGGCACAAATCCGCCAAATACCCCTTCATGATGTGGGACGCGGAGGGGTCCAGGCCCACGAAGGGCTCATCCAGGATGAGCAGCCGCGGACGGCGGATGAAGGCGGAGATGAGGGCCAGCTTCTGCCGCATGCCGTGGGAGTAGCTGCCGATGGGGGAGCCCAGGTTCCCCGTCAGCTCAAAGGCGTCCCCGTACTTGGCGATGTCCTTCGTCCGCTGCTCCGCCGGGATATCGTACAGGTCGGCGATGAAGTTCAAATAGTCGATGCCCTTCATGAACTCGTAGAGATCCGGGTTGTCGGGCAGGAAGGCCGTCACCCGCTTGGCCCCCACCGGGTCCCGCTTGACATCGTGGCCGTCGATGGTGATGGTCCCCTCGGTGAAGTCCATCACCCCCGCCACCGCCCGGAGGGTGGTGGTCTTGCCCGCCCCGTTGTGGCCGATAAAGCCGTAGATCTCGCCGGGACGGACATGGAGGGTCAGATCGTCCACGGCCTTCTTGCCGCCGGGATAGGTTTTGGAATAGTGTTCGATACGAAGCATAATCAGATCTCCTTTTTAGAACTAGTGTTTCACGTGAAACATCCGCACAGTTTTATATTTAAGGTTACGGCGCTTCAAAGGTTCATGACAAAGACAACCCCGGTGATCACTGCCGCCACCACCAGGACGATAAGGCCCCCCGCCCGTTTTTCCTGCTCCCTGCCGCAGGCGATGCCAGCCCCCACGGCCCCCACAGCCACGGGAACCAGCAGGCCGGCCAGCTTGGGCATCATTCTGCTGGGCTGGCCGTCCAGTCCGACCTGCATCACCAGCTCATCCGGCAGCAGGAACCAGCCCGCAGCCGCAGCCGCGATCAGCGGGATCACCAGCAGAAAGGGCCAGTAACGTTTTTTCTCCACCAGGATCACCCCCTGTACTTCACCGCCGTGCCGTACACGGTGATCTCCGCCGCCCCCTGCATGATGGACGCGGAGGCGTAGCGGACATTGACCACCGCGTCCGCCCCCAGGGCTTCCGCCTCGTCCACCATCCGCTTGGTGGCCAGCTGCCGGGCCTCGTTGAGCATGGCGGTATAGCTCTCGATCTCGCCGCCCACAAAGGTCTTCATCCCGGCCATAAAATCCTTTCCGAAGCTCTTGCACTGCACCACCGAGCCCTTCACCAGGGACAGCGCCTCAATCTCCCGGCCGGGGATATGGTCAATATTGAGCAGCAGCATCCTCTTCCCCTCCTCTAATCTGCTTGATGCGCTGGTACAGCGCCGCCAGCACCCCGATGATGACGACCACCGGGATGACGGCCAGCCCGATGATCACCCCGATGGGGGGCGCGTCCTCCGGCGAGACGGTGAAGCCCCACACGATCAGGGCGATAAACGCCGCCATCATTGCCAGCACCACCACCGCCGCCCCCACGGGGCTGACGTACCGGGTCAGCTTATCCTGTTTTCCCACGTTCATAAATTTTGTCCCCTCCTGTTCCTGCCGCTCCATGCTCTCCAGCACCCCGTCGGCGTCCAGCGCGTCCAGCTGGCTGCGGCTGTCCCTGATCTGGGCGCACACGCCCTGGGCCGCCTCCAGGTTGGCCTGCCTGCGCTGGAGCTGGATCATATGCCGTCCCATGGCGTCCTCCAGGGTCAGCGCCCCGGATTTCAGCCGCAGGATCTCCTCGATGGGCACGTCCAGCATTCGCAGCAGCTTGATTTTTTTCAGCCACGCCACGTCGGCGTCGCTGTAGTCCCGGTAGCCGTTCTCATTGTTGCGCCCGGGGGTGAGCAGCCCCTCCTTTTCATAGAAGCGGATATTGCCCTTGGTGATTCCCACCAGCTGCTCCACCTGATTGATCTTCATCGTCTTCCCTCCCTCGTTGGGGACATGGTACACCTTCCACAGGGTGTAATGTCAAGGCTTTTTACGAAATTTTAGAAAAAAAGAGGGCGGCAGAGCCGCCCTCTTTTATAGCCAAAAACCTTATACCAGGTGTCACGCTTGGATTGGGGCCATGGCCGGGCCGCTTTCGCCGCGTCTCAGGCAAAGCCCAGTCCCGCCGGGCGGGGCCGGGTCCTTTACCCCCGCCCCGCTCCAGGCTTTCCCTATGGGACTGTCCTCACGCTTCCTCCAGCGCCTGGGCCAGGTCCTGGATCAGGTCGTCCAGGTCCTCCAGCCCCACGGAGAAGCGCACCAGGTCGGGGGCCACCCCGGCGGCGGCCAGCTCCGCGTCGTTCATCTGCCGGTGGGTGGCGGAGGCGGGGTGGAGCACGCAGGTCTTGGCGTCCGCCACATGGGTGGCGATGGAGGCCAGCTTGAGCCCCGCCATAAACCGCTCGGCGGCGGCCCGGCCCCCCTTCACCCCGAAGGACACCACGCCGCAGCAGCCCTTAGGCAGATACTTTTGGGCCAGCGCGTGATATTTGTCCCCGGGCAGCCCGGCGTAGCGCACCCAGGCCACCTTCTCATGCCCCCGGAGGTACTCCGCCACCCCCTGGGCGTTGGAGCAGTGCCGGGCCATGCGCAGGGGCAGGGTCTCGATGCCCATGCCCAGCAGCCACGCGTTCATGGGGGCGGGGGTGGAGCCGAAGTCCCGCATGAGCTGGGCGGTGGCCTTGGTGATATACGCGCCCCCCTGGCCGAACTTCTTGGTATACGTCACCCCATGGTAGCTCTCGTCCGGGGTGGTGAGGCCGGGGTATTTGTCCGCGTGGGCCTCCCAGTCGAACCTGCCCGAGTCCACGATGGCGCCCCCCACGGCGGCGGCGTGGCCGTCCAGATATTTGGTGGTGGAATGGATCACGATGTCCGCCCCCCACTCAAAGGGCCGGCACAGCGCCGGGGTGGCAAAGGTGTTGTCCACAATGAGGGGTACGCCGTGGGCGTGGGCGGCGCGGGCGAATTTCTCAATGTCCAGCACCGTCAAGGCCGGGTTGGCGATGGTCTCGCCAAACAGGGCACGGGTGTTGGGCCGGAACGCGGCGTTCAGTTCGTCCTCGGTGCAGTCCGGGTCCACAAAGGTGAACTCGATGCCCATGCGCTTCATGGTGACGGCGAACAGGTTATAGGTGCCGCCGTAGATGGCGGTGGAGGACACCACATGGTCCCCCGCCGAGGCGATGTTGAAGATGGAGAAGAAGGAGGCCGCCTGCCCCGAGGAGAGCAGCATGGCCGCCGTCCCCCCCTCCAGGGCGCACAGCCGGGCGGCCACCGCGTCGCTGGTGGGGTTTTGCAGCCGGGTGTAGAAGTAGCCCGCCGCCTCCAGGTCGAACAGCCTGCCCATCTCCTCGCTGGTCTCGTAGCGGAAGGTGGTGGACTGGATGATGGGGATGTTCCGGGGCTCCCCGCTGCCGGGCCGGTAGCCCGCGTGGAGACAGTTGGTATCAAAATTCATGGGTATCTCTTCCTTTCTCAATGGGCTTGTTCCTGCGGCCGGTCACTTGGCCTCCACCACCCGCACCTGGCGGCCCCTGCTGTCGATATAGACCGTAACGGTGTCGGAGAAGTTGCGGCACTCGCCCAGGCTGTCAAACACAATGGCCTTGATATCGCCGGTATCGGGGGACCAGAACGACCCTTCCTCCGCTCCCACGGGCGGCTGCTCGCTGTCCCACACGCCGCCGTTGGCCAGAATCTGCTGTACCCACGCGGGCGGCGCGGAGGTCTGGTCGCCCGATGCGGCGCCGTTGAAGCACTGCACGTCCTCGGCCACCGGGAACACGCCCTTCTTGGTGCGCACATAGGTCACGCCCTCCTGGGTGAAGAAGTCGGAGGAGTTCACATTTTCGATGGCCTCCAGGTAGGTGACGCCGGCAAAGCTGCCCTCGTACTCCAGCACGGTCCCGTAGCCGCTGGCGTGGTATGCGCCCGCAATGGGTGGATAGGTCTTGGAGCCGTCATTCCTGGTGAACAGCAGCCCCTGCACGGTTCTCAGCACCCATCTGGTCTTACCGCTCGCGAAGGTTTTCGCCAGCTCATAGCCGGTCACCGCGTCAATCCGCCCATATTTGTATCCATCGCCCGAGTAGCCGTTGACGATAATGAGATCCACCAGCCCCGAGTTGTCCCTGTGGTACTGGGAGACGGTGACGGTGGCGGGCAGCTCGGGCAGGCTCCTCAGCTCCATCCCGTTCAGGGTCTGCTCGTAAACCTGCACGCCGGAGCTCACGCGCATCTTGTCCAGGAGCATATCCGCCGTATTGAACTTGGAGTTGGTCTTCGTCCCCGCCGGGGTGAGGGCCAGATCTCCCCGGTGGGCGGAGGACGCGTTGAGGATATCCCCAGGCTGTGCCCCGTCCCTCAAAACGCCGCCCATCAGCGTCAGCTTGCAGCCCAGCACCTGGAATTTTTCTTCCTTCCCCACCGTCGTCTGCACGCCCAGGGCCAGGGAGGTGACATTGTCTGCCTCCTTGGGCAGCACCCCGGCCACCTTGCCGCTGGCGGTGAACATCAGGGTGATCTGGTCGCCGATCTTACGCCCGGCGAAGGAGCTGATGCCGTCCGCCATCACATCGAACTGGTTGCCGCCCGCCGCGGTGACCTTGCTGGGCGAGCCGGGGGAGGGCGAGGCGTTCTCATACATGCACGTCAGCCGGACATCGCACACCTCCAGCACCTTATTCACCGGGTCATAGGTGGCCACGTCGTACTGCTTGATGGCGCTCAGGGGGACAGTGGCCCCGTTTTTGCGCACCGCATAGCCCTGCTCCCCGTTGGTGATGGAGCGGAAGGTGCCGTAGTTGGCCGTCCTGCCCCGGACGATAATGAAGCTGGTCTCGGTGGACGCCTCCGCCCGGTACAGCCCCGCCACCTGGCCCCGCTCGTCCAGATAAAGGGTCACCAGATCCCCGGCGCGCAGGTTGGCCATGTACTCCTTATAGGTGGTCACCCCCGCGTCGTAGGCCGAGCCGGTGTATACCGGGGTGTCCTCCGACAGGGTATACCGCCCCTGGCCCTTGAGATAGAGGTAGTACGCCTGCTTGCGCTCCACCGCAGCGGTGACGGAGGAGGATTCGTCGGGCAGCAGGGTGATAAACCGCCCCTCCTTGTCCAGCATGGCCCACCCCCGCTTGCCCATCAGGGCCTGGTCCACCGAGCCGGCGCACGGGTAGGTCTGGGTGGCGTCCTCCTGGGCCACCACCGCCCAGCCCTCCTGGCCGTTGACGGTGGCGTTGGCGGTGAGCAGAATAGCGTCCTCCTTCAGCTGGCCCAGCTTGTCCGCGCAGGGCTTTTCCTGCCCCTTGGCGGGGATGGTCAGCATATTATAAAACAGCAGCGACGCCTGTCCCCGGGTGATGGGCCCGGCCGGGTCCTCCACCTGGATATCCTGGTCCAGCCCCAGCAGGGCGGCGGTCTCCACCGCGCTGTGGGGCCATGCCCGGTTGGCCTCCGTCCCATACTCCAGGATGCGCAGGGCCAGGGTGACCGCCTCCTGATAGGTAACAATCTGGTCGGGGCCGAACCTTCCGTCGCCCAGCCCCAGCATCAGCCGCACGCCGGACTTTTCCGGCACCTCGGTGGTGGCCGCCACGTTCACATATCCCCTGGCCCAATGCTTTCCCATGTCGGCAAAAATGGTGCGGTACGCCTGGGCCTCGGCCTGCTCCCGCATACCCAGCAGCTCCACCGCCATCTTGCACAGCTGGGCCCGGGTGAGGTGCCCCTCGGGGGAGAATTTCCCATCCCCGGTGCCCCCCACCACCCCCAGGGCGGCCAGGGTGTCCGCCGCCATGGATACCCTGGCGTCATCCACGTCCAGAAAGCGGACCGCGCCGCCGGGCAGCACCATCAGCGACAGCACCGCCGCCAGGGCCAGCAGCAGGGACAGCGCCCGCTTTTGTCTTGTCAGTCTCATAATACCGTTCCTCCTTATTCCGCGCGGAGCGCTTCCACCGGCTGCAGGCTGGACGCCTTGATGGCCGGATACAGCCCGAACACCACCCCCAGCGCCACCGAGAAGGTGAACGCCCCGATGGTTATCACCGAGCTGGGCCACAAAATCATACCCTGGAGCAGGAATTTCCCCGCGATGAGCGAGCCCATACACCCCAGGCCGATGCCGATCAGCCCGCCGATGCCGCAGATCACCGCTGCTTCGATGAGAAACTGCACGATGATGCTCCGGCGCTCCGCGCCGATGGCTTTGCGGATGCCGATCTCCCGGGTGCGCTCGGTGACGGTGACCAGCATGATATTCATGATGCCGATGCCGCCCACCAGCAGGGAGATGCCCGCGATGGCCCCCAGCACCAGCGACTGCATGAGGCTCTGCTCCTGCATCTGGTTGGACCAGTCGTTATTGCTGTACACATCGTAGTTCCCGTTCTCGCCGTTGGTGATGAAGCCGCCCAAAAACGCCTTCAGCTTGGCGATGGCCATGGTGGTGGCGGCGGCGCTCTTGGCCTTCACCACATACTGGCTGATGTCCTGGTTGTTGTTGAGGGTTCGGTTGAAGGTGTAGGGCAGCAGCACCACGTTGTCCATATCGCTCATTCCCTCCACCCCCGTGGGCTCATACCAGCCCACCACCAGGAAGGGCTGGCTGTTGATGAAGATGGTCTCCCCCACCGGGTCCACAAAGTCGAAGAGCAGCTTCTTCGCCCCGCCCCCCAGCACACACACCCGGTTGGTCTTGTCCACGTCCAGGAAGGACAGCTCCCGGCCGCCCCCCAGGGTGTAGTTATTACACACCCCGAACTGGTCGGAGCCCAGCTTGAGGGACACGCGCTTCTCCCAGTCGTCCCAGTTCTGGGTGTTAAAGGTCTTGGCGCCGTATTTGATGGTGATCTCCTGCCACACCTCGATCTGGGGGGTGACCCCCACCACCAGGTCCTGCATCCCCAGGCAGTACTCGTACAGCAGCTCGGAGATGTCCCCCGACGAGCCGTACCACCGAGAGGCGTAGACCTGGATTTTGTTGTCCCCCATGGCCTCCAGATATTCCATCTGCTTTTTGTTCTGCCCCTGGACCACTGACACCATGATGACCACCGAGGCCACGCCGATGATGATGCCCAGCATGGTGAGGAAGGAGCGCATTTTCTTGGACGCGATGGACTTGAACGCCATCTTGAACGCCTGCATCAGGTTCACAGCCAGTCCACCTCCTGGTGCTTGTCGGATATGATCTTGCCGTCGGACAGCCGCACCACCCGGGGGGCGGTGGCGGCAATGCCGTCGTCATGGGTGATGAGCAGGATGGTGGTGCCCTCCCGGTAGAGCTGCTGGAGTATGCCCAGCACATGCCGCCCGGTTTTGGAGTCCAGCGCGCCGGTGGGCTCGTCGGCCATGATGATGGGCGGGTGGGTGGCGATGGCCCGGGCGATGGCCACCCGCTGCTGCTGCCCGCCGGACATCTGGCTGGGCCGGTGGCGGGCCCGGCCATCCATCCCCACCCGGGCCAGGGCGGCCATGGCCAGCTCCTCCCGCTCGAAGATGGAGGTGCCCCGGTAGATCAGGGGGAGAATCACGTTGTCCAGCGCGTCCAGGTCCTGGAGCAGGTTATAGCCCTGGAAGATAAAGCCGATCTCCCGGTTTCGGATGCGGGCCAGCTCCCTGTCCTTGAGGGAGGTGACATCGGTGCCGTTGAGCACGTACTCCCCCCGGGTGGGCACGTCCAGGCAGCCCAGCACGTTCATCATGGTGGACTTGCCCGAGCCGGACGCCCCCACGATGGCCACAAACTCCCCCCGGTCAATCTGGAGGGATACCCCGTCCAGCGCCCGCACCTCGCTCTCCTGGCCCTCGTTATAGATTTTATACAGGTCCTTGATGTCGATGAGCATGGCGCCACCTCAGCCGAACATGATGCCGCCGCCCATGCCGTTTCCGGGGTCCACGGTGTAGTTGATGAACACCATATCCCCCGCCTCCACGCCGGAGATGATCTCCACCTGCTTGGCGTCGGAAATACCGGTGGTCACCGGCACAGGCCAGTATTTGTCCGCCTCCCCGGGCACGCCGGTGATGGACGCGTCCAGGTCGATGGCCTCCGCCGGGCGCTCCTCCCGCTGGACAAACACCACCGCCTGCTTGTTCCCCTCCGCGTCCAGCACCGACTTCACCGCCGTGGTGGGCACCAGCACGCAGTCGCTGGACTGGCTGGTAACCACCGAGTAGTTCAGCCATACCCCGGCGTACAGGCTGCCGTCGAAGTTATCCACCTCCAGCGTGACGGGGAAGGTGGACATGCCCTGGCCCGCCTCGCCCTGCATGGCGATGTTGCTGACGGTCCCCATGTAGGAGTTCCCGTTGTAGTCGGACAGGCTGATCATATCCCCCAGCTTGATGAAGCCGATGTTCCGGTCGTCCACCTGGATGGTGACCGTCATGACGGTGGTGTTCTGGATGGTGACCACCGCGTCCCCCGCCTTCACCTCGCCCCCTTCGGCGATGGTGCAGGAGATGACGGTGCCGTCGATGGGGGCGGTGGCGTTGAGGGCGTCCACGGCGGCCTGGGCCTCGCTCAGCCGCTCCTGGGCGGCGGTGAGCTGCTCGTCCAGGCTCTCCGAGCCCATGGTGAGCAGGGCCTCCCCCGCGGCCACCCGGGCGTGGTTGAGCAGGCGGCTGCTCACCAGCGGCCCGCCCGCCTTGGTGGCCAGCTTCCGGCTCTCATAGTACTCCGTCTTGCTCTGCTCATAGGGGAAGATGGGCATGCCGTCCCCGTCGGTGAGGGAGGCGCTGGCCTCCATCTCGGCGGTGAGGGTCCCGGGGTTTTGGAAGGCGATCACCGCCTCAAAATAGACGCCCCCCTCGGGGGTGATGAAGCTCACCTTATTGACCTGCTCCACCGTGCCCTCCCCGGTGTACATCACCGCGGGGACGGACACCTGGGCGGTCTGGCCCACCCGCACCTGGTCCTCATAGGCGTAGCTGAAATAGAGGGACAGCTTCAGCTTGGTATCGTTCACCAAGGTGGCCACCTCTGTGCCCTCCCCCACGTTGTCACCGGGGCTGAACTGCGCCACCTCCATCAGCTTTCCGGCAAAGGGGGCGGTCAGCGTCAGGTTGGCCAGCTTGCTGTTCAGCGAGTCCATCTGCTGCTGGGCGCTGGCCAGCGCCTCCTGCGCGGCCTGGCTGTACACAGAGAACAGCGGCTGGCCCGCGCTCACCACATCCCCCTGGGCCACCAGGACCTGCTCCACGGTGCCGTTGGCGGGGATGGTGACGGTGGCCGTCTCCTTGGCGGTGGCGTTGCCGCTGCCCTCCACCGTACTCTGAATGGACCCTATGTAGGCCGGTTCGGCGTAAATATCCCCCAGGGAATCGTCCTTTCGGAATACCAAAAACCACATGCCGAAAATAATTCCGCCCAGCACCGCCGCCGCCGTCACACCGGCGACAACGCGCTTGACCAGCTTTTTCTTTTCCGCTGCGGTCTTCACCTTCTTTTTGGGGTTGGGGGCCTCCCACGGCTCTTTCTTCGGGGTTTCCTCCGGCGCTTGCGCGGGAGCCTGCTCAGGGAGCTGCTCCGTTTTCAGTTCTTCCTGGGCTTCTGGTATTTTCAGATCGGGCATGGTATCGTTCCTCCTGTCGTCGGGCTGGGCGCCTGCGCCCCTTGGCGCGGGACGCTTGTACGCAGCTTTCAGTATAACGGGAACGGGCCGGAAAAACAACAACAATCCTGTAACAATTCCAAATCTCAATCTTTAGATTTCTTTAAGAAGCTGTACCAATCGCCTCAGCACCCAGCTTTGCGGCCAAAATTGCCGCCGGCCGCGTTGAATAATCTTGAAATACACAAAGTATTCCCGCGATGTTTCGCCTTGCCGCCGGCAGTTTTCACTCGCGAATCTGAACACTTCGGCTATTGGTACAGCTTCTGAATTTTCCAGCCCTTCCTTTTTATATACCCCGGACAGCCCCGTTTGGTTGCCAAAATCCTCCCCAGCCGCGCAGAAAGGCCGGCGTCCAATCCGGCGCCGGCCTCCCCCCCGCCGGAAAAGGCTTTTCCCTTTCCGGCGGGCCAGTCACTTTTTTCACGCCTGCGGGCGCGAACCCTGCCAGATCTTTTCCGCAGCCTCAGCCCGGCGGCAGTCCTGCCGCCCGCCCATGGGGCGGACTGTCAGGGCGGCCCGCCACTCCCGCTGCTCCACCCAGACCAGCTGGCCCCGGAGGGGCGCCTGGAGGGCAAACTCCTCCAGCTCCGCCGGCAGGCGGGGACGGAAGCGCAGGCCCATGGGCATATCCGGGTCGGGCAGCAGCCCCGCCAGCTCCTCCACGATCAGCGGCACAGCCCCGCCGGGCTCCGGGCGGTACGGCCCGTCCCCAGCTTCCCGGGTGAGCAGGCGGTACAGGGCGCGCCGCCGCCCCAGCCGCCCCAGCCCCCGCAGGGCCAGGTACGACAAAAACGGCTCCCATGCCTGCCCCGGCCTGAGCAGCAGCCGCTCGTAAGCCTCCGCCCCCACCTGGGGCGTCAGCCCAAAGCAGGCGGGCCCGGCATTGGCCTCCACTGTGCACCGGCCATCCCCCTCGCGCCCGGCGAACAGCTTGCTCTCCCAGCGCCAGAAGGCTTGCAGGAAGGCCGCCGCCACCCGCCGGGACTCCCCCTTACCGGGCAGGCCCAGCAGCCGTTCCCCCCGCTCCTTCATCTTCAAAAAGCCGAACCACAGGGCATTGACGGCGGCGGTACAGCCCTCCTCCGCCCCGTCCCAGCCGGCGGGCAGCCCCTCCAGCAGGCCGTCCGGCCTCTGATACCGGGAAAACTCCCCGGCAATCTCGTCCACGGCGCCCCAGCACGTACGCAGGAAGTCCCGGTCTCCCGTAAAATCCCAGTCCGTCAGCGGCAGGGCGGGGAACAGCAGGGCAAAGCCCCCGGCCCGGTCCCCCAGCGGCGCCGCGGCCGCCGCCTCCCGGATGTATTGGCGCAGCAGGTCTGTCCGCCCGGTGAGCCACACCTGGGCCCGGGCGGTGATCGCCGCGTCCCCCAGGGAGTGGCCCAGCCCCCGGCCCAGCCAGTCCCGGTAGCCCTCCTGCGACCGGCGGCGTACCGCGTCTTTCCCCCGCGCGAAGATATCCTCCAGCCCGTCCCGTGGGCAGGACAGGGTGCACAGCCCCTCGGGCATGGGGTAGTGCCGCTCCCACGCCCAGCACTCCCGGAGCGCCGGGCCGTCCCCCGACCCCAGCGCCTCCACATACCGAAAGGCCCGGCACCCCCGCTGGAGGAGGACGCTCTCCCCCTCCCCCAGAATCCACCGCTCCTCCCGGCCGGACGCCGCCCGGCCTGTTTCATCCAACTCCGTGCCGAAGCGCAGGGTGAGGCAATCCCCCGCCCGGCCTTGGGCTGCGGCGTGGAGGGTCCCCGTCCGCACCTGGCCGAAGTCCAGCAGCACGCCGCCGGGAACCAGGCGGGAGCAGACAGGCTCCACCCGCTCCCGCTCCAGGCCGGCGGCGGGCTGGGGGAGCAGCCTGTCATGCCTCCGCCGCTCCGGAACCATCCTGGCCCAGCCCCGGTCCCGGAACCGGGGCCGCTCCCAGCCCTGGGACCACAGGCGGCTGTCAAAGCCCCCTTCTTCCGGCCACGCCCGGCACAGCCGGCAGCGCCAGTCCTCGTCGCACCGGGCGCTCACCCGGCCCCCCCGGACAAACTGCGCCCAGAGGGCGGGCCGCTCCACTCCGCCGCACCAGCCCATGTCCTCCTCCGCCCGGCGGCACAGGAGCAGGGCCACCGTCACCGTCCGCCCCCCTTCCACGGGGTATTCCTGGTAATAGCGGCAGCCCTCCCCTGCGGGCGCGGGGCCCTGCCCCAGCCATTTCCCGTCAAGCCATGCGTAATAATAGCCCCCGGCGCTCAGCCGCAGCATATGCCTGCCCGGCGGCAGCGCCGCCCGCCCCCGCACCAGCACGCACACATGGGGGGCCTGCTCCCAGTCCGGCAGCCGGGCGGCCATCCATCCGCCCCGCCGGTCCGTATCATAATATCTTCCCATACCGCTCCTTTACCAGTAGGGGTCCCAGTCCGCGCACAGGCGGGTGAGGGCCTCCATGTAATAGAAGTCGCCCCAGGAGGTGCACTCGTCCACCCCCTCGGGAACGCAGGTGTTATAAGGGCTCTTCTTGCTGTATGTACCGTGGAGGATGAGGCCCGTGCCCTTCATGGGGACAGGGACGGCGTAGTCTGCTGCCAGGCTGCCCGCCATCTCCCGGGCCAGCCTCTCATACTGGCCGCCCTCCCCCTGGGGGAGGATGCGCGCCGCCTCCAGCAGGCCGCAGGCCACAATGGCTGCGGAGGAGGAGTCCCGGGGCTCGCCGCTGTCCGGCTGAAACAGCATGTCCCAGCAGGGCACCAGGTCCTCCGGCAGGCGGGTGAGGTAGAACTCCAGCGCCCGCTTAAAGGTGTCCAGCGCCTTGGGGTCCCCGGTATAGCGGTAGCTCAGGATGGAGCCGTATACCCCCCAAGCCTGTCCCCTGGCCCAGAAGCTGTCGTCCTTATAGCCCTGGCAGGTGCGGCCGTGGCCGGGGCGGCCGTCCTTGCGCATGTAGAATGTGTGGTAGGTGGAGCCGTCGGGCCGGAAGGAGTTTGCCATGCAGGTGGCGGTGTGCCTTTTGGCGATGTCCGCGTACTTCTCCTCCCCCGTCTCCCGGGACGCCCAGTACAGCAGGGGCAGGTTCAACAGGCAGTCAATGATAAAACGGTAATTGATGGGCGAACCCATCCGCCCCCAGGCCTGGATAAACTCGCCCCTGGGCTGGAAGCGGCTGACGAGCTGGCCGGCGGCCAGGATAGCGGCCTGCCTGGCCTTCTCATCCCCGGTGAGCTTATAGGCCGCCACGCAGGATGGGGTGTATAAAAAGCCCATGTCGTGGTGGGCCACCTTCACCCTGCGGCGGATGCGCCGGTCAAAGCTGTCCACCAGGGCCAGCCCCGCCCGGCGAAACGCCTCGTCATGGGTGCGCTCATAGGCCAGCCAGATCTCCCCCGGCCAGAACCCGCAGGTCCACTCCTCGTTCTCGCAGGCGGAATAAATCCCGTTCACGCTGGAGTGGTCCTGGCATTTGTTTGTGTATCCGGGCAGGTTGAGACGCACCTGCTCCACCGCCTTGTCCAACGCGGCCCGGGCCTGGGCGTCGGTGATCGGTACGGGTCTGTTCATAAAAGCACCTCAATTTGAAGAGCTCAGGGGACGGGCCGGCTCCCCGCCCCCCGGCGTTTCGGATATGCCCCTTTATTGTACCCCCTGGCGGCGGATGCCGCAAGCCCCCGGGCAAAATATTTCCCCGATGGGGGAAAACGCAGGGCGCGTCCCCCGGTGGGGCGCGCCCTGCGCAATGGCCCTTGGTGCTTCCCGCAACAGCTCAGGCCTTTTTGGCCTCGCCCTCGGGGAAGATAATCTTGTTAACGAAGAAGAAGATGACCATGGAAATACCGCCCTGAAGGACGACGGTTCCAATGTTATAGAGCCAGCCGGGGACAAACAGCCCAGCCACCGCCACCCACACGCAGTTGATGGAGTTGACAACGCAGTTGATGACGATAAAGGCGATGACATACCACACGATCTGCTTGCCAAGATTGCCCTTGCTGCGGAACACAAAGTTCTTCTGGATGGGGAAGTTGATGATCTCGCCGATGCCCATTGCAATCATGTAGGCGATGAAGTAGCCGAGGCCGCCGCCTACCACCACCTGCCCCGCCTCATACTTCACCGCGTAGCCGAAGATATTCCAATCGAAGTCCACCCCGAACAGGTTCACTCCGATACCCGGCCAACCAAAGTCCACCCCTGCCAAATCTGCGAAGGCATAGGGCAGGAACAGCAAGATAAAATACTTCATCACCGTAATCAGGTTGCTGACAATGACGAACAGGCCGCCTTCCCGAATCCATTTGGCCGTGCCGGGGTGCCTTTCGGCAAAATTATTCCACCAATTTTTAATTCCTTCCATCAAAAACACACCCTTTCTCAATGAATGACGTCGGCCGCCTTGCGCTTCTTGCCGGACCGGGCAAACCCGCCGATGACGGCCCCCAGGCCTTTGAAGAAGTGGCCGTTGACAATGGTGAGAATCCCCTCCGCCATCTCCATGGTGCAGATACCGCCGGTCATTTTGGCAATGGCCCGGAAGGGCATATTGTAGTTGAACAGCAGGTTCAGGTTCGGCTCGCCCTTCTCGATGCTCTTGTTGATCAGGTTGGTGAGGATTTTATACGCGAACCGGGCCAGGCCGCTCTTGGCGTAGTACATCTGGCACAGCGCGTCGTTCATCTCCAGCGTGCCGCTCCAGTGGCCGTCGGGGATGGGACGGCCCAGCAGAGCCTCAAACTCGGCGTCGGAGATGCTCTTGATGTCGCCGGAGAAATACTTGGCGAATTTCTCCTTATTGTAGGGGGACTTGGCCCCGGTGCCCTGGACGCTCACCGCGCCGCTGAGCTTGATATCCGCGCAGGACGCGCCGATGAGGATCTGGTACTCGCCGCCCTCCACCTCGAATTTGTTGGTGTCCACGTTGAAATAGCGGAACGCCTTGTCATCCAGGGGGATGGTCACCTTTTTGGACTCCCCGGCCTTGAGGAACACCTTGGCAAAGCCCTTGAGCTCCCTGGCGGGGCGGAACACCTCCCCGTCCGGCTTGGAGACATACAGCTGGGCCACCTCGGCCCCGTCCATGCTCCCGGTGTTTTTCAGGGTAAACGTGGCTTCCTTGTCCGTCACGGTCAGATCGCTGTACTCAAAGCTGGTGTAGCTCAGCCCGAAGCCGAAGGGGAACAGCACGGGCACATTGGCCGACTGGAAGTAGCGGTAGCCCACAAACAGGCCCTCCCGGTACTCGGCGGTGCGCTCCTTGGCGGGGAAGTAGGGCGCGGAGGACACGTCCTCGTAACGAACGGGATAGCTCTCCGCCAGCTTGCCGGAGGGATTGACCTGGCCCACGATGGCCTTGAGCACGGAGGCCGCCCCCGCCTGGCCGCACAGGTAGCCGTGCACCAGCGCCTTGACCTTGGGCAGCCAGGGCATCTCCACCGCGGAGCCGGCGGACATGACGGCCACCACGTTGGGGTTGGCCTCCGCCACCGCCTCGATGAGCTCCACCTGGCTCTGGGCCAGCCGCATGTGGGAGCGGTCCAGCCCCTCGGCCTCGCTGATCTCGTCCAGGCCGATGTAAAGCAGCACAACGTCGGCTTTCTTGGCCAGCTCCACCGCCTGGGCCCGCATGGCGGGATCGCCCTTGCCGGAGCGGGGATAGCCCGGCTCGAAGCCCACCACGTCCAGGTCAAAGTTTTTGATCACATCCATGGCGTTGTCCAGCTTTGTGGGGTTGACCACGGAGGAACCCGCCCCCTGATACCGAGCCTTCTGGGCAAACTCGCCGATGACGGCCACCTTGACGCCCTTCTTCAGGGGCAGGATGTTCCCCTCGTTCTTCAGCAGCACGATGGACTGCTCGCTGGCCCTGGCCGCCATGGCGTGGTGGGCGTCGATGTCAAAGGGCTTGCCCTCCAGCGGCTTGACGGCGCGGGTCACGGACAAAATCACATCCAGCAGCTCATCCACCCGCCGGTCCAGCAACTCCTCGCTGAGCCTGCCGGCCTTCACCGCGTCGATGAGCTCCGGGTCGGAGTCGCCGCCGGTGGTGGGCATCTCCAGGTGGGAGCCCGCCCGGACGCCCTCCACGTGGTCGTTGGAGCCGCCCCAGTCGGACACCACAAAGCCGTCGAAGCCCCACTCGTCCCGGAGGATCTCCTGGAGCAGGTGCCCGTTCTCATTGGCGTAGGTGCCGTTGATGCGGTTGTAGGACGACATGATGGACTTGGCGTGCCCCTCCTTCACCGCGATCTCAAAGCCGGTGAGGTAGATCTCACGCAGGGTGCGCTCGTCCATCACCGAGTCGGAGGCCATCCGGCGCAGCTCCTGGGAGTTGGCGGCAAAGTGCTTGGGGCAGGCGGACACACCGTTTTTCTGAATGCCCCGGATATAGCTGGCCGCCATCTTGCCCGCCAGATAGGGGTCCTCGGAAAAATACTCGAAGTTGCGCCCGCAGAAGGGGGAGCGCTTGACGTTGAGCCCCGGGCCCAGCACCACGCCCACCCCCTGGGAGGCGGCCTCCGCCCCCAGGTGCGCGCCGATCTCCTCCCCCAGCGCTGGGTCCCAGGAGTTGGCCACGGTGGCGGCGGTGGGATAGCAGGTGGCGGGCAGGGACGGGTTCAGCCCCAGCTGGTCCCCCTCCCCGGCCTGCTTACGGATGCCGTGGGGGCCGTCGGACAGGGTCATGTTCGGCACGCCCAGCCGCTCCAGGCTGCGCGTCTGCCAGAAGTCCTTGCCGGAGAAGAGGTAACACTTCTCCTCCAGGGTCATTTGCTTGATGATGTCCGCATGTTTCAAGCCAATTCCTCCTCACTGGTTTTGTGGTCATAGAATAACTGGTATAGGCAGTGTAGCACAGTTTTTCCATCCACAGGGCCGGTTTGCGCAAACTGCACGATTTGACGCCCGAACTGCATGTCACCCTGTGCATATCCTCCAAATAAAGCCCCGGTTTGTTTGTGCGTTTCGCCGAAAGAAGCGTAGCGCACAGAAAAAACGCCGGGCAAACTGCCCGGCGCGAGCTTGTGGAAAAAGCCTCGCAGAGTTCGCGCCCGCAGGCGCGAAGAGAATGAAATCCGTTTTCCCCGGCGACATGTGCGTCGGGGAAAACACTTCCCGGCCGAACAGTGTGCGAGTTGGCCGCCTCAGGCGGACAGCGGGTGCGCGCATGAGGCCGCAGCTTTTCCCGTCGAAAAAGGCTTTGCCTTTTTCGACGGACTGACGCCGGGCAAACTGCCCGGCGCCTCTCACCCGTTTGCCAGTGGGACCACCACCTTGATCTGGAACCACTCCTCCGCGTTGTGGACGGTCACCGCCCCGCCGTACTTCCCGGCCGCCCGGCGGATGGACTTGATCCCGTAGCCGTGGTATGCCGCGTCCGTCTTGGTGGACACGGGCAGGCCGTCCTGGAATTTCAAAATTTCCGGGCAGTAGTTTTCGCACCGAATGACCAAAAAATCCTTTTTTGCGTACACCGCCAGATGGATGAGCCGTTTTCCCTGCTCCTCCACCCCCAGCTCGTACTCAATGGCGTTGTCCAGGATATTGCCGAAGATGGTGCAGATGTCCATCACGTCCATAAACCCCAGCCGCGCGCCGTCGGCCACGCAGGTGAGCTCCACCCCATGGCGGGCGCAGTACAGGCTCTTGCCGGTGAGCACCGTGTCCAGCACCGAATTCCCCGTCTTGTTCTGGGCCTCGTAGTCCCGGATCTCCTCCTCCATCCCGTCCAGGTAGGCGGAGCGGCGCTGGGCGTCCGGTTCGGCGCGCAGCACGGCGATCTGGTGCTTGAGGTCGTGGTATTTGTGGTTGATGACCTCAATGCTCTCCCGGGACTGGCGGTACTGGGCGTACTGGTTTTGGAGAATGTTCTGGATGGCGTCCAGCTCCCGCTGCATGTACAGCTCGCACCGCTGGACGTGGTATGCGTACAGCATGGCCACCCCCGCCAGATCCACCAGCGTGCGGACGTTGTAAATATCGGTGAGCTGGGAGCCGGTGAACGGGGCGTCGCGGTACACAAAGCTGAGGTTGCTCAAAAAGAAGCAGGCCAGGGCGATGAGCGCTGGGCTGCCCAGCTCCCGCAGCTGAAAGGTCATGGCGGCCCGGGGGTCGTCCCGGCGCTTTTCCAGCGCGCACATGCCCAGGAATACCACGGCGTACACCCCTGCCGGCATCCCCACGGCCAGCACCGTCCTGACCACCCCCGCCCCCTGCCCACCCAGGGCGTACAGGGCGTAGGAGTAGAGCTGCCACTCCAGCGAGGCGGCGAATTCCGCCAGCAGAAAGGCCCGGATGGTGCAGTAGGCCACGCTGACCAGGGGCATATCGCAGCACGCGGCGATGAGCGCCACCATCAGCCCCGCCGCCGCCGCCATGCAGGGCATCCAGAAGAGGATGTGCAGCCCGTCGGTGAGGGAGAGAAACAGGCACTGCCCCGCCAGCCCCAGCCCCAGCAGCCCCCACAGCCGGGGCCCCCCGCACCGCCGGGGATACTTGGCGATGACGGTGAGGCAGGCGCACCACTCGGCGGCGGCGGTGACGAGCCTGGGGATGTCGGACAGGTAGACGGTATTCAAGGCGCCGCACCCCCCACCCAGTCGGCCAGCGCCTCCAGGAAGGGCGTCCGGCGGCCCCGGCTGATGAGCAGCCGGTCCCCCCGGACCACCGCGCAGCCGTCCTGGATGCCGTCCACATGCTCCAGGTTCACCAGGTAGCCCTTATTGCAGCGCACAAAGCCCTTGCCCTCCAGCGCCTGCTCCACCTGCTGAAGGGTGGCGGTGGAGGCGTGTATGCCGGAGCGGGTGTGAAACATCAGCTGCCGGCCCAGCCGCTCTATGTAATAGATGGCGTTGACCTCCAGCTTCACCGCGCCCCCCTTGACCGCCACCGTGATGCAGGCCTCCTCCCGTTTCTTCACATACTGCAATGCCCGGCCCAGCCGCTGGGAGAAGGCGAAATAGCTCACCGGCTTCAATATGTAGTCCAGCGCGTTCACCGAATAGCCCTGGATGGCGTACTGGGCCAGATTGGTGACAAAGACGATGACCACCTCCGGGTCCTTCTCCCGGACATAGCCCGCCGCCGTCATCCCGTCCATAAAGGGCATCTCCACGTCCATCAGGATCAGGTCAAACTCCGGCTTGTACCGCTCCACCAGGTCCTCGCCGTTGTCGTAGCGGGTGACCTGGAAGGCCCGTCCGGTCTCTCTGCCGTACTCGCCGATGTACCGCTCCAGCTGGGCAAAGCACTGCGGGTCGTCCTCCGCGATGGCGATGCGGATCACTGCGCTCACTCCTCCCCTTGATTTTTACCTGTGCAGGGCCGTGCAAACGGCATGAAAACATCAATTTATGCCCGCCTATATTGCATTTCCTTATATTATAGGTCATCCCGCCCCGGCTGTCAATTGAAAGCCGCCGCTTTTCCGGGCAGCCGCCCGCCTCGCATGATTTTCCTAATTTTTCGTGAACTTCGCTTTCCTGTATTGAAATTTCCCCGGAAAGATGGTAACATAGGGATATCAAAGGGGGACTCCCCCCAATACCAAGTTAAGGAGTGGTCAAAAATGGTCAAGGTTATCATGGGCCTGAAGGGCACCGGCAAGACCAAGCAGATGATCGACCTCATCAACACAGCGGTGGATACAGAGCACGGCAACGTGGTTGCTATCGCCCACAATTCCAAGCTGAACTATAAAATCAACTATAAGATCCGCCTGGTGGACACCTCGGACTACAGCATCCCCAACTACGACACCCTGCGGGGCTTTCTGTACGGGCTGTACGCCAGCAATTACGACATCACCCACGTGTTCATCGAGAGCCTGAACAAGCTGGTCCCCACTGTGGGCAACGAGGATGTGGAGCCCTTCCTGGATTGGCTGGAGGCCTTCTCCCAGAAGAGCGGCATCAAGTACACCATCTCCATCAGCGAGGACGCGGCCAAGGCCAGCGACGGCGTGAAGAAATATTTCTAAGCGGACCAGTTTCTTTGAGACCGGGCGGGCGCAGCCCCGCCCGGTCTATGTTTTGGAGCCCGTGCCAGCCGCCCCGGCCCACGGCTTCTCATCTTACAGGAGGGAATCATAATGGACTGCACACAAGCCATCCGCGCCCGGCGGAGCATCCGCAAGTTCAAGCCCGGCGCCTCCATCCCCAGACCGGACGTGGAGGCCATGCTGGAGGCGGCCATGATGGCCCCCAGCGCCCGCAACCTGCGCCCCTGGGAGTTTTTCGTGGTGGAAAACCCGGAGCTCAAGGCCCGGCTGCGCGCCGCCCACCCCTTCGCCTCTATGCTGGATACCGCCTCGCTGGCCATCGTGGTATGCGGCCGGCCGGAGGACCAGAAGGGCGTGGTGTCGGGCTATTGGCCGCTGGACTGCGGCGCGGCGGTGGAAAACCTGCTGCTCCAGGCGGTGGCGCTGGGCTACGGCGCGTGCTGGTGCGGCTGCTGGCCCAGCCCCCGTATCTCCAAGCTCCAGGAGCTTTTGAACACCCAATCCGTCCCCGCGGCCCTCATCGCCGTGGGCGTGCCCGATGAGGCCCCGGAAGCCAGGGGCTTTTACCAGGCCGACAAGGTCACCTGGCTGGCCTGACGCGGCAGAGAGGAGAAAACGGCATGAGCGGTAACCAATCCCCCCGCGCCCAGGCGGAGCCCGGCGTAGTGCTGCCCCGGGCGATCCACCTGATCCCCATGGACAACATCAACGGCTTTGATGTCCGCCCCGGCTTTTACGACACCAACGGCGCCACCGCCATCCCCGGCGGGGTGAACTTCACCGTCCACTCCCACGGGGCCACCGGGGTGGAGCTGCTGCTCTTCCACCGGGAGGAGGCGGAACCCTTCGCGGTGCTCCCCTTCCCCGAGCACTACCGCATTGGGAACGTGTACTCCATGATCGTGTTCAAGCTGAATATCGAGGAATTTGAGTATGCCTACCGGGTAGACGGACCCTATCAGCCGGAAAAGGGGCTTGTCTTTGACAAGAGCCGCTACCTGCTGGACCCTTACGCCAAGGCGGTCACCGGCCAGAGCGACTGGGGCAAGACCACCCCCCACGGCCAGCACTACAAGGCCCGGGTGGTGAAGGATGACTTCGACTGGGGCAAGCTGGACCAGCCCCTCATCCCCACCGAGGACCTCATCATTTACGAGCTCCACGTCCGGGGCTTCACCAAGGACGCCTCCTCCGGCGTGACCTATCCCGGCACCTTCGCCGGGCTGATGGAGAAGCTGGACTACCTCCAGGAGCTGGGGGTGAACGCCCTGGAGCTGATGCCCATCTTTGAATTCGACGAGATGCTGGACTACCGGGAGGTAAACGGACGGGCCCTTTACAACTACTGGGGGTACAGCACCGTCAGCTTTTTTGCCCCCAACACCAGCTACACCGCCTCCACCGAGTATAACCGGGAGGGGAACGAGCTGAAAAACCTCATCCTGGCCTGCAAGCGGCGGGGCATCGAGGTGTATCTGGACGTGGTGTTCAACCACACCGCCGAGGGCAATGAGATGGGCCCCTTCTTCTCCTTCAAGGGCTTTGACAACAACATATACTATCTGCTTACCCCCGAGGGATACTACTACAATTTTTCCGGCTGCGGCAATACCCTGAACTGCAACCATCCCATCGTCCATCAGATGATTATGGACTGCCTGCGCTACTGGGTGACCACCTACCGGGTGGACGGCTTCCGGTTTGACCTGGCCTCCATCCTGGGCCGGGACGAGCACGGGGCTCCCATGGTGTCCCCGCCCCTCTTGCAGGCCATGGCCTTCGACCCTATCCTGGGGGATGTGAAGCTCATCGCCGAGGCGTGGGACGCGGGGGGGCTGTACCAGGTGGGCACCTTCCCCGCCTGGAACCGCTGGGCGGAGTGGAACGGCCGCTACCGGGACGACATGCGCCGCTACCTCAAGGGGGACGGGGGGATGGCCCAGGCCGCCGCCCTGCGCCTCACCGGCTCCCGGGACATCTATGACGCGGCCGCCCGCGGGAACGCCTCGGTGAACTTCCTCACCTGCCACGACGGCTTTACCCTCCGCGACCTGTACACCTACAGCCACAAGCACAACGAGGCCAACGGCTGGAACAACACCGACGGCGCCAACGACAACAACAGCTGGAACTGCGGCGCGGAGGGGGAGACCGACGATCCCCAGATCAACGCCCTGCGGGGAAGGATGGTGCGCAACGCCTTCGCCCTGCTGATGTGCTCCCGGGGCATCCCCATGTTCCTGGCGGGGGACGAATTCGGGAACACCCAGTTTGGAAACAACAACGCCTACTGCCAAGACAATATCACCTCCTGGCTGGACTGGTCCCTGCTGGAGCAAAACCGGGATCTGTTCCAATTTTTCCAGTATATGATCCGCTTCCGCAAGGACCACAGGGTACTGCGCCGGGACATCAGCGGCGGGGCCTGCGGCTTCCCCGACGTGAGCTTCCACGGCACGGCCCCCTGGCAGGAATCCTTTGGCCCCCAGGACCGCTATGTGGGCGTGATGTTCGCCGGAGCGGAGCGCAACGTAGGCCCTCAGATCGTCTATGTGGCCTCCAACGCCTATTGGGAGGAGCTGAGCGCCGCCCTGCCCCAGCTGCCCGCCTCCATGCGCTGGGAGCTGGCGGTGGACACCTGGGACGCGCAGCAGCACGCCCGCCCGGTGGATGGGAACTGCTTTGCCATCGGCCCCCGGAGCGTAAAGGTATTTGTGGCGAAATAATAAAAGGGCCCTCCGCTGCCGGCAGCGGAGGGCCCTTTTTCGTTTTAGAACAGCCCGGAAATGACCCCGTTCTCGTCCACATCGATCTTCTCCGCCGCCGGAACCTTGGGCAGCCCGGGCATGGCTTCCCACGGGGCAAGCCCCGCGGGGCCCCTCAATTCATCTCAAACCGTCGGAACTGAATTCCGCCGGTTTCAAGGTTTTCGCTGCGCGAAAACGCTTGTGCGCCGCACCTGCGGCGGGCATGACCATGCCCGGTTTAGAACAATCCGCTGATTACCCCGTTTTCGTCTACGTCGATTTTTTCCGCCGCCGGAACCTTGGGCAGCCCGGGCATGGTCATGATGTCCCCGGTCTGCACCACCACAAAGCCCGCCCCGGCGCTCACCCTCACCTTGGACACGGTGACGGTAAATCCCTCCGGGCGGCCCAGCTTCCCCGGGTCGTCGGACAGGGAGTACTGGGTCTTGGCCATGCACACGGGGAGGCCCCCAAAGCCCATGGCCTCCAGCCGGTCCAGCTCCCGGGAGGCGGCGGAGGAATAGCTCACCCCGGCCCCGCCGTACACCCGGCGTACAATGGCCTCAATCTTGTCCCGCAGGGGGAGGCCCAGCTCATAGGCGAAGCGGAACTGGTGGGGCTGCCCGCACAGCCGCAGCACCTCCTGCGCCAGCTCCACGCCGCCCTCGCCGCCGCGGCCCCACACCTCGGACAGTGCCACATTGACGCCCAGCGCCCTGCACCTGTCCCGGATGAGGGCCAGCTCGGCATCGGTATCGTTGACAAAGCGGTTGACGGCCACCACACAGGGCAGGCCGTATACCTGGGTGATGTTCTCCACATGCTTGAGAAGGTTGGGCAGGCCCTTTTCCAGCGCCTCCAGATTTTCCGCCCCCAGCTCACCCTTGGGCACGCCGCCGTTATACTTCAGCGCCTTCACCGTGGCCACGATGACCACCGCGCTGGGGTCCATCCCCGCCGCCCGGCACTTGATATCCAGGAACTTCTCCGCCCCCAGGTCCGCGCCGAAGCCCGCCTCGGTGACCACATAGTCCGCCAGCTTGAGGGCGGTGTCGGTGGCGGACACGGAGTTGCAGCCGTGGGCGATGTTGGCGAAGGGCCCGCCGTGGACCAGGGCCGGGGTGTTTTCCAGAGTCTGGACCAGGTTGGGCTTGATGGCGTCCTTCAGCAGGGCGGCCATGGCCCCCTGGGCCTTCAGGTCGGCGGCGGTAACCGGCCTGTCGTCATAGGTGTAGCCCACGATGATACGGGACAGGCGCTCCTTCAAATCCTTCAAATCGGAGGCCAGGCACAGCACCGCCATGATCTCGGAGGCCACGGTGATATCGAAGCCGTCCTCCCTGGGCACACCCTGCATCCGTCCCCCCAGGCCGTCCACAATGCTGCGCAGCTGGCGGTCGTTCATGTCCACGCACCGCCGCCAGGTGATTTTCTTGGTGTCGATGCCCAGGGCATTCCCCTGCTGGATGTGGTTGTCCAACAGGGCCGCCAGCAGGTTATTCGCCGCGCCGATGGCGTGGAAGTCCCCGGTAAAGTGAAGGTTGATATCCTCCATGGGCACCACCTGGGCATGGCCGCCCCCCGCTGCGCCCCCCTTCACCCCGAACACCGGCCCCAGGGAGGGCTCCCGCAGGCACAAAAGCACATTCTTGTCCAGCCTGCTCAACGCGTCCGCCAGGCCCACGCTGGTGGTGGTTTTGCCCTCCCCGGCGGGGGTGGGATTGATGGCGGTGACCAGGATGAGCTTTCCCTTTCGCGGACAGCTGCGCAGGGGGGTGGTGTCAATCTTGGCTTTCACCCGGCCATAGTGCTCCAGCAGCTCCCCGTCGATGCCCGCCTGGGCGGCCACCTGGTCGATGGGCAGCATGCTGGCGCCCTGGGCGATCTCAATGTCGGTTTTCACGGCGGTTCCTCCTCTTCATTTGGTTTCCATAATAATGCTCATAACTCCTGATACGGAGAGTTATCCACAACTTCCACAAGGTTTTCAACAGGCTCAATCCATAGAGCTCCAACAGACTTACACAAATTCAAATATTTATTCAAACCGGGAAACCCTAGTTTTTTCGCAGGCTAAAGCGCGTTTTTAGTTGACATAACGCAGAAGTTATCCCTTTCCGATATCCAGGCTTGCCCTCGCGTTCAGCTCCCACCCGGCGGTATGCCCCGCCAGATACTCATAGTACCCTTGGCTGCCGATCATAGCCGCGTTGTCGCCGCACAGGGCCAGGGGGGGGAGCCACAGCTTCGCCCCCGCCTGGGCGCAGGCGCGTTCCAGATCGGCCCGGATGCGGCTGTTGGCGGCCACGCCCCCGGCCACAGCAATTTTATGATACCCTGTCATGCGGTCCGCCTCCATCGCCCGGGGAATGAGGGAGTCGGACACTGCGGCGGCAAAGGAGGCGGCCAGGTCGTGGAGGTCCAGCTCCTCCCCCTTCTGGTCCGCGTGGTGGATGACGTTGAGCACCGCCGTTTTGAGCCCGGAAAAGGACATATCCAGGGGATGGTCGGCCACGTGGGCCCGGGGAAACGCATACGCCCTGCTATCCCCCCCCTGGGCCATTTTATCCATGGGCCCGCCGCCGGGGTAGCCCAGGCCCAGCACCCGGGCGGTCTTGTCAAAGCACTCCCCCGCCGCGTCGTCCCGCGTGGAGCCCAGCTCCTCAAAATGGGTATAATCCTTCACGTCCACGATGGCTGTGGTGCCGCCGGACACGCACAGGCACAAAAAGGGGGGCTCCAGGCCGGGGTGGGCGATATAATTGGCCGCGATGTGCCCCCGGACATGGTGGACAGGGATGAGGGGCACCCCCAGCCCAAAGGCGGCGGACTTGGCGAAGGACACCCCCACCAGCAGCGCCCCGATGAGCCCCGGGGCATAGGTCACCGCCACGGCGTCGACCTCCCTTTTTGACAGGCCGGCCTGCCGCAGGGCCTCGTCCGCCAGGCCGGAAATGGCCTCCACATGCTTGCGGGAAGCGATCTCCGGCACCACGCCGCCGTAGATGGCGTGCATGTCCGCCGAGGAGGCGATGACGGAGGACAGTACCGTCCGCCCGTCCCGCACCACGGCGGCGGCGGTCTCGTCGCAGGAGGATTCAAAGGCCAGAATATTCATCTCTCACACGCTCCTATTTCAGAAAGCTCGCATTCCAGCTGGCAGTCGAAGGGCTCCGCCGCCGCATGGCCCTGGTGGATGAACTGCGCGTCCACACAGCCCATGGCCCGGTAAAACGCCTGGGTCTCCACGGCAGAGTGGGCGGAAATATACAGCTTTTTCCCGCCGTGCGCCCACGCCCAGCCCTTTGCGGCCTGGAAGAGCTCCCTCCCGATCCCCCGGCCCCGCACGTCCTCCGACACGTGGATGGAGCTCAGGTCCAGATACTCCCCCTCCGGCCCCATGGGCTCCGGCTCCACCGACGCAAAGCCCTTCAGCACCCCGTCCAGAAACGCGGCGTATGCAAACCCACCCCGTTTTATGGTGCGCCCCAGGCAGTCCGTCAGGACGCGGTAGTCCTCTTCCGACCAGTCGTCGACAAAGGGATCGTCCCGCACCACCCAGGCGCCGTTTTCCCGGCGGCGGCACTGTACCACCACCTGCCGCCGGACAAAGCCGCCAAACAGGGCCCGGGACAGCTCCTCCTCCCGCAGGCTGCGGTACTGGAGCCCGCCGGGGAACGCCTCCTCCACCCACTCCGGCGCGGGCTTCACCGCCTCCCCCGGCTTCAGGGGCAGCTGAATATACCGCTCCATGTGCGCCGGTGAAAAATACTCTGCGTATACCCCCCGGTGAAGGGCCTCCACCTTTCGGTCGTCGGCCTCCGGGCCCCGGTAGAGGCAGTGGAAGCGCACCCCGAACAGGGCACACTGGTAGTCCAGCACCCGGAAGCCGTTTCGCTCATAGAAGGCGATCCGCCGCCGGCGCAGGCCGTTCTCCGCCGGGGAAGCGTCCGCGCCGGGGGCCTCCGCCTCGCCGAAGAGCTGTCCGTAGCGGTCCGCCAGCAGGGCCAGAATCCTCGTCCCCAGCCCGCCGCTGCGCTTCCCCCGCAGCACGCCCAGGTATTCCAGCAGCGCACCCGCCCGGTCCCCGGCCAGCCACAGCATGGCGTAGCCCACCGTCTGGCCGTCCTGCACCACCAGCAGGGGGTCGTAGCGGCCCAGGTCCATCAGCCGCAGCATGGCCGCCAGGGGCTTCAGCTCCGACCTGGGAAAGTCGCCGGTCATCTCGCTCTGGTAGAGGGCGGTGAGCCCCTCTTTATTTAACAGCCGTAATTCCATGGGTTCTCTCCTAAAAATGTCAAAGTCATCAAAACCGCGTCCTCCCGGGGGGCGCTGTAGTAATTTTTCCGCCGTCCCACAGCGGCAAAGCCGTGCTTTTCATACAGGGCGATGGCCGGGGCGTTGGACGCGCGCACCTCCAGCATGAGCGTGGACAGATGCTCCCGCCCAAAGCCGGTGAGGACCCCCATCAAAGCGTCCCCCACTCCCTGCCGCCGGGCGGACGGGGCCACGGCGATATTATCCAGGTTCCCCTCGTCCAGCACCGCCGACAGCACGGCGTAGCCCAGCAGGGAGCCGTCCTCCCCCTGGGCCAGCAGCACCGTCACGGCGGGGTTGTCCAGCGCCTCCCGGAACAGCGCCTCGCTCCAGGGGTCGGCGGGAAAGCAGATCTTTTCCAGCGCCGCCGCCTGGGACAGATAGGCGGCGGTCATGGGAACAATGTGAATATTCATGCGTCCGCCTCCGTCCGCCGGAACAGCAGCTGCCGCCAGATGGGCATGTCGGAGGCCAGCTCCCGGCAGTAGGAAAACCACCTCTGCGCCGCTTCGATCACCTCGTCCGGGGTGTGGGCGATGAAATTGCGGTCGTACCGCTCGCCGTCGATCTCCCGCAGGCTCCACTCTTCCAGCCTGCCGCGCCCCTCCCGGATGGATGCCAGCACATAGCCGCCGGGACGCACCACCGCAGCCATCCGGGCGAAGGCCCGGGGCAGGTCCGCCGTCTCCACGTGGACCAGCCCAGCGGACAGCAGGATGCCGTCCACCATACCGATGTGGGCGTAGTCCTCCAGCATGTCACCCTGGTAAAAGGCAATGCCGGGGCTGCGCTGCCGGGCGATCTTCAGGCTCTCGCCGCTGAAGTCCAGCCCCAGCGCCTCAAAGCCCCGCGCCCGGATGCGGCCCGTCTCGTACCCCGCGCCGCAGCACAGGTCCAGCACCCGCCCGCCGGGGGGCAGCAGGGAAAGGAATTCGTCCAGACAGGGCAGGTATGCCTCGTCGCCGTACCCCTCCGCCGCCCACTCCGCCGCGGTCTTGTCGTAATACTCCTGTACTCCCTTCATCCTGTCCACCCCTTCACAGCCGCGCCGCCGCTTCCAGCGCGACGCGCAGATATTTCTCGTAGTCCGACGCGGGCACCGCCCCCCAGGTGCGGGCGTCCCACGCCTCCCCGTCCAGGCTGTCCTCGGCGTAGAGGAACTGGTACACCTCCGCGCCCCGGAACCGCCCCACCGCCATGGCGGAGGCGCACTCCATGTCCACGGCGATGCAGCCGTCTCCGCGGCGCCTGTCCGCATTGGCCCGGGTCTCCCGGTACAAGGCGTCGGTGGTCCACACCCGGCCCTTCACATAGGGCAGGCGCAGCCCGTCAAAAATTTCTCCCAGCCGCCGGGCTGTGGGTATGTCCACATAGTCCGCCGGGGGCAGGTAGTGGTAGCTGGCCCCCTCGTCCCGGTAGGCGGCGGTGGGCAGAATCAGCCGCCCGGCGGTCAAAGCCCCGTCCAGCACACCGCAGGAACCGTAAAGCAAGATCTTTTTCGCGCCCAAAGCCAGCACCTCCTCCACCAGCGCCGCTGTGGCCGCGCCGCCGATGAGGGCCTGAAGCAGGCCCAGTTCCCGGCCGTTCCAGCGGAATTTGTAGACGGGGATGTCCCGCCCGCCCTTGAGGGTGGCGGCCGTCTCCGTTCTACAGAGGCTTTGCAGGACCTGGAGGGACTTCTCCTCAAAGGTCAGGACTGCCGTCTCCGGGAAGCCGTCCACGGGGCGGATCATGTGGGAGGGCTTCAATATCTCCTCGGAAACCGGGTCGAAGGTGTCGAATAAGCTCATTTTGAAATCTCCTTCATGCAGGGGCGCATACTTTGCGCCCAAAATAGCCGCGGCCGCAGGCCGCCCCAGCCGCGAGCCCAGCGAAGCGGACTTTGCGACGAGTCAGTGGCACTGCGCCCAGGTGCGGCCCGCCTTGGCGTCCGCCACCAGCGGCACCGACAGCGCCGCCACCCCCTCCATCTCCTCCTGGAGCAGGGCGCGCACCTGTTCCGCCTCGCCCTCGGGGCACTCCACGATCAGCTCGTCGTGGACCTGGAGGATCAGCCGGGCCTCCAGCCCCTCCGCCCGGAGCCGGGCATCCACCTTTATCATCGCCAGCTTGATGATATCCGCCGCCGTGCCCTGGATGGGCATATTCAGCGCCACCCGCTCCCCGAAGGAGCGGGTATTGAAGTTGGAGCTTTTCAGCTCCGGCAGCCAGCGCCGCCGCCCGTACAGGGTGGACACAAAGCCGTCCTCCCTGCCCTGCTCCACCACCCGGTCCATATAGGCCCGCACGCCGGAGTAATGCTGAAAATACTTTTCCATATACTCCTTGGCCTGGGGCACGGACACATGAATATCCTCCGACAGGGAATAGGCGGATATGCCGTACACAATGCCGAAGTTGACGGCCTTGGCCGCCCGGCGCAGCTCGGGGGGCACCTGGTCCTGGGGCAGGGAAAACACCTGGGAGGCGGTGGCGGTATGGATATCCACCCCGGAGTGGAAGCCGCCGATCATGGCGCTGTCGCCGGACATATGGGCCAGCAGCCGCAGCTCAATCTGGGAATAATCCGCGTCCACCAGCACCTTCCCCCTGGGGGCGGTGAACATCTTGCGCATCTCCGCCCCCAGGGGGGTGCGCACGGGGATGTTTTGAAGGTTGGGCTCGGTGGAGGACAGCCGCCCGGTGGCGGTGACGGTGTTCTGGAAGCTGGTGTGGATGCGCCCGTCGGCGGCGATGACCTTGCCCAGCCCCTCCACATAGGTGGAGTTGAGCTTGGTGAGCTGGCGGTAGTCCAGCACCGCCCCCACAATCTCGTGGCGGGGGCGCAGCTTTTCCAGCACTTCCGCGTTGGTGGAATACCCCGTCTTGGTCTTTTTCACCGGGGGCAGGCCCAGCTTGTCAAACAGGATATGCCCCAGCTGCTTGGGGGAGAGGATGTTGAACTCCTCCCCCGCCAGCCGGCAGATCTCCGCCCTCAGAACGTCGATGCCGGTCTGGAGCTGTTTCCCGAAGTCGGCCAGGGCCTGGCCGTCCACCAGCACCCCCGCCCGCTCCATCCGGGCCAGCACCGGGCACAGGGGCAGCTCAATGTCCGTCAGCACGGACAGCAGGCCGTATTCCTCCAGCCTGGGCCGGAACAAATCGTAAAATGCCTCGATCCAGGCCGTGTCCTCATACCATGCGGTCTGGGCCTTCAGCCCCTCGTCCAGCAGGGAGAAGGCGGTCTCGTCCTTGTAGGCGGCGGCCAGCTCCACTTCCTTTTTGAAGTAGGATGCCGCCAGCTTCCGAAGCTCATAGCTCCCCGCCGTGGGGTTCAGCAGGTAGGCGGCCAGCTCCGTATCGAATACAAAGCCCTCCGGCTCAATCCCCTCGTCCAGCAGGGCGCGGCACAGCTCCTTGACACCGTGGGCGGCTTTTTTTACCGTGGGGCCAAACAGCGCCGCCAAAAGGGCGTGGTAGTCCCCCCCATACCGGCCGGCGCGGATGTCGTACAGGTACGCCTGCCTGCCGCCGTCCCCGGGCAGGGACACCGCCACCCCCGCCAGCCCCGGCAGGGGCAGGACGGTGACGCACGCCGCCCCCTCCCATTTGGCCAGGGCGGCGGCGAAATCCGCCTCAGTGAGGACGGGCACGTTCGTCACCCGGACCTCCTCCGGTCCCTCCTCCGGCGCGGCCCCTGCCGGGCCGGGGGCGAGCTTCAGCTTGTCGATGAGCTTACTGAACTCCAGCTCCAGCAGCTTCTGGTACAAAACCGGCTCGTTAAAGGGCCGCCTGGCCGCGTCCTCCGGGTTAAAGTCCATGGGGGCGTCGGTGCGGATGACGGCCAGGTCATAGCTCATCCGGGCGTCCCCCTCCCCCTCCATGAGCTTTTTGATGACGCCCGGCTTGGCGTCAATATCCGGGAGCTTTTCATAGATGGCGTCCACCGTCCGATACTGCCGGATCAGCGCCATGGCGGTCTTCTCCCCCACCCCCTTGACGCCGGGGTAGTTGTCGGAGGAATCCCCCATCAGCGCCTTTAAATCAATCATGTGGATGGGGTCAAAGCCGTACTCGGCCCGGAACTCCTCCGGGGTGACGTTCCGGGTGGTGGTCTGGCCCATGCGGGTGGACACCAGCTTCACGGTGGTGTGGCTGTCGATCAATTGCAGGGCGTCCTTGTCCCCGGTGACGATCACCGTGTCCCCCCCCTGCTCCCCGTTCCGCCTCGCCATGGTGCCCAGCAGGTCGTCCGCCTCCCAGCCCTCCAGCTCGCAGCGGCGGATGTTCATGGCGTCCAGCACGTCCTTCAGCACCGGCATCTGAACGGCCAGCTCCTCCGGCATCCCCTTGCGCTGGGCCTTGTACTCGGCAAACGCCTTATGCCGGAAGGTGGGCGCCCGCATGTCGAACGCCACCGCCAGCCCCTGGGGCTGTTCCTCGTCCAGCAGCTTGAACAGGATGTTGAGAAAGCCGAAGATGGCGTTGGTGGGCAGGCCCTCCTGGGTGGTCAGATTCTGGCTGACGCCGTAAAAGGCCCGGTTGACGATGGAATTGCCGTCGATAACCATTAGCTTCATAAAGGGGACACCTCACTGTGTTGATTGGGAAGCGGCAGATGATAACGTAGAATTATACCATTTATTTTCAAAGGAAGCAAGGGTGGGGCGCCGAAGTCCCTGTCCAAGAAAAGGATTGCCGGGTTGATGCGGCGATTTCCGTGTGCTATAATCAGCTAGACGCTGTTTTGAACGCTGTGTAGAGCATACCGTTATGAGGAGGGCCTTCCATGGACACGCTGAACATCGCCTTATTGCAGATCGCCCCCGGCCCCACCCTGGAGGAAAACCTGGAAAAGGGGCTGGCCGCCTGTAAAAAGGCCAAGGACCTGGGGGCCGACATCGCCCTGTTCCCCGAGATGTGGAGCTGCGGCTACCAGATCTACGGCCGCCCCGTGGAGGACTGGACCGCCCAGGCCATCCCCGCCGGCGGCGGCTTCGTCCGCGCCTTCCAGTCCCTGGCCGGGGAGCTGTCCATGGCCATCGCCCTCACCCTGCTGGAGGAGCACCAGGGCGGCCCCCGCAATTCCCTGCTCCTCTTCGACCGCTTCGGCGCACTGCGGCTTTCCTACGCCAAGGTGCACACCTGCGACTTCGATGTGGAGCGCCATCTCACCCCCGGGGACGGCTTCCATGTGGCGGAGCTGGACACCGCCGCAGGCCCGGTGAAGGTGGGCGCCATGATCTGCTATGACCGGGAGTTCCCGGAGAGCGCCCGCATCCTCATGCTCCAGGGCGCGGAGCTCATCCTGACGCCCAACGCCTGCCCCATGGAAATCAACCGCATCTCCCAGCTCCGGGCCAGGGCCTTTGAGAATATGCTGGCCGTGGCCACCTGTAATTATCCCCAGGACGTGCCCGACTGCAACGGGCATTCCACCGTGTTCGACGGCGTGGCCTACCTGCCTGAAGAGGAGCACTCCCGGGACACCTGCATTTTGCAGGCCGGCGGCGGGGAAGGGATCTACCTGGCCCGGCTGGATCTGGAACGGCTGCGCCGCTACCGGGAGAGCGAGGTGCACGGGAACGCCTACCGCCGCCCTGCCCAATACTCCCTCCTCACCGCCGCAGGCGTCGACCCGCCCTTTGTCCGGGCAGACCGCCGGCCCTGAAGCCCGTCCCTTCCGGGCGGAAACCAGGAAAAATTTTCGCCGGGGGGTTGCAATCCGCCGGCGGGCGTGGTAAAATGGCTTGACTGTTAGAGTAAGAAAGGAGTGAGGCGCGCGCCTCACTCCTTCTTTTGGAAGTGCGGGAATAGCCGCGCGGGGGCGCTTGGAGCAAAGCGCAGGCAAACGCCGAAATCTGCCTGCGCCGGTGAGAAGGCGGCCCGGCCACGCGGCCACCCGGCATGACAGCATTTTGGAAAGGAGGGCCCATCATGGCAAAGGTAACCGACGCGGTGGCCGCCCTGGCCCTGCCTATCGTGGAAGGGGCTGGCTGCACCCTTTGGGATGTGGAATACGTCAAGGAGGCCGGGGAGTGGTTCCTCCGTGTTTATATCGACCGGGAGGGCGGCGTGGACATCGACTGCTGCGAGGCGGTCTCCCGCCCGCTGTCCGACGCGCTGGACGACGCCGACCCCATCCAGGGCAGCTACACCTTCGAGGTATCCTCCGCCGGGCTGGACCGGGCGCTGCGCAAAGACGCGCACTTTGCCCAGTGCATGGGCCGGCAGGTTGACGTGAAGCTTTACCGCCCTGTGGACGGACGCAAGGAGGTCTCCGGCGTTCTCACCGGGTATGCGGACGGGGCCGTTGTGGTGGACGGCGTCCGCTTTGAGAAGAAAGACGTGGCCCAGGTTCGCCTCCACGTCGAGTTTTGAAGGAGTTAAACGACATGGCTAAGAAAAAAATTGCCGCAAAGAGCACGGAGCTGGACGCCAAGGAATTTTTCGCCGCCATCTCCGATATTGAAAAGGACAAGGGCATCCCCAAGGCCTACATGCTGGAAAAGATCACCCAGGCCCTGGTGGCCGCCTACAAGCGGGACCACGAGGGCATCACCGATAACGTGGTGGTGGACGCCAACGAGGAATTGGAAACCGTGCGCATGTTCGTGAAAAAGGACGTGGTGGAGGCGGTGGACAATCCCCACACCGAAATCAGCCTGGACGACGCCCAGCGCGCCCTGCCCAGGGCCCAGCTGGGGGACGTGCTGCGCATTGAGATCAAGCCCAAAAATTTTGGCCGCATCGCCGCCCAGACCGCCCGCCAGGTCATCATCCAGGGGATGCGGGAGGCGGAGCGCGGGATGGTCTTTGACGAGTTCTCCGCCAAGGAGCACGAAATCTTGACCGGCTCCGTCACCCGGGTGGACGAGCGCAACGGCTCCGTGTCCATCCGCCTCACCTCCGGCTCCGAGTTCACCGACGCGTTTTTGTCCGCCGGCGAGCAGGTCAAGGGGGAGGTCATCCGGGAGGGCGACCGGGTGCGGGTGTATGTGGTGGAGGTCCGCCGCTCCACCCGCGGGCCCCAGGTGCTCATCTCCCGCACCCATCCGGGGCTGGTCAAGCGGCTGTTTGAGCTGGAGGTGCCGGAGATCTACGACGGCACCGTGCAGGTCATGTCCATCGCCCGGGAGGCGGGCAGCCGCACCAAGCTGGCCGTGTGGAGCGACGACGAGAACGTGGACCCCATCGGCGCCTGCGTCGGCCCCCGGGGCCAGCGGGTGAACGCTGTGGTGGAGGAGCTTCGGGGCGAGAAGGTGGACATCATCAAGTGGTCCGACGACCCCGGCCAGTACGTGGCCGCCGCCCTGGCCCCCGCCGACGTGATCAGCGTGGTGGAGCTGGAGCCGGGCAAGAGCTGCCGTGTGGTGGTGCCCGACGACCAGCTCTCCCTGGCCATCGGCAAGGAGGGGCAGAACGCCCGGCTGGCCGCCCGTTTGACGGGCTTTAAGATTGACATACGCCCCGCCAGCGCCCCCGAGCCCCCCGAGGAGGAAGCGGGGAGCGCGGAGGATAGCCGCGCAGGGGAGCTTGCAGCGGAGTGAGGCCAGACGCCTGGGGCCGCCATGACAGGGCCGGGTTTTGACACAGCCGCAGCGTGACAATGCCGGGAAAAGGAGAGGGGGAACGCGCCGTGCCCAAAAAAATACCCATGCGCCAATGCCTCGGCTGCCGGGAGATGAAGCCCAAGCCGGAGCTGATCCGGGTGGTGCGCGCCCCCGAGGGGGGGCTGTCGCTGGACTTCCGGGGAAAAAAGCCGGGCCGGGGGGCCTACCTGTGCCCCGACCCCGCCTGTCTGACCCGGGCGAAAAAAAGCCGCGCCATTGAGCGCGCCCTGTCCGCCCCCACGCCCCCCGAGGTGTGGGACGCGCTGGAGGCGCAGATGAAGGCGGGTGACGGCGGTGACTGACAGCGCCCTATCCCTGCTGGGCCTGGCCCTGCGGGGCAATCACCTGGCCGTGGGGGAGCAGCCGGTGGCCGACGCCTGCAAGGCCCGCCGGGCATTCCTGGTGGTGACCGCCGCCGGCGCGGCCCAAAACAGCGTGGAGCGCGCCCAGCGCTGGGCGCACTTGGGAGGCGTCCCGTGGCTCCCCGTCCCCTGGGACAAGGAGCGCTTGGGCCGGGCCCTGGGCCGCGCAAGCTGCGCCATGGCGGCCCTTACCGACCGGGGGCTGGCCGGGGCCCTGGCGGAAAAGCTGATCCGGGCGGACGAGGGGCTGCGCCCCACCCTCGAACCCCTGCTGCATGAGAAAAAGAATGGGCGGGCTCAAAGGCCCGCTGTGCCTGAAACTTAGGAGGTGGCCTGTTTGAGCCTTGCGAAACTGAACGCCCGGGACGTGGCGAAGGATTTTGGTATGCAAGCCAAAGCTATTACCGCGATTTTGACCGAGCATACCAAGGAGACGGTGTCTCCCACCAAGATCCTGACCGACCGGGAGCTTTCCATCATTTTTGAGCACCTGACCCAGCACAACCAGGTGGACTCCATCGAGTCCATCTACGCCGACGTGTACCATGAGCCGTCCAAGGCCTCCCAGGCCGCGCCCGCCCCCAAGGGGGAGCCCGCCAGGCAGAAGGACGGTAAATCCGCCCCCGTCAAGCCCCAGGGCAAAGACGCCCCCGCCCCCGCCGCAGGGCAGAAGGAGCAGCCCAAGGCCGCCCCCGCCAAGCCCATGAGCCGCACCCCCGAGAAAAAGGTGGTGGACACCCGCAAGGGCGGCGGCGTCAACCTGGAGAAGTACGACCAGCGGCTGGAGGACCTGGCCCCCGACAAGGCCAACCGGATGCAGACCGGAAAGCAGAAGTTCCAGAACCGGGGCGGCAAGAACCGGGGCCAGGGCTTTGGCAGCAAGCGCAGGCAGGAGGAGCAGGACCGGATGCGCCGCCTCCAGCTGGAGATCGCCAAAAAGACCCCCCTCACCGTCAAGATCCCCGACGAGATCGGCGTGGGCGAGCTGGCCTCCCGGATGAAGAAGACCGGCGCGGAGGTGGTCAAGTGCCTCATCCGCAACGGCGTGATGGCCTCCCTCTCCGACATCATCGACTACGACACCGCCGCCCTTGTCGCCATGGAGCTGGGCTGTAAGGTGGAAAAGGAAGTCATCGTCACCATTGAGGAGCGGCTCATCGACACCGCCGAGGACAAGGAGGAGGATCTGGTCTCCCGTGCCCCGGTGGTGGTGGTCATGGGCCACGTGGACCACGGCAAAACCTCCCTGCTGGACCATATTCGGAACGCCAACGTGGTGTCCGGCGAGGCGGGGGGCATCACCCAGCACATCGGCGCCTACCAGGTGGAGGTGAACGGCAAGCCCATCACCTTCCTGGACACACCGGGCCACGAGGCGTTCACCGCCATGCGCGCCCGGGGCGCCATGATCACCGACGTGGCCATCCTGGTGGTGGCCGCCGACGACGGCATCATGCCCCAGACCATTGAGTCCATCAACCACGCCAAGGCCGCCGATATCCCCATCATCGTGGCCATCAACAAGATGGATAAGCCGGAGGCCAACCCCGAGCGCATCAAGCAGCAGCTCACCGAGCACGAGCTGGTGCCCGACGAGTGGGGCGGCGACACGGTGATCTGCCCCATCTCCGCCAAGACGGGCCTGGGCATTGACAACCTGCTGGAAATGGTCACCCTCACCGCCGAGATGCGGGAGCTGAAGGCCAACCCCAACCGCACCGCCCACGGCGCGGTCATCGAGGCCCGGCTGGACAAGGGCCGGGGCCCCGTGGCCACCCTGCTGGTGCAGAACGGCACCCTGAAGCAGGGCGACGTGATCATCGCCGGCATGGCGGTGGGCCGCGTGCGCGCCATGACCGACTACAAGGGGAACAAGGTCACCGAGGCGGGCCCCTCCGTGCCCGTTGAGATCATCGGCATGGGCGAGGTGCCCGGCGCGGGCGACGATTTCCACGCCGTAGCCGATGAGCGCATGGCCCGGGAGCTGGTGGAGCAGCGCAAGAGCGAGATGAAGAACGCCACCACCGGCGCGGCCAAGCAGAAGGTATCCCTGGAGGAGCTGTTCAGCCAGATCCAGGCGGGCGAGATGAAGGACCTGAACGTCATCGTCAAGGCGGACGTGCAGGGCAGCGCCGAGGCGGTCAAGGCCAGCCTGGAGAAGATCTCCAACGAGGAAGTCCGCGTCCGGGTGATCCACTGCGCGGTGGGCGCCATCAACGAGTCCGACGTGATGCTGGCCGCCACCTCCAACGCCATCATCGTGGGCTTCAACGTCCGCCCGGACAAGAACGCCGCCGACTCCGCCGGGCGCAACAAGGTGGATATGCGGATGTACCGGGTGATCTACGACTGCATCAACGAAATTGAGTCCGCCATGAAGGGTATGCTAGCCCCCAAATTCAAGGAGGTGTCCCTGGGGCAGGCCGAGGTGCGCCAGGTGTACAAGATTACCGGCGTGGGCTTTGTGGCCGGGTGCTACGTCACCGACGGCAAGGTGGCCCGGAACGCGCAGATCCGCCTGGTCCGGGACGGCATCGTCATCCACGAGGGCGTGATGAACTCCCTCCAGCGCTTCAAGGACAGCGTGAAGGAGGTCGCCCGGGGCTACGAGTGCGGCATTGGGATCGAGAAGTACAGCGATATCAAGGAGGGCGACGTGATCGAAGCCTTCATCATGGAGCAGATTGAGGTTTAATTTGCAGGGGCGGGCGGCTTCGCCCGCCCCGTTTTCCTTACCGCAGGGACGCCCCCAGCCGGAAGCCGCAGGCAAAGGCCGCCTCCATGTCCCGCAGGCGCAGCTCCTCCGCGCAGTCGTACAGGGCGGACACACGCTTCCACAGGTCAGGCGGGCTGAGTTCCTTCAGCTCGGCCCGGTTCTGTTCCATGGCGCAGGTGCATTCCTCCCGGCCCTCTTGCCCTTCCCGGCCGTAGAAGGCTTCCAAACGGTAGCTGCTGGCGTATTCCCAGAGAACACGGGTTAATTCGTCCATTTTATTCCCTCCACAAAACGAATTGCGAATCATATATCACGCTTATAATATACATGAAAAGTTTATCGTAGTCAAGGGAGTAATCTCATGATTTTTAATGACCGCATAAAAGCATTGCGAAAAGAACGGGGCATGACACAAGAACAGACTGCACAGGCACTGTCCATCACGCTGCGCAATTATCAGCGAATCGAAGCCGATGGAAATACGCCGAATTATATAAATCTTGTCCGTCTTGCGGATTTCTTTGACGTTTCCATGGACTACCTCGCGGGCCGCACGGACAAACGCGAGGTCAACCGCTGATTTCGGATATACTAACCTCTCAAAGGAGGAGGAATTCTTATGCCAAGCAATCGAATCGGACGCATCAACGAGGAAATCCAGCGGGAGCTGGCCTCCCTCATCCCCACGGTGAAGGACCCCCGGGTGGCCGGGGCCGGCATGGTGTCCGTCACCGCTGTGGAGGCCACCCCCGACCTGAAATACGCCAAAATCTACGTCAGCGCCCTGAATAAGGACAGCAGCGCCCAGCTTTTGAAGGGGCTGAAGTCCGCCGCGGGCTACCTGCGGCGGGAGCTGGGCCGGGCCCTGAACCTGCGCAGCACCCCGGAGCTGTCCTTTGTCCGGGATGACTCCATCGACAAGGGGGCGCACATTCTGGACATGCTGCGTAACCCCCAGGTGGTCAAGCCCCCCAACCCCGCCAACGAGCACATCGTACTGGGCGAGGAGGAGTGAGCCATGGACTACCGGGAAGCGGCGGCGTTTCTGTCCGCCCATGACAATTACCTGATTTTGACCCACAAGCGCCCCGATGGCGACACCATCGGCTGCGCTGCCGGGCTGTGCCGCGCCCTGCGGAAGCTGGGCAAGACCGCCTATGTGCTGCCCAACGAGGACGCCACCAGCCTGCTGGCGGGCTATCTGGACGGTCTCACCGCCCCGGACGGCTTCACCCCGGACACGGTGGTCAGCACCGACGTGGCTACAGAGAACCTGCTGCCGGACAGCGCGGCGGGATACAAGGGGCGCATCGGCCTTGCCATCGACCACCACCCCTCCCAGGAGTTTTTCGCCCGGGAGACCTGCCTGGAGGCGGACAAGGCCGCCTGCGGGGAGATCATCTGGAAGATCTGCGGGGAGCTGGGGACCATGGACGGGGAGATCGCCGTGCCGCTGTATGTGGCCATCGCCACCGACTGCGGCTGCTTTGTCTACGCCAACACCACCCCCCACACCCACCGGGCGGCGGCGGCGCTGATGGAGCAGGGGATCGATTTCCAGGCGCTGAACAAGCGGCACTTCCGCACCAAGTCCATGCGGCGGATGAAGCTGGAGGGGCTGATTTTGCAGAATATGCACCTGTACCATGGGGGAACGGTGGCGGTGGCCCCTATTTCCCTGGACATGATGGCCCAGGCCGGGGCCACCTCAGAGGACACCGACGACCTGGCCGCGTTCTTGGGCCAGATCGAGGGGACGCTACACACCGCCACCATCCGGGAACACGAGGGGGGCGAGTGCCGCGTCTCCGTGCGCACCAAGGCGGACGAGCTCAACGCCACCCGGGTGTGCGCCCGGCTGGGGGGCGGCGGACACAGGGCCGCCTCCGGCTGTACCATCAAGGGGACGGTGGACGAGGCGGAGCGGGCGATTCTGGCCGCCATCGACGATCAGCTGGCCCAGCCCACCCAGGATTGAGGAAAAGCGCGGAGAAGCGGACAGCGAGGAAGCTTGGAACGGAGCGAAAGCAAAAGCCCAAGGCCCGCACAGCGGGACTGGGTTTTGCTTGAGTCGCAGCGAAAGCGACCGAGCGTTCTGGCCGCTTTGCAGCGTGACAACAAGGAACCAAAAGGAGCTTTATCTTATGCCAAACGGCATCATCATCATTGACAAGCCCCAGGGCTGGACCAGCATGGACGTATGCGCCAAGCTCCGGGGGATGTTCCACGAGAAGCGGGTAGGCCACGCGGGCACCCTGGACCCCATGGCCACCGGGGTGCTCCCCGTGTTCATTGGCCGGGCCACCAGGGCGGTGGAGTTTGCCGCCGGCTCCGACAAGGAATATATCGCCGGATTAAAACTAGGCGTTGTCACCAACACCCAGGACACCACCGGGGAGGTGCTGGAGCAGCGCCCCGTGGCGGCCGGACGGGAAGATGTGGTACGTGTTCTCTCCCAATTTACCGGCCTCATCGAGCAGCTTCCCCCCATGTACTCCGCCATTAAAATAAACGGCAAAAAGCTCTACGAGCTGGCCCGAAAGGGCCAGGAGGTGGAACGCAAGCCCCGGCCTGTCACCATCCACGCCCTGGAGATTCTGGACCAGGCCCCTGCCCAGGGGACGGATTACCTGATTCGCGTGGCCTGCTCCAAGGGCACCTATGTGCGCACCCTCTGCCATGATATCGGGCAGGCGCTGGGCTGCGGCGGGTGCATGAGCTCCCTTCAGCGGGTAAAGGCAGCAGGCTTTACCCTTGCCGACAGCGTTACATTAGAGACGGTCCAGGAGGCCGTGGACCGGGGGGAGGGGGAGTCCCTGCTGCTGCCGGTGGACTGCTGTTTTGCCGGACTGCCGGTGCTGGTGCTGAAGACCGCCGGGGCGGAGAAAAAGATCCGCAACGGCGCGGCCCTGCCGGTCCGGGATGTTCCCGATGGGGAATACCGGGTATACGGCATGGATAAGACATTTTTGGCCCTTGGACGTGCGGTGGGCGGAAGGCTCACCACCGTCAAAAGTTTTTTCGAGGTGTAGTAATCCATGGATAAACAACGGCGAGTTATCGCCCTAGGCTTTTTTGACGGGGTGCACCTGGGCCACGGGGCGCTGCTGCGCAGGGTGGCCCAGCGGGCAAAGGAGCTGGACGCCCTCCCCTGCGCCTTTACCTTTGACCGCAGCCCCGCCGCAGCCCTCACCGGGCGGGCGGTGCCCCTGCTCACCGGGGTGGACGACCGGGCCCAGCTCATGGAGGCTCTGTACGGCATCCGGGAGGTGGTGGTGGCCCCCTTCCAGAGGATGCGGCAGATGGACTGGCAGGACTTTGTGGAGCAGTACCTCCAAAAGGAGCTGGGCGCGGTCCATGTGGTGGCGGGGCACGACTTCCACTTCGGCTACCGGGGGGAGGGCAGCCCCCAGCGGCTGGCGGACAAATGCGCCCGGCTGGGCTTGGGCTGCGACGTGATCCCCAAGGTGGAGCTGGACGGGGTGACCATCTCCTCCACCCACATCCGCACCCTGGTGGAGGCGGGGGAGCTGGAGCAGGCCACCCGGTTTCTGGGCCATCCCCATATACTGTCCGGGGCGGTGGTCCACGGCAACGAGATTGGCCGCACCCTGGGCTCCCCCACCGCCAACCTGCCTGTGCCCCAGGGTGTCATCGCCCCCGGCTTCGGGGTGTACGCCACCCGGGTGCACCTCCCGGACGGGGACCATCCGGCGGTGACCAACGTGGGCGTCCGGCCCACGGTGAGCAGCCAAGGCCGGGCCGTAATTGTGGAGCCGTGGATTTTGGACTATCACGGCGACCTGTACGGCCAAAATATCCGGGTGGAATTCCATACCCGCCTGCGGCCGGAGATGAAATTCCCCGACCTCCAGGCCCTGCGGCGTGCCATTTTGGACAACGCCGCCCAAACCCGAGCCTATTTCGCCGCAAAGGGGGACTTGTGATGCCGGCCACGGTCATCAACGTCATTTTGGTGCTTGCCGGCAGCGCCGCGGGCCTGCTGTTCAAAAACCTCATCAGCGGACGCCTCACCTGCGTCCTCACCCATGCCCTGGGCCTGTGCGTGCTGGGGGTTGGCATCGGCTACCTCACCGGCACGGCGGACATGCTGTGCGTCATCGTGTGCATGGTCATCGGGAGCATCCTCGGCAGCGCCATCGACATTGAGCGCCGCCTGGAGGGCGCCGGGGAGCTGCTCCGCTCCAAGCTGGTCAAGGGGGAGGGCGGCAGCCGCTTCACCGAGGGATTTGTCACCGCCTCCCTGCTGTTCTGCGTGGGGGCCATGGCCATCACCGGCTCCATCGAGGCGGGGCTGAACCACAACTATGAGATCATCATCTCCAAGGGCGTCATCGACGGGGTGACCGCCGTGTCCTTTGCCGCCGCCATGGGCGCCGGCGTGGCCTTTTCCGCCCTCCCGCTGCTGCTCTACCAGGGCGGGATCACCCTGCTGGCTGGGTGGGTGGGGCCCTATCTGCCCCAGGCGGTGGTCACAGAGATGAGCGCGGTGGGCGGCGCGCTTATCATTGCCATCGCCATCAACATGCTGTCCCTTGGCCGGGAAAAAATCAAAGCGGGCAATATGCTGCCCGCCATCTTTCTCCCCATACTGTACATCCCCGCCGCCGGATGGATCGCCGGGGCCTTCCCTTTTTTCTCCTGAATTTCGCGCCGCTCCCGCCCGGGAGCGGCGCTTTTCTCCCCATGGGGAATTTGGGGAAAGTTTAAAAGAAAATCCTTGCAATGAGCAAGGAAAGGCGGTATACTTATGTGAGAATATAGGGAACGATCCTCTCCCTCCCCCACGCGGCATGGCCGGCGGTCTGCGCCCGGTTTCCTGCCGCGCGCCTTTGCCCTTTGTTTGTTAAAAAAATGGCGAATTTTGGAGGCGGCGGGGCGATGGTTCACTGTCTTCTTCCAACTTTTCATTACTTAAGGAGGCAAACTGATGTCATTTGTGAATGTTGATCTACAGGGCGCTGTGGCGGTTCTCACCATTGACCGGCCCAAGGCTCTCAACGCGCTGAACCCAGAGGTGCTGGCCGACCTGAAGGCCGCCTTTGAGGGCCTCGACCAGAATACCGTGCGCTGCGTGGTCCTCACCGGCGCTGGGGACAAGAGCTTCGTGGCGGGCGCCGACATCGGCTCCATGTCCACCATGACCCGCGCCGAGGGCGAGGCTTTCGGCAAGCTGGGCAATGACATCTTCCTGATGATCGAGAGCTTCCCCCTGCCCGTCATCGCCGCAGTGAACGGCTTTGCCCTGGGCGGCGGCTGTGAGCTGGCCATGTCCTGCGACATCCGCATCTGCTCCGACAACGCCATGTTCGGCCAGCCCGAGGTGGGCCTGGGCATCACCCCCGGCTTCGGCGGCACCCAGCGTCTGCCCCGCCTGGTGGGCATGGGCATGGCCAAGCAGCTGCTCTACACCGCCCGGAACATCGACGCCGCCGAGGCCCTGCGCATCGGCCTGGTCAACGCCGTCATCCCCCAGGCCGAGCTGCTGGACGCCGCGCTGAAGATGGCCGGCCAGATCGCCAAGAACGCCCCCATCGCCGTACGCGCCTGCAAGAAGGCCGTCAACGAGGGAATGCAGGTGTCCATCGACAAGGCGGTGGAGATCGAGGAGAAGCTCTTCGGCGGCTGCTTTGAGACCCACGACCAGGTGGAGGGCATGGCCTGCTTCCTCTCCCGGGAGAAGCCCAAGCCCAAGGCTGTCTTCACCAATAACTGAGCGCGAGGGCAGACGCGCCGGTTCGGATGGACTGGAGCGAAGACAGAAGCCCGGGCGGCATATGCCGCCGGCTGTAGTCTGAGCCGTAAGGAAGCCGAACCGGACAGCGCGTCCAGCCCGAGCGTGACAACAACTGAGCGTGAGGGCAGACGCGCGGTCCGGGCGCAGGTGAAGAGAGCGGCGCGTCCGGCACGGCGCAATAAAGTATCGCAGCGTACTTATTTATTTATCATATTTTTTGTAAAGGAGTCTTTATCATGAAAAAAGTTGGCGTGATCGGCGCAGGCACCATGGGCCAGGGCATCGCCAAGGCCTTCGCCCAGAGCGGCTGGGCCGTGGCCCTGTGCGACATCAAGCAGGAGTGGGCCGACGGCGGCAAGGCCAAGATCCAGAAGGGCTATGCCAAGCTGGTGGAAAAGGGCAAGATGGACCAGGCCAAGGCCGACAGCATCGTGGCCGCCATCACCCCGGGCCTGAAGGAGGACCTGTGCGCCGACTGCGACCTGATCGTGGAGGCCGCCTTTGAGGACATGGGCGTGAAGCAGACCACCTTCGGCGAGCTGGACAAGATCTGCAAGCCCGAGTGCATTTTCGCCTCCAACACCTCTTCCCTGTCCATCACCGAGATCGGCAAGGGCCTGAGCCGCCCCATGATCGGTATGCACTTCTTCAACCCCGCCGACCGCATGAAGCTCATTGAGGTCATTGCCGGCGCCAACACCCCCGCCGACACCGTAGCCGCCATCGTGGCCATCTCCGAGGAGCTGGGCAAGACCCCCGTGCAGGTGAATGAGGCCGCCGGCTTTGTGGTCAACCGCATTCTGATCCCCATGATCAACGAGGCCGCCTTCATCAAGATGGAGGGCGTGTCCAATATCGCCGGCATCGACGCCGCCATGAAGCTGGGCGCCAACCATCCCATGGGTCCCCTGGAGCTGGGCGACTTCATCGGCCTGGACATCTGCCTGGCCATTATGGACGTGCTGTACAATGAGACCGGCGATGGCAAGTACCGCGCCTGCCCGCTGATCCGCAAGATGGTCCGCGGCGGCAACCTGGGCGTCAAGTCCGGCAAGGGCTTCTATGTCTACAACGCCGACCGCACCAAAACCGCCGTTGACGAGCTGTAAAAGCCGTCCGGCAAGCTATAAGGAGGGAAAAACTCATGGATTTTAAACTGTCCAAAGAACAGCTGATGCTCCAGAAGATGTACCGTGAATTCGCGGAAAACGAGGTCAAGCCCATCGCCGCGGACGTGGACGAGGAGGAGCGCTTCCCCGAGGAGACCGTGAAGAAGATGGCCAAGCTGGGCATGATGGGCATCTACCTGCCCAAGGAGTACGGCGGGGCGGGCGCTGATTACCTCAGCTACGTGATGGCGGTGGAGGAGATGGCCAAGGTGTGCGGCACCACCAGCGTGGTGCTGTCCGCCCACACCAGCCTGTGCTGCAACCCGATTTTTGAGTACGGCACCGAGGAGCAGAAAAAGTACTACCTGCCCAAGCTGTGCTCCGGCGAGTGGATCGGGGCCTTCGGCCTCACCGAGCCGGGCGCCGGCACCGACGCCCAGGGCCAGCAGACCACCGCCGTCAAGGACGAGAACGGCAACTGGGTGCTCAACGGCTCCAAGATCTTCATCACCAACGCGGGCTACGCCAACGTGTTCATCGTCATCGCCATCACCGGCATCATCGAGAAACGGGGCCGCAAAACCAAGGAGCTGTCCGCGTTCATCGTGGAGCGCACCGACAAGGGCTTCTCCGTGGGCAAGCACGAGAAGAAGATGGGCATCCGCGGCTCCTCCACCTGCGAGTTGGTCTTTGAGGACTGCGTGATTCCCGGCGACCGGATGCTGGGCAAGCAGGGCAAGGGCTTCAACGAGGCCATGGCCACTCTGGACGGCGGCCGTATCGGCATCGCGGCCCAGGCCCTGGGCCTGGCCGAGGGCGCCATCGCCGAGACCATCGCCTACACCAAGGAGCGCGTGCAGTTCGGCAGGCCCATCGCCAAGCAGCAGAACACCCAGTTCCAGCTGGCCGACATGTATGCCCGCACCCAGGCGGCCCAGTACCTGGTGTACGCCGCCGCCATGAAGAAGCAGAACCATGAGCCCTTCAGCGTAGACGCCGCCATGGCCAAGCTGGTGGCTGCGGAGACCGCCAGCGACGTGACCCGCCGCTGCGTGCAGCTCTTCGGCGGCTATGGCTACACCCGGGACTATCCCGTGGAGCGCATGATGCGCGACGCCAAGATCACCGAGATCTACGAGGGCACCTCTGAGGTCCAGCGCATGGTCATTTCCGGCGCGATTTTAAAGTAAGAAGCGCGGAGGCGTGCGGAGCAGCCCGGATGTTTAAGCCCCAAGTCCGAGGGAAGCCGGGCGCTGCGCAGCCGCCGGGCGTGACAACGCCGTAATTCAGTATAAAGGAGACAGTTTGATATATGAAAATCATTGTCTGTGTCAAGCAGGTGCCCGACACCTCCGGCGTGGTGGCCGTCAAGGCGGACGGCACCATGGACCGCGCGGCCATGGCCACCATTTCCAACCCCGATGATATGAACGCCCTGGAGGCCGCCCTCCAGATCAAGGAGACCAACCCCGACGTGAAGGTGTGCGTCGTGTCCATGGGCCCCCCGCCCACGGAGTCCATGCTCCGGGAGTGCCTGGCCATGGGCGCCGACGAGGCTTATCTGGTGTCCGCCCGCGAGTTTGGCGGCGCCGACACCTGGGCCACCTCCAACACACTCACCGCCGCCATTGAGAAGATCGGCGTGGACAAGGGCGACATCGTGATGTGCGGCCGTCAGGCCATCGACGGCGACACCGCCCAGGTGGGCCCCCAGATCGCCGAGAAGCTGGGCCTGCCTCAGGTTACCTACGTCACCGCCATCGACTACAAGGACGGCGAGCTGACCGTGCGGCGCGAGCTGGAGGACGGCTACATGACCATCAAGGTCCAGACCCCCTGCGTGCTCACCTGCATCAAAGAGCTGAACACCCCCCGCTACATGAGCGTGTCCGGCATCATGGAGTGCTACGCCAAGCCCTATACCATGTGGGACTTCAACGCCCTGATCGACAGCAAGTGGATCGGCGCTGTGGAGAACGTGGGCCTGAAGGGCTCCCCCACCCAGGTGTACAAGTCCTTCTCCCCGCCGGTGAAGGGCGCGGGCACCATGCTGGAGGGGGCCGACAAGGCCACCTGCGAGAAGCTGGTGTCCATTCTGGGCGAGAAGCACATCATCTAAAGGAAGCGCGGAAGAACGGTCTGCGGCGGGGCTAACGGCGGAGTGGAGCGAAAAACGGCGTGCGGCAGGGCCGCACAGAGTTTTCACGCAGCCGCAGGAGTTAGAACCCGGCGCGTCCAGACCGTTTTGGAGCGTGACAATATGGAAAGGGGCGCAACATTATTTATGGCTTATAATAGTAAAGACACCGCCGCCTTCAAGGGCGTGTGGGTATTTTGTGAGCAGCGGGACGGCGTCATCCTGGGCACCGGCTACCAGCTGCTCAGCGAGGGCCGCAAGCTGGCCAACGACCTGGGCGTGGAGCTGTGCGGCGTGCTGCTGGGCAGCGGCGTGAACGAGACCTATGCCAAGGCCCTGGGCGGCTACGGCGCGGATCGCGTGTACATCTGTGACCATCCCCTGCTGAAGGACTACACCACCGACGCCTACACCAAGGTGCTGTGCGATCTGGTGGAGGACAAGAAGCCCGAGGTGTTCCTCATCGGGGCCACCAACATCGGCCGCGACCTGGGCCCCCGCGTGGCCGCCCGGCTGCACACCGGCCTGACCGCCGACTGCACCCACCTGGATGTGGACGTGGAGAAGTACAAGGCCTTCCTCAAGACCACCTCCACCATCGATGTGGACAACACCCCCTTTGAGGACAATAAGAACTTGAAGATGACCCGTCCGGCCTTCGGCGGCCACCTGATGGCCACCATCGTGTGCCCGGATTACCGTCCCCAGATGTCCACCGTCCGCCCCGGCGTGATGCAGACCCAGGCCTTTGACGAGGCCAAGAGCCAGCAGACCATCCTGGAGAACGTGGACGTGAAGCTGGACGCCTCCGACATCCACGTGGATCTCATTGAGATCAAGAAGTCCGCCAAGAAGCTGGTGGATCTGATCGGCGCGGATGTGGTGGTGGCCGTGGGCCGCGGCATCAGCTCCAACCCCACCCGGGGCATTGAGATCGCCGAGGAGCTGGCCAACGTCCTGGGCGGCGTGGTGGGCGCGTCCCGCGCCGTGGTGGACGCCGGCTGGATCGGTGTGGATCATCAGGTGGGCCAGACCGGCAAGACTGTCCATCCCAAGATCTACGTAGCCCTTGGCATCTCCGGCGCCATCCAGCATCTGGCGGGTATGCAGGACTCCGAGTGCATTATCGCGGTGAATAAGAACGGCTCCGCCCCCATTTTCGACGCAGCCACCTACGGCATCACCGGCGACCTGTTCAAGGTCGGCCCCATGCTGGCCGAGGCTATCAAGTCGTTCAAAACCAGCAAAGCCTGATCCTTTATCCTAGCCTTTTTCTGAAACCAAAAGCGGCCTCAAATGAGGCCGCTTTTGGTTTTTGTGCAATTTAGCAGAAAATTTGGGTAGAAATATGTAGGCTGACCATCGCTGGTGTTCCAGGATGCCCCAGCCTTTCCACATCTTGTATTCGCGTCGTATTTTGTCGAATTCTGCGATTTCTTTTCCTTGCAATTGGTCGAAAAGTACGGATAATAGGAATTGAGAAAGCGAGGTGAAGCGAATACGTGCGTGAATTATTCCTGCAAACCGTAGAGCTGGCCGATCAGGCCGGCGCGGTCCGGCGCTTTGACTATTCCATCCTCATCGGCGAGATGGACGTGGGCCCCTTCGCCTGCGAGAGTTATGGCGTCAAGATCGCAGAACAGGGCGGCGAGCAGACCAGCGTACCAAATGTGACATGCAGCGCCGCCCGCATTGACGAGCTGAGCGGCCTGCTGGTGCGCAACGGCGTTACGCCCGCCGCCCTGAATGATGTTTTGTCCGACTGGCTGTAAACTGTCCTTGGATGTACTGTCCTACCCCTGAATGTCCCATGGATGTACTGTCCTACCGGCTGTAAACTGTCCGACGGCTCTAAATATATCAGCATCCCACAAAGGGGTGGGGAGAATGAAGGTTCTCCCCGCCCTTTTTATTCATCCCGCAGGGCCAGCACCTCATCCGCCACCTGATCCGCCGTCCGGGCCACACCATCGAAGTCCACATAGGGATTGTAGAGCTTCTCCAGCCGGTCATGGGCCTCCTTGGCCTGGGCCAGACCCGCCACCCCCTCATCCAGCAAGGCCGCCGCCACCCGCTTTGCAAAGCGCAGCCGGGGCCGGTTGATGCGGTACGCATCCTGGTCCGCCATGGCGTCCAGCCGCAGCCGGCGGTAGGCCCGGTGGGGCCAGGGGACCTCCTGGGTGGAGGTGACAAAGGCCAGGGACAGGTCCGGGAAAATCAGGTGGGCCAGCCGCTCGGGGGCCATGGGGTCGGGACAGGCCACCGCATCATGCCCTGCGGCCAGGGCCGCAGTGAGGATGGGGGCCAGCATATGGTGGGCCAGGCCGTACTCCCCTGCCAGCTCATATACCCGCTCCGCCTGGGCCGTCACCGTATCCCATAGCGTGAGCATTCCCTTATGGGTGACGGCGGACAAAAAACGCTGCTCCGCCCGGCCCTCTCCCTGCGCAGGGCGCTTCAGCTCCCGGCTGATGATGCCCGCCGCCCGCTTTCCCAGCCTCTTTTGGACCCCCTGGGTGTCTACCAGCTCATTCATGTCCCGGCGCAGCTCCCCCGCCGCCCCCAGGCATCGGTACACCCGCTTGTAGCGGCCCCGGTACTCCGCCGTGGCCGCCAGAATACTCTGCTTCAGGGGCTGGAGGCCAGCGCGGTCGTAATATTGGCTCAGATCTATGTAGCGCTCCACCACGCCAGGGCATTGGGGTTCTACCACGTGGGGCGCCGTTCCATCCACCAGCGCGGCCCCCAGCTGGGGCAGAATCAGCGCGTCCAGCGAATCCGGGTCGCCGGAGCACAACACCTGTTGCGTCTCCAGCCCGGCAGCCTGGGCATGGCGCTCCACCCGGCGCATGAGGGTGGACTTGCCGCAGCCCGGCCCACCCTTGATGATGTACAGCGCCCGCAGCCGCTCCGGCTCCGACAGCTGGTGATAGAGGGAGTAAAAACCTGTGGGCGTATTGCCGCCCAGAAAATATCGAATGTTGGGCATCCTGAAGCCTCCTCCAAGTTTTGGCACCGCCCGCCGCTGCCGGGCTGCCTCTCGTTTCCCTTCAATCTATGTGGGGCGGCGGGGAATGGTGCGCGCTCCCCGTTTTCCCCTGTCTCCACCCTATTTCCTTGTGCCCGTCCCGTATGCGGCTGGGACCAGCCAAAAAATACCGGCCCCCGGTTTTCACCGGGGGCCGCCGCTTTACTTCAAGTATTTGTCCAGCAGACGCAGAACCTCCTGCACGTCGATGGGTTTTGCAATGTGGGCGTTCATGCCGCAGTCCAGCGAACGCTTCACATCCTCGGCAAAGGCGTCCGCCGTCATGGCGATGATGGGCAGATCCCTGTCCGGCCTCTCCAGGGTGCGGATAACCTGGGTGGCCTCATAGCCCCCCATTATCGGCATACGGATATCCATAAGGATGGCCTCAAAATAACCAACAGGAGACTGCTCAAACATCTCCACACAGGTCTGGCCGTTTTCCGCCCAAGTGAGCTCCAGCCCCTCGGCGCTGAGCAGCTCGGAGGCGATCTCCCAGTTCAGCTCGTTGTCCTCCGCCACCAGCACCCGCCGGCCCCGCAGATCCGGGCCTTTTTTCTCCGGCGGCTTCTCCCCCACCTGGAGGGGCTCTGTAAACTGGCGCAGGCTGTTGAAGAGGGTAGACTTAAACAGCGGCTTGGCGATAAACCCGGTGATGCCCGCCTCCTTTGCCTTTCCCTCAATCTCGCCCCAATCGTATGCGGAGATCAGCAGGATGGGCACCTTGTCCCCCAACTCCCGGCGGATGCTGCGGGCGGTGGCAATGCCGTCCATGCCGGGCAGCTTCCAGTCCAGCAGGATAATCTGATAGTCGTCCCCCCGGTTGTGGCGTTTGATCACCATGTCCACGGCGCTCTCACCGTCCAGGGTCCAATCGGCGCTGATGCCGATGGAGTTCAAGGCGGCTACGGTCGTTTCACACAGCAGCCGGTCATCGTCCACCACCAGCATGTTCCAGCTGGGAAGGATCATGTCCTCTTCCATCACCTGGGCCTTCTCCAGATCCAGGGTGACGCAGAACCGCGTCCCCTTGCCCTGTTCGCTGTCCATTTCAATGGTGCCGCCCATAGCGTCCACCACAATGTACTTGGTGATGGCCATACCCAGGCCCGTACCCTCGGTGCGGTAGACCCGGGCGCTGTCCTCCCGGGCAAAGGAGTCAAAGATGTGCTTTTGGAAGTCCCTGGACATGCCGATGCCGGTGTCCTTCACCTCGATGTGGATGCGCACAAAGTTATCACCCTTGGGGGAGGGCTCCTCATAGAGGGCCATATGGATCTCCCCGCCCTCCGGGGTGAACTTGATGGCGTTGGACAGCAGGTTGAGCAGAACCTGGTTGAGACGCACACTGTCGCACAGCACGTTTTCCGTGGAAATATCGTGGATAAACACGTCAAACTGCTGGCGCTTGGCCTTCACCTGGGGCTGGCAGATGGCCACAATGCCGTCCGTCACCTCCCGCAGGGATACTTGGTCCATATTCAGCGTCATCTTGCCGCTCTCGATTTTGGACATGTCCAGCACATCGTTGATGAGCCCCAGCAGATGCTTACTGGACAGGGTGATCTTTTTCAGGCAGTTGTGCACCTGCTGAGGGTCTTTCAGGTTGGCGATGGCAATGGCCGTCATGCCCACGATGGCATTCATGGGGGTGCGGATATCGTGGCTCATGTTGGACAAAAACTCGCTCTTGGCCCGGTTGGCGTGCTCGGCCTCCTTTTGGGCGGCCTCTGCGGCCTGGCGGGCCTCCTCCACCTCTTGCAGCTGCTGCCGGGTCAGCCCGTAGTACTTGTAGAACACCAGCAGCAGGGCGGTGAGGATAATGGTGCCGCTGAGAATGGTCAGCGAGCTCCACTCATGGCTGAAGCCGGTAACGATGGAGTCCATGGAGCCATACGGCAGGAAGGTGATGAGGTACCACTCGGAATAGGGCAGGCGGGTGCAGTAGAGGTGGTAGCGTTCCCCCCCCATGGTAAACTCGTTGGAGTAGTCCACCCCCTGGGCCATGGCAGCCTCCAGCTCCTCAAGGTACTCATCCGCCGTAATGCCGTTCACATCGTCGTAGAGCATCCGAACCCGCTCAAAATAATTGTTGCGGTAAACGTCGTTGCTGCGGATGACGAAGGAGCCGTCCCGCCGGATGATGAAGGAGTATGCCCGCTCGTTGTTCTCCTCCAGCGAGAGGTTGCTGCTGATGTAGGACACCGGCAGCCCCGCCACCAGGGCGGCGCAGTCGTGCTCCGGGGTGGACGGGTGGGGGGAGGGCATTCCCAGCAGCACAACTTTTCCCCCCCGGGCATTGGTGCCGATGGCCACCTTCTGCTGGTCCTTGCGCAGGGAATCCAGAAACGGCTCCGGGTCGGTGACGGTCAGCTGCGACCCATAGAGCATCTCAAAGCTGCCGTCGTTGCCGTAAAAGCCCAGGTAGGCAAAATCCCGGGCCTTGGCCTGGGCCATAAGCTGCTGCTGAAGCCCCTGGTCGCTGTGGATAATGTCGGAGGGGATGGTGCCCACCAGCGCTCGAAGCTGGTCCATCTGTATCCCGATGATGCTCTCAAAATGAACGGAGGTCTGCTGGCTCATACTGGACATGTACAGCGTTCCCACCTGGTTGATGGTCGCGGCGCTCTGGTTCCCCATGTGGATGGCAAAAAAGGTGAACACACACACGCACAGCAGCGCCACCCCGATCAAGCTGGTAAGCAGAAACCGGGTTATCCTGTTTTTCATCCCCCGGCCTCCTCCCGGAAGGCCTGGATGGCTTGCGCGGTCTTGGCATAGTCCGCTTTAACCCGCTGGAACAGCTCCTGGGCCTGATCCCCCATGTCCCCCACCCGCAGCAGCTCGGTGAGCTGGCTGCTGGACTCCAGCAGGGCGCTGAAGGCCATATTGGCGCACACACCCTTGATGGTGTGGGCCGCCCGGAACGCCTCGGGCTGGTCCCCCGCCTCCATGGAGCGGCAGAGCAGGTCGAAGCTGCCGTCATCCAGGAATTTCAGCACAAATTTCTGCACCAGCCTTTCGCTGCGCAGCCGGCCCATGGCCTCCTCATAGTCGCCGTTCAGCGCGGCGTAGCACTCCTTCAGCGTCATTCGCTCTCCTCCTTGCCCTCTGCGTCGATGGGGGATACCGCCGACGTGGCCGCATCAATGGCATTTTCCTTGTGGTAGTAGTTGTAGTACCCTTTTTTCCCGCTGTGCTTGACCACGTACAGGGCCTGGTCGGCACAGCGGAACAGGCTGTCATAATCGCATCCCGCCTCCTGGGTGCTGGCCACGCCCATGCTCACCGAGATGGCAAAGTCCTTGTACACGCCGCCGCTCACCCGGCCGTACACGCCCTCAATGGCGGACTCCAAATCGTCCTTGTACTCCAGGAAGATAAGGAATTCGTCCCCGCCCACCCGGGCCGCGATATCGCCGCCCCGGATGCTGTGGCGCATCCGCTCGGCCAGGAACTTCAGCACCTCGTCGCCGAACATGTGGCCGTAGGTGTCGTTGGCGGACTTGAAGTAGTCCAGATCCAGGATCACCATGGCGTAGTGTCCGGCGGGCCGGTCCTCCAGCCGCTCGATGATCCGCTTTTTGGCGTAGGCCCGGTTGACCAGCCCCGTGAGGGAGTCGTGGGACGCCTGCCGCTCCAAGCTCTCCAGCTCCAAGCGGGAGTTGTGGATATCCATGGCCTTGCCGATGCAGCCGGTGTACCGCGGGGGCTCCTCCGCCGACCAGGAGGCCCGGGCCACGATATGGTGCCAGCGCTCCTCCCCCTTGATGGTCAGCTTGCAGTCGAACTGTACCACCGGGCTGCCCGGGGTGGTGGAGTGCAGGGCGTCGGCCAGCTTGGACTGCACGTCCTTGTTGATGATGGACAGCGCCTCCGGGTGCTGGTAGGGGTCCAGCAGCGCCTCGGGCAGGTCCAATTTTTCCGAGCCCCAGCTGTTCAGCACCAGGGCCGGGGGGCTGATGGTGTACTCAAACTGGATCTCCTTGGTCAGGGAGGCAAAGAAGCTGTACTTCATCCGCTCGTGCTCCAGCAGCTCAAGGCTGCGCTCGGACGCGGTGAGCTCCTTGTGCCTGTGCAGCTCCCTGGCCACGTTCTGGATATCCCGCTGGCTGCGGCGCTGCTCTCCGCCGGCCGCCAGCTCCTGGCGGATCTCATCGGCGCACTCCTCCAGGCACTCCAGCATCAGGGGATTGAACTGTCCGCACTCCCCGCCCACAATCATGTTCACCGCCTGCCCATGGCTGAAGGGCGGCTTGTATACCCGCTCGGAGGTGAGGGCGTCGTATACGTCGGCCATGGCCACAATCTGGGCCGAGATGGGTATCTCATCCCCCGCCAGTCCGTCCGGGTAGCCCCGCCCGTCCCAACGCTCGTGGTGCCAGCGGCAAATCTGATAGGCAAAGCTCACCAGCGGCTCATTCTGATAGGAGGGCAGGTTTTCCAGCATCTCCGCGCCCACCATGGAATGGGTTTTCATAATGGCAAACTCCTCGGGGGTGAATTTGCCCGGCTTATTCAAAATTTCCTCCGGGATGGCGATCTTGCCGATATCGTGGAGGGCGGAGGCGGTGCTGATGACGGAGATGTCCGCCTGGCTGATGTGGTAGCGGTCGGTCTTGCGCAGCAGGGCGTTGAGCAGGGTCTCGGTCAGGATATGTACGTTGCGCACATGCATACCGCTCTCGCCGTTGCGGAACTCCACGCAATGGCTGAGTATGTCGATCATCAGGCTGCTGCGCTGCTCCTTTTCATAGATCTGCTCGGCCACCATGGCGGTCAGCCGCTTCTGCTTGGCGTAGAGCAGAATGGTGTTCACCACCCGCCGGTGAACGATGATCGCGTCAAAGGGACGGCTGATAAAGTCGGTAATGCCCAGCTCGAAGGCCCGCTCGACGTGGCTGCTCCCCCGTTCCGCCGAGATCATAATCACCGGGATATCCTCAATCCAGCGATACTTGTTCATTTGTGTGAGCACGCCGAAGCCGTCCATCACAGGCATTACGATGTCCAACAGCACCAGGGAGATCTCCAGGCCGTGCTTTTGCAGCATGGCCACGCCCTCAACGCCGTTTTCCGCCTCGACGATATCGAACTCGCCCCCCAGCATATCCGCCAGGATAGCCCGGTTCATCTCCGAGTCATCCACAATCAGTATTTTTTGTCTGTCCGTGATCTTCTCCAAGGTATGCGTCCTCCTTTTGCCCCTGCACGTTCATCGCCGGCCGCTTCCCCCTCTGCTGCCGCATGATGTTATAGTATACCACAACCCCCAGGGAAAAGACAAGCGGATTTCCCAAATCCAGAGCGCTCCCCCTGCGGAAAAATTACGCGGCTGCGCTTTACATTTTCCATCCTATGGTATACAATGGCATTGGGGAAACTATACATATCATCCATAGAGAATAGAGGTGCTTTTAGGTGAAACTTACATTCTTCGGCGCGGCCAAGGCCGTCACAGGCAGCTGCCACTGCGTAGAGGTCAACGGGCACAAGGTACTGGTGGACTGCGGCCTTCAGCAGGGCCGGGACGAGCGGGACAACCGGGAGCTGGATTTCGTCCCCGGCTACATCGACGACGTGGTGGTCACCCACGCCCACATCGACCACTCCGGCCGCCTGCCCCTGCTGGTGAAGCAGGGCTTCGCGGGCAATATCTACTGCACCCGGCTCACCGCCCAGCTGCTGTCCATCATGCTGCGGGACTCCGCCCAGATCCAGGAGAACGACGCCGCCTATGAAAACCAGAAGGGCAAACGGGCCGGCAAGCCTCCCGTGGAGCCGCTGTACACCCTGGAGGATGTGGAAAAGACCCTGCGCCACATTGTCACCTGCGAGTACGGCTGGGAGCTGGACATATCCGACGGCATCAAAATCCGCTTTGTGGACGCGGGCCACCTGCTGGGCTCCGCCTGTGTGGAGATGTGGCTCACCGAGCAGGGCTTTACCAAAAAAATCGTGTTCTCCGGCGACATCGGCAACCGCAAGCAGCCCATCATCCGCTCCCCCCAGCCCATCACCGAGGCGGACTATGTAGTCACCGAGAGCACCTACGGGGACCGCCTGCATAACGTGAAGGAAAAGCCCAACTACGCCGACGACCTGGCCCGGGTCATTGACGAGACCCTGGCCAAGGGCGGCAACCTGGTGATCCCCTCCTTCGCCGTGGGCCGCACCCAGGAGCTTTTGTACTTTATCCGGGAGATCAAGGAGCAGGGCCTGGTGGATTCCGACCCGGATTTCCAGGTGTATGTAGACTCCCCCCTGGCGGGGGCGGCCACCGAGATCTTCTCCGGCGACCTCACCGGCTACCTGGACGAGGAGGCGGTGGAGCACCTGCGGGGCGGGGCGCTGTTCCGCTTCCCCGGGCTGAACATCACCGAGAGCACCGAGGAATCAAGGGAGCTGAACCTGGACGCCCGGCCCAAGGTCATCATATCCGCCTCCGGCATGTGCGACGCGGGCCGCATCCGCCACCACCTGAAGCACAACCTCTGGCGTCCGGAGTCCACCATCCTGTTTGTGGGCTACCAGGCCGAGGGCTCCCTGGGGCGGCGCATCCTGGACGGGGCGGACCACGTAAAGCTCTTTGGCGAGGAAATCGCCGTCAGGGCTCGGATCGTCCGCTTCCACGGCCTGAGCTCCCACGCCGACCGGGACGGGCTGGTGCGGTGGATCAGCCTGTATACGCCCAAACCCCAGCAGGTGTTCGTGGTCCACGGCGAGGCCCGCGCGGCGGAGAACTACGCCCAGACCCTCACCGAGATGGGCTTCTCCGCCCATGCGCCCAACTACGAGGAGGTTTACGACCTGCTGGAGGACCGCATGATCGCCCCCGGCGTGGTGCTGGAGCCCAAGGCGGCCCCGGTGGACCCGGGCTCCCCCGCCTACCGGCGGCTGGAGGACGTGGGCAAAAAGCTCATGGAGGTCATCGCCCACAACAAGGGCGGCTCCAACAAGGATTTGGGCAAGTTCGCCGACCAGCTGCGGGCGCTGATCAGCAAGTGGGATCGGTAGCCCCTTGTCCTCTGCGGGAGAAGGCAGGCCCGGGTGGGCAAAGCAATTGGGTTTGTGGTCTAAATGGAAACGGCTGGCCTTGTCTATGGCCAGCCGTTTCCCTGTTTATTCCGCTTTGTGGCCCTGTGCGGCGATCACATCCACCACGTTTTGGGCCAGCTCCTGGCACTGGGCCTTTTCCGGGGCCTCCACCATCACCCGCACCAGCGGCTCGGTGCCCGACTCCCGCACCAGGATGCGGCCCGTGTCCCCCAGCCTGTCCGCCGCGGCCCGTACCGCCGCCTGGACGGCGGGATCGTCCTGAGCGGCCTTTTTGTCCTTTACCCGCACGTTAATGAGCACCTGGGGATAGACCGTCACCGGGGCGGCCAGACGGCTCAGGGTCTCCTTTTTGGCCATCATCACCTCCATGATTTTCAGCGAGGTGAGAATGCCGTCCCCCGTCCTGGCGTACTTGGAGAAAATGATGTGGCCCGACTGCTCGCCGCCCAGGCGGTGGCCCCCCCGGACCATTTCCTCGTACACATACTTGTCCCCCACAGCGGTCTTGGCATAGGCGATCCCCGCCCTGTCCAGCGCCTTATAGAGCCCAAAATTGGACATGACGGTGGTGACCACCGTGTTTGTGAGCAGCTTGCCCCGCTCCTTCATATACGCGCCGTACAGGTACATGATCTGGTCGCCGTCCACCAGATGGCCGTTCTCGTCCACAGCGAGGCAGCGGTCGGCGTCGCCGTCGTAGGCAAAGCCCGCGTCGCAGTGGTGCTCCTTCACGTATTCCTTCAGGCCCTCAATGTGGGTGGACCCGGCGTTCAGATTGATGTTCAGCCCGTCCGGCCGGTCGTTGATGACGTGGACATCCGCCCCCAGGGAGCGGAACACATTGGGGGCGATGGACCACGCCGAGCCGTTGGCGCAGTCCAGGGCGATCTTTTTCCCCCGGAAGGAGTACACCGCCAGGGAGATGAGATAGCCCATATAGCGGTTGCGCCCTGCGGTGTGGTCCACAATGCTGCCCACCCCCTCTCCGGCGGCAAAGGGCAGCCCAGGGAAGGTCTGGCCGTCCACCGAAAGGTTCCCGTCCAGGTAGTCCTCCACCAGCCGGATGGTGGCCTCGTCCATCTTCTCCCCCTCCCGGTTGAGCAGCTTGATGCCGTTATCGCAATAGGGGTTGTGGGAGGCGGAGATCATCACGCCGCAGTCAAAGCCGTCGGTGCGGGTGACGTAGGACACGGAGGGAGTGGTGGTGACGTGGAGCAGGTAAACCTCCGCCCCGGAGGCAGCCATGCCCGCGCTGATGGCGTACTCCAGCATGTAGCTGGACCGGCGCGTGTCCTTGCCCACCACGATCCGGGCCCTGTGGTCCCCCCGGCCATAGTACCAGCCCAGGAACCGCCCCACCTGGTAGGCGTGGTCGGCGGTGAGCTCCACGTTGGCCTCTCCCCGGAAGCCGTCGGTGCCGAAATATTTACCCATAGCTCATTTCTCCTTTTGGACGATGACGCCGCCCGTCTTATAGATGCTGTCCCCCGGCACCGCTCCCCGGACGCAGGACAGGGGATAGATATTGGCGCGGGGCCCCACCACCGTGCCGGGGTTGAGCACGCTGTTGCAGCCCACCTCCACATGGTCGCCCAAAATCGCGCCGAATTTTTTCCGGCCCGTCTCGATGGTTTCCGCCCCGTTTTTCACGGTGACAAGGGTTTTGTCCGACTTCACGTTGGAGGTGATGGACCCCGCCCCCATGTGGCTCTTATAGCCCAAAATGCTGTCCCCCACGTAGTTGTAATGGGGAGTCTGCACCCCGTCGAAAAGGATGACGTTTTTCAGCTCCACCGAGTTGCCCACCACGCAGCCCGCCCCCACCAGGGCGGAGCCCCGGATGAAGGCGCAGTGGCGCACCTCGGTGTGGGGGCCGATGATGCAGGGCGCGCCCAGGAAGGCGGTGGGGGCGACCTGGGCCGTCTCATGCACCCACACCTGGGGGGCGCGCTCCTGGTAGCCCTCCCCCAGGGCGGGGCCCAGGGACAGGATCAGCTCCTTGATCCCATCCAGCGCCTGCCAGGGGTATGTAAAGCGGGCCAGGTAGTTCCCAGCCAGGGTGTGGCTCAGGTCAAACAGCTCGGTTGTGTTCCAATTCATAAATAGGGCCTCCTTACGATTTCTTTTCCCAATTTCTCCAGCATTTCCACAGTTCAAGGAAAAATTTCACACTGAATGCGATGCCGAGAATCAGGCCCAGCACACCCATTTGCACCACGCCGGAAAACCAAGCCACTGCACCCAGTCCATATACTGCCAGCAATAGGATCATCTGTTTTTTCTCCATAACGAGCTCCTTTCAGCCGCCCTGTATCCACGCTCGGATTGGGCGCATAGCCGGGTCGCTTTCCCTACGACTCAGGCAAAACCCGGTCCCGTTTCACGGGCCCTGGGCTTTTGCCTTCGCTCCGGTCCAAGCTCCCCTATGCGCCTATCCTCGCGCTATGGCACCCGCTCCACCAGCACCCCGGCCACGATGCCGATAAGCACCCCCGCCACCGTCCCGGACACCCACAGCACCGGCAGATACCACGCCAGCCTCGCCGTCTCCAGCAAAACCATGGCCACCAGGATCTGCCCCGCGTTGTGGGCCACGCCCCCGGCCACGCTGACGCCGATGGAGGAGAACTTCCCGGTCTTTTTCAGCAGGCCCATGAGGGACAGGCTCAGCGCCGCCCCGGCGATGCTGTAGGCCAGCGCCGCCCCGTTGCCAAACAGCAGCGCCACCAGCACCACCCGCACCAGGGAGACCGCGCAGGCGTCCTTCCAGCCCAGCCGGTACAGGGCAAACACAATGGCCAGATTGGGCAGCCCCAGCTTCACCCCCGGCGCCCCCAGGGGGGGCAGCAGGGACTCCGCCCAGGACAGCACCAGGGCCAGGGCAGTAATCAGCCCGTATTGGGCGACTTTTTTCGCATCCATCCCGCGCCTCCTTCGTCGAAGCAAAATCCGCTCCCTTGCTTTTCCTCTCCCCGCGAAGCCCGCTTTGCCTGGCTTTCGCGGGGGTTCCACTATTTCGTGGCCCCGTCCACGCCGCCGGTCTGCCCGCCCTCAATGGTGATTACCAGCTTATGAGGCAGGCAGATAATGGATTCCCCGGCGTACCGCACCGCCCCCTGCCGCACACAAACCTGGTCGGGGCAGTCCGCCTCCACCACCTGGGCCGTGCCGTCCCGGATCACTAGGGTGTTGGCGTGTCCGTCCTCTCCCAACGCAATGCGGGTATCCTGGCCCAGGGGGAGCTCCATCACCGTCTCGCTGTCTATTTGGACGCGCACCAGTCCCCCCTCCTGCCGCGTGAACAGCAGCAGCAGGGCCAGACCGCCCCCGAGAATCAGCAGGGCTGCGATGAGGATCATGTCATTTTTGTGGGTTTTCAGCCAGTTCAATTTGATATTTTCCTCCAAACCGCAACGGAGGGAGGGCCATGCGGCCTCCCCCTCACGAAACCTTGCCGGAGCCCCGGCGGGCCTGCACCCGCCGGGATTCCCGCTTCTCTTGTCAGTTGTTGACGACCTCAGCCTTGGTGATATTCAGCGCCACCAGGCACCCGGCCTTACACACCTCAATGCACTTGCCGCAGCCGTCGCACTTGGCGTAGTCGATGCTCGCCAGGTTGTCGGTGACGGTAATAGCCCCGGTGTGGCAGTTCTTCTCGCACAGGCGGCAGCCGATACAGCCCGCGGAGCAGCTCCGGCGGGTGCCCGCGCCCTTCTGGTGGCTGTTGCAGTCCACCACCATATGGGCGTCGGCGGGGCGGATGGCGATGACATGGTTGGGGCAGGTCTTGGCGCACAGCCCGCAGCCGATGCACACGCTGGCGTCCACCCGGGCTAATCCGCCGTTGATGTGGATGGCCCCCACGGGGCACACCTGGGCGCAGTCGCCCAGGCCGATACAGCCGTAGACGCACTTGCCCGTACCGCCGAAAAGCAGCTTGGCGGCGGCACAGCTCTCCAGGCCCTTATAATCCATCTTGACGGAGGTAGCCTCACAGGTGCCGGAACAGCGCACCTCGGCCACCTGCTTTGCCACGTCCCCCGCCGCGCGGCCCAGCACCTTGCCGATGCTGTCTGCGGCGGTGGCGCCGCCGGGCACGCACAGGTTGACGGCCAGGTCCGGATCCTCCACCAGGGCGGCGGCGTAGCCGTCGCACCCGGCGAAGCCGCAGGCGCCGCAGTTGGCGCCGGGCAGGCACTCACGGACCATGGGGATGCGCTCGTCCACCTCCACAGCCATGAACTTGGAGGCAATGGTCAGCATCACGGCGCACAGCAGGCCGATGACGCCCACGACTACTACAGCGATTACAATCGTAATAGGTTCCATATTACGCTCCCCTCCTTAACCCAGCAGGTTTTCCACGATGCCCGCGAAGCCCATGAAGGACACGGACACGATGGCGGCGGAGATCAGGGTGATGGGCATCCCCTTGAAGCACTCGGGGCATTTGCACTTGTCCACCCGGCTGCGTACGCCGGAGAACAGCACCATGGCCAGCAGGAAGCCCAGGCCGGAGCCCAGGGAGTTGAACATGGCCTGGACGAAGCCGCCCCCGAAGCCGCCGGTGGCGGTGAGGTAGTTGTCCACGTTGCTGATGCACACGCCCAGCACTGCGCAGTTGGTGGTGATGAGGGGCAGGTACACGCCCAGGGAGGCATGCAGCGCGGGGATGTACTTCTTGAGGATGATTTCCACCAGCTGCACCAGGGCGGCGATGACCAGGATGAACACGATGGTCTGAAGGTAGCCCAGCCCGTTGGGGTTGAGCACAAAGTACTGGATGGGGTAGGTGACGGCGGTGGCCAGCAGCATCACGAAGATGACGGCCACGCTCATCCCGGCGGCCTGATCCAGCTTCTTGGACACGCCCAGGAAGGGGCAGATGCCCAGGAACTGGGCCAGCACGTAGTTATTCACCAGGACGGCCGCCATGACGATGGCGAGCAGAGCTTTAAAATCAATCATTTCGCGGCAGCCTCCCTCTTCTCAGCGCAGTTCTGCCCGTTACACGCCGCAGCGCTGGGGCAGCCCTCACAGCTGAAGTCCTTTTTCTTGATGGCCTTGCCGTTGCTGGCCTTGTTGATGATGGCGATGAGAATGCCGAAAATGGCGAAGCCGCCGGGGGCCATGGTCATGATGGAGATGTTGTTCTCGCTGAGCACAGGCAGGGCGATTCCGAACCAGGTGCCCGCGCCGAAGATCTCCCGGATGGAGGCCATGGCCAGCATGGCCAGGGTGTAGCCCACGCCCATGCCGATGGCGTCCAGCGCGGAATCCAGGGCGCCGTTTTTGTTGGCAAACATCTCCGCACGGCCCAGGATGATGCAGTTCACCACGATCAGGGGCAGGTAGAGCCCCAGGGCGTCGTCCAGGCTCTTGAAATAGGCCTTGACGATCATCTGCACCAGGGTGACGAAGGAGGCGATGACCACGATGTAGCAGGGTATGCGCACCTTGTCGGAGATCACCTTGCGCAGCAGGGAGATCATCACGTTGGAGCACAGCAGCACGAAGGTGACCGCCGCGCCCATGCCGATGGCGTTGGACGCCTGGGTGGTGACCGCCAGGAAGGGGCAGGTGCCCAGAATCAGCACCAGGATGGGGTTTTCCTTGATGATGCCGTTGGTCAGGATGTTCAGCTTATTGTTTTTCATATCCATGTGCCTCCCTTCCTCAGCCCTTCACCAGCTCGAACGCGGTGAACGCGTCGGCCAGGGCGGCTTTATAGTAGTTGGAGGAGAAGGTCGCGCCGGAGATGGTGTCCGCGGCGGCGGCCCCTGCGGCGTCCAGGCCGGGGAACTGGCCGTAGAAGCCCTCGTCGGCGGTGATCTTGGAGCCCAGGCCCGGCGTCTCCTTGTGGCTGAGCACCTTCACGCCGGTGAGCTTGCCCTCGCCGTCGATGCCGACGGTCATTTTCAGGGTGTTCTTGCCGCCGTAGCCGGTGGTGGTCAGGGAGAAGGTGTAGCCCGCGCCGTTGGCGGCCTTGTAGACCTCCCGCACCGCGTCGGGCAGGCCGTCGGCCTCCACCTTATCAAAGGTATCCGCGGCGGACAGCACCTCCAACCGGGCCTCCTCGTTGGCCTTGCGCTCGGCCTCCGCGATAATGGGGGCGGTGATACCGTTGGTGAAGGCCAGCAGGCCGCTCATGATGACGCAGATGAGCACCAGCACAATGATGGGGGCCCCGAAATCGGTCATCACATTGGATTTGGCTTTCGTCATGCCTGCACACCTCCAAACGGTTTTGTCTTGGTCCAGTCGCAGATGTACGGATTGAGGATATTCATCAGCAGGATGGAGAAGGACACACCCTCCGGGAAATTGCCCCATACCCGGATGAGCACGGTGATGAGGCCGCAGCCCACGCCGAAGATGAGCCTGCCCTTGGGGGTGGGGGGAGAAGTGGTGTAGTCGGTGGCCATAAAGAATGCGCCCAGGAACAGCCCCCCCGCCATCACCTGGTACAGGGGCTGCTGGCCCAAGAGGGCGGTGCACACCAGCACGGTGCCGATGAAGGCCACAGGGGTGTGCCAGGAGATCACCTTACGGCAGATCAGGTACACGCCGCCGATGAGCAGGGCCAGGCAGCTGGTCTCGCCCATGGAGCCGCCCCGGGCGCCCAGGAACATCTGGAGCAGAGAGGGCAGCTGGCCCTCGCCGCCGGCGATGACGGCCAGGGGGGTGGCGGCGCTGGTGGCGTCGGCAAAGGCGGGGACGGCCCAGGAGGTCATAGCCCCGGAGAAGGCCACCAGCATGATCACGCGGGCGGTGATGGCCGGGTTGGCAAAGTTCTGGCCGATGCCGCCGAAGAACTGCTTGATCACGATGATGGCCACGAAGGAGCCGAACATGGCCTGCCAGATGGGGATGTCCACCGGCAGGTTCAGCGCCAGGATCAGCCCGGTGACGGCGGCGGAGAGATCCATGACGGTGCAGGGCTTTTTGGTGATCTTCTCAAAGGCCCACTCGCACAGCATGGCCGTTGCCACGCACACGACCTCCACCAGCAGGGCCTTCACGCCGAAAAACACGATGGACGCGATGACGGCGGGGAACAGGGCGATGAGCACGTCCCGCATGATGGTCTGGGTGGTGTTCTTGGCGTAGATGTGGGGGTTGACGGAAACGATCATATTGTTCATTTAGACCGCCTCCTTTTCTTTTTCCTTGGCCGCTTTTTTCTCAGCAGCGGCCTTCTGCTCGGCATTGTACTGGTTCAGCATGGCCTTGGCCAGCTTGTTCACCTGGACCAGGGGACGGCGGGCGGGGCAGCTGAAGGAGCAGCAGCCGCACTCCATGCACAAATTCACCTTGAGGGCCTTGAGGGTCTCCGGCTCCTTGTTGTTGTAGGCGCTCTCAATGGCGGCGGGCATCAGGTTGAAGGGGCAGTGGGCCACGCACCGGCCGCAGCGGATGCAGGCGGAGGGCACGGGGTCCTCGGCGTCCTTGGCGTCGAAGGCGAGAACGGCGTTGGTGTTCTTCATCACCGGGGCCTCCAGGGAGGGGACGGATGTGCCCATCATGGGGCCGCCGTAGAGCACCTTCTTGGGCTCGCACTTGAGGCCCACGAAGTTGAGCACATCCTGGATGGGGGTGCCCACGGGGACGATGACATTCTGGGGGTTGGCGACGGCGGAGCCGTCTACGGTAACCACCTTCTCCACCAGGGGCATTCCCGTGCGGATGTACTTGGCGATGACGGCCAGGGTGGTGCAGTTGATGACGATGGCCCCCACGTCGATGGGCAGCTTGCCCTCGGGCACAATCTCGCCGGTGGTGTTGTAAATGAGCACCTTCTCGCCGCCCTGGGGGTACAGGGCTGGGAGGGCGGCTACCTCGAAGCCGGGCACGCCCTTGCCCGCCTCCTCCATGATCTTCACGCACTGGGGCTTGTTGTCCTCAATGCCGATGACGATGCGGTCGGCGGTGTAGTACTTCTGGAGCAGCTGGGCGCCGTAGATCACGTCGTCGGCGTTGTCTATCATGGTGCGGGTGTCGGATGTTATGTAGGGCTCGCACTCCGCGCCGTTGATGATGATGGCGTGCACCCGGTTCGGGTCCACGTTGAGCTTGACCGACGTGGGGAAGCCCGCGCCGCCCAGGCCCACGCAGCCGCACTGGCGCACCGCCTCCACAAAGCTGTCCTTGTCGGTGACCACGGGGGGCTTGACGCCCTCCCACACAGTCTGCTGCCCGTCGGTCTCGATGACCACCACGGTGTCGAACCGGCCGTTGGAGCTGACGATCTCATCCAGGCGCTTCACCTTTCCGGACACGCCGGAGTAGATGGGGGCGGACATGAACCCCCCGGCCTCCGCGATCATCTGGCCCACCTTCACCTCGTCCCCCGGCTTGACCACAGGCTTGGCCGGGGCGCCGATGTTCATGGACATGGGCACCGTAATCACCGGAGGCACCGGCAGGCGCACGGGAACGCGGTCCACCGTGTTTTTCCTGTGGGGCGCATGGATGCCATGCAATTTGCCACTGAACACAATGTCTCCTCCTCTGGGTAATTTCTATTTCCCGCCCGGCCACGGGGCAATCCCCGGAACCCGGGCGGGCAGATGGCGGCCCCCTCCCCAGCCGGGGCGGAACCGGGCGCGCCAAATCATGCAGAAATATTATACCACGTTTCCCCTCAAACGCAAGGGAAAATCTGTCCCTTTTGAAAACCGGGCCGAAAACCCATTCCGCCCTTGCGTCAAATCTGGAAATCGTGTAGAATTTTGTCTGGCAAGCGGGGCGGCCGCCCCGCTGCGGCACAAAAGGAGGCATTCGCCGTGTACAAAGGAAAACGCGCCGCCCCGTCCCCCCGTCTCCGCCTGCTGCTCCCGGCGGCGCTGGCGCTGGCCGCCCTTCTGGCCGGGGCCGGGCTGCTGGCCGCGTTCACCCTGGGCGGGCCGTCCCAGCCCGGCGGGGACATCCCCGCCCCCACCGCCCAGCCAACTCCCATCCCGCCGCCCGCCACCCCTGCGCCGGAGCCCCAGCCCACCCCCAGCCCCGACCCGGCCCAGGAGCTGCTGGCAGGGATGACGCTGCATGAAAAGGTGTGCCAGCTGCTGGTGGTCAGGCCGTCCGCCATCACCGGGGTGCCCCGGGTGACGGCGGCGGGCGAGGCCACCCGGGCGGCGCTGGAGCGCTATCCCGTGGCGGGGCTGCTGTACGACGCGTCCAACCTGGTCACCATGGAGCAGACCAAGGCCATGCTTGCAAGCGTCCAAAGCTACTCCAAAATCCCCCTCATCCTTACCTGTGATGAGGAGGGCGGGCGGGTCAACCGCCTGATGCATACCATCGGCACCACCTACGTGGGCCCCATGCTGGACTACAAGGACCAGGGGCCGGATAAGGCCGCGGAAAACGCCCGCACCATCGCCGCCGACCTGCGCGGCTGCGGCTTCAACATGGATCTCGCCCCGGTGGCCGACGTGTGGTCCAACCGGGCCAACACCGTCATCGGCGACCGGGCCTACAGCGACGACTTTGACCAGGCCGCCCAGCTGGTGGCGGCCGCCGTGGGCGGCTTCCACGAGGGCGGCGTGGCCTGCGCCCTCAAGCACTTCCCCGGCCACGGGGACACCTCCGCCGACAGTCATTACGGCTCGGTGTACGTGTATAAAACCCTGGACGAGCTGCGCGGCGCGGAGCTTGTCCCCTTCCGGGCGGGCATTGAAGCGGGCGCGGACGCGGTGATGCTGGGCCACCTCATCATGGCCGGAATCGACGAGCAGCCCGCCCTGTTCTCCCATGCGGTGGTCACCGGCCTTCTGCGGGAGGAGCTGGGCTTTGACGGCGTGGTCATCACCGACGGCCTGGAGATGCGGGCCATGACCGACCACTACGGCAGCGGCGAGATCGCCGTGGCCGCCATCCAGGCGGGGGTGGATCTGCTGCTGTGCCCCCAGGATCTGGACGAGGCCGTCAGCGCCCTCACCCAGGCGGTGGAGGACGGAACCATCACCCAACAGCGGCTGGACGAGAGCGTACTGCGGGTGCTGCGCCTCAAGCTGGAGCGGGGCATTATTCCCACAGGCGAAAAAAGCGGGGCGGGATGACAGCATCCCGCCCCGCGCTCTTTTTTACCGCAGCACCGCGCCGCAGTCCTTTTCCAACGTTTCAAGGATGGACTTCACGTCCTCATCGGCTTCTTCGCCGGTCAAAGAGCGGTCGTCGGCCCGGAGCACCAGGTTGAAAGCCACCGACTTTTTACCCTCGCCCACGCTCTTGCCCCGGTAGATATCGAACAGGGACACCTGCTTCAGCAGTCCCCTGGCCCCCTTGCGGATGGCGCTCTCCAGCGCACCCACGGTAACCTCCTCGCCGCACACCACGGCGATGTCCCGGGTGATGGGGGGGTATTTGGGCAGGGGGGCATACTCCGGGTCCGCCCCCCGGGCGGCCAGCAGGGCCTCCACGCTCAGCTCCGCGCAGTACAGCTCGCCGTCCACGCCGTAATTGGCGGCCACCGCGGGGTGGATCTGCCCCACCACGCCGATATGCTGCTCCCCGGCCCGCACCCCCGCGCAGCGGCCGGGATGGTAGGACGGGTCATCCGCGCAGGGGTAGAAGACCGCGTCCTGGGTGCGCAGCGCCTTCAAAATGGCCTCCACCGTGCCCTTGATGGTGAAGAAATCCATCCCGGGCCCGTAGCCGCCCAGAGTGAGGAACTTGGGCTCCACCGCCAGCCCGTCCGCCCCGCCGGGCAGGTAGACCTTCCCCAGCTCGTAGAGCCTCACGTCCCGGTTGCGGTAGTTGTGGTTGCGCTGGAGCACCTCCAGCATGGAGGGCAGGGCGGTGGTGCGCATGATGGAGGTGTCCTCCCCTAGGGGGTTGAGTATGCGCATACTCTCCCGCAGGGGCTCGTCCTGGGCCCAGCCGATCTTGTCGTAGGCGGAGGGGGAGATGAAGGAGTAGGTGATAATCTCGCTGTAGCCGCAGGCGCGGCACACCTCGCCCAGGCGGTTCTCCACCTTCTGGTCGGCGGAATAGCCCCCCTGGGCGGCCTGCCCCCGCATGAGGGTGCTGGGGATGTTGTTATAGCCATGGAAGCGGGCCACCTCCTCGGCCAGATCGGCCATTCGTTCCACGTCGCCCCGCCAGGAGGGGACGGTGACCTGGCCGCCATCCACCGCAAAGTCCAGCTTTTTCAGGATGCGCACCATCTCGTCCCCGGCCACAGCCGTGCCCAGCAGGGCGTTGATCTTGTCCGGCTCCAGCTTCAAGCGGGTGGGCTGGGGAACATGGTTGAGGATGTCGATCACGCCGTCCACCACCTCGCCGGCCCCCAGCAGCTCCACCAGCTCGCAGGCCCGGTTGACGGCGGGCAGGGTGTTCATGGGGTCCAGCCCCTTCTCGAACTTGGCCGACGCCTCGGTGCGCATACCTAGAGCCAGCGCCCCCTTACGGATACAGGTGCCGTCGAAGCAGGCGGACTCGAACACCACGTCGGCGGTGTCGTCCACAATCTCGGAGTTGAGCCCGCCCATAATGCCCGCCAGGCCCACCGCCCGCCCCTCGTCGGCGATGACCAGGTGGTTTGCGTTCAGGGTGTGCTCCTTTCCGTCCAGGGTGGTGAGCTTCTCCCCCTGCGCCGCCCGGCGCACGATGATCTTCCCGCCGTTGACGTAGCGGTAGTCAAAGGCGTGCATGGGCTGGCCGTACTCCAGCATCACGTAGTTGGTGATGTCCACGATATTATTGATGGGCCGCACCCCCATGGCGCGCAGCCGCTCCCGCATCCACTTGGGGGAGGGGGCGATCTTCACATTGCGCACCATCCGGGCGGTGTACCGGGGGCACAGCTCCGGGTCGGGCGTCTCCACGTCCAGCAGCTCGGTGAGCACACCGTCCGCCCCGCCCTTCACCTCGGGGGTGTGGAGGGCCAGGGGCTTGTCAAAGGTGGCCGCCGCCTCCCGGGCCAGGCCGATGACGGACAGGCAGTCCGGGCGGTTGGGGGTGATCTCGAACTCCACCACGTGGTCGTCCGCGCCGATCACCGGGCGTATATCGTCGCCGGGCTCGCAGTCCTCCCGGAGGACGAAAATGCCGTCGGGGATACAGTGGGGGAACTCCCGCTGTTCGGCGTGGAGGTCGGCCAGGGTGCAGATGGCCCCGGTTTTGGTGTTGTAGGCCACCAGATCCATGGAGTGGATGTTCTGGCATCTTGTCTCCACAGTGGTGCCCACAGGCTGGCCGTCCTCCGTCCACATCAGGCCCACGGACCAGCGGCCCTCCCCGGCGGGGGCGACAGCGCCGGCCCCGGCACATACCACCGGGCCAAAAATCTTATGCCCCGGCTCAATATCCGCCGGGATGGAGGGCTTTTCCGGGTCGATGGGGTGGTAGTCGCCCAGAATGGCGGCGGCGGTGACGGCGGCGTAGGGGAAGTCCCGCTCGTCCAGCCCCAGCTCGTCCAGGCCGCACATCATGCCGTCGGACAGCACACCCCGCAGCTTGCCCCGCTGGATGTGCTTGCCGCCGGGCAGGGTGGAGTCGTGAAGGGCCACCGGCGCCAGATCGCCCACGTGAATGTTCCACGCCCCGGTGACGATCTGAAGGGGCTGTTCCCCGCCCACATCCAGCCGGCACACCCACATATGGTCGCTGTTCTCGTGGCGCTCCATGGACAGCACACGGCCCACCACCACATTTTTGATCTCCGCCCCCAGCTCGGCGGTGCCCTCCACCTTGGAGCCGGACAGGGTCATGGCCTCGGCAAACTCCCGGTCGGGCACATCTACCTGAACAAATTCATTGAGCCACTTACGGCTTAAATTCATATGAAAAACCTCTCTTACATATTAAAGTTGTCACGCTGCGAAACGGCCAGGACGTTCCCTCGCTTTCGCTGCGCCTCAAGCAAAACCCAGCCCCGCTGCGCGGGCCCCGGCTTTTGCTTTCCCTCCGCTCCAAGCTCCCTCACTGTCCGTTTCTCCGCGCTTCTCATTTGTCACGCTGCGCCTGTTCGCAACGCGCGGCTTCCCTCCGCCTCGGCCTGTTCTCCGGCCCGCTGCGCGGGCCTGCGCCCGGCCTCCCTGCGGTCCACCCGCGCTGCTCACAACGGCTGCGCGCTTCTTCCTTAGAACTGCTCTAAGAACCGCACGTCGTTCTCAAAGATAAGCCGCAGGTCGAAGATCTTGAACCGCCGCAGGGCGGTGCGCTCCAGCCCCATGCCAAAGGCCCAGCCCGACCATACCTCGGGGTCGATGCCCGCCATCTCCAGCACCCGGGGGTGGATCATCCCCGCGCCCAAAAGCTCAATCCAGCCTTCGCCCTTGCAGGTGGGGCAGCCTGCCCCGCCGCACTTGTGGCACTGCACGTCCATCTCGCAGGACGGCTCGGTGAAGGGGAAGTGGTGGGGGCGGAAGCGGGTGACGGTGCCCGCGCCGAACAGCTGCTCCGCCAGCAGGTTCAGCGTACCCTTCAAATCGGCCATGGTGACGCCCTTGTCGATGACCATCCCCTCCACCTGATGGAACATGGGGGAGTGGGTGGCGTCCACCTCATCCTTGCGGTACACCCGGCCGGGGGCGATGATACGGATGGGCAGCTCCATGGAGTCCATGGCCCGCACCTGCATGGGGGAGGTTTGGGAGCGGAGCATCACCCGGCTGTCCTGGTCGAAATAGAAGGTGTCCGACCAGTCCCGGGAGGGGTGGCCCTCACCGGCGTTGAGCCGGTCGAAATTCAGCTCGGCCAGCTCCACCTCCGGCCCGTCCAGCACGGTGAAGCCCATGCCGATGAACACTTCCTTGATCTCGTCCAGCGCGGTGTTCATGGGGTGGCGGCGGCCCACCTGCACGGCCTTGCCGGGAATGGTCACGTCCACCGCCTCCGCCTTCAGCCTCAGCTCCATAGCGGCCGCCTCCATCTTTTTCGAGGCGCCCTCAAGGGCGCCCTCCAGGGCGGCGCGCACCTCGTTGGCCAGCTGCCCCATGGCGGGGCGCTCCTCGGCGGACAGGCGGCCCATCTGCTTGAGCAGGCTGGTGAGCTCCCCCTTCTTGCCCAGGTACTTCACCCGCAGCTCGTCCAGAGCGGCTGCGTCCTTGACGCCCTCGAAAGCGGAGAGCGCCTCGGCGCGGATCTTTGCTAACTGTTCTTTCATAGCGTATACTCCTTTTATCCTGCATTTATTTCCCGCTCAATCAGTACATTTGCCAGCTCAAATGCTTTTACCCTGCGTTTGGCCAGCGTAATCTGGGATTTGTACCGGGCGGGGTCTTCCTTCGCCTCCAGCGTGCGGATTGTCTCGCGCAGCTTGTGGATCGTAGAGGCGATCTGGCGCTTTGCTTCGTTCAAGTCGTCCTGCGTATAGTTCATATCCGCCCCCCCTTTCCAACCGTTTCCCGCAGTCGGTTCAGTCCAGCCGTAGGACATGGCAGGTGACGGAGAACGCCTCGTTGCCCGGCATCTGCCCGGAGGCGGTCCCCGCCTCCCGGAAGCCGCAGCCCAGGTAGAGGGCCAGGGCGGGCCCGTTCCCCTCCAGCACCTCGATGGACACGGGCCGCTCCATGCGCTCCAGCGCGTCCTCCACCAGGGCCCGGCCCACCCCGCGGCGGGCCAGCGCCGGGTCCACGTACAGCCAAGCCAGCTCGTCCGGGGTAAACGCGGCAAAGCCCGCCGCCGTCCCGTCCAGCTCGGCCACCCGCAGGGCATACTCAAACAAACCCTCCCGCTGCGCGGCCACCGACAGGGGCAGGAACGCCCCCTCCAGCCCCGCCAGACGCAGCTCGTCCATCCGGGCGGCGTCGTGGATGGCCTGGAGCCGGAGCCAGTCGGCCTCCCGGAAGCCGCGTATTGCAATCAATCCCATTTTACCAGTCCCTCCACAATAAAAAATGCCTCCCCTCCCCAATCCTGGGGACGAAAGGCAAACCCTTCCGCGGTACCACCCGCATTCCCGCGCACCGCGCGGACACTCAAAGCCCTGTAACGGCGGGCCATCAGCCGTCCCCCTCTCAGGGGCCGCTCCCGGGCGAACAAGCGGCACGCACCGGGGCGGCTCTCAGCCGGTGACCGCCCCTCTCTTAGCCTGCGCAAGCCCGCTATTTTCCCGTTCATCGCATTTGCTTTTCCTTTTATATCACATTAAAGGTTGAAATGCAAGGGGGAAAACCGTATAATAGCAGAAAATGAAAGGGGGCCGCACCATGAACCTGTACACCGCCGAACAGATGCGGGAGGCCGACCGCCGGGCCATTGAAGAGCGGGGCATCCCGTCCCTGCAGCTGATGGAGAACGCCGCCCTTGCCGTGGTGCGGGAGGTGCGCGCCCTGCCCATCCCCGGGCCGGGGCTGGACGGCCCCATCGGCTGGCTCACCGCCGACGGCCACATGCCCACCCCCGAGGAGCAGGCGGAGTTCTGGGCCATGCGGCGGCGGTCCGCCATCGTGTGGTGCGGCCCCGGCAACAACGGCGGGGACGGGGTGGCCGCCGCCCGGCTGCTGCTGGAGATGGGCTGGCAGGTAAAATGCGTGCTGGTGGGGGACCGGGCCAGAATGACCCCGGACTGCCGGGAGATGGAGCGCCTTCTCAACCAGGCGGGGGGTGTGCTGGAGGATTTCGACCCCGCCCACAAGGAGCAGTACATGCCCTTTGACGTGGCCATCGACGCGCTGTTCGGCGTGGGCCTCTGCCGGGACCTGGGGCCGGACGCCGCCCTGGCCGCCCGCATGACCCGCTGGGCGACGGGCTGGGTGGTGTCGGTGGACGTGCCCTCCGGCATCCACGCCGGCACCGGCGACGTGATGGGTACGGCGGTGCGGGCGGACGTGACCGTCACCCTCTCCCGGGGCAAGCCGGGGCTGTACGTGGGCCAGGGCGCGGTGCACAGCGGCCGGGTGGTGACGGCGGATATCGGCATTCCCAAGGACGTGTACCCGGAACAGACCCAGACCGTGCTGGTGGACCGGGAGGGCCTGTCCCTGCCCCGCCGTGCGCGGGACGCCCACAAGGGGGACTTCGGCAGGCTGTTCATCCTGGCCGGGAGCCGGGGCTGCACCGGGGCGGCGGCGCTGTGCGCCCAGGCCGCGGTCCGGGGCGGCGCGGGGCTGGTGACCCTGGCCGTCCCGGAGGACGTGTACCCCATCCTGGCGGCCAGGTGCTGTGCCGAGGTGATGGTGCAGCCCCTGCCCCAAGACAGCGGGGCCGTGCTGGAGCTGGCCCGGGGCTGCACCGCCGCCGTCATCGGCCCCGGCCTGGGCCGGGGGGAGCGGGCGGAACAGCTGGTGCTGGCCCTCATGCGGGGGCTGGAGTGTCCCATCATCCTGGACGCGGACGGTCTAAATATCATTTCCAGACATATAGATGTGTTGGACGAGCGGGAGGGGGCCGCCATCCTCACCCCCCACGACGGGGAATTCGCCCGGCTGTCCGGCTGTGAGCTGCCCATCCGGGACCGGCTGGGGGCGGCGGCGGAATTCGCCCGGCGGCATCGCTGCACCCTGGTCCTGAAGGGCTTCCGCACCGTCATATCGGCGGGCGGGACGTGCGTGGTCAACCCCACCGGAAACCCCGGCATGGCCAAGGGGGGCAGCGGGGACGCCCTGGCGGGGCTCATGGGGGCGCTGGCGGCCCAAGGCGTGCCCGACGCGCCCATCCTGGCGGTGTGGCTCCACGGCCGGGCGGGGGACCTGGCGGCGCAGGACAAGGGGGAGTACGGCATGACCCCCTCCGATCTTGTGGAGCAGATACCCTATGCCATCAAAGAACTGACTTAAAGGAGGCGCGGAAGGTGCGCAAGGCCCTGTCTTGTGTACTGATGATAACCCTGCTGCTCTCCGGCTGCCGGGCCGGGAGCGGGGGCAATACCCCGGAGGAGGAGGCGCTGGCCCTCCGGGAGACATACCAGGCGCTGGCGGGCTGGTCCGCCTCGGCGGACCTGTCGGTGTGCTACACCGAGACGGTGTACGATTTTTCCCTGGACGCCCAGTGGCGGCGGGATGGGGAGACGGTGCTCACCGTCACCGCCCCGGAGCTGGTGGCGGGCATCACCGCCCGCGTCGCCCAGGGGGAGACGGTACTGGAGTACGACGGGGCGGGGCTGTCCCTGGGCCTGCTGGACGATTCGGGGCTCACCCCGGTGTCCGCCGTCACCGCCTGCATGGAGCAGATCCAGCGGGGCTGGATGGCCAAGTGCGCCTGGGCCGGGGAAAACGACGCGCACCTCCAGATTTCCTTCCAGGACCCGGAGCGGGAGGACAACGCCGGCACCCAGTTTCTGCTCACCTTTGACCGGGCGGGCTATGCCCTGCTGTCCGCCGAGGTGAGCGCCCAGGGCCGGACAGTGCTCAGCGCCCAATTCAGCGATTTTACAATGGAGATGATGAACCCAAATGATACGGGAGACAGCGCGTGACACCGCGCGGACCTGGGCGGAGATCAGCCTGGGCAATTTGGAACACAATTACCGGGCGCTGCGCGCCTGCGCCCCGGACAGCAGGTTTTTGGCAACGGTAAAGGCCAACGGCTATGGCCACGGGGCCATCCCTGTGGCCCGCCGCCTGGTGGAGCTGGGGGCGGACTATCTGGCGGTGGCCTGCCTGGAGGAGGGGGCGGCCCTGCGCCGGGCGGGCATCACCTCCCCCATCCTCATCCTGGGGTACACCCCGCCGGAGCTGGCCGCCGAGGTGGTGGATCTGGAGCTGACCCAGGGGATATTCACCCCGCCGCTGGCCAAGGCCCTGTCCGGCGCCGCCGGGGCCGCCGGAAAACGGGCCCGCGTCCACCTGAAGGTGGACACGGGCATGAGCCGTTTGGGGGTGCTGGACCACGACCCCCAGCGGGCGGCGGAGGAGCTGGAGGCCCTGTGCGCCCTGCCCCACCTGGAGGCGGAGGGCATTTTCACCCATTTCGCCGACGCCGATGGGGACGAGGGGTACACCATGCTCCAGTTCACCCGGTTTCTGGACGTGCTGGACCAGCTGGAGACAGGCTACGGCCGCACCTTTGAAATTCGCCATTGCGCCGCCAGCGCCGCCGTGTTAAACTATCCCTGTACCCATATGGACATGGTGCGACCCGGCATCGCCCTGTACGGCCACTACCCCGCCCCCTCCTGCGAGGGGCTGGACGGCCCGGGGCTCAAGCCGGTGATGGCGCTGTACAGCCGGGTGGCGGCGGTGCGCGCCTTCCCGGCGGACACCCCGGTGAGCTACGGCTGCACCGCCAGCTTCGGCCCGGACGGCGGACGCACGGCGGTGCTGCCCATCGGATATGCCGACGGCCTGCACCGGGCGCTGTCCAACCGGGGCAGCGTCTGGCTGGACGGACACGCCCGCCCCATCATGGGCCGGGTGTGCATGGACATGTGCATGGCGGCCCTCCCGCCGGAGGCGCAGGTCAAGCCCGGCGACGTGGCGGAGGTCTTCGGCGCCCACCTGCCGGTGGAGGAGCACGCCCGGCTGGCGGGTACCATCCAGTACGAGCTGCTGTGCGGCGTGGCCCCCCGAGTACCCCGGATCTACCTTGACGCATAGGATAGGCAGGGAACCCGCCGGAGGGAAAAACCGGCGGCGAGCCGCGGCGGTTTTTCCCGGACAACCCGGTATAAAAGCCGCCGCCCCGTGGGAGAATGATAGTACCCGGTCTACATACGCTGGCCGGGCACTATATCCGGCGGAGTGTGAGATCCTGTGGACAACAGCGTCAAGCGCGGCGACATTTTTTATGCGGACCTAAGCCCGGTGGTGGGCAGCGAGCAGGGCGGCGTCCGCCCGGTGCTCATCGTCCAGAACGACACCGGCAACAAGCACAGCCCCACGGTGATCGCCGCGGCGATCACCTCGCAGACGGGAAAGGCCCGTCTGCCCACCCATATCACCCTGGCCTCCCACAGCTGCGGCCTGCCCAAGGATTCGGTGGTTCTGCTGGAGCAGATCCGCACCCTGGACAAAAAGCGCCTGCGGGAGCACATGGGCCGGGTGGACGACCAGGTAATGCGCCGGGTGGACAGCGCCATTGCCGTCAGCTTTGGCCTGAGCCCGGAGCGGTTGGTATAAAGAAGCGCGGAGGATAGCCGCGCAGGGGTGCTTGCAGCGCAGTGAGGGCAAAAGCCCAGCCGCCGCACAGCGGAGGCGGGTTTTGCCCGAGGCGGAGCGAAAGCGACCCGGCAGCGCGGCCAATCCGCAGCGTGACAGCAAAGAAGCGCGGAGGATAGCCGCGCAGGGGAGCTTGCAGCGCAGCCAGGGCAAAAGCCCAGCCGCCGCGCCCCTGTCCCGCCCCGGCAGTGGGGCGGGACAGGCCCCGTACAGACAGGAAACCATGGAGGAATCTACATATGAAAAAATGGAAAATTGCCGCAGCCGCCCTGTGCCTTTGCTTTTTGTTCACCGCGGCCTACGCCGCCAACGCCACCCCCGGCGGCCAAACCGATCCCCTGGTCACCCTGAGCTACCTCAACGGGACCTACACCAGGCAGGTGAAGGACCTGGTGGACCAGACCGTCACCGCCCGCAAGGCGGAGATGGAGCAGGCCCTGCGAAACATTCTGGCCGGCCAGGGCGGGACCTCCACGCCCTCGGGCAGCGGCAGCGTGTTCACCGTGGTCACCCTGAACCAGGGCCAGTCCCTGGTGGGGGACGTGGGGTGCGAGGTGATGCTGCGGGTGGGCTCCGCCACCTGCGGCGCGTCGGACAGCGTGGGCCTCATCGACACCACCTCCGGCGGCGTTCTGGGCACGGGCGCGGCGCTGAGCCAGAACCACCTGTACATGGTCACCATCGCCCCCCGCTGGATAACGGCCTCATCGGCCACGGTGAAGGTGCTGGTCCGGGGGCCCTATACCATCCAGTAATTCCCTTCACCCCGGTAGGTATTCATAGAATTTTAACAAAGATTTCGCAAATTATCTCTGTTTTCTTTGTGCGCTTCGTGGTATACTTTCTTCGTCAGGTTGAAGAAGCCAGACAATGCCGCAACCTCTCTTTTCTCCTTAACCGGGGCTGCTCCGTTGATGCGCCGGAGCCCCCCGGACAATCTGCTCCAAAGCCCCAATCCGGCTTTGTTCCGCCGCCCGCAAGGGCGGCGTTTTTTTACGCGGGATTCCGAACTAACGTTTCACGTGAAACATTCCGATGGTTTTCCCACTTGCAAAAAGGCCCCCTACCTTTTATAATAGTGCCACATGATTTGATTTGGAGGTCATCGCCATGTCCATAGACAAAAGCTGGTTCGACCAGATGGAGCAGCGCATCCCCCACGGGGAGGTGCGCACCCGGTTCGCCCCCTCCCCCACGGGCTATATGCACGTGGGCAATCTGCGCACCGCCCTGTACACCTGGCTCATCGCCCGCCACGCGGGGGGCAAATTCCTGCTGCGCATTGAGGACACCGACCAGGGGCGGCTGGTGGAGGACGCGGTGGAGGTGATTTACGCCACCATGCGCCGCTGCGGGCTCACCTGGGACGAGGGGCCCGACGTGGGCGGCCCGGTGGGGCCCTACATCCAGACCGAGCGCCGGGACCTGTACGGGAAATACGCCCAGCTTCTGATTGAAAAGGGCCATGCCTACCGCTGCTTCTGCACCGGGGAGCGGCTGGAGCAGCTCCGCAGCAGCGACCCCAACGCCAAATATGACCGGCACTGCCTCTCCCTCACCCCCGAGGAGGTTCAGTCCAAGCTGGACGCCGGGGAGCCCTATGTCATCCGCCAGCGCATCCCGGAGGGGTCCACCACCTTCCAGGACGCGGTGTACGGCGAGATCACCGTGGATAACGCCGATCTGGACGACCAGATTCTCATCAAGTCCGACGGCCTGCCCACCTATAACTTCGCCAACGTCATCGACGACCACCTGATGGGCATCACCCACGTGGTCCGGGGGGCCGAATACCTGTCGTCCGCCCCCAAATACAATCTGCTCTACCAGGCGTTCGGCTGGGATATCCCCACCTACGTCCACTGCTCCTCCGTCATGTTCAACGACCCTGCCACCGGCGCGGTGCGCAAAATGTCCAAGCGCTACGGCGACCCCTCCTATCAGGACCTGGTGTCCCAGGGCTACCTGTCCCAGGCGGTGGTAAACTACGTGGCCCTGCTGGGCTGGGCCCCCCACGGGGACATTTCCGAGCAGGAGTTCTTCACCATGGAGGAGCTGGTGAAGGCGTTTGAGATTTCCGGCATCTCCAAGTCCCCCTCCGCCTTTGATATGGACAAGCTGAACTACTTCAACGCCACCTACCTGCGCGCCCTCCCCCCGGAGGAGTTTGCGCGGGAGGCGGAGACCTGGATCCGCCGGGCGGTCAAAAACCCGGCCTATGACGCCGCCGCCATCGCCGGACTGCTCCAGGCCCGGTGCGAGCGGCTGAGCGATATCCCAGAGAAGGTGGACTTCTTCGACGCCCTGCCCCAGTACGATGTGGAGCTGTTCACCAACAAGAAGTCCAAAACCAACGCCGAAGTGTCGCTGAATATGCTCAAGGCCGCCCTCCCGGCGCTGGAGGCCCTGCCCGACTGGACGCAGGACGCCATCCACGCCGCGCTGGCCGGGCTGGCGGAGCAGCTGGGCGTGAAGAACGCCACCCTCATGTGGCCCGTGCGCATCGCTGCGGCGGGCAAGGCCGTCACCCCCGGCGGCGCGGTGGAGATCTGCCGCATCCTGGGGCGGGACGAGACCCTGCGGCGGCTGCGGCTGGGGATGGACAAGCTGAACTGAATATGGGAGCGCCCGGCATATGCCGGGCGCTCCTGCATGGCCCGCAAACCGTTGATACAGGCCGACTTTCCTGACAGTCGAGTTGCTATTTTGCCCCAAAGCCTTGACTTTTCCCTGCCGCCGGGGTAGGGTGGGAGCACATCCGAATTAAGGGGGAGTGCTTTACATGAACGAAAAGAAATCCTTTGGCTACTACATCCGCAAAAAGCGGCTGGAGGCGGGGCTGACCCAGCGGGAGCTGGCCGAGCAGCTGTTTGTCACCGAGTCCACCGTGAGCAAGTGGGAGCGCGCGCTGTCCTACCCGGACGTGTCCATGGTCATGCCCATCTGCGCCGCTCTGCACATCACCGAGCACGAGTTCTTCACCGCCTGCGACGACGACCAGACCCACACCCAGGAGCGTCAGGCGGCGGTGTGGCGGGGGGTGGTGACGGGAACCCGGCGGTTCTTCGCCGCGGGCTACGCCATCGCCATCGCGGTGTGCTTCATCTGCAACCTGGCCGTCTTCCACACCCTGAACTGGTTCTGGATCGTGCTGACCGCCTGTGCCCTGGCTTTCTGCTTCACCAACCTGCCCTTTTTGCTCCAACGCAGCAGGCTCACCGTCTCCCTGGGGGCGGCGTCCGGGTGCCTGGTCCTGCTGCTGCTGGCCTGCTGGGTCAACGTGGGCGGCTGGTGGATCATCGGCGGGCTTGCCATCACAGCGGCGTCCCTGGCCCTGCCCTGGGCATGGTGGGCCGTGTGGCGGTTTTATGGAAAGCACGTGCTGCCGCTGTGCATGGCGGTGCTGACGGTGTGGGTGTTTTTGCTGCTGGCCGTCATCTGGGTGTTCGCCGGTGGGAACTGGCTGTTCACCCTGGCCTATCCCCTGGCGCTGGCGGGGGCGGCGTTTGTGTGGGCGGGGTTCGCCGCGCTCTACTGGCTGCCCACGGGGCCGTGGCTGAAGGCGGGCGTCATCGCCCTGCTGGCCAGCCTGGCTACGCCGGCGTTCAACAGCCTGTGCGCTCTGCTCATTGAGGACATGGGCCGGCCCGGCTTCTTGGAGTATTTCTCGGTGCGGCACATGCTCATCCGCCGGGCCGCCGGGGATGTATCCTGGGTAAACCCGCTGATCTTCCAGATCATGCTGGTGTGCTCCCTTGCCATCATCATCATTGGCACAGCCGTGGAGCTCCGCCGCAGAAAACAAAGATAAAAGAAAGACAGCGCCCGGCCGATGGCCGGGCGCTGTCCTTGTCGAAAAAGCCTCGCAGAGTTCGCGCCCGCAGGCGCGAAGAAAATGAAATCCGTTTTCCCCGGCGACATGTGCGTCGGGGAAAATACTTCTTGGCCGAACAGTGTGCGAGTTGGACGCCCCAGGCGGACAACGAGTGCACGCATGAGGCCGCAGCTTTTCCCGTCGGAAAAGGCTTTGCCTTTTCCGACGGACTGAGCGCCCGGCCGACGGCCGGGCGCTGGTTCATTTTTTCTTCGGCAGGCGGTGGCGGCTGCCGTCCGGCTCCACAATATAGGTGCGCTCCAAGTGGCCGGTGAGGCTGGCCTTCACGCTGTCGATATACTCCCGCCGCAGCGCGTCCCGCTCGGCCAGCTCCGCCGGGGTGAGCGTCTCCCCCGCCTTCACCCGGCGGGCAAACTGGTTGATGCGGTCGATTTTTTCCTGATCCATTACAGATACCTCTCAATTTCCACGATGATCCGGCCCTTCCGGGACTGGCCCCCCACGGTTTTCACCACGCACTTGCCCAGTCCCCGGCAGGTGAGCACATCCCCCTCCCCCACCGGCTTGTCCGGCTTGAGGCATTCCCGGTGGTTGAGGGACACCCGGCCCCCGGTGACGGCGTCCGCCGCCTTCCCCCTTGCCAGGGAAAAGCCGCAGGAGAGCACCGCGTCCAGCCGCAGGGTGGAGACCGTATCGTGGATGAGCTTGACCTCAGCGGGGGCGGGGGCCAGCGCGGACAGCGGGATCTCCCGCAGCCTCAGCCTGTACCGCCCCGCCTGGCCGAACTGGGAGAGGATGATGGGGGCGGCGTCCCGCAGGCAGACGATCTGGGCGGCGGACTCCCCCACCAGAATGTCCCCCACCCGTTCCCGGGTCAGGCCGATGCCCATCAGGCCCCCCAGCAGGTCCCGGTGGGTCAGATCCGCCCCGGTGGGCGGATAGGCGCACTCGATGGCGGACAGCTCGTCCGCCGCATCCCAGTCCTCCGCCTCCTGCCAGTCGGGGAGGAACACGCACACCGTGCGCTCCGCCCCCTCATAGCCGCCGTGAAAGAGGTGCTTCGGATGGCCGCACGCCGCCAGCAGCGGCTCTAACGCCGCCCGCTGGGCCGGGGACAGGAACTGGGTGGCGCAGGGGATGGAGCGGTTCTGCGCCCGGTCCAGCTGGTCCAGGGCCCGGGCCAGGACGATACGCTCCTCCGGGTCCTTAGAGAATTTGTTTAACAGCTCCGTTTTATTCATGGCCGGTCAGTCCCACTCAATGTCATCGCCGTGCTCCCGCACCAGGCGGCACGCCTCCTCCTCATTCTCCACCAGAGCGCGGATGAGCTCCGCCACCTTCGCCGCCTTTGCCTCGTTTTCCGGCGTGAGGAGGTAATAGCCCGCATAGGAACCCGCCTCCGGGTCGTGCTCCAGCCCCTCCAGCAGGGCGGGCTCCCGCTGGGCCAGATACCAGTCCAGCAGGGCCGCCCAGTTATAGCCGTTCATGTAGGCCATCTCGTGGGCGGCGTTCATCTGCTCCCCCACGCGGAAGGGCTTTTCCGCCTCCACGTCGAAGGATATCCCCACGTTGTCCTTGTACCGAAAGACCGACACATAATCGTCCATTGCAAACACTCCTTTTTTATACCACCCGTTTCTGGGCGTTGTAGAGCTGGGCGTACTCCCCGCCCCTGGCCAGCAGCTCCTCATGGGAGCCCTCCTCCAAAATGTGGTTTTCATCCACCACGATGATGCGGTTTGCCGAGCGGATGGTGGACAAACGGTGGGCGATAATTAAAGTGGTGCGGCCCTTTGACAGCTCATCAAAGGCGGACTGAATCCGGGCCTCCGTCACCGAGTCCAGGGCGGAGGTGGCCTCGTCCAGAATCAGGATGGGCGGGTTTTTCAGGAATATGCGAGCGATGGACACCCGCTGCTTCTGCCCGCCGGACAGCATCACCCCCCGCTCCCCCACATAGGTGTGAAAGCCCTCCGGCATGGACATGATATCATCATAGATCTCCGCCCGGCGGGCGGCCTCAATGACCTCCGCCTCGCCCGCGTCCGGCCTGCCGTAGCGGATATTGTCCAAAATCGTACCCGCAAACAGGAACACGTCCTGCTGGACGATGCCGATGTTGTGGCGCAGGGAGCGCTGGGTCACCTCCCGCACGTCCTGGCCGTCCACCAGGATGCGGCCTCCCGTCACGTCGTAGAACCGGGGGACGAGCTGGCAGAGGGTGGACTTGCCGCCGCCGGAGGGGCCCACCACCGCCACCGTCTCCCCCTGGGGGATGTGGATGGACACATGGTCCAGCACCGCCGGGCCGTCGTCGTAGTGGAAGGATACGTCGTCCACCAGGATATCGCCCCGGGCCTCCCCCATCTCCCGGGCGTCCGGGGCGTCCTTTACGGCGGGCTCCACCCGCATCAGCTCCACAAAGCGCTTGAAGCCCGCCATGCCGTTGAGGAACTGCTCCACAAAAGCGGCCAGCTTGCGCACCGGGGTGAGGAATGTGGAGATGTACAGGGTGAAGGTGACCAGATCCACAAAGTCCATCTCCCCCCGCATGATGAACAGCCCTCCCGCCGCCACGGTGAGCACGTTCATGGCGGGCAGGGCGAACTCAAGCCCCGCGTGGTAGGTGGCCATGGCCTGGTAATAGTCCCGCTTGGCCCCCTTGAACTGCTCATTGGCGGCCCGGAACTTCTCCTCCTCCTGGCCCTCGCTGGCAAATGCCTTGGCGGTGCGCATACCTGAGATGGCCGACTCCAGCTGGCCGTTGATGCCCGCCATGGTCTGCTTCTGCCGCACGGAGGCCTTCATCATCCGCCGGCGCTGGATGATGGTGAAGCCCACAAAGATGGGCACCACGGCAAACACGATGAGGGCCAGCTTCCACTGGATGGCCACCATCATGCACAGCGCCCCGATGAGGGTGACGGCAGAGATGAACAGGTCCTCCGGGCCGTGGTGGGCAAGCTCGGTGATCTCGAACAGGTCGGTGGTGGCCCGGCTCATGAGCTGCCCCGTGCGGTTTTTGTCGTAGAAGGAGAAGGACAGGTCCTGCATATGGCTGAACAGGTCCCGGCGGATATCCGCCTCAATGCGCACCCCCATCATGTGGCCCCAGTAGGTGACGATGAAATACATCACCGAGCGCAGGGCGTAGGCCGCCAGGAGGATGGCCATGACGGCAAAAAAGGCGGCGTACAGGTTCTTGGGCAGCAGCTCGTTGAGCGCCTGGCGGGAGGCGGCGGGAAAAGCCAGATCCACCAGGGCGATCCCCAGGGCGCAGCACATATCCAGAATAAACAGCTTCATATGGGGCTTATAATAGGACAGGAAAATGGGGACGTAGCCCCGCTGGAAGCGCTGGGAATGCATAGGCGTGATACTCCTTTAAATTCTCATGTTTCGCCCGCGGCCCCCCATGGGCCGCGCCGTCAGCCGGTCAGCCGGGCGATGACGGCTTCGGGGTCTATCACATTGACCCTGCCGCCGGAGGAGGGCTGGACGGCCTGCACCGTGTCCTTGATGAGCTCGATAAACTCCGCCGGGGTGATGTCCGGCCTGGCCTGGCAGCACAGGGCGTAAAAGCCCGCCAGCCAAGGCACCGCCCAGCTCAGGCCGCCTTCGTGCTCAATCTCATAGTTCTGCGGCCCGGTGCAGGCGGCATAGGCCCTGGAGCCCATGGGGACGCCGACGATATCAGGCCCGGAGTAGTCCCCATCGGTACGGAGCCAGCCCGAAGGGCCATAGGAGGAGCGGTCGTCCGGGTCGTCAAAATAGCCGCGGCTCAGCCCAAACAGGCTAAACGGATAAAACGCTTCGGTGCTGGTCGTCAGCACAAGGATGCCCTGTTCGTCCGCCTGCCGGATGGCGTTCTGCATCTCCTCGTAGCCGGAATCCTCCTTATGATAGCCTCTGGAGATGGAGATCACCCGGATTTTGCCCTCGGGAGGCAGATGCTCGTTCATCTCGCACACCCGGAGGATGCAGTCCGCCACAATAGCGGCGTCAAAGACAAACCCATTGCCGGTCCAATGGCCGAAGGTGGAGCCGATATAGTACAGGTCGGCCTCCGGCGCCACCCCCACCGTCTTGCCCACCGCGATGCTGGACACCGCAGGGCCGTGCATCTGGGCATCAGGGTCACTGCAATGGATCAGCTCGTAGGTTTTGAGGTTTTGGGCGTACTCCTCGTGCCCGGTATACAGTCCCTGGTCGACGATGGCCACAGCCACCCCCTTGCCGGTGAAGCCCTGCTGGTGCAGGTCCCGGATGGACAGGCCGGGGTTTTTGTTAAACTCCAGAATTTCCTTGGGGGAAAAGCCCTCCGGCAGAGGGTCGGGCCAGAGTGTATCGGTGCTGAAGGACACCTCGTTCCAGTCCTCCACCACGCTGAGGTCCGCCTCCCGGGCGTCCATGGTGCGCAGATCGTAGCCCCAAATATCCTTCTTGACCATGCCGGCAAACTCCCAGTCCCATGTGGCCGCGTCCATCTGTAAGGCCAGGTGCGCCTTTCCGTCGCCCAGGGCGTCCAGGTCGATGAGCTGCGTCACATAGTCTGCCTCATCGGGGAAATCATGATCGCTGTAGTCCCAAGGTTCCTTGGATGCGGACGGCTCGCTTCCGGCGGACGGCTCACTTCCGGCGGACGGCTCGCTTTCGGCGGGGACACTGGGGGTAACGACGGGCGGCTCCTCCCCCGCGGGGGCGCAGCCGGGCAGTGCCGAGACCAGCAGGCTTGCGGCCAGCAGGCAGGCGATGGCTTTTTTCATATCGTTCCGTTCCTTTCTTTCGCGCGGCGGCGGGATGGGCCGCCTTTTTTGACAGATTGGCCAGGATTATTAAATAAATAGTATATCGGAAAGATTCGCCCTTGTCAATGCGGCCAGATGGGCTTATAATACCGTATTACGCGGTTAACATGAACACAGGCCGCACAGAGAGGAAGACATACCATGCTCGACGCGTTTTGGGTGGTGGGGGGCAGCGTGCTCACCCTGTTTTTGCTCATGTCGGTGGGCTTCGGCTTTGGCCGCGCGGGCCTTTTGACCGGGGCCGCCCTGTCCCAGGTGTCCCGGATTCTGCTGTATGTGGTGACGCCGTGCATCATGCTCACCTCCTTCGAGGTGGAGCGCACCCCCCACAGCCAGGGCCAGCTGCTCTCCTCCCTGGCGGCGATGGCGGGGGTGTACGCGCTGTATATGCTGCTCTCCCAGCTGCTCTTCCCCCGGGAGGGGGAGAAGCACCGGGGCATCCTGCGCTTTGCCGCGGTGTACGGCAATACCGGCTTCATGGGCCTGCCCCTGATCCAGTCCGCCCTGGGAGACGAGGCCATGATGATCGCCGTGGTGGGCCTGGCCATCTTCAACACCGCCACCTGGACCCACGGACAGGCGCTCATCGGCGGGCGGGCCCGGCTGTCCCTGAAGCGGGTGGTGCTCAACCCCGGCGTGCTGGGCCTTGTGGGCGGGATGGCGCTGTTTTTTACCGGCTGGCGCCTGCCCGGCCCGGTGGACGACGCGGTGGGCTACCTCGGCAGCCTGAATACCCCCCTGGCCATGGTGGTCATCGGCGGCCAGATGGCCCAGGCCGACCTGCCCGCCGTCTTTTCCGTCAAAAAGCTCTACCTGGTGTCCGCCGTCAAGCTGCTGGGCATCCCGCTGCTGACCGGGCTGGCGCTGCTGCCCTTCCACATCGACCCCATGATCTACGTGGCGGCGGTGATCCTGGCCGGCTGTCCCACCGCCGGCGCCACCAGCCTCTTTGCCCAGAGCATGGGCAAGGACGCCGACCTGGCCGCCCGGCAGGTCACCCTGTCCACCCTGCTGTGCCTTGTCACCCTGCCCCTGGCGGCGGTGCTGGCCCAGCTTTTCGCGGGGGGCTGAACTGTAAGCGAAGGAGGAAGCTCGTATGGAATATTCGCCGCTTACCTGGAGGGAACGGGCGCAGCTCTGGCTGCGGCTGGGATTGCGGGGGGCGCTGGCCCTGGGCGGGGCGGCGCTGTTTGTCTTTGTGGGGCTGCCCCTGGCCTCGCTGCTCAGCCCCTTCCTGTTCGCGCTGGTGCTGGCCTGGGTGCTGAACCCGGCGGTGCGCTGGCTCCAGCGCAGGACCCGCCTCTCCCGCAAGACGGTGTCCCTGGTGCTGGTGGTGCTGGTGTTCGCCGTCATCGGCGGGGTTCTCTTCGGCCTGGGCTGGATCGCCGTAGATCAGGTGCGTATGCTCTTTGACAACCGCCAGTCCCTGCTGGACGAGCTGCTAAACGGTCTGGTGGGGGTGGTCAACAGCGTGGGCGGCTGGCTGGAGGGGCTGGGCGGCCTGCTGCCCCAGGGGGTGCTCGCCACCAGCGAGGATCTGACGGACGCATTCATCGGCTGGGTGCGCGGGCTGGACTTCTCCGGCTGGCTCACCGAGATGGCGGGGCAGGCCCCCTCCATGGCGGCCAGCGTGTCCAATTTCGCCGTGGCGCTGGTGGTATTCATGATGGCCAGCTACTTCATCACCGGGGACTACCCCCGGCTGCGCTTTGAGCTCACCGACCGGGTGCCCGCCATGGCCCGGGATTTCTGCGGCTCGGTGAAGGGCATCTTCATGAGCGCCTTCGGCGGCTATGTGAAGAGCCAGCTCATCCTGTCCGCCGGGGTGTTCGCCATCCTGTCCGCCGGCTTTTTCCTCATGGGCCAGCCCTACGGCCTGCTGCTGGCCCTCGGCCTGTCGGTGCTGGACTTTGTGCCCATCATCGGCTCGGGCACGGTGATGGTCCCCTGGGCGGTGGTGGACATGATCCTGGGCCAATACGGCGAGGCCGCCGCCCTCATGGCGGTGTGGGGCGTCATCGCCCTGTTCCGGCAGTTTGCCGAGCCCAAGATTTTAGGCGACCAAACCGGGCTGTCCCCCATCCTGTCCCTGGTGGGCATCTATGTGGGGATGCAGGCCGGGGGCGTGCTGGGCATGGTGGTGGGGCCGCTGCTGCTGCTGGTTTGCATCAATCTGGCCAAGCTGGGTATTTTCCGTCCGGTGCTGGACGATCTCGCCCTGGCCGCCCGGGATATCAACGCCATTTTGCGCTCGGGGCGTAAAACGCAGCGCTGATCTCGGCCCTTTCCGGCCGCGCTTTTCAGCGTTTTTTCAGCGTAAGTTCAAAATCATTTCGGGCCTATGACATACTTTTGACACAATTTCGTAGTATCTTATGCTCAGCGGCAGGGGAGCGGCGCACAGCAGCCGCCCCGGCCATGAACATGATGGCATATTATACGGAATTGGAAAGGAGACCCCTCCATGAACGATCAAAATGGATTTGACAGCAACGGCGTGTACCATTTCAGCTATTCCCAGCCCTCCGACCCCTGGGAGCAGCCCCAGCAGGTCCCCCCCGCACCCCCCCAGCCCCCCAAAAAGAAAAAGAGCGGCGCGGGCAAGGCGGTGGCACTGGTGCTGTGCTGCGCACTGGCCGGGGGCGGCGCAGGGGTGGGCGGCGCGGCGGCCTACAGCGCCCTCACCAGCAGCCCCAAGCCGGAGACCACCATCTACCGCAACGAGGTGGACCCCACCGCCGTCAAGGTGCGGCAGGCCGACGGCCTCACCCCCATGAGCCTCAGTGAGATCAGCGCCGCCTACACCGATTCCTGCGTGTGCATCTCGGTGACGGCGGTGACCCAGCAGGGCTGGTACCAGTATGAGAGCTCCGGGGCGGGCTCCGGCTTTATCATCAGCGAGGACGGCTACATTGTCACCAACTACCACGTCATCGACGGCGCCAGCTCCATCAAGGTGACCCTGAACAACGGCGACACCTACGACGCCAAGCTGGTGGGCGGCGAGGAGCTCAACGATGTGGCGGTGCTGAAGATCGACGGCGTATCCGGCCTGAAGCCGGTGGTGCTGGGCGATTCCGACGATCTGGTGGTGGGCGAGCAGGTGTGTACCATCGGCAACGCCCTGGGCACCCTGTCCTTCTCCCAGACCTCCGGCCACGTGTCCTCCACCGGGCGGTCCATCACCATGAGCGACGGCACCGTGATGACCAACATGATCCAGACCGACTGCACCATCAACTCCGGCAACTCCGGCGGCCCCCTCTTTGACAGCTATGGCCGGGTGGTGGGCATCACCTCCGCCAAGCTGTCCAACAACGGCCAGTCCTCCCAAGCCGCCATTGAGGGTATCGGCTTCGCCATCCCCATCAATGATATCGTGGGCATCGTCACCGACTTCATGGAGTACGGCTACGTCACCGGCCGTCCCTACATGGGCATCACCGTGGAAACCGTGGGCGAGACCGACCAGCGGCGCTTCGGCTTCCCCCAGGGCGCTGTGGTGACCAGCGTGGAGGAGGGCTCCTGCGCCCAAAAAGCGGGGCTCCGGCAGGGCGATGTCATCGTCAAGATGGACGACACCGACATCACCGACATGAACCAGATGGTGTCGGTAAAGAACCGTTATAAAGCGGGACAGACCGCCCAGCTCACGGTGTACCGCATGGGCGAGACGCTCACCCTGAGCATCACCTTTGACGAGCAGGAAAACAACACCCAGGAGACCGGCGGACAGGTCCTCCCCCAGGACCCCGCCCCCCAGCCCACCTCCAGCGGCAATTACGGAGGCCAGTATCCCTACGGCGGGGACGGCGGCGACGAGTTCTTCAACAGCTTCCCCTGGAGCCGCTTCTTCGGCTGGTAAGCCAAGAAGCGCGAGGACAGCCCCATAGGGGCGGGTGGACCGCAGCGCAGGCAAAAGCCCAGGGCCCATGCAATGGGACCGGGTTTTGCCAAAGCGGAGGGAAGCCGCCCCGCAATGGGGCCAATCCGAGCGTGACAACTAAGAAGCGCGAGGATAGCCCCATAGGGGCGGGTGGACCGCAGCGCAGGCAAAAGCCCAGGGCCCATGCAA